>WNGE01008087.1_pt1 | contig 14844 bp, 15 predicted proteins | sample 5400651 | NCBI WGS metagenome assembly WNGE01 (sample SAMN13153370, study PRJNA577476) | soil metagenome | isolation source: 60 cm soil or saprolite under grassland replicate 2 | place: USA:California | collected 2016-06-15 | reverse complement strand
AACGGCGCGACATTATGGTCGCCGGCCTTAACCAGATCAAAGGTTTCTCCTGTCGCTTGCCCAAAGGCGCGTTCTACGTTTTCCCTAACATCAAGGCGACCGGATGGCCATCAAAGAAGCTGGCCGACGCGCTGCTCGACGATGCTGACGTCGCCGCGCTGTCCGGTACCGCGTTCGGCGACTTCGGCGAGGGCTATTTGCGCTTCAGCGTGGCTAACTCGATCGAGAACATCGAGAAAGCGCTCGATCGCGTCGGCGCATGGGCGAAGAAGAATCTGTAGGGCGACCGCATCTTGCGGATCAGCTTAATTTGCCCGCCAAAACTCCTTGGCCGCCGCCGCGGAAATCCCTCGTGGCTGATCGAGCTACCGTAATGCAGCGGCTTGCCTGCAAGTTGCATGCTGCACGCAAGACGCCTCCATCCCGCATAGGCAGGAATACTTATAGTTGTTGAGGATAAAGTTTGGCCAGCGCTTGAGGCGTTGAAGTGGGCAGCCATGTCACGCGACAGAATGAATCCTACGAAGCGCTCGTAATATACTTTAGGAAAAACTGCGCCGATAATGCCCCAAATGTCTTACATTGACTTTATCGGCATTGGCGCGCCCAAATGCGGAACCACCTGGCTTTCCGCCCAGCTTGAAGCCCATCCCCAAATCGGCTTCGCTCCGGACAAAGAGGTCTACTACTTCGCCGACACGATCCTGCGGCGGATCGCTGGCCAGGAGCTGCGCTGCTTTGAGCGAGGCGACGCCTGGTATCACGAACAATTTCCGCCGGCCATCGGTGCGGTTTCCTGCCGCGGAGAGTTTTGTCCCGCCTACCTCTACTCGGAGGAAGCGGCGGCCAGGATCGCCGCTTACCGGCCGGACATCAAACTGCTGCTTTGCCTGCGGCCGCCGGTTGAGATGATCTACTCGTGGTACTGGTACAATCGCAACGCCGTGGTGGCGTCTTTGCCTGAATCGTTTGAGGAGATGATGGAAAATCCGTTTCTCCGAGACCTCGGATGCTTCGCGCGGCATCTCAGGCCATATCTCGACCGGTTTCCTGCGAAAAACATTCTCGTCGTTCAATTCGACGCGATCCGGCGCGATCCCGATCACGTCCGCCAGGGCGTCTACGAATTCTTGAACGTGGCTGCGGACTTCAAACCGCAGTTCGAAACGGGGAAGAACCCGGCCCGGGCTCCTCGCTTTCCCCTCCTTCAATCTGGCGCCCAGCGTCTCTACGCCGGTATGTCTGCGGTTCCAGGCGTGGGCAAACTCCTAAAATCGCCCGCGGTCGCCAAAATGCTCCAGGACGCCTATCACCGGCTCAACACCAAGGCCAGCAAGTACGAGCCGCTCTCCTCAGAGGAGCGCCTCAAATGGGAGGCCTACTACGCCGCCGATCAGGAAGAACTCTCCCAGCTGTTGCAGGACCTTCAGGTTATCGACTGAGATTCTTCCTTCCCATCGGTTTCGTCGTTGGCTCTTCACCACTACCCTCCGGTCTCTAATCTTAATCTGACCATACGCGATTCATGGCTTTTGATCTCCAGCCATGCAGGTCTCGCGCCAACGGCGCAGCTTTAACGCGAGCCTGGGGCGCCGCCCCAGGATTTTCGTGCAATTGCAAAGCGTTAGCGCTGAAAGCGCGATTCACCTCCGGCCGAATTGTAGTGACAGCAAAGACGTGCTTCCATTCCTTCAGCCATGACTGACAAAAACCGCTTTCGCGTCTTTGCCACATCGCGTATCGGTGATCCGGCCGAGAACCGTCTGCGCGAGCGGGGCTACGAGCTCGAGGTTTTCCAAGGACCCGAGGCGCCGCCGAAGAAGTTGGTCGTCGAGAAAGTGAAGAGCGGCATCGACGGCTTGATCACGACGCTTCGCGACCCGATCGACGCCGAGATCTTCGAAGCAGGGAAGGGCACGCTCAAGGTAGTAGCGCAGATCGCGGTCGGTTTTGACAACATCAACCGCGCCGACGCGAACAAATACAAAATCCCATTCACGAACACCGCTGACGTGCTCACCGAAGCGACCGCGGAGTTCGCATTTTTCATGATGAGCATGCTGGCGCGCAAGATGTGGCAAAGTGAGCGCCTCGTGCGGGACCAAAAGTGGCCTTCGTGGCATCCATTCCTGCCGTTCCTCGGCGACGAAGTCACGAACAAGACGATCGCGGTCATCGGCACCGGCCGCATCGGTCTGGCGATGATCAAGAAGTGCTCGGGTTTCGACATGAACATGCTCTGCTACGACCCAGCGTATCACAATGACAAGTACATCGCCTCGATCCAGGAGTTGATGGACCTGCGCCACGCTAAGAGCATCCAGAAGGAGAAGACCTGGATCAAGTACGTGGAGTTCGAGAACGCGATGCGCGGCGCTGACTACGTTAGCATTCACGTTCCGCTGTTGCGTGAAAGCGAAACCGACAAGCCGACGTTCCACCTCATCAACGAGAAGACGCTCAAGCTGATGAAGCCGACCGCGTACTTGATAAACACATCACGCGGCGCGGTCGTGGATGAGAAGGCCCTTGCCAAAGCATTGAAAGACAAGGTCATCGCCGGGGCGGCGCTCGACGTGTTTGAAAAAGAGCCGTTGCCGCCGGATTCGCCGCTACTGGATCCCGAAATCGCTGACCGCTGCCGAGTATTTCATCACTTCGCCAGCGGCGCGCAAATCACGCGGCTCTCAGTCGATCCCGACAAAGGCATGGCCGGGCGCACTGTCCAGGCACTCATCGACATCCTGGAAGGAAACTACGGCGGCGACCCGACCAGGATGCCATATGTTGTGAATAAGGAAGCGTTTCACCCGAAAGTGACGAGTGACGGGTAACGACCGCACCTCCTTTCAGCTTGTGTATTGGGAAAGTTGTAGAAACGAGCCGAGGTGGCACTTAGTGCTGACCCATTAAGCCGAGTGAGCAGCCAAGAACCGGACAGGATTATTCAAGCACCAGGACAACGAAGGCGAAATCATTCATTGGCCATCAAGGTAGCGCGCCAGGGCAAAGTTGGTCCATTGATTAGTAAACGTGGCTTGAAATCCGACGGCCACAATCTTCCCATCGGACTGAAGAGCGGCCCCGTTAGCTCCACCATTGAGATCGCCAAAGGACGTGCGCACTTTGCCACCAATACCAAAGGTGGTGTCGAGCGAACCGCGCGGACTCAAACGCGCCAACAAGAAGTCGGAATCGGAATCTTCGGTGTTCGCATAACCGACGGTGATGATTTTGCCATCGCTTTGCAGCAGGACCTTGTTGGCACTCTGGCAGCAATCGCCGAAGTCGATTTGGGTTTTCCCGTCGCGACTAAAGGTGGTGTCGAGGATGCCGTTTGAGGTATAGCGCGCGACAGCGAAATTCTGGGTCAAGCCGTTTTGGGAGATAGCGAATCCAGCAGCGACGATCTTACCATCGGGTTGAAGCGCGGCCGAGCGCGCCCGATCAAAGTTTTGATCGCCGAAGTCGGTGCTCACTTTTCCGGCGACGCCGAAAGACGTATCGATCGTGCCATTACTGAGATAACGCACAGCGGCGAAGTCGTAGAAAGTCGCAGGGTTATTGGCTGAGCCGACTGCAACAATCTTTCCGTCGGTTTGGATCAAGACCGAAAAGGCATCGTCTTCGTTACCGAGGAAATCGGTCGTGACCGTGCCACCGTCGCCAAAGGTTGTGTCCAGACTTCCATCCGGGTTATATCGGGCCAGGGCAAAATCGGTATCGGACATATCGCCAGGATTGAAATCTACAAACACAGTCCCGGCGGCAATGATCTTGCCGTCAGGCTGCAAGGCCACGTCGAACGCGTAACTACCCTCTGGAAAAGTCGTCGTCACGATGCCGCCGCTGCCAAAGGACGTGTCTAACGATCCGTTCGGGTTGTACCGGACCACTTCGAAATTGCCGGCGAAGGTAAAGAGCGGAAAGGCGCCGCCCGCGACCACGATTTTGCCATCAGGCTGAATAACCACCGATGATGGTACCGCCGCCAGGCCTGGGAAGTCTGTTCTCACTTTGCCACGAGAGCCGAAGGTGTTGTCGAGAGTGCCATCTGTATTGTAGCGGGTGACGACGAAATCCTCGTCCGTGTAATCATTCTGTTTATAGGTTGTCCCGACGACGACCAATTTGCTATCAGCCTGTATCGCCACCGCGTTGGCGATGTCGGTGCTATGACCAAGATCGGTCGTCACCATCCCGCCGGTCCCGAATGTCGGATCGAGGTCTCCATCGGCCGCTTGCGCCATCTGCACACTCACGAATAGCGTCAGGATTATTGCCGTGGCGCCGATCGCGCGGCCGTGAGTGGCGAATCGGCAAAGTTTTGAGTGGTTGATTTTCATAGATGTCCTTTGGTTTTTTCCTTGAAGCCTCATAACCCCATATGTCGCCTTTTCCAAACAGAGTGTAGTAACAATCTTGTTACCTTCCGAAATGGTGGAAATGGGGATTGTATCTAGTTCCTCCCCGAAATCAGCCGCGCCACGGCGGCTTCGACATGGATTTGCGTGGTATCGAGAATTCGGACGCCAAATACGGTCTCATCCCGCAGAATCAGGGACAGTTCTGTTCCGCCCAGAATCGCTCCATCGATTCGCGCGCGGTCTTTCAGGCTCTTCATGATCTTCATTAAACGATCGCGCGTTTCCGGCAGAATGATCCCCAGCACCAATTCATCCATGTACTTGGCGTGGATGTATGCCTGCTCTTCTTCGTTGGGCAGAATTACCTCGATTTCCCGGGCAGCCAATGCGTCCGGATAAAAGGATGCTTGCATGGTGAAGCGCGTCCCGAGTAATCCCAGACGCTTTAGACCCGCTGCTTTCGCGGCATCGGCCGTCGCTTCAATGATGCTGATGAGCGGAATACGTGATTGCCGGGCGATCGTATCAAAAACAAGGTGGGGCGTATTCGCCGCCACGAGGGCAAAATCCGCGCCGGCACGCGCCAGTGTTTCCACTTCTTCGCTTAGAAACGCCGCGAGCTCGTCCAGTTTGCTGGCGGTCAGCATCTCCAGGGGCTTTTTCATGTCGAGGCTGTTTATGATGATGTATGGTGCGCTGCCGTCAGGATTCCGCCGCCGATACAAGTCGAGGATCCGGCGGTAATATTCGACGGTCGTTTCCGGGCCAATTCCGCCTATGATTCCGATCCTGTTCATTACTTGTTTAAGTTGTAACCAGAGGGCGGCATTCGCGAGCAGGAATGCAATTAAGTTTGCTTTACCGGTGGCGCCAATACTAAGCGGGGCTTCCTTCCGTTGATGAAGATCATGAACGAGGTTGGGGCGAACTCCGAAAGCCTTCGTCCGCCACTCCACCGGCTTCGAACTTGCTCACCAAAACTTGACGCCGAACCGGATGAAGCTAATCGGACTAAAACTGTGAAGATCCACGCCCTTCGGATTCTTGTCTCACTCGCTATTGCGTGCGGCCTACTCGACACGGAGCAGACGCGTGCCGCTGCTGAACCACGGAAATCCGCATTCGTTTTCGCCGGCGTCGGTTATCTGCACCGCTGGTCGATGAATCATCAACATGAATTCACGCCCGACGGCCAGGAAGATCTCGAGAAGTGGTCGGACATGATCACGATGAACGTTTATCCGGACGCTCATGATGGTGAGGGATTGGCAACGAAGGCAAATGCCGTCTTGGAGAATTACAAGAGTCACGAAGGTAAGGTCCTGAGGACTAGTTCCGTTCCGCGAACACCGAAGCAGCCAGCGGAGCATTTCATCGCCGTGTTTTTTGGCCGGCCAAACTTTATTGAGGTGGCATTGGCTCGCTTCAAATTGGTGGACGGCCTCGGATGCTCGATCGTCTATTCGCATCGCATTTACGGTGAGAAAATTGGCGACCAAATGAGCGCCTGGCTAAAGAACAACGGCGCGGAAAAGGAAAAGGTGTTGATGGAATGGAATGACATTCCTTCTCCAACTTCATTGAACAAAGCTTCGGGCCAATGAAAGACCTTACTCAGGGCTCGGTCACCAGGCATTTGCTGCACATGTCGGCGTTTTTGGCTGTGAGCATGGTGGTGCAGACTCTTTATTTGTTGGCCGATCTTTACTGGGTTGGACATCTCGGAAAGGAAGCGATCGCGGCCGTTGGCGTGGCGGGAAACATGACGATGATCGTGCTGGCGCTCACCCAAATGCTGGGTGTGGGCACAACCACATTGATCTCGCACGCAGCCGGACGAAAGGACCAACCGCGGGCCGAGCTCGTGTTCAATCAGTCTTTCGTGATGTCGATCCTGATTGCGTTCGCTCTTGGCGCGGTCGGATTTCTTCTACGCCCCGCTTATTGTGAATGGCTGAGCGCGGATGCGGCGACGGCAAACTTGGCAAAAGCTTATCTGCTCTGGTTTTTACCCGGGCTTTTGCTTCAGTTTCCTCTAGTGGCGCTGGGCTCGGCACTGCGCGCCACCGGAATCATCAAGCCCGCCGTCGGGTTCCAGGTGCTCAGCGTTCTACTCAATATCGTGCTAGCTCCTTTGCTGATTTTCGGAATCGGTCCCTGGCCGAAACTGGGAGTGACCGGGGCGGCGCTGGCCACGTTCATTTCCATTCTGGTCGCGGACGTGCTGATCGTGATTTATTTCGAAAGGAAATATCATTACCTGCGTTTCCGTTTTCCACTTTTCAAGCCGCACCCAAAAATTTGGGGCGGAATGCTGCGAATCGGTGTGCCGGCGGGCGCTGAGTTTGTGCTGCTCTTTGTTTACATCATCGTTGTTTACGCGATCATCCGCGGCTTTGGACCAGCAGCCCAGGCGGGTTTCGGCATCGGAGCGCGCGTGATGCAGGCGCTTTTTCTGCCGGTGGTGGCGCTCAGCTTTGCTGTCTCGCCCGTGGTGGGACAGAACTTCGGCGGCCGCCATGCCGATCGAGTGCGCCATTCGGTTTATTCCGCGATTGGCATTGCGACGCTGATGATGCTGGTACTCACGTTGATCGCGTACCTCGCACCGGCGGCGCTGATTCGTATCTTCTCAAGCGATCCGCACGTGATTGCCTTCGGGAGTGATTACCTCCGCATCGTCTCGCTAAATTTCGTGTCGGCGGGAATTGTTTTCACAACTTCCAGCGTTTTTCAGGGAATTGGCAACACTCTGCCGCCGCTGTTTAGTTCAATGACACGGCTGATCCTGTTCGCTCTGCCGGCGATACTCATCGCGCGGACGCCGGGCTTTGAGATCAGGCATGTGTGGTATCTATCGGTTGGTTCCATCATTCTTCAGATGTGCGTTAATCTTTTGCTGCTCTGGCACGAGTTGCGGAAGAGACTGAGATTTGAAGAACCGGAAACTTTCATTCCAGCGAGCGCGGCGGCGTCGTAATGAGCGGCAAGATCGAGATCCGAGAATTTTTCATCAACGATTACGACGTGGCGATCGAGCTGTGGCAGCGGGTCGAAGGTCTCGAGATCGCCGAGGGCGACGACAGAGAAGGCGTTGCCCAATTTCTGGCGCGGAACCCGGGGCTGAGCCGAGTGGCGACCCATGGCTCGGCGATCGTTGGAGTCGCATTATGCGGTCACGATGGACGCCGCGGACACATCTATCATCTCGCGGTTGATCCTGCTTATCAGGGACGCGGACTTGGCAAGCGTCTGCTGGATGAATCCCTTGCGGATTTGCGCCGGATCGGAATAAAGCGCGTCATTATCATGGTGGCTAACGATAATCCGAGCGGCCGTGAATTTTGGAGGTGCTCCGGCTACGAAGAGATCCCTGGCGCCATCGCGATGGGAATTGATCTTTAGTATCTGACTAACCCAAAGTGCGCTGATTTTCCTTTAAACCCGAGTGGCTAAACGCCATACGATCTCTTTTCCTCGCCAAGACGAAAAGTAAACGTGCGACTATTGCCTCAGTTTGAAAAAGCGTTGATATACGCCACCCGAATTCACGGCGGCAAACTTCGGAGGAAGACCAGGATTTCTTATATCGGGCATATCCTCGGGGTCACCGCAATCGCGCTGGAATACAGCGCGAATGAGACAGAAGCGATCGCGGCGCTGCTCCATGATGCGGTGGAAGATTGCGGCGGCGCGAAACGGCTCCGTGATATCGAGCGTAAATTCGGAAAAAAGGTGGCAAGAATAGTCGAAGGCTGCACCGACACCTTCCGAACGCCGAAGCCACCATGGCGGGAACGAAAGGAAATTTACATCGCGCATCTGAAGCGAGCCGCAGTATCGACGCGGCTCGTATCGGCAGCCGATAAGCTCCACAATGCCCGTGCGATCTTGCATAACCTGCGCCAGGAGGGAGACAACCTTTGGTCGCGGTTCGACGGGGGCAAAGAAGGAGCCCTCTGGTATTATCGCTCACTCGTGTCGGCGTTTCGTGAACACGGTAGCAACGAGTTAATTGAAGAACTCGATCGCGTCGTGACAGAAATCGAGGAATCGGCTAAATGAAATGCTGCACGTCGCGCTTCGCGATGAGTCAGGCCGCGCGCAAACAGACTACGAGGCTTTTCTGTAGCTTTTCTGTAGCCCGCGGGGCGGTGACCCTCGGCCCCTTCGAAACGACCCAGACACGCACGGTCGCCTCGCCCTTTGAAAGGGAGAGGGGGAAGAGTGAGGGTTTGCCTTTGGACAACTGTCTCTTGCCGGCTCCAAAACCCCTCACCTTAGTCCTCTCCCCTTCTGCAAGGGGAGAGGCGAGAGGAGCCAAAGCTGCCGGGGTCACCGACTCCGGCTACAACTACGGATGGATGCTGTTCATTTGAACTTGCGTTGCCCGGATTGTGCGTGATCCTAACAATATGCTGACGGAGCGACAAAAAGCTGTCCTCGACTTTGTCCAGCGCGAACAACGAGAAACAGGGGTTACACCCAGTACGCGCGAAATCCAAAGTCATTTCGGATTCGCCAGTCAGACTTCGGTGATGCAATACATCGCCGCGCTCGAGCGCAAAGGTTTCCTTGACCGGCACTCGCGCAAAGCCCGGGCGTTAATTACTCCAGCGATGAAAGTCAGGATCACCGATATTCCAATTTACGGGCAGATCCCGGCCGGTATGTCGGCGCTCACCGAGCAGACGATCGAAGGTCACGTCTCTCTCGATAAGCGGTCGGCTAACATTTCCAAAAATCGCGGCACATTCGCCTTGCGCGTCCGTGGCGACTCGATGATCGGCGCCCACATTGTCGATGGCGACATCGTGATCTTGGAGGACAGCAAAGAGGTGCATAACGGCGACATTGTGGCGGCATTGATCGACGGTGAAACAACGCTGAAGCGCTACGTGGTAGAGCGTGGCCGGCCCTATCTGAAAGCGGAAAACCCGCGTTATCCAGACCTGATTCCGGCCCGCGAGTTGAAAATCCAAGGTGTCATGGTCTCGCTGATCCGTAAACACCAGCGGCGGAAGAAATAGTAAGGCAGCCGTGAGAAGTGAGTAGTGAGAAGTGAAAAGTCAGACGTCAGCAGGGAGATGAAAGATGAAAGATGAAAGACGACGGACGAGAGAGGACAGAGGGAAGGCCGATCGTTCTGTCCGGGTTCAGCCAACCATCGGGCCGCAAGAGGCAGCGACAGCGGCGAAACAATTGATCAAGAAGAACTCCGCTCTTTTTAGACGCCTGGCTTGATCGAATCAATCAAGCATCTGACGGTCGGGGCTGTAAAAGCTATTCATCGGGAAGTGTTGGTCGCGCATGGAGGCGCACGCGGTATTCGCGACGAAGTATTGTTGGAATCGGCGGGGCAGCGCCCCAAGCGAGGATGATGGGGAAATCGCTCATCTCGGATTCAATCGAAATTGGAGCAGCAGATCTTTTTTATCTTTGCCGAAATCATCCGTTCGTGGACGGAAACAAACGCACGGCGCTCGCCGCCTGTTTGGTTTTTCTTGAGAGTAACAATTTCTTGCCAAATGCGAAGTTGGAGACCGTCGAATGGGAAGAGTTTGTCCTTGATGTCGCGGCGAGGCGGTTGGACCGTGAGGAAACAACGGCCCGATTGCGCAAATTACTAAAGGGGTGCCGGGCGCGCTCAGTCTCCCTTAAGCGCCGTAACGTTCCCTTAAACATATGCACGCGACATGCCCCATCGCTACTCGATGGCTACGAGCGGCAAAGTTGACAAACTTAGCTCCCGGCTCGTCCCTCTCGGGCTGGCCGACTGTTATGGCACGACGGTGAGCGTGAGATCGTTCCCGTCGCCGCCCTCGTAGCTGACTTCAAAGGTGTTGCTTCCGACGGTGATGGTTGAGCCATCGGCCAGATTACTAAAGGTGCCTGTAATTGCCGTCGCCGCCGTATTGCTAAGCACGGTGAAGGTTGTGCCCGATGGCAGTACGCTCGTCCCAAAATCATCGAACACAATCTGCGCACCTCGAATCCTTATCCCGTTGGCAATAACTTGATCGGCGGCGGGTGTGCTGCTGTTGATGGCAATCCTGCAGGTTGCATCCTGCTTGAGCGTCAGCTTGTTCTGGATCGTAAGTGTGCCGGGGATCGTACCATTTCCCGGACCTAGAATCGCTCCAGGACCGCGGGCAGTGCCAACTGCAACCGCGCCCTCGATAATACCGCTGCCGCCGAGGGTCCCGGCCATCACCTGCACCGCACCAGTCCCGGTCGCTGAACCAATCGTGTTATTGACCAACAAAATGCCCTCATTGACGATCGTGCCTCCGGTGTAGCTATTCGCAGTGGTAAGGGTCAGATTCCCAGTACCCACCTTTGTGAGCGAGCCACCCGCAGAAGTCCCATCTTCGATGATCCCAGAGAAAGTCGTGTCTAGGTTGTTCTTACCCGTCGTGAGATTATTGGCACCAAGTATCACACGACCGGCTCCTTCGATGGAGCCAAGACTCGTACCTGGAGCGCGATGGAACTCGATAGTGAGCACCGTCCCATCCGCAAGCTCAACCCGTGCATTGTGACCCCGCGTCGCTTCAGAGAAGGAAATCATCCCGCCAAGACCGCCGTTGCTGCCACTGTTGGCGATAAGCGTTGAATTCTCGGCGGTCGCCGCACCTCCTAAGAAGCTGTAGAAAATGATTAAGCCGCCCGGTGCGCTACTACGAGTTCCGCCATTGGCGATTATCGTCGCGCTACCTGCAGTTGTGTAATCGGTAAACGTAACGATCTGTCCGCCCTGCCCAACCCCTCCGTGCCGGCGTACGAGTTATTCAGGAAGAGCGTGAATGCGCCATTGGAGTTTCCAAGATGGTTGGTGACCATTGCGTTGGCCGCGGTCGACGAATCGAAAAAAACCGTAACTCCGGGAAGATCTCCACCACGATTGACAAAGGTTGCGTTAGCGGCACTTGCGGTGTCGTAAAATGCGACCCCGGTGATTACGCCGCCGCTAGGGCCCGTCCTAAAATGGGCGTCGCCCGCGGTCGCGCTATTTCGGAAGTTAATGTTTCCCGGAATCTGCAAAACGACAAAGGACTGCGTGACGCCCGAGTTATTGATGATACCGAGGCCGCCCAGGTTTAGTTCAAAGGGGGTGGCGATTGTGTAACTGCTGGCCCCCGGGTTGAAGATGATGCTGTCTACCTTAGTGGCGGCGGAAAGGGAAACTGCAATCGTATTAGACAGATCAAAGGTCGCAACATCAGTGGAGCCATCCGGCACCGTGGGCGGCGTCCAATTGTCGGCCGTGTTCCAGTCGCCATTGGTTGGGTTAAGATTCCACGTGGCGCTGTCGGCATAGCTGGATGGGGCGCTTAGCGCCAGCAACAAAAGCGACAGAAGCGCGACGGCGAATGGTGAGTGGAGAAGGCGCCTATAGACGCGGGAGTTATGCGATTGAGTGGTTGTTTTCATGAGTTGGTTGATTTCCTCATTTCATTTTTTAGTTGAGTGAATTCATCGTGATACTTGATGGAGTCCTCTTATGGTGAGGTGATTCTTAGATCCTAACCCGTTTTAGGCGGTTGGCGGTGCCAATATCAACCAAAAACTAAAAGCCCGCAGGCGTCGCCGGTAGACACAGACGCAGGAGAAAAACCTCATCTGGCGAGAAGGAAAATGTTCCTTTGAACATATTCCACTTTGTGCCATGCTTCGACATGGCGGCGAGCAGGATTATCGATCTTCGGAAATTGCTGGCCGAGCGTTTCCCGCATAGGCCTGTACCAGCGACGACGCGCCGGCTAATTACCGGTTTATCTTTCCTCGATCAAGCGATTGGCGGGGGATTGCCAAAAGGCGCGATCACCGAATTGATCAGCCCACGAATAAGCGCGGGCAGCGCATCGCTTGTTCATATGCTGCTTCAGGCTGCGCATCGGAATTGCTATTTCCTCGCCCTGATCGATGGCCGCGATTCATTCGCTCCATCCGCCTCAGGCGAACTCGGCAACTCGTGTTTACATCACCTGCTCTGGGTGCGTTGCACCAAAGCTCTTGAAACGATCAAAGCGGCCGATCTGCTTTTGCGCGATGGGAATTTTCCACTCGTGATTGTCGATCTGGTGCTCAATCCATTGGAAGAATTGCGCAAAATTCTCCAGACGAGCTGGTATCGTTTGCAACGTCTTGTCGAGTCGGCTCCTACGGCATGTCTGGTCATGACACGGCAAGGGACGGTCAGCAGCGCGCAACTCAAAATTGTTCTCGAAAATTCGTGGACGCTGGAAACTTTTGAAGACGAAAGTGCGATTTCGCGGCTGCAAATTCGTGTGCAACGATCACAGCTCCATCGGCAGGGTGCCCAAATGGGAGAAGCAAATTGATGTTTGCGACAATTTATTTGCCGAATTTCTATTTACAGGCGGCAATCCGCCATCAACCAGAGCTGCGCGCAAAACCGGTAGCGTTAATTGAGGAACAAGAAAAGAAACCGGTTATCATTCAACTGAACGAGGTTGCGGAACAGGCCGGCATTTGCAAAGGAATGACTCCGAGTCAGGCCCTGGCGCGCTATTTGCAGGTCACGATCAAAGCGCGGGGGCGCACGCAGGAAAAATCGATCCAGGAAATATTACTTCACTACGCGTTTACGCTCAGCCCGTTTGTAGAAGCCACCGAGCCCGGCATTTGCACGATTCAATTTACTGACAATCGCGATCTGAGCATAAAGGTCTCACGCATAATTGAGCAATTAGCCGAATGCGAAATCACCGCCCAAGCCGGGATTGCCCCTGAGCCGGATACAAGTCTTCTCATTGCCCATCTGGCGCGTCCGGTTTTAGAAATCAATGACGCAAAAGAATTTCTCGCGCCGCTGCCAATCGAGACCCTCGCAATGATCGGAACATAGACTTTCAGTGGCTTTGTTGAAACGTTGCGCTCAGAAGCACACGACAGCGCCGTTAGGCGCGACATGATTACAGCTTGATCATTTGCTAACATGCCCAAGCTCCGTCAGGAGCGACATCAACAGGCAACGTACCGTTTTTCAACAGCGTATCTGTTTAGTGCCAAAGGCGCGATCTCATACTAGCCTGGGGAATCGCCCCAGGAGGAGTTCGATCTTCGGGAAAAGCAAGCGCTGAAAGCGCTCTTCAATCTCTGCACCTGGCATGAATCGCGCTTCCAGCGCTGGCGTTTTTTATGTTCTATATATCCTGGGGCGTTGCCCCAGGCTGCGAATCAACACCGCGCCTTTGGCGCTAAACAGATACTGAACAGTGCCACTTACAGTCTGCGCGGCCAGCGGGCTCAGCGTTAAGAGAAAATTGAAACGCGAGGTTATTTTCAAGCCGTCACGAGCCGTCGTTCGATCAAGAGCCGATAAACAAAACCGCCCAGCGCGCCGCCCACTAACGGTCCAATCCAATAAACATAATGGTCGTGCCAAAAATTTGCCGCAACGGCGGGGCCGAACACGCGCGCGGGATTCATGGCCGCGCCGGTAAGCGTTCCCCCAAACAGAATGTCGAGCGTGATTGTCGCTCCGATAACGAGGCCGGCGATGCGCCGCGGGCCGCGTTCGTCAACGGCGGTGCCGTGAACGACAAACACGAGAAAAAAGGTGAGAATCGCTTCGACCAAAATTCCCTGCCACGGAGCGAGATTAATGGCGAGCTGGGGAGTGCCAGTAATGACGACATCGCGTCCGAACAGACCGAGGCAAATCAAGGCAGCCGAGATTCCACCGAGACATTGCGCGATCCAATAAGGAAGCGCATTCGTCCATTTCATATGCCCGCCGCAAACTAAACCGAAGGTCACCGCTGGATTCAACTGGCCTCCCGAGATGTGCAGCGTGGCGGAGACAAAAGCCGCAATCGTCAGACCGTGAGCGAGCGCAACGGCCAGCACATCGTGCCCGGCGGTCTTGATCGCGCCGATACCTACGAAGATCAGCGCGAATGTTCCGATAAATTCAGCGAGGAGCGGACGAAATTTGGCCATGCGTTGATGCAATCAAATAAGCTGCGCGCTGGCAATCGTGTTTCTGTAGCCGCTTCGCTCTGCGAAGCGTGACGCTGAGCCGTTTAATAGCCGCGCGCCACGCTGCCCACAGGGCAGCGGTAGAGACATCAAATCAACTGCCGGCGTAATTGGGATATCTCTCGCGCAACTCCCGGGACAGCCGATTTGCTTCCTCGCTTCTGCCAGCCCGCTGATACGCGGATGCCGCTTTGTCCAGTGCGCGAGGAGTAATGGCCGGATCATCATAGAGCAGAGCAACGCCCATGAAAGCCTTGCCAGCGCCATCGAAATTTCCGCGCTCCAGTTGGACCTCGCCTGCCAGCAATCGCGCTTCAGCATTCACGCGTCCCTCCGGTTGCAGCACCATGATCTCTTCGGCAATCTTCTGAGCGTCGTCTGGTTTGTGGATACCAATCTTGATCGCTCCAAGCGCAATCAGCGCTTTCGCCTTCCCCGCTGGATCCTTCGCGACTTGTAAATATTTCCC
>WNGE01006979.1_pt1 | contig 14844 bp, 18 predicted proteins | sample 5400651 | NCBI WGS metagenome assembly WNGE01 (sample SAMN13153370, study PRJNA577476) | soil metagenome | isolation source: 60 cm soil or saprolite under grassland replicate 2 | place: USA:California | collected 2016-06-15 | reverse complement strand
AATGTGAACATCAAACTATAGGCCAGCTCGAGCCGGCGCTGATCGCCCCCGAGCATTGGGGCAAGGCGGCGTCTGATCCCGCGATCGTAAAGCTGCATATGTTCGTCCGGCCCAAACGCCTCAAACACGGTTTGCCGCTGCTTCCCTTGCAGCCGACCCAGGTCAAGTTCGTCGTGATTTCGCAGAAAGATCCCCCACTGTGCCGTCGCCGGCCGCGGTTTAGTTGCTTTCAACGCTTTGACCAGCGGACGCGTATCGGCGGCGGCCAATGCATAGAAGAGGTTTTGGTTGACCTGAAAGTTGAACATCATGTGCATGCGGTCGCCGTCTTCGCCGAAGTAATCCATGTCGGTTTCAGGCAGGACATTGGCTTCCGCCAACACAATGCAATCGCCCTGCCGCCACTGGAGGAACTCGCGAAACATGCGCAGCATATCGAACTGCTCTTTTGGTTTTCGCACGTTTGGTCCCTTGGTCCCAATGATGAAAGGCACCGCGTCCATACGAAATCCGGAGACGCCCGACTGGATCCAAAAGCCCATGATTTTGAGTATCTCAGCCTGCACTTCCGGATTTGAGGTATTGAGATCAGGCTGGAAATCATAAAACCGGTGGAAGTACCACGCCTTGGCTTCGCGATCGTAGCTCCACGTTGTTTTTTGTACGCCCGGAAATACCATCCCTTTATTCGCGTGCGACGGCTTCTTCTTCGACCAGACGTACCAATTCCGATATTTCGAATTTGGATCGGAGCGCGCTTGCTTGAACCATGGATGCTGGTCCGAGGTGTGGTTCACTACCAGATCGATCAGAACACGAATGCCGCGTTGTTTTGCGCCGTGGGTAAACTCGATGAAATCGCCGAGCGTACCGTAGCGGGGATCGACGTTGTAATAGTCTGCGACGTCGTAACCGTCGTCCCGGCAAGGCGAAGTCTGAAAGGGCATCAGCCAAATCGCGGTCACGCCCAGTCCATGCAGATAATCAAGGCGGCGCATCAGTCCCTGGAAATCGCCGGTCCCATCGCCGTTAGCGTCCATGTAAGTACCGACCGACAGGCAGTAGATCACCGCGTTCTTGTACCAAAGATCGTTGATCATATGCGGCTGTGAGGTGACTCAGGCATGAGCGCCCTCGACGATGACCGTCTGATCAGACTTGAGCGCGGTCAAGGCGAGGGATCATGCTTCCTCAGCACAGACGCTTATTCTTAATCGAACCTTTTCCGATGAGAAGCGATTTTGGGGAAAGTGACTAGTGATTGGTGATGGGTTGGAAGCAGCCGCCTTCGCCTCCGCGTGGCAAGGAGGGAAGTGCAGGCAAGTAGCGGTGATCGGTGATTCGTGATCGGTGGACCGTGAAGGTTAACGGGGAAACGCACGCTCCCATTCGCGGATCTGCTGCTCCTGCCCGATCGCGCGCCGTAAATCGCCGGGTGTTTTCTTGTCTGCCCAGCCGCGTTGTTGCGGCTTACACATCGCGCACGATGAACGCTTCGGAGCGCGGTAACGTCGTTGCGTGAATTTCGATTTCATTATAAGCGACGCTTATTCAGTCAGCTCCGGGACGTGTTCATGCTCGTATTTTCCGATAAGAACTCCGAGCACGTCCATGAGCGAAGCGAGCGGATGATTTTCGTCCTCGCCGACTTCATCGGTGACACGGTCGAGCAATTCCACCAGTTCCCGGTAATCCGCGTCGGTATGAGGCACCCGGACGGCGCGTGATATTGGGGGCCAGGCCTTTGTCACTTTTTCCAGTTCGGCGACTGACATATTATTTTTTCCATTCGCCGGCGCCATACTCCTGGTGAGTCAACACGTGGCGGATGTAAATCTTGTTTCTAATTATAATGGACTGCGGCGATCAGTCGAACTTTGTTGCCTCCAATATTAAACACCGTGAATTTTCCAACCTGGTCGGCGTGAGGAAAGGTCTCGCACAGTTGCACGAAATTCAGAAACCGGCTCTTTCGCATAATCGCGCACCAACGGGCAAGAGATGATTCGGCGTCCGGGTGCTTTTCCGCGAACTCGTTCAAGCGCTTTCGCGTAATGACATGCATTATTGGTGCGCAACGCTAACTGAAACTTTTTCCGATGAGAAGCTCAGGCGATGCCGTCTTTCTTTCTGTTTTCGTCTTGCTCACCCTGCAGTCTGCTTCGATAATTTCTGCATCGCCCGGCGGGCAACTTCGTAAATCCGTCGTCCGGAAAACCAAACATACTAACGGAGGAAAGAAACTATGGGATTACTCGATTCAATACTCGGTGCAATGAGTGGGAAAAGTGATGCTTCTGACAAAGTAGGTCCGCTCATAGGAGTTCTCAGTGGTCTCCTCACGCAGAGTGGAGGACTGCAAGGACTGGCTAATAAATATTCACAGAGCGGCCAGGGTAATACATTCTCATCCTGGGTTGCCAAGTCAACGCGCTGGCCGCAAAGATGGGAGTGGATCCCGCCCAAGCCTCGCACTTTTTGGCCGAATACCTGCCAAAGATTGTCGACAAACTAACGCCGGCTGGAAAAGTGGACCCCACGGCGGACCACCAGCAGGGTTTGACTGCCTTGCTTCCGTCGCTCTTGCAGAGTGTTCAGGGCCAATCTTCCAGCGGTCAGTCCGCGGAGGCATAAGGCCTCCTGTCCGCTATAGCCGCTGTCGTGGCGGAAAGCTGCCACCATAAGCAATCCAAGCGACAGACCTCAGAGGGGAAGCTCGAGCTAACTTGCTGTCGCAACAGTTTTCGGTGCGATTTCCAACTTGCCGTCCAATCTATCGTCCCTTGCCCGCGGCCTTGTCTCCTTCATTGATTGCTTCCTGTTCGGTCACGTATTTGCCCTTTTTCGTCGTGCCGTAAAAACGCGAGCCTTCCCTGTGGTAAACATGCGACTCCGTGTTAACCCACACCAGACCGTGGCCCCCGCCCTGTGCGGGAGGGTTCGTCGCTGCTTCGGTCGCGGCGCTCTTTGCAGGCGCTGGGCTCGCGGCTGCTGGAGCAGCTGACGCGGAAGTTCTCGGTTTGAACAAATTGCCGAGTGTGAATTTACCGGGCGACGCCGATGGGGCGGGACTTGCTGCTACCGCAGTCTTGGCTTTTTTTTGACTGCGCTTTTCCGCTGGCGAAGCCGAAGCAGCTGCTGTGCTCTCCGCCGCCACCGGTGAGGCAGCTGTGGCGGCTTTGGCTTTTTTAGGATGTTTCGCCGGAGACGGCGATGCCGCCGGCGACTCGGCGCTTGAAGGCAACGCAGCCTCCTCAGCCGGCGAGGCGGTCGCTTCGACTTTTTTGCGTGCGCGCTGTTTTGTCGGTGAAGGCGATGCCGCCGGCGACTCGGCGTTTGAAGGCGACGCAGCCTCCTCAGCCGGGGAGGCGGTGGCTTCGGCTTTTTTGTGTGCGCGGTGTTTTGTCGGTGAAGGCGATGCAGCGGGCGATCCGCCCGGGACGAGTAATTGAGCTTGCAGGAGACAGATGCTGGTAAGGCCGATTACAGAAATGAGCGCAAGAAATTTCGTAGTCATGACGGCGAGTCTAGAGAAGCGACAGGATTGTGGTCAACGCATTTCCCGACGAAAAAAAGCGGGATTCTGCGAGGCGCGACCAGCGCAGTGATCGGTGATTGGTGATTAGTGTTCAATTGAAAGCAATCGCCTCCGCCGGGGCTACGGCGTGCCATGGGCCACGGTTAGGGAAGGCTGGAATCAGAAGTTAGAGGTCAGAGGCCGACGATTTTGAAAAGCTTGTAAGGCTCGGTGCGGGCGCTTTTGCCGTTATTGAAGCGCGGCATGTTTTCGATTTGTGAGGCGGTGACGTACAGCTCGCCGCCGGGCCCCCAACTCAATGTGTCGGGCCAGAGCAGGCGTTTGTCCGCGATGATCTTGTCGATCTTGTTAGTCGCGACGTTCCAGCGCACGATGGCGCTGTCTTCGAGGTCGGTGAGATAAATACTGCCGTCCGGCGCTTCGAGCATGCCATCGGGTGCGGGTGTTTTCGCGACCGTTTCCACGTTCGATTCGAGGTCGCTTTTCGACAGTTTTTCGTCAGTCAGAAAGCTCGTTTTAATTCGGTAAAGCGTGTGACCAGTGAGCGCGTGGTAGTAGAGGTAGCCATTCTTCATATCGAGTGCGATGCCGTCTGATGCGACCTGCGGCGGGCTTTTCTTTTGCTGATCGATCAACTGTTTCCCGTCCACGGTAAGTTTCACATTTTTCTCCGGTTGAGTGGACTTATGGCCATCAAGCAGGCGGCGCGCCTTGCCGCTCTTAAGCTCAACGACGATGATTGCGCCTTTGCCAGACTCAGTGATAAACGCAGTGTTAGTGGCGGTATCGATGCGAACATCGTTCAAATAACTCTTGGCTGGCGCGACATCTTCACCGAACGGAATCGTCTGCACGACGTTGTTAGTCGTTAGGTCAACTTTGACCAGTTTCGGGCCGCCTTTGACGATCTCCTGCTGCTTGGGCGCGGCTGGATCGAGAATCCAAAGGTTGTCCTGGTCGTCGACGACGACGCTCTGGACACAGATGAAATGCGAACCGGCTGGCCCGGGCCTGTTCCATTCCTCATTAGGAAACGCCTTCGGTTGGCTGTTGACGATTTCAGCGACGGAAAGTGAATGATCATCAGACCAATACGGCAAGTTCACGAAGATGCGGCCGGATTTTACCGAGACACCAACGCCGGTGATCTGCTGGTTCGGGAAACTGGCGACTTCATGCAATTGCGCGGCGGCTGCGAGTGATGTCATGAGAAGAAAAACGAAACAAGTAGTGATGAGACTATTGTGCATACAACCGATTCGAGGCGCGACGAACGGCCTGGATGTAAGACATCGGTGAGCTGTTGAAGCATTGAAGCGGAGATCGTTAGTCGTGAAGCCTTGCGCGCGCGGCAGCGCGGCGCCAGACGAAACATTAATATGAAACGGGAAATTTTATTGGCGAAGGAGGAGCCGGAATCTGCCGGTGCTCGTGGTCTTGAAAGCGGCATAGGGAAGATGTCGCGACGAAAGATGATTGCAACCTCAGCGACGGCCATTGCTGGAGCGTCTTTGGTCCCGAAGCAAGCGCGCTTCGGCGGCCGACCAGAATGTTGGTGATGTGCCACCGGTCGTTTTTCTTGCATCGGACGCGGCAGCGCGCGTCACTGGCGCTTCCTATGACGTAAACGCTGGTGACAGCGCGAAATATACGGCGTAAAGATCTCGGACCGGCGAGAACGGGCAACATCCAATATCGAATGAGGTAACGAGTTTCAAAGTAGCAAGGCTGGCGCTACTATGGGTCTCACTGCGATAGGACTTATCCATGGAGATTCACCAGCTGCGTTACTTCGTCGCGGTGGCCGATGAAGGAAGCTTTTCCCGCGCGGCCGCCAAGGTCCACGTTGCTCAACCTTCGCTCAGTCAACAGATTCGAAAGCTGGAAGCGGAGGTCGGTCAGCCGTTATTCGATCGTCTGCCACGTTCGGTCGTCCTAACCGAAGCCGGCCGTTGTTTGATCGATTACGCGCGGCAAATTTTGGCCTCGATCGGCGATGCCCGCCGTTGCGTCGACGAGCTCAAAAGCGAGGTTGCCGGCGGGCTGGCGGTGGGCGCAATTCCCACGATCGCGCCATATGTCCTCCCGGAGTTGATCGGAAAATTCCAAAAAAGTTATCCAGAAGTGACGCTGGAAATCGTGGAGGACGTGACCGACGGCATCACTAGGCGGGTGGAAGCTGGAGAGCTGGATGTCGCGTTGGCATCCACTTGCCAGCAAAGTCCCACTCTGCGGCGCGAATCTCTGGGCACGGAACCATTGCTTGCCCTGGTTCCGAAACGACATCCTCTGGCAAAGAAGACTCTGGTAACATTGGACGATCTCGAATCGCAAAGGTTTCTACTCCTCCACGAGATGCATTGTTTGTCGCAACAGGTGAATCATTTGCTCGCGGTCCGTCGTCTCCGGTCGGAAATCGCGCTGGCCGGCAGCCAGCTTGGCACGATCGCTAACATGGTCGCGGCTGCGATCGGCATCTCAATTGTGCCTCAGATGATGGTGAAACACCAAGCCACTCCGGGATGCGTCAGTCTGCCGTTCGCTCCGCCGGTTCCAGAGCGGGAACTGAATCTTCTTTATAACCCGCTTCGATTTCAGAGCAAAGCGGCCGCAGCGTTCCGTCGGGAAGCTGCGGCTGCCTTTTCATGCCAGGATTCGTCGATCGCTCGCAACACGAAGTAGTGAGCTTTATCTCAGCATGTTCAGCGCCGCCGCCACCAAAAACATCGGCCAGGCGGCGAGGATCAGGATTATTCCAAAGAGGGCAAGCTCAGGGAAATAATGGGGTTGTGCCCTGTGCACGTATCGTTCCTCAAGGAACCGTAAAATGCGTAACCGCATCGGCATAGTAGTTTTCATATGATCGTACCTCCTATAGTCGTTGTTCTTTGTTGGTTGATGAAAAAGTGAAATCAATCGGCCCAGGCCAGGACGGTCCCGTTAGCGAGACCTAGAACGTCGAAGTTCAGAACGACGCGTTGTGGATGACCTGGAAGCTGGCCGATCGGAACCTGGCCGATTACGTTCCAGGACCGTCGTTGCCCTTTATTGTTCCCATCCCTAAACCTGAGCCGTTCATGCGGTGAACTGGACACAGCCGGAACACCCGTTGAAATACTTTATGCGTCTAGTCGCGATAGGATTTTCCTATCGCTGGGAGCCCTCTACCTCATACTGTCTGGGCTGATTGAAGAATCGTGCGGATCATCGTGTCGATCTGCTCGACTGCGACAGGCGGCCTTAGTCTTCTTCGCCACAAGCGACAAAGATTATTCCGAATTCCCTCCGATTCGAAGGGGCCCTTTACGATTTTTGGCTTCGGGGTAAAACGAGAACGATGCGAGAACAAACCAGTAAGAAAAGGAAAAGAGGATTGCTGCGGACGGCGTTGCGCATAATCTGCCGTAACGCAGCATGAAGATTGGTTTTGCTCAAATTAACCCGACCGTGGGGGATTTGAGCGGCAATTTCGAGAAGATCATCGGCGCTTACGAGCGGCTTGCTGCGGCTGGTGCAGAGTTGGTTCTCACACCGGAACTGGCGATTCCTGGGTATCCGCCGCAAGACCTCGTCTTCAAATCGCGTTTCGTCCCGGAGAATCTCCAGGTCCTCGAGCAACTTCATTCTCGCGTGGGAAACGTGCCTTTGCTTGTCGGTTTTGTTGACCGCAATGAAGGACGCGGAAAGCCGTTTCACAATGCCGCTGCTCTGCTCGAGCGCGGCAAACTCATCCGCAAAGCCCATAAGTCGCTCCTGCCAACCTACGATGTCTTCGATGAAGATCGCTACTTCGAACCGGCCAGCCGGGTCGAGGCATTTGATCTGTGCGGCAAAAAAATCGGGGTGACGCTTTGCGAGGACATCTGGACGGAACATTATCTGCCGCGGCCACTTTACGATGTCGAACCGGTGCGCGGTTTGATTGAGCAGGGCGCGCAAATCATCGTCAATTTGAGCGCGTCGCCGTTTAGCTTGCACAAGCCTGCGATTCGCCATGAGATGGTGGGAGCGCTGGCACGCGCTTATCGGCGACCGATTTGCTATTGCAACGCCGTGGGCGGCAACGATCAATTGATCTTCGATGGGAATTCAATCGCTGTGAATGCTTCCGGCGATTTGATCGCACAGTTGGCGAGCTTTCGGGAAGAGGAAGCAGTCATCGATACAGAATCGATTACGGGAATCGAATTTCGCGAAGGCAAAACGCCTGAGGAACTTTTGTCGGCACTGTCGCTGGGACTGCGCGATTATTTGCGCAAGTGCAATTTCAAATCGGCGGTACTCGGCCTGAGTGGCGGCGTCGATTCCGCAGTCACTGCCGTCATCGCTGTCGATGCGCTTGGAGCAGAGAATGTGATCGGAGTTTCCATGCCGAGTCCGTATTCATCGCGCGGGAGCATTGATGACTCGCTGGCGCTTGCCCGCAATCTTGGGATCAAATGCCTCCAGATTCCGATCACCGATTCGTTCAAAGTTTTCAAAGGGCAGTTTAAAGAAGTTTTCAAGGGACTGCCCGAAAACGAGACCGAGGAAAATATGCAACCGCGCTTGCGCGCGATGACGCTGATGGCGCTTTCAAATAAATTCGGACATCTGTTACTGACAACAGGAAACAAGAGCGAACTCGCCGTCGGCTATTGTACTCTTTACGGCGACATGGCAGGCGGGCTGGCCGTGATTAGCGATGTGCCGAAAACGATGGTTTACGAATTGGCGCACTGGATCAACTCCGATTACTCCCCGCGAGGAGCGGGCAAGTCCGGTCGCCGCGGCGACACGGACTCGTCCCGCCGTACGGCGGGCGAGCGCGAAATCATTCCAAAATCGATAATCGAAAAGCCGCCCAGCGCAGAGTTGAAGCCAGATCAAAAGGATCAGGACGTCCTTCCGCCCTACGAGATTCTTGATGAGATCCTGCGGCTTTATGTCGAGGACAACTTGAGTGCGCGCGACATTATCAATCACGGATTCGACGAAAACACAGTGCGCTGGGTGCAGCGGCGTGTCGACTTGAACGAGTATAAACGCGAGCAGGCCGCGCCCGGATTGAAGGTAACCAGCCGCGCATTTGGTATCGGGCGTCGCATGCCGATCGCGCAAAAATATGTCGATTAGCAGAGAATCTTGCACCGTGCAGGAATCGAACCTGCAACCCAGTGATTAAGAGTCACTTGCTCTGCCAATTGAGCTAACGGTGCTATTTACCTGCGAAAATAAGGCGAACTCAAATCAACTTCGGCCGTTTTATATACTTGTTTTATGTAGCGAAGGTCAAATGAGCTTGCGCGGACAGTTATTCGATTGGCGTCACAATTTCGCTATTGAAATCAACCACACGGTTGATTCGTCGAACGTATAGTAAAGCGAAATTTGCACACCGCGAACCGGAGCCATTGGCAAAACCCAAACATTTGAGTCCGGGGCGATGCGCAATCCGATTTCCGGATCACGCGCCAGCACAAACTCGGCGGCCTCCACGAACTCATCAGCCTCTTTCGCGTCGCGAATCAACGTGCGCAGATCACGTTCGAAATGATATTCGCGGACGATTTGCCGCCGGTGGTCGGGCATGATGAAAGTCCCGGCGGGTCGCTAGAGGATGCGGCGAATTAGGCTACCGCTTTCTTGCGCGCGAGACACGCGCTCGCAACCTTATCAAGAGACTTTCCGTGAACAATCTCCACAGGCTTCAAATCACGGAAACTGATCAACTTTATACCACGGGGTACTTTTTCACCGGCCATTTTTGCGCGTTTCGAGATCTTGCGGACACGGGCGCGGCGCTCATCTGCCCGTGCCCTTTGCTCGGCAGACGCGGTATGTTTCATAATTTAAACAATAGCATTCTGCAGACTGCGTGGTCAATTAACCGCTTGTCAATTTAGCGAGCGCCCCGCAAACAATGCCACGCAGGGCAAATCTGCTACGCCTGCGTGTGACGGGCGAAGTGAAGCTCAACGCCTTTCGGGAGCAAACGCTTGCGGCCGCGTTGCCGTCGGCGCGCCAGCGTGGCACGGCCCGCTTTTGTCTTCATGCGGGCACGAAAACCGTGCTGACGTTTGCGTGTTCGCTTGGATGGCTGGTAAGTCCGTTTCATAAAACCGAGAAATAGCTTCGGCCCGATTTAAGAGCGCTTACACTAAGAGTGCGCATAGCGTTGTCAATGTTGCCAAAGCGGGCAAGAATCAACCACTCATTTACGGGATTGCCAGAGCCTCCAATTTTTGAAATAAGCAGTACGAACAATGAGCGCAAATGTCATAATCGAGCCAGCAACCGAAGCTGACCTGGACGAATTGTCCGAAATGCTCGGCGAGTTGTTTACCCAGGAAAGCGACTTTCGCCCGGACAAAGAGAAGCAGCTTCGCGGTTTGCGATTGATTTTCGAGCAACCCAGCCGCGGCCGGGTTTTCGTGCTCCGGCGCGACGGCGCGATTGTCGGAATGATCAACTTGCTTTTTACTATCAGCACGGCCGAAGGCGGTTTCGTCATCCTGCTCGAGGATCTGGTGGTCCACAAAGAGTATCAGGGCAAGGGTTACGGCTCAAAACTTCTCCAACACGCAATTGATTTCGCGAAACAGAAAAATTTCCTTCGCGTCACGTTGCTGACGGACCGGCCCGAGAACCTGGCGCAGGAGTTTTTCCGGCGGCACGGCTTTGTCGAGTCATCCATGATCCCGATGCGCCTGTGGATCACACCGCCGAACGACCACACGGAATAGGGCGTGTAGTGACGCGCCGCTGACGGCTGTAGTGGCAACCGTACCGGATACGCGGGCGGAGACCTTATTGCAGGCGACACGCCAGCCTCTACAGTTTCTTACCTGCAGGCGATGACGCGCTCTTATCGTTGCGACTTTTTTTATCGATCCAGGCGCTTAATTGAGGCGCGAGACGTCTCTGGAATTCCGATCGGACCTGAATTTCATCGACGGCTTTTGCAACTTCCGGCGCACTTGCCGGTGGCAAATTAGTCTTTGCGTACGCCTTTAACTCAGTCGCGCGCGATTCTTCCAAGAAGAAGGTGAATAGACTGGGCGCATACCTGTTCGCGCCGAGCGCATCGGTCTTAGCAAGCAACGCTTTCATATTCGCCTTCGCAAAATCCCACGCAATATCTGCATGATCGCTTTCGCGCGCGACCATCGAAACGAGAAATACTGCACGGCTCGTTGACAGTTCGTCGGTGAGTGAAATGGGAAGCGTTTTTTTCACCAGCCTGGGATCGGTCGCACCAGCCAGCGCGTTGTAATAATTTTGCTTTTCTTCGACGCTCGTCGTCTTCAAACCAAGGTCGTGGAGCTGGTTCCAAGTTTTCTCGTCGGCATAACGCCCAACAATTGCAAAAACCGGCGAACGCAGATCGGGCCCGAGCGATTGCGGATCGGTGAGATATTTTTCGAAACGTTCGCGACAGCCCGCGATAATTTCTGGATCGTTTAAATCTCCCAGTGCAACGATTAAGCTCGCACGCAAGTTTCCGGCGGCAGGTGCTTCGTTCGTTTTGGGCTCCCAGCGGAGCGTCTCAAACGTGGGTCGCAAGAGGGAGCGCGCGTAACGCTGAAACTTTTCCCGTTCCGGACTGCCGACGAAAAGCCGGTTGAGAAAATCCAGCACGTTGATGAGCTGTTCACGCTCGGCGAGCTCGGTCGAAGCGGGCAATTTTTCCACCAATCCAAAATAAAGTGATACTGGTGCACGATTGGCCTGGACCAGCGCCCACGCGTCGCTTAGGAGGTTGACGCGATCTCCAACGCCCAAATTCGGCAGAGCCTGGAGCAATAAATTCCACGAGGATTCGTCGTATTCGACGCGATAATTTCCAGCGCCGTTTACATTCAATTTGAAGGCTCGATCCGCGGGAATGTTTTGGAAATTGTCGGTCTTACCGGTCATCAGCAAAGTCGCGGGGGCCTCTCCGACTACCGCGTAGGCTAGCGGGATTTTCCATTCGAGCGGCGGAGCGTTTTTGAAATTGATAGTGAAGCGCTCCTGCGTCAGCGAGACCTTGTCGCCTTCTTCTCGCTTTACCTGCACGACCGGAAATCCCGGTTGCTCCGTCCAAACAGCTGCGATTTCCCCGACTGGTTTCTTCGAAGCATCCGAAAGCGCATTCCACAAGTCGGCGGTCGTGGCGTTCGAATATTTGTGCCTGGCGATATACTGACGAATTCCCTCGCGGAAAATATCTTCGCCAAGAAAACTCTCCAGCATTCGCAAAAACGACTGACCCTTTTTGTACGTAATATCATCGAAGGCGCTGCTGGCTTCGGCCTCAGTAGCGATGGGCTGCTGAATTGGATGTGTTGTCGATCTTGCATCGCCTTCCATCGCCTGCTCCCTGGCGATACCAATGCGCCGCGTGGGATCGCGCGGCAGATTTCTGCGCAGCCAAACCTCCCATTGCGGATTGAAATGCGCTGTGCATTTCGTGCCCATCCAGGAGGCGAACCCTTCGTTGAGCCACAGGTTGTCCCACCAGGCCATCGTCACAAGGTCGCCGAACCATTGATGCGCCATCTCGTGCGCGAGCACTTCATAGATGTTTTGTTTCGTCTCCGCAGAGGAAGTTTTCGGATCAAATAGAAGCGCAGATTCGTAATAGGTAATGCCGCCCCAATTTTCCATCGCGCCGCCAAAACCGCCGGGAAGAGCGATTTGATCCAACTTCGGCAAAGGATAAGGCACACCGAAATAATCGTTGTAATATTTCAGAATCTGCGCGCTGGCTTCGAGCGCGTAACGACCCATTTCCGCTTTGCCCTTTGTCGCGATGACGCGAATCTGCGTGGGTCCACTTCGCGATTCGATGAGATCGAGGTCGCCTGCGACGAAAACATTCAGGTAACTCGACATCGACGGAGTCGCGGCAAAGCGTACCTCTTTTCCGCCGGCGATTTTCCTCTCGCTCTCGATCGGCATGTTCGACACTCCGAGCCAGTTTTCCGGCACGACTGCCGTCAATTGAAAACGCGCGCGAAAAACCGGCTCGTCCCAACAAGGAAAAAATCGGCGAGCATCGGTGGCTTCAAATTGCGTTCCGAGCATGATCTTTTTCGTCCCGCTGCCTTGCTCCTGGTAGCGCATGTAGAAAAGTCCCTGGCCTTGTTGATTGATCTTACCGGCAAAGCTCAGTGCGAGTGTGTGATCGCCAGTTGCCAGGTCTGATGGCAGCCTCAGGGCGAGCAGTTCGTTCTTCTCGTCGATCTTAATTGCAGAGTCGGGCAACGCCTTGCCATCGACAGACGCGTCTGTGATTTTGAGCTCGAGCGCGTTCAACACAAGCTGACGAGCCGGGCTGCGAACGTTTAGCTTAACGGTTTCCGTCCCAGTGAATGTAAACTTGTCGATGTTCGGGACGATCCGAACAGAATATTCCAGCGGGACGACTTCTTTGGGGAGCTTTCCCGGTGTACTCTCGACGTTGAAAGGTTTTTCCGCGTGCATGCCGGGGCGCAACATAATGAAAAATAGACCAAGGGAAAAAAAACGCAGAATGCGCATTTCCCGCACTAAACAACCTGGACCGAGGTTTGCATCTGCAAAGGTGGATCGACCGCTCCGCGGGCGATGTTAATTAATGCGGCTTCGCCGCCATATTTCAGCATCGAACAGGGACTGCTCGATCCACCTACTGCACAACCAATATCAACAGTAATTGTCCACTTCCCACCTGCGGACCCTTGATCACGAGTGGACTGCGTTTGCTCAATTTGGCATCCGTCTCGAGCAGGAGCTCTTTCTCTTTATAAAGCTTGAGGTTCAAAACATAACCCGCTTCGCTCTCGCCCCGCGCATCGACATGCAGGCCGAAGAATTTGCTGGTCGCGAGCCAATCTTCCTGGCCGGTTGTCAGCAACTTGCGCGACTGGCCGATGACCTGAAATTGGTTGTAGCCGAAAAGTTTCTTCAGGGACCCCTCGATGCGAGTCAATTCCGGCGGAATCGGTTGCGGCTGCGCGACATTCTCTGCGATTACGAGTCCGCTCCAAACTGTCTCCGCGCCCTGCAACTTTGGCGATGCGCTCATAATCAGCGCGGTAAAAGCGGCGACAAGCGCGAGCGAGCGACCCATGAGCGGTTATTTGGCTGCGTAATCGGCCGGCAACGATTGTAATCCCTCAGTCCAGAGAACCGTTACGCGATCCTCTTTTGCCTCGAACATCGAGATGGTCGCATTTGGGCTTACCACCGGATCAACACGCGCGTTAAGAATTTGCGTGAGGTATTGTGACTGCTCAGCGGGATTCTTGTCGCGCATGACAAAAATCGCAAAAACCAAAAAGACAGTGAGCGACGCGGTCCCCGTCCACAGCAGCCGGCGAATCGTCCACCATGTCGGAACCTCGATCTGGCGGCCGGCGGACTCCCGGAATGGCCCCGCAGTTTCTCGTGCGATTCTTTCGCGCAGTTGATGGCTAAAAAACTCTTCATTCATCAGTCCGCCTAAGGCGGACGCGCCGATTTCCCGTTTCAAAAGAGCGCCGAGTTTTTTCGTCTCCGCTTTTTCCGCTTCAGCGGCCGCCTTGTCCGGCAGAGACGCCTCAAATTCGGTTAGTTCCCTGCCGCTGAGCTGGCCGTCCAGCCATGCGGTCCACTTTTCTTCAAATGTTTTCATAAACGTCCTTCAGCAAATTTTGCAATTTCTTGCGCGCATAAAATAGGCGCGACATCACTGTGCCGATCGAGCAACCGAGCGTTTCTGCAATTTCGTGATATTGCATCTCTTCAATTTCCTTCATTAAAATTACCGCTCGATGCTCAGGCGAAAGCTGGGCAATTGCGCTCTCGATCCGCGCGCGGATCTCGCTCCGTTCCATTGTTTGATACGGCAATGCGTCGGCTTTCGGTACCGTTTTGGATGCCGGATCGATTTCCCTCAGTTCTACTGCATCGTCGAATTCAAGGCCTCCACCCTTCACCTTTTTTTTCCGCAGCCAATCGATGGTCACGTTCATGACGATCCGATAAATCCAGGTATAAAACGACGAGTGCCCACGAAAGCGTTTGATCGATTTCCACGCTTTCACGAAGGTGTCCTGAGCCAGATCCCAGGCGTCCTGCTCGCTATGAACCATGTTGTAAATCATGCCGAATACTCGTGTTCGGTAACGGGTTACCAGCTCGTCGAATGCTTCGGTGTCACCAGCCTGGGATCGTTTCACCAAGTCCAGTTCCGACACATCGGCCTGAGCCAGAGTCGTTTCCGTTTGCATGATTGGACGGAACCGCCCCTGTTTCATTCAACTCCGAAAGCCTTCGGAGCCGAAGCGGCGACGCCACTCGCCGCGATATTCACCCAT
>WNGE01005976.1_pt1 | contig 14844 bp, 11 predicted proteins | sample 5400651 | NCBI WGS metagenome assembly WNGE01 (sample SAMN13153370, study PRJNA577476) | soil metagenome | isolation source: 60 cm soil or saprolite under grassland replicate 2 | place: USA:California | collected 2016-06-15 | reverse complement strand
TGCCGGCCGAGCACCCGCACGTGCTCCCGGGCTGGCCCGGCATCCGCGAATGGCTGCCAGCGCCCGTAGAGGATCGCCCGCTCCCGCTGCCGGGCGGCGGCCCGGTTGGCGGCCGTGCACTCATCGCAGCGGCAACCAGATCCCTTGCCCGGCCCGGGGCCGTGCACGTACCGCGCCCGCGTCCCGTGCTTCCGCGTCCCGGCCGTGGTCATCTCAGCCCGCCTCCCTCTCCGGCTCGCGTCCGAAAGGGCGTTGCGGCTCCCACGCCTCGCGCTCGGCGGCGCGGCGGCCGGACTCGATGGTCCGGCGGGCCTCGGCCTCCCCGCCGCGCAGGCCCGACCGGCGGGCGGCCTCCACGAAGCCCTCTACCGCACCGCCGTCCAGCTGGCCGCTCAGGGCCGCCCGCTTGGCCGCGTAGAAGAGCGGGAAGTTGCGGTCACCGGGCTCCCGGGCCGCGACCCAGTTAGTGAGCCGACCAACATCGGCATGCCGTCCCGCGCTGCGCTGAGGCTCGCGGTGCGGGGCGTGATCGCGGCCGCCGTGGGGCTGCGGGTCGAGCAGACTCCGGATGGCGTCCCAGCTGACGGTGCCGCCTGTCGCGAGCTTGTGCCTGACCACGACGTACCGGGCGCCGGCGGCCCTGCTCGGCGGCGCGACGACGTATCCGCCCTGCGAGCGGAAGTCGAGGTGCTGGCCGTGCAGTGAGCCGGACCGCTGATCAGTCCCGGCGAAGTACAAGTGCATGCCCGTGCTCGGCGTGCGCACGATGGCCCTGTGGCCGTCGACCAGGCCAGCGCGCTTCGCCTTGTTGAATGCCGGGAACCCCGACCCGTCCTCGCGGACATCCACGTCCAGGACGTCAGGCCCGGGCGCGCCCGTGGCGATCGCCACGTTGCGGTCCGGCTCGCGGCGCCACCAGTCGCGGATCTGGCGCCCGTCAGTCGACGCGTCGTGGAACCCGTTGCGCGTCGCGGGCTCCTTGCTGCCCGGGCGGCACGGGAACACCGGCCAGCCCGCCCGCGCGTAGGCGAGTGCCGCGCCCTGCGGGCTGCGCTCCGCCGCGGCGCTCATGGCGACCCTGCCCACGGGTCGGCGGCAACGCGGGTGATGCCGTCGGCCCGGGCGAGGTGATCGCATCCGCCCGTCTCGGCCGCCATCTGCGCCGCGGCCGCGGGAAGCAGCCGGATGTGCCAGTCAGCCTCGCTAGCCGGATGTGCCAGTCAGCCTCGCTGGTCAGCAGGCGCTCTGGCGCCAGGAAGATCGCGGCGTGCAGCTCGGAGAGCCATGCCAGCAGGTACAGGCACAGGTCGTGCTGCTCCCAGCACGGGCCCACCTGCCGGGCCAAGTGCCCGTAGCCGGGGCGGAACACGGTCGCAACCCATGCGCGCAGCCGGTCAATCGCGTTGGCGCGCTCCTCGCCGGCTAGCTGCCACCACCGCGGCGCCGGGATAGGCTCGTAGCCCTCCTCCTGCTCGCCGTCCTTCCTGCCGCCGCGGCGCTGCCCGGTGACGCGCTGCAGTGCCACCGTGAGGTCCGTTATCCGGGACTGGTCATCCGCTCGCGCGATCCGCAGCCCGGTTACCTGCTCGCGGATCTCGGCAAGCTCCATGAGCACGGCTGCCACCGCGTCACCGGCACCCGGATCCGGGGTGCTCACCGCTTGTCCCACGGGTACGAGGTGCGAGCGCTCCGGTCATTGCCGCTGGCGCGGCCGTTCTGGCTGCCGTTGCGGTGGCGGTTGCCGTTTGCCGTCGGCGCGGCCGGCGCGGCCCGCCCGCTGGCCAAGTCAGCCGTGAGCACTGAATCCGCGGCCTCAATGTCTGCAGCGGCCCACGCCTCGGTGCCTGCGGTCATGGCGGACGGCGCCGGCATGTCAAGCTCGGCCAGGGAGGGCGCAGGGACAACCATCGCGACGTCCCGGCCGCGGAGCCTGGCCCAGCGGTATCGCCGGTCGTTCCACGCCATGGGCAGGTGCGTGATCACGGGTGCCGCCGACCCGCGCAGGACAAGCGCCCGCCGCTTCGGGAGGCGCCGGATCATCGCGGGCGTCGCCACCGGGTAATACGCGGTCCTGCGGCCCTCGGCGCCGCGCTCCCAGTAGGCCGCATCACCGCAGAGCCTGGAGACCATGTCGAGCGTGTCGGGGTCCTGGATCCCGGACACGTAGATCTGGTTCGAGGTGTCCAGGACCGAGCGGGCGGCCGCCTTCCCCCAGCGGCCCTCGAGCTGGGCAAGGCCATGGCAGGCGATGATCATCATGATTCCGCGGCCGCCGGAGTCGGCCAGCAGCGACGGGACCGGGATCGGGCAGATCTGGGTCACCTCATCGAGCTGCAGCAGCAGCGGCGGGTCCAGCCGACCGCGGCGCATCCCGCTGCCCAGCTGCGACGCCGCCCAGTGGATCTCGGTGACCATGCACGCGAACAGCGGCGCTATCGGCGACGACTCGCCGCGCTGCTCGCCGATCAGATAGAGGCAGCCCTGCAGGCGCAGGAACTCCGGGATGTCGAACCCGTCGCCGGGGGCTGGCAGCACGCACTCGGCCAGTGCCGGGTCGTTCATGAACTTCATCGCCGACGTCAGCACCATGCGGACCGTCGCCCCGGTCTTCTCGGCCGGGCCGCGCATCTGCGCCACGACCGCCGCCCACGACGCGCGGCCGTGCGCCCGCAGGATCCGCTCCGCCTCCCGCGTGTCGCCGGACAGCACCCACTGTGCGACGGCGCGCAGGTCGAGGCCGCCCAGCGCCGCGGCGCAGAACAGCGCCGGCATCTGCGTGGCCGCCTGCTCGGACCAGAACCCGTCCGCCTCGGTGCCTTTGGTGCGGACCGCCTCGGTGAACGCGGTGGCACGGCGCGTCGCGACGGCTTCGTCCTCGCAGCCGGGAACCGGATCCCAGCGGAACGTCGTCCTTGCGAGCCAGCCGCCAATCCGCTGCGGGTTGAACACGAGCACAGGGCGCCCTAGCAGGGACCGCAGCCCGCTGGTCAGCATGAACAAGTCCGGCTTGGTGGTCGCGCTGACCACGGCGCCGCCGAAGTGGACGATCACCCTGGCGAGCCAGCCCGACTTGCCGCTGCGCGTCCGCCCGACGATCGTGATGTTCTCCTGGATCGGCTGGTGCAGCCGGTGCCGGTACTGCGCCCGGCCGAGGTACACCGAATGCGACGACGGGCGGATGACCCGGTGCGAGAGCGGCAGGCCCGGGCGGGTGCGCCCCGACTCGCGGAAGCTCGCGAGCCGGCCCCACTGCAGCCATAGCTCCGGCAGGCAGGCGAACCCACGGCCCGGGTGAAGCCGCAGCCGCAGCCGCAGCCGCAGGCTGGCCACGCGGAACCACGGCAGGTGACGGCGAGGCGCGAATGCCCAGCAGATCAAGGCAAGCGCCATGAGGATGGCGAGGAGCGCGGCGAACCTGGTCATGCTGAATCACCCTCTGCAGTGGCCTGAGCGGTGCGGACGGCTTTGAGGAGCGCCCTGCGGGCCGTTGCAGGGTGCAGGTCGGCCTCGGGGGCAATCGCCGTGGCGATCTTCGAGACCTGGCCCAGCGGGATGCCCGGCAGCTCGCCGTGCCGCTGGGCCACGAGCTGCAGGAACCGCCCGGTCTTGGAGGCTCCCGCGCGGCGGGCCCGGCCCGTGATCCCGGGGCGCGGCTGTCGCGGTACCACCACTGCGGGCGCGGCTGGTGCCCCGGCGGCGGCAGGCAGCGGCGTGGCCGCCAGGATCCAGCGGCGCAGGCCGCCGCAGGTGGACGGAAGCGCCAGGAACAACCGCAGGACGTAGAGCGCGATCGTGCCGAGCACCGCCCACGGGGAGCGGCCGTCCTTCATGCCGAGCACGTGCCGACGCATCGTGACGACAACGCGGTCAACGACAATCGCCAGGAACACCGGCGGCATGCAGAACGCCAGGACCGAGCGCGGCGAGGAGACGTCGGCCGCCGCATAGTTCATCAGGGCGGACCCGGCAGCGCACAGCACGACCAGCGCGCGCTCCGTCTTGGCCGCCAGCCCGGCGCGGGCCAGGCCGAGCGCCAGCAGGGAGAAGATGATCAGGCCGATGTCCAGCGCCCCGGCCTCGATTAGCGAGGCAACCGCCTGGTGCCGCTGCTCGAACAAGTAGCGGTACTGGGCGGCGTAGGAGACGCTGAGCAGGCCGGCCCCCAGGACGAACAGGAGCGCGGCGGCGGTCCCGACCAGGCTGCCGCCGGGGCGGCCTTGCCGCGGATCGCGGGCCGGGCGGCGGCTGGCGAACAGCCGTGGCCAGAAGTGCCGGGGCTTCGTGATCAGGGTCATGGCGCGCGAGTTCGCATGCCCGGCGAGCACATCGTGCCCGTTCACGTTGCCGTCAGTGGTCAGCGCGGTCATCGCGCGCTCCTACGTGCTCCATCTGCTGCAGCTGGGCCGCCAGCTGCCCGGAGGTCGGCAGTTCGCGGCCGAGCAGCTCGGTGAGGACATGGCCAACGGGCTTGCGCCGGAGCGCAGCCAGGAGCCGTAGCCGCGTGCCGATGTCGGTGGGCACGTTCGCCACAAGCCGCATGTCATAGGGGCTCGGCGCACGGCCGCTGGCCGACGCTGCGGCCTCTGGTTCTGCGGTCATATGTCCTCCGGTCGCTAGGTCACTCGGTGCCTTGGTCGACATTAATCTAAGTTAAAGAGCTTACCTAGGTTAGTCAACCCAGGGCTTTGCTAGGTGAGCCGTCTGATCTAGCCTTAGGCTGTGTCAGTGCCTGATCTTGGCGACCCGCGGGCGCCTTACCTGCAGATCGCCGATGACCTGCGAAGCCAGATCAAGGCTGGCCGCTACCAGCCCGGTGACAGGCTTCCGTCCAACGCCACGATGGCGGCGGAGTACCGCAGCGCCACGGAGACGATCCGGAACGCGCTGCGCAAACTCCGGGATGAAGGCCTGGTTGCCACGCAGTCGACGCGGGGGACGTTTGTGCTCAGGGCTCCGGCCGAGCCGGAGCCTGACCCGGAGTTCGTCAGGCTTCTGACGGCGGTGCAGGACGTGATGCGCCGTCTGGACAAGGTTGAGGAACGCCTCGCCGCGCTAGAGGCCGGTCCATGAAGCGGGCGGCAGTGAGTGCGTCCACACGGCGCTCCGCGCTCTCCAGCCGCCGGGTAACCTCATCGAGCAGCCCGGCGAGATGCTCTAACTCGCTACGGCTCACGCCGTCGAACATAGGTCCGCAGGCCGAGGGCGCGACAGGAGCCACGTATGCGGTCATCGCGGCTGCGGCGCAGCAGGGCATGTTGCGCCGACGCAAGGCACCTGGCCTGGAGCCAGCAGCGCATGCCTAGGCTGTGCCTGTCATGAGAAAGCCAGCTGAGCCAGCGGCACTGGCGGACATCGCCGCAGACGCAGGCCTGAGCCTGTCCGATGTGGCGTTCACGGCCGGGCTAGATGAGAGCACGATCTCGCGGCTGTGGACTGACCCGGGATGGCTCGACCGGGTAACCGGCTCTTCGTTACAGCGGATGATCGCATCAGTCCCCGGTGTCGCGGAGTACGTGACGGCGTATTCGCTCGCTTCCCGCCTCTCCCGGCTGGCGGCTGAGCTGGCGGCCGAAGGCCTGGACGTAGACGAGAGCGCCGTGGAGGCTTGCCGGGATGACGGCGTGCCGGTCCCGTACATTGCCAACGCGCTGCAGGCCGCACTGCACACTGTCCGCGGAGACGATGCCAAGGTTGCGTCCTACCTGGCGAGGTTCTGGGGGCGCGATCAGGATCGCGCGCTGGAGCGCCTGTTCTCTGACGGCGAGGACCGGCTGCTGATCCGCCCCGGCAGGCTGCTCAGCGCCTCGGCCGAGCTCGCTCCCCGGCTACGTCGGCCGGCGTACTCGTTCCACGCAATCCTCGCCGGGGCGGTTCTGGCTCACCACGCCACGCGGACGGCGCCTGACGCCCTGAACCTGGCCCCGTCTCTTGACCGGCAGGAGGCCATGAGCCTGCGCAGTAATGTCATGGGGGTCCTGATCGGCCATGACGACTTCGACCTGGCTCTCCGCTACGGCCGCATGGTTGCCAAATCCCCGGTGCTTACCGTCGTGGAGGACTGGGCGTTCCCCACCTACACCCGGGACGTGCGCCCCGAGCCGGGGTTCACGCTGCCCCGCTCTCTGCTCCTGCGTAACACAGCAGCCGAGGTAGTCCGCGAGATCGGCTGCTACGGCGGCGCGTACGTGCATTACCTTCTGTCTGTCTACCTGCCCCGGGCGCTGGCCCGCGATCCGACGTTCGGCCTGGCGCTGCCCGCTCTCGGGGCAGCCATCCGCCAGCGCCTCGACCGCGACGGCGATCCGGCCCTACGCGCAGTATGCGGGCGCACGCTGCGAGATCTCGGAGGAGTGAGTTGACTGAGGCCCCGGCCATCCCCGCGCCTGCTGCGTCCTCGCACTGGGAGCGCAACGCCGAGTTCTGGGTTCGTATCATCCGCGAGCGCCGGGACCGGTACCGGACCGAGCTAACCGATGAGGCCGTTCTGGCCGCAGTCGGCCCCTGCCATGGCCTGGACGTGCTGGACGCCGGATGCGGCGAAGGCTACCTAACGCGGGAGATCGCCCGCCTGGGAGCGCGCCAGGTGACCGGCGCCGACAAGTCCCCCGCGCTCATCGCCGCTGCCCGGGCGGTCTCAGCTGGGCAGCCCGCCGCGCGCTTCCGCGAGGCCGACGTGGCCGCCCTGCCGTTCGGCGACGCTTCCTTTGACCTGGGCATCGTCAATCACGTGCTCAACGACCTGCCCGATATCACGTCCCCGGTCCGCGAACTGGCCCGCGTGCTGCGGCCAGGCGGCCGCCTGGTAATCCTCATGCTGCACCCCTGCTTTTACGGAGACCGGGCCGAGCGGCAGGCCATCCGCCGGACGCTGCCCGTCGCCGACTACTTCGCCGCGCGGGAAATCGAGCAGCACTTTGAGGTTGACGGCATCGTCTCGCCAGAGCCGACTACTAGCTGGGTACGGCCGCTGGAGGCCTACACGGAGGCGATCACCGGCAGCGGCCTGTACCTCACGAGCTTGACCGAGCCACATCCCTCCGATGCCCAGCTTGGCGCGAGCGAATGGTGGCGCGAGAACTTCCCCCGGCCGCTGTTCCTGCTCATTACCGCCGCAAGGCCGATGACCTCCGGGCAGGCTAGCTGCCAGGTATCGAACTCGCCGACCTCCCGCCGCGGCTCCGCCTGATCTAGCCAGCCGTACAGTGGTCCCGTGAACGATCCCGCAGCCAGCTTCGCCACGCCACGGATCGCCGCCGGGGCGCTGTTCGTCGACGGCGACCGGGTGCTGCTCGTCCGGAAGACCTACGGCAACAGGTGGGACATCCCCGGCGGCTATGCCGAAATCGGCGAATCGCCGGCGGTGGCATGCCGCCGCGAGCTGAAGGAAGAACTAGCTCTGGACCGGGAACCGGGCCGGCTGCTGGTCATCGACTGGGCACCGAACGCCGGCGAGGGCGAAAAGATCCTCTACATCTTTGACGGCGGCCAGCTCGGCGGCGACGAGGCGCAGATCAGCCTCGGCGACGGGGAGCTCGACCGATGGGAGTGGGTACCAGTCAGCCGGGTCGGCGATTACCTCATCCCGCGCCTGACCCGGCGGGTTACCCGCGCGCACGAGGCCCTTGGCACCGGCATCCCCCTGTACCTCGAGCATGGCGATCCAGTCCCGGCTGTCGCCCAGGCTCAGTAGCTGACGCCTTCCCTGGTCAGCAGTGCGGCGTCAGGCCGGACGTCCCCGTTGCTGGTGCGTCACCGAACCGCGGCGGGCCGTGCTGTCGGCCTCGGGTCGGCCCTGGACGCTGGGCTGCGGACGGTAATTCCGGCGTCCGCGATCACAGACGGGTCCAGCTTCCACCTGGTGCCGTTGCGGTGCTCTCAGAGGTCGAACGCCTTTGCGAGGTGCCGCTCAGCGGGCCGGGCAGGCTAGCTGCCATCGGCCATCCCGGGCGAGATCCTGGCAAGCGCACTGGTAGGCGCCGAGCCCATGCTCGCAGACCGGCGGTATGTCAGTGTCACCGTCGAGCCAGTGCACCGTGGCGTCCATCGCCTCATCGATCCGGACACCTCGTACGTGCTGGCCGACGAGGAGAGTATCGGCAACCGCTCCGATCCGTCCGTTGAGACGCTGATCCTGGGGGTCGGCTGGACGAACGAGAAACCGCACAAGCCGGCTCAGTAAATGCCGGCCCACGGTGCCTCAATCAGGTTGACAGGTTCCGCCAGCGCGCCAGTTGGGGCGGTGAGCTAGATCTCCTCGACATGCGCTGTCGTTGCTGTCATCGTTGCTGTCGCAGCCAACGCTTCCTGTACTCCGTAGGTTCACACTGTGATACAAGATGAGCGTTCGTACTTGACGTCCGGTGCGCCTCGGCCGTTCCGGCAAGATCGAGGTGCTGCGATTGCGGACAGGTGACAGGAGCCCCGCGGTCTCTGGCAGAGCGGTCTTGGTCGCAGCGCTAGCCTGCGCGGGGGCGACGTTGCTGCTTCTGCGGCTTGGGTCCGGTCACACACAAGCGAGTCGACGCTTCGCGGCACTGCCGGAGTTCGACGTCTGGATCTGGATCTACGCCGTGTATGTCGGCACCGCTGTGGCCCTCGGGTTGGCTTCGTTTCCCGCTTTCTGGCTTCTCGCCTGTACTACGGGGCGGCGTGCGGCTGTCCTCGCCGTGGCCGCTTGGCCTGTGGCGGGAGTGCTGGTGCAGCTATTCGGGCCGCGGGCAGTAGGAAGCATCCCCTTGTGGCTGGGTACCGTGCGCACCACAGCAGCCAACGTGATCGCCGCGGTGTTCGTTACACCGTCGTTCGCCGGGCTGCTGCTCGTCCAGACGCGCCTGTCGGCGCTGGCCCGGGAAACAGCTTCCGCCACGAACGAGGGCAAAGCGGGTGGGCTCATTGTCGAACTGTCGTGGCTGCGGGCGGCCATGCTGCGCTTCCTAGCCACATTCGCCACCGCCATCACCGTCGCACTGCTGGGCCTGGGCGCCCTGCGATTCGCGGTGATCGCCTTCGGGGTGCCCGCCGCACGCGTCCCGCCGCTGCGACTTCTCACCTTCGGCGGCGTGTTCACTGCGATGACCGCCTTGATCTTCGTACCGGCTTACGTCGCCTGGCAGGAACGCGTGTCCGAGCTGCGCGACACCCTTCACCCCGTTCCCCAAGATGGCCGACCGGCGCATGATTGGTTCCAGGCGCGCGACGACCTCGACGCCCTGCTGTCCGCCCGGGCCAGCGCCGGCCGCGTCCTTGTCACGGCGTTCAGCGTTCTGGCCCCGCTCACGGCCAGCGTGGTCTCCACGCTCCTTGCGGCCGGCCGGTGAAACGAATTGCGGTCGGCGCCACCTGCTGCTACGCAGGTCGTAAGTGAGTCGGCCTATCCGCGAGTGGCCTAGTATATGCCCGGGCACGCGAGGGGCACGGCCCTCAGATCCGTAGAGATCTGCGGGCGTATCCGTCTGCGAGCTGGCCCACGTGCTGAGGCCAGCTGGCCGCCTGGTGATCTTTATGCTGCCCCGGTGCTTTTACGGGCACCGGGCCTAGCGGCAGGCCATCCGGCGGACGCTGCCCGTCGCCGACTACCTCGCCGCGCGGCAGATCGAGAAGCGCTTTGAGGTTGACGGCATCGTCTCGCCAGAGCCGACTACCAGCTGGATACGGCCGCTGGAGGCCTACACGGAGGCGATCACCGGCTGCGGCCTGTACCTCACGAGCCTGACCGAGCCACATCCTTCCGATGCCCAGCTCGCCGAGAGCGAGTGGTAGCGCGAGAACTTTCCCCGGCCCTGTTCCTGCTCATTACCGCCGCAAAGGCCAGCGACCGCCCGGCAGGCTAGCCGCCCGCAGACATCCAGGCGAGATCCTGGCAGCCGCACTGGTAGGCGCCGAGCGCATGCTCGCAGACCGGCGGTATGTCAGTGTCACCGTCGAGCCAGTGCACCGTGGCGTCCATTGCTTCGCCAGACTGCGGCGGCGGCCACCCGGGCCGTACGGGGCACCGTGAGCCCTGCCGCATGATCTCGTCAATGTCGCCGAGGTCACGGTACACGTCGTACGGCGTCGGCCGCACTGCCGGAGTGCCGCGCAGCGGCCCGCAGGCCCGCTCGCCGAGCACCCATTCGAGCAGGTCACGGACGCCCCGCAGCCACGCGTTGTCCTGCCACCGGGCGTTGCCCCACGGCCGGGCCAGGTCCTCGGGGTGCAGCTCCTCGCCAAACCCGTAGCGGGCAATGCCCGCCCTGGCCAGCTCGAGCACGCGGCGCATCTCAGCGTCGCTCGGGGCGAAGCCCTCCTCGTCCATTCCTGCAGAGTAAGCGGCGGCACGGACAATGGCCATCACGTGCCGGCCTCCGGCTCGGCACCGGCCTGCGGCTGCGTGATCTGCGGCGCGGCAGGGACCAGGGTCTCGGAGGGCTGCAGGACTGAGTCGCGCTGCCGCCCGGCCGCGACTGCCCACGCCTCGCCGGGGGACATCTCGTCGGCGTCGGCGCTGGGCTCGGGCATTGACCGGATCCCGGCCAGCAGCTCCTCCGTCGCCCTGGCGTGCTCCGCCACCTGCTGCACATGCCCGGGCACCGGGTCTGCCGCGGTCTCGGCCGTGAGGCCGAGGACGGTGCGCATCCTCGCATCCTCCTGCCGCCTTGTCGTGATCTCCGGCTCCTGTGCGGCCTGGGGCATGCCGGGCAGCGGCTCCTGCATCACGGGCTCGGCGCTGCCCTGTGCCCGGGGCAGAGTGCTCTCGGGCTCGGCGGAGCGAAGCGGCTCGCGGACGCGCTCGGGGTGCCTGCGCCGCAGCTCGAGGTCGGCGGCCAGGGCCGCCCGCCGTGTCGCCTCAGTGACCCGTGCCCACTCCCTGCGGGCGAGATCGGCTTTCTCGTAAGCGGACATCGCCTCGTAGGCCTTGGCTTTCGCCGCCGCCCAGATCGCCCTGTTCCGGTCGTGCTGCCTCCTGGCCTCGGCTGTCGCGGCGGCGCGCTCCTCATGCTCCGAGCGGGCCTCCCGCGCCCTGGCGTCGACCGCGGCCATGCGCGCCAGGCGCAGCTGCTCGCCGACATGCTCCGGAGCCCACGCCGTCTCCTGCTCGTACAGGCCCCGGCGCACCTCGAGGACCTCATCAGGGACGCCCAGCAGGTCCATGCCGTCCACGCGGCCGAGCGCCGCCAGTGCGGAGTGCCAGTCTGCCCGCGCCTCCGGTGACACTCTCGACGGCTGGGGGCCGATCGGGTCGCCGGGATTGTCATAGCCGTGCATCTCGCGGTAGGCCGCCACGACCGAGGCGCGCTCCTGCCATTCCGCCCGTGCGGAAGGGTCGTCAGGCACCGGGCCGAGCGCCCGCGTTGCCCACAGCGGGGCGGTGTCCGCGGCGTGCTCGCCGAGACGCTGCACCCGGGCGTCCATCGCCTCGGCCAGCTCGGCCATGTAACGCCGCCGGTCAGGGTCGGCCACGTCGGGCAGCCGCTCGGCCCAGGTCCTGCCGATCTGCACCTGGGCATCGCGGGTGAGGATGCGGACACGGCCGTGCAGGACCCTCGCCACGTCCCGGATGCCGGTGAGCGGCCGCATCTCCACGGCCTCGGTCAGCACCCCGGCGCCGTCGCGGCCGGCCAGCTCGGCCGCGCGCAGCTCGCGGAACAGCCATGTCAGCGCGGCGTCGTCCAGGGCCTCGGCCGACAGGTGCGCGGGCAGGGTATCCCGCAGCACTTGGCTCCACCGCTCCCGCTGCTCCTCCTTGACCAGCTCCATCCACCGGTGGCCGAGGTCGGCCAGGTGGTCCGCGTCGGAGTACGCCTTCGCGAGCGTCTCGCCGGCGGCCAGGCCGGCGTCATCGCGGCGCACCACCTGGGCGAGCACGTAGACCGCATCGCCGTCGAGCCCGGCGGCGCCGGCGTCCTCGGGCGGCAGGCCCGAGCGCTCACGCTCCAGTGCCCGCCTCCGCGCGATCTCCGGGTCAGCCTCAGCCGGGCGCTCCGGTCGCGCCGTCGTCGCATCAGGCGCGTCGGGCGGAGCCTGGTCCCCGGCGACGAACGCGATGTTCTGGTCCCGGCCCCTGGTCATCGCGGTGTAGAGGGTTTTTCGCGTGTCGGACGGGCGGATCAGGCTGTAAGAGCTGTCGCCGAACGTCGACCCCTCCACTGAATGGACGGTCAGCCCGTATGCCAGGTGGCACTGCGCGGCCACGTACCGCCGACTCAGCCGGAACGCGGCGCCCCACTGCTCGGCGCCCTCGCTGTCGCGGCCCAGCAGCAGCCGCACCTCTACTTCCCGCCCGCCGTGACCGGCGTCGGTCCTGACCACCTCGAGGACGTCGCGGTTGCTGAGGCCGCGCCCGCGAACCCCGGCCGGCTGCTCGTGGTCGTTCGCGCGCGCCATGATCCGGTCCCCGGCGCTGGCCAGCGCATCATTGCGCAGGCTCACCTCGCCGCGCGCGGACACGCGCCCGTAGCGGATCAGGTCACCGCGGGCCCGGCGCGACATCTCGTCGGCGTCGGCCTGGTCGTGGGCGATGAGCGCCGAGTGCTTCCCGTCCATGTAGTCCGCCAGCCAGTGCCGGTACGCGGCCTCGGCCATCTCCTCGCGGGTCCCGTACCGCAGGCGCCCCTGCTGGTCGTATTCGGTGAGGACGCTGACGTCGCCGCCGCGCAGCCGCAGGCTCGCCTCCCGCTCCCAGTGCGCGCGGAACCGCAGCGGCTCGCCGAGCTGCACGTAGCCGAGCTGGCGCGACAGCATCATCATGCCGCCCGCGCCGCCGACCGCGCCGAGCTGGTGCGGGTCGCCCGCGATCACGACCTTCGCGCCCTTGGCCTCGGCCATCCGCAGCAGGATGTCGTAGTGGCGCATGCGGGTCATCGACCCCTCGTCGAGGATCAGCAGGGCCCCCGGCGCCATGGCCTGCAGCCGCGCGTCGGTCAGGAACATGTCAATGTTGTGGGAATCGGCCAGGCCCTCGGCGCGCAGCACCTGCGCCGCCTGCTGGCTGTCGGTCAGCCCGACCACCCGCGCACGCGGGTTAGCCGCGCGCCACGCGCGGGCGATCGCCGCGACGGTCCGCGTCTTCCCGGTCCCGGCAGGTCCGATCATCACCTCGGCGCGCCGGTCGCTGGTCATCAGCCGGTAGGCGGCCGCGGCCTGGTCGAGGTGCAGTCCCGAGCCCGTCTCGGTGGTCACGTCGGCGCTCACGTCGCGGCTGAGCTGAGCCTCGAGCTGAGCCTGATCTGAGCCGAGCAGCCAAGCCGCCGCCGCAGGCGCGAGCCTTGGCACCTGCGCGCCGCGACGCGATGCCGTGGCGATGATCCGCTCCTCCATGCCGAGCTGAGCCTCGGTGGCGTACCGCTCGGCGTAGTGAGCCGAGAACATGCTCTCGCCGTTCCTGCGCCTAAGCGACTCAGGCACGGGCGGCCACTCCGGCGCCTCGAGCAGGATGACCCGGCCGGCCTCGCCGGCCAGGACCCGGTTAACCAGCGCCGGGAGGAGGCCGCCGGCTTCGTCGTCGTCCATCGGCGCCGTGTACGCGGGCAGCAGCTCGCCGAGCGCCCTGTGCAGGGCACTGCGCGTCCATGTCGGCTGAGCCGACTGGACAAGCTCAAGCGCGGCCGTCATGAGCCGGTGCTCCTGCCCGGGCGTGAGCACCGGGCGCCAAAGGACCATCGCGGGCATACGCTCAGGCGCGGCCGCGTCTGAGCGTGGTCCCTTGCGGTTGCTTACTGCTGGGCCGAGCGGCTCCAGGGCCTGCCCCTCGGCGCGCCGGGCCTGCTGAGCCCACTCACGTACGTGAGCCCGCAAGTCGCCAGGCTCAGAATCACCCTTGGCGGCACGGCTCAGCTTGTTCGCGTGCAGGCGCAGGCTCCCGAGAGCGCGGGCGTCCGGGTCATGCCCGCGCTCAGCCTTGTATGCCTCGATCAGGCCGCCCAGCACGGACGCGATTTCCTGCCGCGTCCGCTTGCTGAATTCATCCATGATTTCCTGCGAGACGCCTTTGATCTCGCGACCGTGACCATCGGGCCGCTGCGCCCATTCGACGCCCAGCGCATTGGTAAGCGCATTTTCCATGACCAGGGCGCCCTGAGCCGCGGCCGCCGCGCGCTCCCGGTAGAGCGCTTTCCCGTCCAGCGTGCGCCACTGCCCGTCCCGCTCCCGCCGCACCCGGTTGAGGATCACGTTGTGGATGTGCAGCTGCGGGTCACCTGACCTGCTGGTGTGCTGCCGGAAGCTGCCGATGACCCATTCGTGCGCGTCTTCCCAGCGGCCGGAGCTGACCCCGCTCGCCGACGTCCCGTGATAGCCGCTGCGGGTGTACCCGGCGTGCTCCTGGAGGTAGTCCAGCATCGCCTGGCTGCCGGTGCTGACGCAGTCCCACACCGCGTCGGCCGCCGCCGCCCAGTAGCCGGCATCCTGGAGGTTTCCCCGGTCCAGCGCCGCGGTCATGTTCGCCATGAACGAGGCGTGCAGCAGCGTGATGCTCTTGCTCGGGCTGAACGTCACGTCGAAGTACGGTACGGCCTGCCTGACCTGTGCTTTTGCCGCGTCCTTCAGCTCCGCGCGCCGCTCGGCCGTGGCCTCCGGCTCGGCCCTCAGCGCCTCGTCATAGCCAGCCCGCCAGTCCCGGTAGCGGGACATCGCCCGGCCCAGCCGCGAGCCGTCGCGGGGGTCCTTGTGCTCCCCGAACAGGGACACGAACACCTCGGGATTGACCGCGGCGCCGACCGTCAGGCCCAGCTCCGGGCAGCCGGCGCCGGCCCAGGTGCCCGCAGGCTCCATCCCGGACTTGCCGGCGGCCGAGCTGTAGTACTCCGGTCCCTTGGCCGCCTGCGTGTAGTACGCCGGGTCATGGCCGGTGGCGATGGTCGCGATCGC
>WNGE01005545.1_pt1 | contig 14846 bp, 15 predicted proteins | sample 5400651 | NCBI WGS metagenome assembly WNGE01 (sample SAMN13153370, study PRJNA577476) | soil metagenome | isolation source: 60 cm soil or saprolite under grassland replicate 2 | place: USA:California | collected 2016-06-15 | reverse complement strand
CTGCTCGATGGCGGGATCGTCGGCGGCGCTCTCGATGACGTGCAGTCCCCACCCATAGCGGGCACTCGCGGCTTCGGCCACCTCCAATCGAACCCCGAGGTCATGTCGTCCCCAGATCAGGGTCGTCGGGGCGGCGATGCGGGCCAGGTCATCCGGCGGAATCGCCGACACGAGCTTCGGTCCGAGGCTGCGGCCAGCGGCTTTGACGCTCGGCGTCCGAAAACGGTCCAGGGCGTACGCGGCCAGCAACTCCCAGCGCTCTCCCATCTCGGCACGCACCCCGTTGAGGTCGACGAAGCAATGCCGGAACGCGCGGTCCACGGAGCGCTCTGTCGGTCGCAGGGTGGCACGGATGAATGACAGCGCCATCTTCGGCGCCGGTCGGAACCGAGCCAGGCCGTATGAGTCCACGAGCACCAGACGTTCCAGACGCTCGCCGTGGTCGACGGCGAACCGGGCGGCTAGGGCGCCCCCCGCGGTGTGCCCCACCAGGACGGGCGGCGTCGGGTAGGTCTGGCTGACGAGTTCGCCCAGCCAGCTCAGGACGGTGTCGAGCCTGGGGGAGCCACCGGGCACCTCGGAAGCCCCCGAACCGGGCAGGTCCGGTGCGATGACGTAGCCACCGGGCACCTCGGAAGCCCCCGAACCGGGCAGGTCCGGTGCGATGACGTGATGCGTCGCCACCAGGTCGGGCAGCACCCGGATCCACACGGCCGCGAACTCGCCTGGAGCCGGGAGCAGCACGAGCGGGGGGCCATCACCGCCCTCGAGCACGGCGGTGGTCACGCCGGCCACTTCCAGGCGTCGGTCCGTGACGGGAAGCCCGGCCAACAGGCGCTTGCGGACGTCACTGGTCCAGTCCCCGACGGGGAAGCCAGCACGTGTCTCTACCATAGCCATGGTCGCCTCCTGTCCGCCTCCGCCGATGCCTCCACTCCGAGAGGAAGCTATCGACGGCCGACGGGTGGAGAAATCGGGAATTCTCCCCAGGCGACGAGGCCCTGCTCTATGGCGAACAGAGTCGCCCCGGCGCGCGTGGAGACCCCGATCTTCGTGTAGGCGTTCTGGATGTGCCGGTCGGCGGTCTTGACCGAGATTCGGAGCGAGCGTGCGACCTGCTTGGTCTGATAGCCACGGGCCAGCAGCTTCACCACTTCGGCCTCGCGTTCGGTCAGACCCGCCGGCCGTTCGATCCTCGGAGCCTGCTGCCCGGACGCCTCGATCACGGCGCCAACCGCATCGGCGTCCAGCCTTCGGGCGCGTGCTTCCTCGCCGAGGATCTCGGCAGCTTCATTGGGCGACCGGGCCGGGCGGTGCGGCCGTGGCTCGATCATGGCGTGGTAGGCGTCGGCGGCGGCGATCAGGCGGGCCGGCCGGGTGATCTCCGCGGCGGCGGCCCCACGGTGGTAGCCCAAGCCGTCCAGTCGCTCGTGGTGGAACGCGGCGGCAGCGGCCAGCGGGGCCAGGAACGGCGACCGGGTGATGACGCGTTCGGTGTGGTACGCGTGCAACCTGACTCGCTCCCAGTCATCAGGCGTCAGCGGACCGGTCTTGTGCCAGATTCGGACCGGGACCGCGACCCGACCCAGGTCATGGACGAGGCTCGCCCGAGTCGTCGTCGCCAGGTCCGCAGCCGAGAAACCACAGAGTCGGGCCGCGGCTCCCGCCAATTCGGCGACGCCCCTCGAGTGACCGACCAGGTAGGGAGAGTTGAGATCGGCGAAGTCACCCATCGCCGCCAGTGCCCTCTCGATGGCGTCGCCCTCCAACGTGAGCTGTGGGGACGGCTCGCAGGCGAGTACGTCCCCCCACGCGGACACCTCATCATCGAGCTCGAGCATCTCCTCCTCGACCCGGCCCGCGATGGCCGGATCGAAGGCGCCCCCCGCCCGCTCGTGGACCACACGGGTGGCGAACTCGGGGCCCGCCAGCATGCACTGGAATGCGGCGTCTCTGGCCACGTGGACGATGCGCACCGGGAGCGGGATCTGCTCGCGCTTCGCCCGACCGGGCATGCCCTTGCCGTCCCAGCGCTCTCCGCCGTGGGCAAACAGCTGGGGCATCGGCGCCGGGACCCCGAGTCGGTCGGTCAGCATCTCCGCGACCTCGCAGATGGCGGCGACGACTCCCTTCATCCCACGGGCCAACTTCGGGACCCCACGCGCCATTTGCGCCGCGCGCGTCCACGGTGCGCCACCCGGCGGTGCGAGCGCGCGCAGCATCCCCATCGCCATCTGTGGTCGAGATCCGAATCTGGTCGGGGTGGCGAAGGTCGTCAGCGCTTCGTCCTCGCCGAAGATCTCCGGGCTGATGTCTGCGGGGGCCGTACAGCCCACGTAGAACAGCAGGCACCCGTAGTAGGTCTGGGACGCCGTCTCCGGGTCGACTCCCAATCGGTCACATAGCCGCATTCCTACCAGGGTGCTGCGGAGGCCGTGTTCGAGGGGTACCCCGATGCCCAGATCCGTCGCCAGCGACAGCGCCGCAATCACCTCGGCGGCTCGTACCCTCTCATCGCCTGCCGGCACGTCACCTGGCACGTCGCGGCCCTCTCGTGATGATCCTTCAGTCGAACTCTGTTCCCTGGCGGACAGAACATCGATCCCGCCTGGGCACGTCAGAAACCGCGCGGGTGGCCCATGCTAGTGGGGAGTACGGCTCCGTGTTAGGGGCGCGGTGTGTAATGGTCAGGGAGATCGGAAGGAGGTGGTGCCGGACAAGTCTTCGTGAACCGCCGGACAAGTCTTCGAGCCGAATCGACTTCACAAGTCTACTGGGTTCGAGGACGGTTCCTGAAGACAGAGTCCCTGGTCACGGGCCTGAAGGCACCAAGAGCACCGGACCTGCCTTCAAAGCCAGGGAGCGGGGGCCAACCGGCTGGCGGGTTCGATTCCCGCCCGCCTCCGCTTCGTGGTCTGTCTTGTCACGTCTGGGCCTTCACCCCCCGGAGGGAGAGCGTGAGCCGGGCCCCGCCTTCAGAGGCGTTCTCTGCCGTAACCGCTCCTCCATGTGCCTCGGCGATCGCCTTGACGATCGCGAGACCCAGACCGGCACCCGCTCCATCCCCACTCGCACCGGCCTCCGAACGGGCGAACGGTTCGAATGCTCGATCCAAGAAGCCGTAAGGAAAGCCGGGGCCCGAGTCCTCGATCACGAGGCTCACGGTTCGTCCGTTACCGCACGCGTTGACCCTGATGACCCCCCCAGACGGAGTGTGCCGAAGCGCGTTGTCGAGCAGGTTCTCCAGAGCTTGTCGGACCCGGGCTGCGTCGACCGATGCCCTGTCCCTCGACGCGACGACCTCGATCCGTACTCCCGCGGCCACGGCCCGGCTCTCGAAGGCCGTGCACGTGCGCGAGACGAGCTCTGACAGATCCACGTCCTCTCGATGGAGCGGGAGCCGGCCACGCTCTGTCCGAGCGAGCACCAGGAGATCCTCGGCCAGCCTGACCACGCGGTCCGTCTCCTGCGCGGCGTTCCTGATCGCCATCTCCAGCTCCTCGGGAGTGCGGGTCCGTGCCAACGCGAGGTCCAGCTCCGCCTTCAGGATGGAGAGGGGTGTCCGGAGCTCGTGGCTGGCGTCGTCCACGAACCGTCGTTCGCGCTCGAATGCTTGCTGGAGGCGATCCAGCATGGAGTTCAACGTCGTTCCCAGTCGTTCGAGCTCATCTCGGGTGGAGGGAACGGGGAGTCGGCGTTCGGGCTCGGAGAGCGATATCGCTGCGGCCTCCTGACGCATCCGTTCGACCGGACGCAACGAGGCCCCGGCCACAAGCCAGCCCGCGAGTGAGGTCAGGAGCAGGGCGATCGGGCCGCCGATGGTGAGCGACAACAGGAGACGGCTGAGGGCATCCTTGCGATCGCCCAGCGTCGCTCCGACCACCACGAAGACACGAGCTCCTGGGGAGCCCACGGGCACGACGAGCACCCTGACGGGGTCCTGGTCGATCCGGGGGACGCTCCTCACGAAGAACGTCGGCCGCGTGACCGATCGAAGCGCCCGTGGAGAGAGAAGCGGAGCCTCGGTCGCTGCGGAGCTGGAGTCGATCACCGCACCGGCGGGATCGAGCACCTGCGCGAACGACTCGTCCTGATCGATCAGGTTCCCCGGCGAGTCGACCAGCACCGAGCGCCGCTCTTGGGCAGCATCCACGATGACCTGGGCCCGGGAACGCAGGCCCATGTCCACCGAGGCGAGGAGGTCCGCTCCTACCCTGAGGTACACGAACGCGCCGAGCCCGCCCAGGACCAGCATCATCGCGAGTGCAAACGCGAGCGTCAGTCGGAGCCTGAGCGGCACCCTCATCCCGTCCGCTCCTCATGGAGCCGGTAGCCCATCCCCCGCACGGTCTCCAGCGAGTGCCGCCCGAACGGCCGGTCGATCTTCTCTCGCAGGTATCGAACGTAGACCTCGACCACGTTCGAGTCTCCCTCGTAGGCGAAGTCCCACACGTGCGCCAGAAGCTGCGTGCGCGTGAGGACCTCTCCGGGGTGGCGCATGAAGTACTCCAACAGAGAGAACTCCTTCGGAGTCAGTTCGATCGTCTGCTCCGCCCGCCGGACAGCCTTGGACGCGGGATCGAGCCTCAAGTCCCCCACGGCGACTACCGGCGGTCGTTCGCGCGCCCCCCGCCGAACCAGGGCCCGGAGCCTGGCCAGGAGCTCGGCGAAGGCGAAGGGCTTGGTCAGGTAGTCGTCCGCGCCCACGTCCAGGCCCCGCACCCGGTCCGGCACCGCGTCCCTGGCCGTGAGCATGAGCACGGGGGCCCACTGGCCGGCCTCCCGGATCCGGCGACAGACCTCGAAGCCGTCGACGTCGGGAAGCATCACGTCGAGCACGATGGCGTCGTACGGGTTCTCCGTCGCCATCCAGATGCCGTCCGCACCGTTCGCGGCGACATCGGCGGCATAGGCCTCCTCCTCAAGACCCCGCTTGAGGAGCCTCGCCATCTTCACCTCGTCCTCGACCACCAGCACCCTCATGGCCTGCCCTCTCCGCTCATCCTGAGGTCATGGAGATGAGACCACGCTGAGAGACGGTTTGGGGAGCCCCTCAGCGTCCTCTCAGGATCCCAGGTGCATCGTACTGACGAAGAGTGAGACAGAGGCTTCGAGAGGAGGACCCATGCCTCGAAGGCTGATCGTCGTGCTGTGCCTGGCCGCCCTGGCCACGGCCACCTGCACGTCGTCGGGATCCCCGACTCCGCCCTCCCCCCCAGCGCAGGCATCGATCACCCCGGCCTCGCCATCGTCCCGCTATCACCCGGCCATCGATCCGGCGAACTTCGTCAAGACCGTCGACAACCCTCACCTCCCGTGGATCCCCGGGACGACGTGGGTCTACAAGGGCGTCTCGGAGGGAGAGCGGGAGCTAAACAGGGTCTTCGTCACCCATGGGACGAAGGAGATCCTGGGCGTTGCGGCGACGGTGGTGCACGACCAGGTGTTCAGGAAAGGCGAGCTGGTGGAGGACACCTTTGACTGGTACGCGCAGGACCGCGAGGGCAACGTGTGGTACTTCGGGGAGGACACCCGCGAGTTGGAGAACGGGAAGGTGGTGAGCACTGAAGGCTCGTGGGAGTCGGGCGTCGACGGGGCCCAGCCCGGGATCCTCATGCCCGCGGATCCGCAGGTGGCCGACTCCTTCCGCCAGGAGTTCTACCAGGGGCACGCGGAGGACATGGCCTGGTTCCTTAGCCTGAACCGGTCGATCTCCGTCCCCTACGGCTCCTTCAAACACGCGATCCTCACGGTGGAGTGGACGCCACTCGAGCCGAAGATATTCGGCCTCAAGTACTACGTATCCGGGATCGGCATGGTCGAGGAAGCAAACGCGGCCGGTCCCAAGGAGACGTCGTCGCTGGTGAGTGTCACGAAGCCGTAACGAGAGCTGGCCATCTCTGCGGTTGCCCCGATTGGTGCGCCGACTCAGGCGACTCGGCCCCAAGAACGACACTTCACCCAGAGCGCTGGGCCAGGCTCGCCTTGGTGCGTATGGTTGAACCTCCGCCTCCGCAAGGGTGCGACGTGCGGAAACTCGCGGTCGGAGGCAACAGCGTATGAACCAGGTGACACCTATGGGACCGACTGGATGCGCTCGAACCGGCGGGGGATGCCGCGCTCGACACGCTCCCAGTGCCCGTTGCGCTCCACGAGGTACTCGGCGAAGGCGCATGGGATGCCCTCCGCCTGGAGCGGATCTGCCGAATCCATCAGCTGGAAATGCAAGTGCGGGGCGGTCGAGTCACGTTGGAGGTGCCACGGCAAGTCCCAAAGCCATCGCAGTTCGATGTGGGTCGTCCGCGTATAGTCGTTGTGTGGTTCCCGGCGCGGCCCAGGTTCGCATGGATCTTCTGGCAGCGATTGACTATCACGCATGGCGAAGATCAGGGCCTGGACCCGATCGCGGAGCTGCAGCTTCATCAGGATCCGCTTGACGTGGGTCCTGATCGTCGATTCGTCGACGATGAGCGCGGCGGGCGCAGCCCGGCCAGGGTGACCGAAACGAGGCGGCGGACCGCGGTCTTCGATCGCTGGCTGCCGGCTCCCGTCAGTGCGTGCACGCAGTAGGTCGCGAGCTCGTCGGGCGGCACGTCGTCCCGGACGTCGCCGGTCTTCACTGCATCGATCAGAAGGTCCCGGATCATCTGGTGGACTTGATGCTGCGCTCGGACCACCTGCTCGTCCAGTAGACAATCTGTCTCGATAACATTTGGCGGTCCCGAGACTGCAAAAGGGAGGAGGAGGGGAACCGCATGGACAACCCGCGCCGCTCCCCCGAGACTGAAGACGACGCCCACCGAGGTCCCGCCGGCAGAGCGGCCAAGCCCAGAGCGCGTTGGGGACTCGTCCTCGTGGTCGTCGTCGTCATTGCCCTTGTCGGGCTGATGGTCTTCCTCCATCTCAGTGGCGCCCTCGGGCCTGGTCTCCACTAGGTGGAGCACGGAGGTGACAGAGGGCGTGGACAAACCAGGGGCACTTGTTCCCTCCGGGAAGGGCGGTGGCGACCCGGTGGTCACCGTCAACTCCCTGACCAAACGCTTCGGCGAGTTGGTCGCAGTCGACGACCTCACGTTCTCGCTGCACCGAGGCACCGTCACCGGCTTCCTCGGCCCGAACGGCGCCGGCAAGACGACCACTCTCAGGCTGCTGCTCGGGCTGGCCGAGCCGACCGCGGGCGTGGCCCTGGTGTTCGGGCGCCTGTGGGGGTCAAAAACTCCGATCACCCTTGTGACCAGCGGCTTCGGCCGAGCTGGCCGCCGGTCAGATCGGTGCGATGGCCTTTCCTGAAGGCCCGAGTCGTGCCCCCCTGCAGCCAACCGGAGTGGATGGGATCTGAGCCTGATGGACTCAAGTCCTGCGCGGAAGGGGGCCCGTACTCGGTCAAGGCAGTGCCGCCTACAAGGCTAGCGAATTGAACGGCGGACACTCGCTTCCCGGGCATCCATAGGGTCGCGGCGAGGCGCCGCCGCCCGCTGCGAATCTGCAGGTCAAGCGCATGATCGGAGGGCCGTGTTTCGCAGTGCCGACCGGAGGTCCCGCATCTGCGACGCGGCCGCTTGGCTCACGCCTTGAGGGAAGCTATATCCATGGAAGCCCGGCTCTACCGTCTCGGAGGCCGGAACAGAGCCCAACCGCCGGCCAGCAAGGACACGGCGGCCATGAAGATGGCGATGAAGAGCGGGCTGACCGCGACCACACTCGGAAGGCGCTTACCCGATGGGGCAGTCGGGGCAGTACGGAGGCTTCTCAGTGTCATTCATCGCGGCGATTCTACCCGTGCCCTCTCAAAGCACGATCCACTTAGACCTCGGGGTTCCACTCCCGTGAAGGGCTTCTTGGTTCAAATTGATCAGATGAACGACACATTGAGGGTTCGTGCGTAGATCAGCCTGCCCGGTCTGCCCGTAGCGCCTCTTCGTACCTCACGGGCAGCCAGCCGACGAGGGAGGTGCCCTCTCCCGGCGCCGATCGGATCTCCAGAGAGCCTCCCACGGCCTCGATCCGGTCGGAGATGTTCTGCAGGCCGCTACCTCTCCGTTGGGTGGCGGGGTCGAATCCCACGCCGTCGTCCTCGATCTGGATCTCGAGCCCGCCTGACCGCTCGCTGAGCCGAAGGCGAACGTGAGATGCGTGCGAATGTTTGGCCGCGTTCTGCAGCGCCTCCAGGCAGGCAAAATAGACAGCCGCTTCAATCTCCTCAGGGTATCGGCCTATCTGGGGAGCATCGATCTCCACGGGGGTGGGGGACTTGCGGGCTTGCGCATCGAGCGCTGCAACCAATCCTCCGTCCACCAAAAGGGAGGGATAGAGGCCGCGTGCCAGCTCCCGCAGCGAGTCGATGGTTCGATCGGCGTCGGCGGCGAGCTCATGCAGCAAGTCCTCAGCCTTGGCCGGGTCCTGACCGGCAAGAGTCGCCGCTAGGCCGAGCTTGATCTTGAGTCCAATGAGGCTCTGCTGCGCCCCGTCATGGAGGTCCCGGGCCAGTTTCCGGCGCTCGGCGTTCTGCACGGCGATGATCCGTAGCCGCGAGGCCCGGACCTCCTCGGTCGGCGGTGAGAGCGTGTTGTACACGGGCCAGGTCCAAACCTGGGGAAGGGGGAACCCGGTCTCTTCAAGGATGGGCATCAATATCTCGCGGGTGAACCGTTCGAGTACCTCCGGCGACTCCCACACGTCGAATACCCGCCAGCCGTTCTCAATCGGGCCCGCGACGTGGAAAAGACCCCCGGGCAGCGAGACGTCGGCCACGCTCATGCGATTGATCATCTCGTCGTACTGCTCGGCGGTGACCCCCTCCCACTCGACGAGGACCGCCACCGCCGCCTCCGGTCCTGTCTTCATGTCTCCTCCGAGCACTGCGCTCTCATCGCATTCTCACACAGTCGACGTTCGCGCAATGTCGCTTTCACGAACGCCAGAAGCCAGCCTGCAATAAGGCCGGAGTTTCCCTATTGGGCATGTTGACCACGGAGGGTGGCGTCACTAATCTCTCCGGTCAAGGGGTCAAACTGGAAGGGGGACACATATGAAACGAGCACCCATGGTCGTTGTATTGGCCGTGCTGTTCCTGGGGGTCACGGCGGGCAGCGCACGGGCGTCGAAGCCGGTCACGGTGACCTTCCACGAGAAGAACGCCACCGAATCCTTCCATGACGTCATTCCCTGCCTGGAAGGAGGGGCCGGAGCGACCATCACCACAACGGAGAACGGCGTGTTCCACGTGACCGCGGCGGGCATCGACGACCAGGGGACGCCGGATCCCGAGGACGATGTGTTCATCCCGCCCTACCACGTCACGGGGACCTTCACCGGGACGTTTGTGGCCGTGCCGGATGACCCGTCGCTTCCCACCTTCACCGGCCACTTCACTCAATGGTTCGGTGAGAACAGCAACACTAAGAACTTTGCGGCGACGTTCACCTTTACCGTCATCGGTAGGGGCTCCGACGGCTCCACCCTGAAGTTCCATGAGACCGCACACTTCAGCGTGAGCGCGCAGGGAGCGACCCTCGAGTTCGACAAGCCGCGCTGTTTCTAAGGACCGAGCGAGCCGAGGAGGGGCCACCTCAACAGAGGTGGCCCCTTCCGCGTCCCGGGTGACCTCTTCGCCGCCCCCGGCTCAAAGAGAAATTGATGCTTTGGCGGTTCCCGCTGTGCGAGCTCGGCCACGATTTAGCGAGGCCAACGTTCGCCCAATTACTCTTCTCTGAGTGCTGCTCAGGTTCCTCGCTCCCAGCAAGTGGGGTGGCCTAGGTGACTAGCTGGCCATGGAACAGGATCGGAGAGCGTCTGCCATACCAATCTCAGAAACCGCCGCGGTGTAGCTCCTTCTTTCGCCATTGCAGCTCGAAAGCCGATGGTACTCGCTTAGAGGTACCAGTCCTGGCACAACTGCGCAGGTCAGAGGCCTACAAGAACCCGCCCTTCTAGGGGCGGACGACGACCCCTAGGCGACGTTTCTACCTGGTCGATGGGAGTGGAATCCGCATTGACTCGCTCCCGCCTGTATCAATAGGGTGAGGTTGCCCGCAGGGGGCACTGTTGCGTTAGCCGAAGCCTGGGTGAGATGGACCCGTCGCTTGAGGGCAGGGGTCAGATCACGAGGGCCAGTTCAGCGAACGCATCGGCAAGGGGAGAAGCAGCCGGTACGTCGGCGCCGAGATCGTAGAAGCCCCTGCGGAGGTTCTGGATAAAGGCGTGTCCGGCGACGATGACCCTGGCGGTACGGTCTGTCTTCAGCCCTCGCATCGGGCGGAGCCGAGCCTTCAGGCGCCCGTGGTCGGTCTCGAGCCGGTTGTTCGCATGGACCTCGGTGTCATGGAATGCGGCGGGGAGCAGCTCGTCAAGCACCCGGGGGTAGGCCCGGTACCGGTCAGTGGTGACTTCCACGGGTGAGATCCGGGTGCGATCGAGCGCCCGGGCGAAGAACCGGCGTGCGGCTTCGGCGTTGCGACGAGGCGAGAGGTACATGTCGATGACCTGGCCGAACTGGTCGATGGCCCGGAACAGGTAGCGCCACGTCCCTCCGACCTTCAGGTACGTCTCGTCCACGTGCCACCGATCCCCCACGACGTGCTGACAGGCTCTGGCGGCCTCGGCGAACTCCGGCGCGAACCGCTGGACCCACCGGTAGATGCTCACGTGGTCGACCTCGATGCCGCGCTCCGCGAGGAGCTCTTCCACATCCCGGTAGGACAGGCTGAAGCGCAGGTACCACCTGACCGCGAGGGTGATGACCTCCGGTGGGAAGCGGTACCCGGTGAAGGCCGAGGCGGGCGCCGGCCGGGGACGAGGGTGGCAGCGTGATCTCATCGCCCGAGTGTCCCTGATGCGACACCGCGACGCGCAACGCAACAGTGCCGGTTGGGATCTCGGGCCGAGATCTGCCCAATCGAAGGAGGGGCTACGCGGACGACCGCATGATCGCCGATGTCGCCCAGCGTGGCGTTCTGGAGTGGTGGGCGCCCGTGCTGGCGTTCGCTTCTGGCGCGGTCTCTTGCGCTTCCCCCTGCGTGCTCCCCTTGCTGCCTGGCTACGTGGCCTTCGTGACGGGTGGGGACTCGCCCACCCAGGGCCCCAAGAAAGCCGCTATACCAATCCTGCTGTTCATCGCCGGGTTCACCGTGGTGTTCACGTTCGTCTTCGGCTTCGCGGCAAGCTCGATCAGCCAGTGGCTTCGTCTTCCGACCGGTCAGCGGTTGGCTGGAGGGGTCGTTCTCGGCTTCGGGCTCTTCATCGTGCTCTACGCGCTGGGGGCCCGGCTCCCCTGGCTGTATCGCGAGGAGCGCCCGCTCCTGTCCCGGGTCCGGCCGGGAGCGGCCGGCGCGTTCCCATTGGGCATGGCCTTCGCCGTGGGATGGACTCCCTGCATCGGCCCCGTCCTCGGCGCCATCCTTACCCTGGCCGCCGCTCAGGCCACGACCGGCCGGACCCTCGTGTTGCTGCTCGCCTACTCGCTCGGGTTGGGGCTCCCCTTCTTCCTTCTGGGGATGGGGATGCGCTGGGGTATGGGCGCCTCGAGGATCATCAGTCGGAACTACCGATGGATCGCCGGCACTGGCGGACTGGTATGGCCACCATCGGCATCCTGCTCATCAGTGGCGTCTGGGTGCGGCTGCTCGTACCGCTGCTCCGGCTGGTGAACCGATTCACCCCGGCGATCTGAGCGGTAACGCTCCCCAGCATCATCGAGCCGAAGTCCGTGAGCCCACGTGACCCGATGACGATGAGTTCCGCCCCGGCCTCCCGGGCGTCATGCCGAGAGAGGTCCTCGGACCTCTCTCGGCGCTTCGCGCCCAGGAATCCAACGGAATGTTGGCCTACCGGGCTCCCTTCACCCTATGACCATCGTCCCCGCGGAGGAGACTTGAGCTTCCTCTCCTTCGCCATGGGGGCTCCCGACAGACAAGTCGCTCCTTGCCTGGAGGATCTGGGACCCCTCCCTGACCCATCGCGCGTCGTCTATCGATGAGAGCCTCAGGGGATACAGACTGATGGCACCGCTCGTCCGCCTTTGGGTGGACGTTTCGCACCAACTCTGACCGGAGGACGTATCGACGCGCTGCCGGTCGTCAATCGCGGCGGTACGTTCAGGCGAGGTCACAAACGAGGTAGGAAGCCCATCCATGTATCCAGTCTTCCTTGACGCTCCTATCCCATTCATAGCGAATTTCCCGTGGGGGCCGCCCCTTCATCGTCGAGAGCCAGGCCGTTCACGGGCAGCGTTCCCGGTCCGAGGGGCCTGCCGGCAAGGGGCCATCCGGCCCTGTCCGAGAGGCTCCGCTGGCTCCACGGTGGCACGAGGAGGCCGCCATGGCGAAGTGGATGGAATTCGAGAAATGTGCCGGCTGCGGATGGGATATCGGCACCGGCGAGGGGGAACGAGGATGTGCCTGGGGTGAATGTGCCTACCTCCCACAGGAGCTCGACGTGTTCTGCGAGGGATGCCGGTTCAACTACTTCACGCTCCAAGGCAACCCCGCCTGCGACGATCCCCTGGTCTGCGAGCACGCTTCGGTCCCCCTCTCCCACGTCGAGAACTACCGCCGGTGGGCGACTGCCAGGGACATCGAGGTCGGCGCTCCTTGAGAGGAGCGTACCCTCCACGAGGGCAAGGCAAGGGAGCGCCTATTCGTCAGGCCTGGGCTCGACAGGGCTGTCGCTCGAAGGCGGAGAACATGCTGCACGATTCGAACTTCCGAAGGGTCTGCAAGCCATCCTGACCGTGGGCCTTGAAGACCTTCGTCGTACCCGGTGCTAACCGTCCGCAACCCGTTGCGACTCCGTGGGTATCGGTCCCAACGGCACCAGCTGACTCCCCTCGTGCTCGCCATTCCTCATCGAGGCCGCGCGCGCTGGGCCTGGGCGTCGTTTGGGACACCATGATCAGAGGGCTGGGCATCCCAACGGGGTGCCCAAGCAGTGACGGTCGCTCCCACCCCTGGGGCGCTCTCCAACCCCAGCCAGCCACCCGCCATCTCCGCCCGTTCGCGCATCGCGGTCAGTCCCAGATGTCCGGGAGCCGACTCTGAGGACTGCGCCGCATCGAACCCATCCCCGTCGTCGATGACCCGGATCGTGTGGCCCCGTTCGTCCTCATCGAGCACCACGCGTATGAGTGTGGCCCGAGCGTGCTTCCGTGCGTTGGTCACCGCCTCCTGGATGATGCGATAGAGGACCACCCGGACGTTCTCCGGAGGTTCGGTGTTCAGCCGACTCTCGAGCGCGAACATCGGACTTCCCGGGAGCTTCCCCTGCTCCTCCAGATACAGACCGACTGCGTGTGCCAGGCCCGCGCTGTCCAGCGTGTATGGCCTGAGCTCGAACATCAGGTGGCGCAGACTGCTGATGGAACGCTCGACGCTTTCGGTCAGCTTCGAGAAATCCTCGTTCGAATCCAGGCCGGGATGGTACCGCCGCATGATGTCCAGATGCATGCGCGCGGCGATCATCTTCTGGATCGAGTCGTCGTGGATGTCGTAGGCGATGAGACGGCGTTCTTCCTCCTGGGCGTTGACGAGCCGAGCCAGGAGAGCCTCGCGCTGACCATTGAGGTGGTGGAGGTTCTGAAGGGCCACCCGGAGTTCGTCCTCCGTCCGCTGTTGCTCGGCGGTCCGCACCAGCACCAGAACCACCACGGTCCCAGAGCCGACCAGGATGACCGGCAGGGAAGAGATGCCCAGAACATGCTGGACGACGAGTGCGCCCGGCCCCATCAACGCGGCGGACAGGACCAGGATGAGGCGTCTCCTGCTGGATAGCCCGACCCGGGCCGGTTGTCGTTCGGCGACGAGCGAGGCCGTCGGATGGAGACCGGCCGCCCCCATGGCGACAAAGGACAGCAGCCATCCCACGTCGACGATGCCTCCCGTCTCGTAGAGGCCCAGCGGGGCCATGACTCCGAAGGCCGCGTCGGCCACGAGGATCGAGAAGAGGGAGAAGAGTAGGAGCAGATAGCTGGGCGAGCGCCGGCCCGGACCGACCAGGAGCCGGACCATGACTCCGACCAGGACGACATCCATCAGCGGATAGGCGCCGGCGAAGACCTGCTCCAAGCCCCCGGTGTCCCGCGTCGCGGGAACGACGAGGAGGACCCACATGAGCGCCGCGGCGCCGGAGGTGACGATCAAGGAGTCCAGCAGGGCGGCACGGTCGCCCCCGCCCGTTCGGCTCCGCACCAGGAGCAGCAAGCCGGCAGCCAGGAGCGGGTACTGCGCGAGGTAGAACACGTCCGCCACGGAGGGAAACGGCGCCTGGTGAAGGACCAGCTCGAATATGTCCCAGGTGATGTTGCCGGCCAGGGACATCACCGATCCGGCCGCGATAAGCACCCAGGGCACCCGCCACCGCGGGCGCTGCAACCGGAGTCCCACCAGGATGGCTAGGACGGTGGTCAGGTTCAGGCCGTCGTAGATGAGCGCTTGGCCGAGGCCGGAGTGGACGAAGTAGTACACAAGCACGGCCAACCCCCCCAGGAGGAGATACACCAGCCACGTCGACCGGTGCAGCACGATGGAGACAGGGGAGGCTGCCAGGGTTCTCGCCTCCTGGGCGGACCCGTCCGTGGGAATGGGGATCCCGATGTGTTCCTGCTCCCGCCCGGCCTGGCGAGCCCGAGCCCCGCGGCCGGTGGCCGCGTCGATAGGCCTCATCAGTTCAGTTTTGCGCCCCGCGTCGGATCGCCTCGATCACCGCTTCGGTCGGGGAATCCTTGGCGATGTACTCGCCCACCCCGCCCTCGAACATATCCAGGACGCTCGCGGCGTCGTCATGCGCCGAGAGGGCGATCACGGTCGTGCTCGGTGATGCCAGGGCGATCCCTTCAGCGGCCCGTCTGCCGCCAC
>WNGE01017457.1_pt1 | contig 14851 bp, 9 predicted proteins | sample 5400651 | NCBI WGS metagenome assembly WNGE01 (sample SAMN13153370, study PRJNA577476) | soil metagenome | isolation source: 60 cm soil or saprolite under grassland replicate 2 | place: USA:California | collected 2016-06-15 | reverse complement strand
GCCGCAACGATCCCGACGGAATAAAAAAGCTGAAGTGATACCAGTTTCCGGTTATAATTTCCCGCTCTCTTTCAACCGCATACTTGAAACCGTCCCAAGCCCGTTTACAAAGGAGTTCGCCAATGAACAGACTACCCTTTTCACTCCTTCTCTCAGCGCTGCTACTGGTCGCCTCCATCGCGCAAACCCCGCAGCGGCAAAGGCCGGAGCAGGGCGACCTGACTGTGCGCATCGGAACCAAACTTGTGCAAATTGATGTGGGTGTGACCGACAAGAACGACCAGGTCGTGCGCGATCTCAAGCTGGACAACTTCGAGCTATACGAAGACGGCAAGAAGCAACAGTTGCAGTTCATCGAGTTCGTTGACGTGCCGACAGGCGCCCGAATCAGAGATTCGCGCACCCCTCAAGCCTCGCCCGCTGAAGGCCCGACGCCGATTACGCCGACCGGCGCATCGCCCAAGCGAGTGATCGCATTCGTCGTGGACGATCTGACAATCCCAATAGAGGACATGTTTACGGTGCGCCAGATGTTGCAGAACTTCGTGGACAATCAGATGGTCGCGGGCGATCTGGTGGCGATTGTGCGCAGCGTCGGCGGGCGTGGATTGTTCGAGCAATTCACTTCCGACCGCGACCTGCTGCGCCGCGCCATTTCAACTCTGACTCCGAGATCGCACCCGTTCGCGAATTCCAGCGGATCCCTGCCTGTCAGTTTCAACCCTGCAGACCAGTTGGCCGGGGAAGCTAGCGGCGCCGTGATTGCCAGTGTGGACAATACTGCCGTAGACGACACGGCTCAAACCTTGCGCGCGTTGATGACTTTAACCACTTCGAGTTTCGTCGTGGACAGCTTACAGGATTTGCCCGGACGGAAGTCGCTGGTTTTGATTTGCGGAGGGCTGCCGATTCTCAGCAACACTTCGGGCACAATCCTCGGAAACGTTTCGCAATTCTTCACAGAACTCGCCGACCAGGCGGCCCGTTCCGGCGTCGTCATCAATACGATGGACGTGCGCGGCCTGAAATCCGTGCGCGGGGTGGCGAGCTTCAAGGATACTCCCGGAAAGAGTTCGCTCGGCGGGTCTACCGGGACCGGAGGTTTTGGTCGCATCCCCGACCCGACAATCACCCCTGTGGGGCCGGCCGAAGAACACATTGGACTGCGCACGTTGTCGAATTCCACGGGCGGCATGGCAGTACTCTACACCAACAACTTCGAGGAAGGATTGAGTAAGGTCCTAAGACGGAATAACGGATATTATCTACTCGCCTACACGCCGCAAAACGACGTCTTCGACGGCAAGTTCCGCAAACTGCAAGTCAAGGTCAAACGCGACGGCGCGCGCGTCTACACGCGCGAAGGTTACTTCGCCCGTGAAAGCGGCGGACACCAGGAGCCGAAGACCAAAGAGGAAGCCTTATTGTTCGCGGCCAAATCGCCGCTCGCCGCGCGAGACATCAACCTCTCAGGCAACCTGCTCTTCAAACCGACGGCGGCCAACAAATCGGACGTCGATATCCACTTGCTGGTTGACGCAGCCAATCTGCATTTCGCGCAGGTCGATGGGAAATACCAGACCTCGTTCGACGTCGCCGGCTTTGTCTACGATCAATTCGGCAAATTGCGCGGCGGATTCAGCCAAACAATCAACTCCAACCTGTCTCCCGAAAGCCATCAGAAGGCGATGGCGACAGGCATAAGTTACGACGCGCATACGCAACTGCCGGCGGGTTATTTTCAACTGCGCGTAGCGGTGCGCGAGAACGGATCGGGCAGTCTTGGCACGCTCTCGCGCTATATGGAAATCCCGGACCTGAGCAACGGGCGCTTGATGATGAGCAGCATCTTCCTTTACGCCGCCGATCCGAATCAGAGCGCCAAACAGCCTGAGCCGCTGCTCGCCTCGCGCCGGCTCACGCGCAATCAGGATTTGCGCTATGCGGCGCTGGTCTACAACCCGAAACTCGATAAGGGCAAACCGCAACTGCGCTCGCAATTGATTATCAGCCAGAACGGGAAGGAATTGTTCAAAGAGCCTGAACAGCCCATCGAAGCGCCGACCGCCAACGCCCAGATCGTGAAGGTCGGCCAATTGGCGCTGGCGAAGGTCAAGCCCGGCGTTTACACGCTGACGCTGGTCATCACCGATCCACAGGCCGACAAGAATTGGCGCACTGTTGCGCGCCAGATTGATTTCACAGTAATTGAGTAACTGATGTTACGCGCTGGGCATTTAAGATTTTCCCTTGACACCGAAACAACCTATGATCAGGTTCAGTAGACGTCGCTTTGGCGCGGAGCGTATGGAGTGCGGCGAGCCCTGATACCGCTGGCGAATTCGAAGAACGGTACGGTACAGGGAGCGGTAGCGACCTGGTGGACCCGGAAGTCGTTACCTACAAAGCACCAGGTCGCTACCGCTCCCTGTACCGTACCAATTCGCCAGCGGTATCAGGACTCGCCGCACTCCATACGCTCCGCGCCAAGGTTGGGTCTTCGGTAGTGAACTCCTTGTTTGCCGCGCATAAGTTTTGTGTCAAGCGAATTTTCCTGATCCTGTTTGCGTTACATCAGTGAGTAAGCCATCCACCCTATATCCCTTTCAAAACAAATGGGGAGAGTCTTGCGACTCTCCCCATTATCATTTCACGACTTTTCTAAGCGCTTCAGAAGACGAAGCGCAAGCCGAACTGAACACGGCGCGAGCTCAGTGTTGCTTCGCCTCGATCATTGAAGGTGCTTCCGGCATCCTCGAGGATGTTGTCGAAGAGCGTGTCGGCGCCGGCCACGCCATAACCGGAGTTCGGATGGTTGAAGACGTTGAACATTTCGGCGCGGAATTGGAGGTTGAACCGCTCTTTGAACTTCGTGTTCTTGAAGATGCCGAAGTTCGCCTGGTTCAACCGAGCGCCGCGTTGACTGTTGCGGGGGACATTGCCGAACGGATTTCCGAAGAGCCTCGCTGCCCCAGGCCCGTTCAGAATGTAGCGCACATCGTTGGGGTTGACTGGCGTCAGCAGGGGGTTGCCATTCGCATCAAACTTAGTATTGGCTATATTGAGCGAATAGAATCCGGTCGGGCTGGGAACAAACGGAAGTGGCTGTGGGTCGTCAGGGTCACTATTCGGGTCAATGCCGAAGAGTCCATAATAACTTGCGTCCACATCCGTGATGGCTACCGCCGTTCCCGGGGCTCTGGGATTGGCCAGGAACGGACGAAAGGCGTCTAACTGGCCGGCAAAGCTCGTCTGGAATGCGTTGTCCTGGTAAGAGGCCAGCCCTAAGCCGTTGCCGAAGAATTGCGACACCGTAAACGGACGCCCGCTGGCGATTATATACGTGCCGTTGAGTTGGAACCCGCCCAGCGCTTTGCCAAGAAAGCCCTTCTGCTCTTTGAAAAACGGCATATCGTGGATGAAATTCATGGAGATGGCGTGTGGGCGGTCGAAGCCGGAGATACCCTTCTCGACGCCGCCGATGTTCAGTGGGTTCGCCGCGTACCCGGATTCGCCAAAGGCGAAAATCTCGCTCGCGTTGTCCAGCGCTTTGCTGAAGGTGTAGGCGAATCCCAACGTCAGTTGTTTGAACAACCGTCCGTTATAGCGGGTTTGCAGCGAGTGATAGGTCGAGAAGGCGGTGTTCTCGCGCGAGCGAATCAGCCCCTGCGGCAGGCTCCGACCGTTGCAGGCTCCCTCGTTATCCGGCGTGCCTGCGAGGTTCACGCAGGACAGAGGCGTCATACCGCCGAGCGCCGACGGGAAGGCCGGGAATTTAAATACGGTTCCTCCCGCTCCCGCGCTCGTGAAGCCATTCAACAGCCCGCCATTGCCTACGCTGCCCGGGACTGCTGCGCATAGGGCGAGTGGAAATCGTTGCCTACGATGGTCTGACTCAGCAGGCGCGGATCGAAGGTGTTGCGCTGCAAGAAGCTGCTCAATTGACCTCGCACCGCGTCGCCAGTCGGGTTGGCCGGCAGGCGGAAGGTGGGGCTGCCCAGGCTCGCGTTGTTATTAATCGTGTTGAGGAAGACCTGCGGCGCCGAAGTCGAAACGTTGAGCAGGATGTTATAGAAGGCAGGATCGTAGGCGATCGAATAACCTCCGCGAAAAACCGTGGCTCCATCGCCGAACAACGCGCCGAACAAACCGCTCTTGACGCGCGGCGTGTAGGCTAACCCGATGCGCGGCGCGATGTTGTTGTTGTCGGCGGGAAGCTTCGGCACAGTGCGCGCCGCGATCGGCAGATTCTGGCGGTAGAAGGCCGCGTTTGGATCGCTTTCGCGCACGGTCGAGAGGCGGTTCAGGACATTGATCGGCTGCCCCGTGTTCTCGTAGCGCACGCCGAGATTGAGCGTCAGATTCTCGCGAACCTTCCAGTCATCCTGGAAGAAATAGAACTGGTCTGTCTCGGTGTACCGAATCTTAGGCTCGCCCGCGCCCAGGATCACCCGATCCGGAGCATTCGCCGCCAATCGATCCTGACTCGGGACCTGAGCAGCCGGGAAACGGAACTGGCCATTCAGGTTCGGCAAGAAAGGCACATTGTTGATCAGCCGTCGCACGTCAACGCCGGTGACGATCTGGTGTCTGCCGAACGTGACCGAGAAGTTATCATTGAATTGATAGACCTCGACGACGCGCCCCTGCGGAAGGTTGGTGGCAGGCCCGATTGTCTGCATCGTTTGTGGGTTAAATGCGCCGGTAATGGTGAAGCTGATGTTGGTGAAGGCATTGCCAAGTTTGTCGGGGTGCGGGATGCAACCTGAGAGCGGGTCATCACCACAACCTCCGCCGAAGATCACATCGAGCTTCTGGTAAGTTGCCCGCAACTCGTTGGTGGCGCGTGAGCTGAGCGTGCGGTTGTAGGTTCCGGAGAGATTGCGGCTACTGGCCGGAATATCACCGGTGAACCCATTGGTCCCCCCGAGGGCGTTGCCGGAAGTGCCTTTCTGGAAGATGTAACGCGTATTGACCGTGTTCTTCTCTGAGAGGTTCACGTCGCCGCGAAGGCTGTACTCATTTTGATTGAACGGCGTGGCGAAATCGCGATGCGGGAAAGCCGCAGCGTATTCCACACCGCCAATAGTGATTAAGTCCTGCGTGCCGGCCGGAGTCGCAGTCCCGTTCGTGTATTTTGTGACGAAATTTTTGTCTTTGCGCGGCGTCACCGTCCCCAGATTTGTCAAGGCGAACGCGTTTTGCTTCGTGATCGCAGCAATGGCGTTGTTTCCGGGGAAGGCCGCCGATAGGCGCGGAAACTCGGCGGCTAAGATCGCCAGGTTGTTAGAATCAATCGAGGTCGTCTGCCTTTGGCGAATGCCCTGATAGGTCCCGAAGAAGAAAATCTTGTCCTTCTTGATCGGGCCGCCGCCTGTGGCGCCGAAGACGTTGCTCAGGAAGAACGACGGATCGGCTGCGCCTTGACGACGCCTGATGTTGTCCAGAGCGTCGAGATTTTTGGAGTCGCGGTGATACTCAAAGACGCTGCCGTGTATTTCATTGGTCCCGCCCTTGGTCACGATGTTGACCACCGCGCCCTGGTTGCGGCCATACTGCGCCGAATAATTATTGGTGATGATCTGGAATTCCTGCACCTGGTCCTGGTTGCTGACGAACAGGTTCGGCCCCCCGATGGACAGGTCGTTGTTGTCAGTGCCGTCAATCGTGAAGTTGTTCGAGCGAGCGCGCTGACCGTTGACCGACAGCGTCTCGCCGTTGTTGTTGACGTTGCCGAAGCCCGGCACGACTCCGGGGGCCAGCAAAGCCAGTGTGTCAATGCCGCCACCCGCCGCATTAGACGGAAGCTCGGCGACTTTGCGGGTTTCAAAACTGGACGAAATCTGTGAGGTCTCGGTTTGGATGGCCGTCTCCGCTCCCGCGGTTACTGTCACTGTCTCGGTCACCCCCCCCGGCTGCATACTTGCCGACAAGACGGTGTCCTGTCCCAATCGAATTTCGACATCAGTGTAAACGCCGCGCTTGAAATTCTGGCTTTCGACCGTAACAGTGTACTTGCCCGGTTTCAGATTCGGTATAACAAACACACCGTCCTTGGTCGATCTGTATGGCGCGGTTGAGACGCCGGTCTCCTGATTCTTGGCGGTTATACTGGCTTCAGGAATCACAGCGCCGCTCTGGTCCTCAACTGTGCCTTTAAGGTTGCCTGTAGTCGCCTGCGCCATTACCGGCGCGCTCCGAATCGCCCCCAAAAGTGCTACGGTGGCCAACACCAATGCGAGCGCCAATAATTCGACTCTGCTCGAATACCTTGGCTTCATAACTGGTTCCTCCTACTTTAGTCGTATTGTTGATTTCTATCTGTGTCTGATCAATTCACTCACAGATATCCGATTCGGTTGGTTTCGTCCCGGCAAAGTTGTGGAAGCTAGATCGCGTGATTCGAGGTCACTTTTATTGATTTGTAGGCAACATCATTGATGCGAGCAAATGATATTATAAATCTCAGTAATGCTCAATGTTATTGAAAAATTTTGCGCCATTGCGAATTAAAATCGAAGTCCTGCAAGAACATGCAAGTGTTGATCTATTCCGATTGGGAAGCGGCGGCATGGTATACCGAAACCAGGATCACCCACAAGATTTTTGTAGGGATCAATTGTAAAAATAAGAAATGGCGGCGGCGGCTCCACCTAATTGGCGTCTAATTTGGCCCTTCGCCCGGCGCCTGAGAGGTGAGGTCTTGGCCGGAAGGGATTCGCACGGCGAAGAAGGATTCGACACTGGATAAATCCGTCAACATCGGTCGCGCCTGTATCGCTCCGCGGTAAATTCCGGCCTTGAGTTTGCAAGAAAGCGCTTGCCACTAAGCCCTCTAACACTGTAAATTTAGGTCGCCCAGTCGGGCAAATGGGTTGAATGAGTATCCGGCTGGAAGACACGGTCAACGAATCAAGACTCAGAATCATCAGCCCGAAATAGCGGATCCTCACGCGGATGAAGAATAGGCGTTTTACATGAGTTGGGAACCAAGTGTCCGCACCCGGCACTTAACTGTCATCATATCTCTGGTCCTGGTAACGGCGAGCGCCCTGCTCTGCTTTAACCTTGCGCGCCTGCTGAGCGTCCAGGTCGCGGCCAAGCTTGATAAATTCGAGGCGCTCAAAGTTCCCATTCACAACGCAGTACAGCAAGCCATTTTCAGCCGCCCGCTCGAGTCGCCGCAGAACGCCATCGGCTTCGACTCCAACTTGCGTTCGCTGATCAAAGCGGGCGTGAGCAACCCGAAAGGCTTCTCCTATGTGGCCTTGCTCTCTCTCGACGGCGCGGTGATCGCCAACTCTGACCCGCAAAATCTGGCGCAGACCTACAAGCAGTCCAACAGCAGGGTCAAACCGATGGCGGGGGAAGAGGGTTTCGAATCGTCGCGGTGGTACCGCCAGTTGTGGGACCTGTGGCGCAACGATGAGGTCTATCAGATAGAGAACACGTTCAGCTTCAAGAACGAGCCTTTCGCCAAGCTGGTGGCCGGGATCCCCGCCTCCCAGTTCCGCGAAGACCTGTGGCCGGCGATAAAATTGAGCGGCGTCTTCGCCTTGATCATCGTCGGCCTCTGCCTGCTGACCGCGTGGATTACGTCGGACATGGTTCTCTGGCCGCTGCGCGAAGCCGTGGAGAGCATCGAGGAGCTCGAGATCGAAAGCTCGAAGATCTCCGAGCCGCGCCCGGTGAACGTCGAGATGCAATCCATCGCGCAGCGTCTGCGCGAACTGGGGCGCCGCTTCGCCGGCAACCGCACTGAGATAGATGCGATCCGCGATCAGTTGCAGCAAGTCGTCGGGAGCCTGTCGGAGAGGGTCCTGTTGCTCGACCGCGAACGCCGCGTGATTATGGCCAGCCCCGAGGCGGAGAAGATGCTCAGCGGCGGGCGCTTCACGCTGCGCGGGCAATCCCGCCGGCGCGCTCCTCACGCTGCGCGATTTCGAGACCCTCCAGCGCCTGGAGACGCAGCTCGATTTCGCCACGAAACTGGCCGCGCTCAACCGCATCACGGCCGGAGTGGCGCACGAAGTCAAAAACCCGCTACACGCGATGGTGCTCCACCTGGAACTGCTCAGCGCCAAACTCGACGCCGGCCTCGACCCGAAGCCTCACGTCGACATCCTGATGTCCGAGGTCAACCGGCTCAAACGCGTCGTGCAGACCTTCCTCGATTTCACGCGCCCCGTAGAATTGAAACTCCAACAGATGGACGCGAACGTGCTGACGCGCGAAGTGGTGATGCTGGCAGCCGACGCGCGAGCCCAGGGCATCAAAATGGAGGAGCGCTACGGCTCAGGCCCGCTGCTCATCAAAGCCGACCCCGACCTGCTCAAACAGGCGATCCTCAACATCATCATCAACGGCTGCCAGGTCATGCCGCACGGCGGGAGGCTCGCGGTACATACCGGCCGCGACGAAGAAAACCGCGTCTTCATCGCCATCACTGACAGCGGGCCCGGAATCCCCGAAGACGCGCACGACAAGATCTTCAACCTTTATTACACCACCAAACCCAAGGGCAGCGGCATCGGCCTGGCGCAGGCCTTCCGCGCCGTGCAGTTGCACAACGGCCGAATCAAAATCGAGTCGGAGGTCGGCGCAGGCGCCTGCTTCCGCATCATCCTTCCCGCGGCTTAAGACATCAATTTTTTTCTACCCGCGCCCGTGGCGCCGTCGCTCCGGGCTCGAGTAAACAACTCGCGCCCGGAGCGACCAACTCTGATGCGGCGGCAAAATCCGGCACCCGAAGGTCTTCGCAGGAATTTAATGTTATTTGGCTTATCGCAGATTTGCATGTCAAAGCGAAGTCAGTGGTAGAATGGCGTCCCGACACAACAACTTCATAAGTCAAGATTCTCATCCGCTACTGCCGGCTGAGGCTGTCATGCTTTTGGAATTATATACAGTGGAGTTTTTACATGAGCGCACACAAGACCATTTATTCGATCATTCCCAACCCGGAAGAATTGTTGAAGCTCGATTTGGAAGACGTGGCGGCGGTGATAATGGAAAGTTTGAACTCGATTGAGCACCTCCAGCTCAACCGCAATGATTTCGCCATGGCGCGCACCGTGCAAGAATACCCTATCGCCTATCACGAACGACTGCTCAAAGCGCTGATGACCGGCTGGGGCTACATGGAGCGCGAGGGGCTGATCGCCGAAATGCCGACCAAGGCCGGCTGGTATTTCATCACCGACAAGGGAAAGTCCATCCGGAGTCGTGAGGACCTCAACGCCTACCGCGCATCAAGGATGCTGCCCAAATACCTCCTGCACCCGGTCATCGCCAAGAAAGTGGAGGCGGCCTTCCAGAATGCCGAATATGACACGGCGGTCTTCCAGGCGCTGCGCGAGGTCGAGGTCGCGGTGCGCAACATCAGCGGCTTCTCTCCCACCGACATGGGCGCGGCGCTCATGCGCAAAGCCTTCGACTCGAAGACCGGGCCGCTGCGCGACGACGCGGCGATAGACACGGAGAAACTGGCCATCTCCGAAATGTTCGCGGGGCTGGTCGGCGCCTACAAGACACCCCGCTCTCACCGCCACGTCGTGCTCGACGCCGCCGAAGCGGCCGAGATCATCATCTTCGCCAGTCACCTTTTGAAGATCGCGGACGCGCGCGCGGCCAAGATGGGCAAGTCTTCTTCAACGGTCAAAGAGTCCAGGACGGTCATGCCCAGGGCCGTGACTGTTCAGTGAATATATTCCATCTTCCATAACTACGGATCCACCGGCTGGGGCTTTCCGGCAACTGTTGCATTTGCGCTGCAGCGCCGCTGAGGTCAGCCGTGAACCGGGGACGTGAACGCTGCGGGACCAGTTCCAGCTCGAGGGCAAAGTCGTCCTCCTGCGAACCGGCGCCGAGGGAGATCGTCACGGAATACCAGCCGGACGGAACTGAGAATCTGCGGATATTTGGATGGTCCGGGTTCCACCTCTTGAGGTGGCCGATTCCGGCGACAACGACGATTCCCGAGACAACTTGGAGAACCCAACCGGACGATGATCGTAGGACTGGTCCAGCGAGCTGGCTTCGCGCTGAGTTGTCGCGGAGGGTAACGGAGTAATAGCCGGGATCGAGCCCCAGAACAGGAATCGCAACGCCCGAGCTGGAGACGGCTTCACCGGTGTCCGTGGCGCTGTAAAGCTCCAGTAGGTCGTAGTCCTGCGCCCGGCCGCCATGGAAGGTATCGAGCCGTTCGGGATCGGCGATGACGAATCCGTAGAGCTCGGGAAAGAGCCGGGTCTCAGTTTGGGACGTCAATTGGCGCATCGGCATTCGGTGATAATCGGCGCTTATTGATGCCCTGATACTTTACGGGCGGAACGCCGACGCGCTTGATTTGAAATGGCGCTTGATTCGCGCAATCAAAGGGGTGAAGCGACGGTAAATCAAGGATTGCTTTGGGTAATCATCGCTTGAATCACTCTCTGAGTCTTCTCGCTTCCAAAGATTCTTCTCAACACCTGAAGAAATTCATTTTCAGACTCGACTTTAAACTCACCCTCAGGGCTGTCTCTGATGAGAAGAGGATACATTTCAATTGGATGAAGCATCCAAAAAAGCAAGTAGCGATATTTTTCCAACGCTGGCGCAATTAAGTAAAAGGAGTATGCAAAAACATTCTGAGCATTCTCCTCTTTTACCCCGGCCTTGGTGACCGCGTAAATAATCTCTGGCACCTCAACATTTCGTCTCTTGACGTCGGCTATAACCAGCCCGTCGGTTTTCTTTTCCAGTAAAGCAGCCTGGTCGCGAAGAATCGAGACAGGGGTATTTTGTGTAGTGGTTGTTGCCGTCATCACCGGCCATAAATCGAGTTGATTAGTTGCCATAATCTCCTCCTCGAAATCGTAAGTTGAGCCTGAAAAGAATGGGGAGATGATCTGATACTATTGAATCATCCGGTAAACCAGCCTGGCTGACAAACGGCCCGTCTCCGTCTTCAGTGAGTATTTTCATCTCTTCATTCCGAAAAAACGGTAAAAGCTCCGGGCGCAGCAAAACCTGATCGAACATGTTCCAGAAGAAGCACACGTGCTTCGATCTCTGATCATAGTAGGTTCCCGCCGGGCCTTCTGTCTCATCTCCCAAACGCCCCCACATCGGATTATAGAAGAAAGGATACTCTCTGTCTTGAACGATCCGGGTTTGCTTCTCCGCTATTTGCCGGGTCATTACTCCATGCAGGCCTTTTGCTCCGACGACTCCATCTTCAAACGGATTCATGTTTAGGTCTCCAACAAGCACGGTTCTGGAATGCCCTGCTTCCTGCTCGGCTAATCGAATTGCTTCTGAAAGATTGACGCATTCCAGAACTTGGTCCTCATTTGACCAATAAAGTTTGCTGGGGAAATGGGTGGCTACGATCAGAATCTCATCCAGCCCAGGAAGAGCAAGCCTGCGTATTGTGAAGCGATTACCTTCCTGTCGGGCGCCCAGAAAACCCTCCGGAAACTCTGTATAGATCACAATCTTTTCGCAGGCGCTGGGCGGCAAATTGAACTGGCGCCCAGTCTGCCGATGCAGCGCATCAACCATCAACTGCGGGGGGATTGAGCATTCAGCGAGAATGACGATGTCTACTTCATACTTCTCCACCAACTTGGCGATACGGCCTCCTAGAGACTTCTGATTGAGGTTCCAAAAGAGAAAAGTGACCATCGGTTCTCCGAAAACATTTATACCTCATAGTTCAAATTCGGCGCCAGCCACCTCTCAACTTCCCTCACTTCCATCCCCTTGCGCCGCGAGTAATCTTCGACCTGATCCCGCTCGATCTTGCCGAGGGCGAAATATTTCGCGTCGGGGTGCGAGAAATACAAGCCGCTGACCGAACTGGCCGGCGTCATTGCGAACGATTCGGTGAGATGAACGCCCGCGTTCTGTTCGGCTTGCAACAAATCAAAGAGCGATCTCTTCTCGGTGTGATCGGGCTGCGCCGGATAGCCTGGAGCGGGACGGATGCCGCGATAACGTTCTTTGATCAGATCCTCGACCTTCAGATTTTCGCCCCGCCCGTAGCCCCATTCTTCGCGCGCCCGTTTGTGCAGCAGTTCGGCGAAGGCTTCGGCCAGGCGGTCAGCCAGCGCCTTGGCCATGATCGAGTTGTAATCGTCGTGATCGCGCTCGAACCGCGCGCAAAGCTCTTCGAGGCCGATGCCTGTCGTGACGGCGAAGCCGCCGACGTAGTCGATCCGCCCGCTCTCGCGCGGCGCTATGAAGTCGGCCAGGGCTTGATTGTATTGGCCCGCGCGTTTCTCGCTTTGCTGGCGCAGCGTGCGGAAGACGGTCAATACCCGCGAACGATTCTCGTCGGCGTTGACCTCGATGTCGTCGCCGACCGCGTTGGCCGGCCAGAAGCCGTAGACGGCATGCGCCCGCAGTTCCCTGCGGCTGACGATTCGTTCGAGCAGCGCTCGCGCGTCTTCATAAAGTTTGCGCGCCTGAGCGCCCGTCGCCGGATCGTCGAGGATGCGCGGGAAGACGCCCTTCAGCTCCCACGTATGAAAGAACGGCGACCAGTCAATGAACGGGACGATCTGTTCGAGCGGGAAGTTTTTGAGCAGCCGGACGCCGATGAATTCGGGCCGCGCGATCTCGGTCGTCGCCCAGTCGATCGGCGTGCGGTTGGCGCGGGCTTGATCTAAAGTAAGCGATTTCTTCTGCTCGCGACTCGACTCGAAATGCTCGCGGTCGCGTTGTTGCTCGCCCTGGTTTTTCAAAGCGAATTTGCCGCGCGTCTCGGGATTGACCAGCGCTCCCACCACCGGCACGGCGCGCGAGGCGTCGAGCACGTGGACGACCGGCGGCTCGTAATTGGGCGCGATCTTGACCGCCGTGTGGACGCGCGAAGTCGTCGCCCCGCCGATCAGCAGCGGCGTAGTGAAGCCTTCGCGCTGCATCTCGCGCGCCACGTGCTGCATTTCGTCGAGCGACGGTGTGATCAATCCGCTCAGACCGATGACGTCCACGTTTTGTTCACGCGCCGTCTTCAAAATCTTTTCGCAGGGAACCATCACGCCCAGATCGATCACCTCGTAGTTGTTGCAAGCCAACACCACGCCGACGATGTTCTTACCGATGTCGTGAACGTCGCCTTTGACCGTGGCCATCAGCACCCTGCCCTGAGCGCGGCCATTGCCGTTGACCGCCTTCTCCACCTCCATAAACGGCTGTAAGTAGGCGACGGCCTTTTTCATCACGCGGGCCGATTTGACCACCTGTGGCAGAAACATCTTGCCCGAGCCGAACAGGTCGCCGACAACGTTCATCCCGTCCATCAGAGGGCCTTCGATAACGTTCAAAGGCCTCCCGTATTTCTGGCGCGCCTCTTCGGCGTCCTGTTCGATGTAATCGGCGATGCCTTTGACCAGCGCGTGCGACAAGCGCTCTTCGACGGAAGCCATTCGCCACTCTTCCTTTTTCGCCTCGGACTTGTCCTGCTTCTTGATCGTTTCGGCGAAGGCGATCAGGCGCTCGGTCGCGCCCTCCCCGGACCCCTCTCCGGAATTGGACCGCCGGTTAAGCAACACGTCCTCGACCAGTTCGAGCAAATCTTTCGGTATCTCGTCGTAGACGTCTAACTGCCCGGCGTTGACGATGCCCATGTCCATCCCGGCCTTGATCGCGTGATACAGAAAAGCCGAGTGCATCGCCTCGCGCACCGCGTTGTTGCCTCGGAACGAGAACGAGATGTTGCTCACTCCGCCGCTCACTTTGGCCAGCGGCAGGTTCTCCTTGATCCACCGCGTCGCGCTGATGAAATCGACCGCGTAGTTGTTGTGCTCCTCCATCCCCGTCGCGACGGTCAGGATGTTCGGGTCGAAGATGATGTCCTGCGGCGGGAAGCCGACTTCGTTAACCAGAATGCGGTAAGCGCGCTCGCAAATCTCGACGCGGCGCTCGTAGTTGTCGGCCTGCCCGCGTTCGTCGAAAGCCATCACGATCACCGCCGCGCCGTAACGGCGGATCAGTCGCGCCTGCTCTTTGAATTTCTCCTCGCCTTCTTTGAGCGAGATCGAATTGACGACGGCCTTGCCCTGAACGCATTTCAACCCCGCCTCGATGATCGACCACTTCGATGAGTCGACCACTATGGGCACGCGCGCGATGTCCGGCTCGGCGGCGATCAAGTTCAAAAACTTGACCATCGCCGCCTCGGAATCGAGCAAGCCTTCGTCCATGTTCACGTCGATCATCTGCGCGCCGTTCTCGACCTGCTGGCGCGCGACGCTCAAAGCCTCTTCGTACTGGCCGTTCAAAATCAGCTTGGCGAATTTCGGCGAGCCTGTGACGTTGGTGCGCTCGCCGATGTTAACGAAATTGGTGTCGGGCCGCAGCGTCAACGGCTCGAGGCCGCTCAGCCGCAGATAAGCTTCGACCTGCGGAATCACGCGCGGCGGGCAATCTTTCACCGCCGCCGCGATCGCGCGGATGTGCTCCGGCGTCGTGCCGCAGCACCCGCCTACGAGGTTGAGCCAGCCCTGCCGCGCCCAATCGCGCAGTCGCGGCGCCATCGTTTCGGGCGTTTCGGGGAAACCGGTCGGCGAGAGCGGATCGGGCAGGCCGGCATTCGGATAGGCGCTGACGTAGATCGGCGCGATGCGCGACAGTTCTTCGATGAAGGGCCGCATCTCCTTAGGCCCGAGCGCGCAGTTGATCCCGACGCTGAGCAGGTCATTGTTTGAAACGGAATTCCAGTAGGCCTCGACCGTCTGCCCGCTGAGCGTGCGCCCGCTGGCGTCGGTGATCGTGAACGAACACATCACCGGAAGTCTGACGCCCGTGTCGTCGAAGAGCTTCTGAATCGCGAAGAGCGCGGCTTTTGAATTGAGCGAATCGA
>WNGE01006700.1_pt1 | contig 14854 bp, 14 predicted proteins | sample 5400651 | NCBI WGS metagenome assembly WNGE01 (sample SAMN13153370, study PRJNA577476) | soil metagenome | isolation source: 60 cm soil or saprolite under grassland replicate 2 | place: USA:California | collected 2016-06-15 | reverse complement strand
CACATCGAAGTACGGCACAGCCTGCCTTACCTGGGCCTTTGCCTCGTCCCTCAGCTCGGCGCGCCGCTCAGCCGTGGCCTCCGGCTCTGCCTTCAGCGCGCCGGGCCTGCTGAGCCCACTCGCGCACGTGAGCCTGCAAGTCGCCAGGCTCAGAATCACCCTTTGCGGCGCGGCTCAGCTTGTTCGCGTGCAGGCGCAGGCTCCCCAGAGCGCGGGCGTCCGGGTCATGCCCGCGGTCAGCCTTGTATGCCTCGATCAGGCCGCCCAGCACGGACGCGATTTCCTGCCGCGTCCGCTTGCTGAATTCGTCCATGATTTCCTGCGAGACGCCTTTGATCTCGCGCCCGTGGCCATCGGGCCGCTGCGCCCATTCGACGCCCAGCGCGTTGGTGAGCGCATTTTCCATGACCAGGGCGCCCTGAGCCGCTGCGGCCGCGCGCTCCCGGTAGAGCGCTTTCCCGTCCAGCGTGCGCCACTGCCCGTCCCGCTCTCGCCTCACCCGGTTGAGGATCACGTTATGAATGTGCAGCTGCGGGTCACCTGACCTGCTGGTGTGCTGCCGGAAGCTGCCGATGGCCCACTCGTGCGCGTCTTCCCAGCGGCCCGAGCTGACCCCGCTCGCCGACGTCCCGTGATAGCCGCTGCGGGTGTACCCGGCATGCTCCTGGAGGTAGTCCAGCATCGCCTGGCTGCCGGCGCTGACGCAGTCCCACACATCATCGGCCGCCGCCGCCCAGTAGCCGGCCTCCTGCAGGCTTCCCCGGTCCAGCGCCGCGCTCATGTTCGCCATGAACGACGCGTGCAGCAGCGTGATGCTCTTGCTCGGGCTGAACGTCACATCGAAGTACGGCACAGCCTGCCTTACCTGGGCCTTTGCCTCGTCCCTCAGCTCGGCGCGCCGCTCAGCCGTGGCCTCCGGCTCTGCCTTCAGCGCCTCGTCATAGCCAGCCCGCCAGTCCCGGTAGCGGGACATCGCCCGGCCCAGGCGCGAGCCGTCGCGAGGGTCCTTGTGCTCCCCGAACAAGGACACGAACACCTCAGGACTGATCGCGGCGCCGACCGCCAGGCCCAGCTCCGGGCAGCCGGCGCCGGTCCAGGTGCCCTCAGGCTCCATGCCGGACTTGCCGGCCGCCGAGCTGTAGTACTCCGGTCCCTTGGCCGCCTGCGTGTAGTACGCCGGGTCATGGCCGCTGGCGATGGTCGCGATCGCTGCCATGACCCCTCCCGGATGATCTCGTGCAGTTGATCTTGATCTTCACTGAATTGGCCATGATCATTATTAATGCATCGGTGTGCAGGGCTAAAGGACTAAGCACCAAGATAAGCGCAGGGTAAACCAGAAGGCAAGTACGCAAGGCAATGGCAAAATAGCGGCAAGTGACAAGGTGACATAAGCGCAAAGTGACAAGCGATACAAAATGACATAAGTCATGTGCGCAGGCGACCGGAATTGGTGCGCGGCGGGCGCCCCGGCTTCGGGCTCGCTGGCCAGGTCTAACCGCGCGCTCAGGACGGGAGGCGGCCGCAGATCCGGGTGGGAGGACTGGGATTTCAACAGTGATTGAGCTTCGTGTTGGATCAGCCCAGCCATGCTGAAATAATTTAGGAAAACGGGCCGCTCCGTTCTTTACGGCCCTCGGCCGCGAAGCGACGGTGACTGCCCGGCTTGCCTGTCTGGTCGCTCTCAGGAGATCTTCATTGCCCTGGACCGCGCTACCTCGACGTGGGAGTGGGGTCAATCACACGTATGCGCGGCCCGTCGATCCTGTAGCCCAGCAGCTGGATGAGGTCCGAGGTTCCGCCTGGGCCATCGCCTACCATACCGTCCCAGACGATGATCGCGTGTGGCTGGGTATCCATCTGCAGAGCGAGATCCACCATCCATTCGTTGGTCCGGGCGAAGACCTCGTCGCCATCGGCTACCGTGGCCACCGCTGTAAGTTCTCGGACCTCAGCGACCGATAGAAGGCGGCGGAATCGGCTGCCCCAGTCGGTACCGGGCAGATCCACCGACCGTCGCCTGAACTCATCGGCGGGCAGGGCCAGGCACAGCATGACGTGGGCCCCGCGCGAATACCCCTCCTCGGCCCCTATCACCCCGCGCGCCGCCAGAAATCACTGTCGTCCCGGGCCCGACCCGCCAGTTATCAAACGTCTCGCGCACCCGGTCCGTCACCCACGGCACCCGAGACGGCGGGAATCGGGGAGTCGGCCGGTCCGCAGCGTCGACCATATGACCACTGACGAGCACCACCCAGGTCACTGACCCAATATCTCGCGCGCCGCGGTCAGCACTTGGGCGCGGCCTGCCCGTACCTCCGGCATGTCGCGCAGGTTCAGGCTGTCCGCCGCGTCGTGGATCACTCTTTTCACTCTCCATGTGGCGACGCCCCTCCTGCCTGGCCTCCTCTACGAGGACATGCGTTTTGTCTGTTTCATCGCTGTTCGAAGCCACGCCAACCTGTCGTCCAGATTGCGCCTCCATGGGCTAGCACGCCACCATGACGACGGTGGCAGGCCCGACACCAGGTTCCGCCACCTCTCGCCGCGCCGCAGCTAGTAAAGCGTCCAGCTTCGAGGACGGCTAGCAGTCCTAGGTGTCGAGCGCTTCCGGCTTATACGTCTGTCACTATTTTCGCAGGAATTCCCGGAGCGCTCAGCGGGCCCTCGGGATGCGGTTCAACTATCTGTGGCGACCCGTCCATTCTGCGACGAGCCGCTGCATCAGGTACGCGTAGGGCAGCACTTGCCGTGCGCTCTCGGGCTGGGGCGGTCTCGACCAGCGGCCTTCGGGTGTCTGCTGGAGCAACCGCTCGGTCGGGTCCTCGATATCGCCGAGGTCTGCGACAAGGTCTGACTCGAGGACGCTGTCACGGAACACGAGCGTTGGCACCTGGAGTTCCCGTAGAACGGCCAGGTCTTGAAGCGCTGGCCGGGCCGGGCTAATGGCGACAGCGACGGTGGGGTGCGTGGCGTGCACCATGCGAGGGCTTACGTGCTGTCGGCGTATCTCGTCCAGACCAGGCTGATCTGTGACGACCGCACCGGGGTCGGGCGGCACCTCGGATCCCTCGGTGTCGAGGTAGCTCAGTGCACCGCGTATGGCCAGAGGCGCGAGCAATGTGCGGGCGGCATGTTCGGTTAGCTCGGTCTCCATGACGATCAGCGGCGACGGCGCGGCCTCGGCGCGCCGCTCGGCCACCGGCGGCTGCGCGTATTCAAGGGCCACGGTGCCGATCACCAGTGCGACGCCGACGTCTGCGGGCACGACAATCCGCCCGCCTTCCGCGAAGACCGCGCGGGCCAGGGCGACTAGCGCTTCATGCCTGCCGGCGGGCGACATGGAGCCCTCGCGCCGTGCCGGCGGAGGTGGGTCGGCCACGAGCAGAACGGTGAGGTCAGGTCGCGTGGGCCTGGGCCGCAGCGAACGGCTCATAGCGTGCCTGCCGCGATCTTGTCGGCGGCCTCGTCGACGCGGCCTTCATCGACCTCCACGACGCCGGTGTTCTCGGTGAGCCAGCCGAGGTCCCGGCGGCGGTCCACACGCACGGGTTGCGGATGTACGACCACGGCTACCATCGCAGTGCCGACGCGCTCGTGTGCGAGCCGGAACCGGTGCAGGTCCGCAGGGCGTGGACGGACCGTAACTGCATACTTGTGCCCGATGCTGTCGACCCGGAACCCGTCCGCATCAGGCTCGATCTGGCCTGGGCCGAGACCCGCCCTGCGCAGCGACCGTCCGACTGATTCCAGCAGTGAGTCCCGCCTTTCCAGTAGTTGCGTCCGGTGCTGCTCAAGAAGGAAGGCCGCGATCACATCGTCATCATCGACCCGGCAGCGGGCGAGCTCGTCGATCTCGCCGATGATCGCTCCGGCGTCGATGTGTATCGCCGCAAGGCCCAGCCGCCGGCTTACGGCGGTAGAGATCTCGTGCCTTACCCACATTGAACTGGCCGCACGTGGGGTCTCGATCACGACGATCATGGCCTTGTCGACCAGCTCGTCGGCAATACGTTCCACGAAGTCGATGCCGGGTGCCAGCCGGAACCGGTCGAGGAACACGTCAAAACGGAGCCTGGTCAGAATGTCCACCAGCCGCTCGGCAGTCGCCGAACCGTCAGCGTGCGAATAGCTGACGAAAACCCGCCGCTCCTCGGAACCGAGCAGGACCAAGTCGACGATCTCGGCCGCAACCTCCCGGATATCGGACTGCCAACTCGGTGCGTGCTGAGAGAGCATCGCATGCGGCAGCACATCGTCGGGGTTCAGGCCCTCGCGGAATAGCCCGACAGTCTCGAATCCGCGGGCACGCCAGTCGTCGACGAGCTCGCTGAGCGCAGCCGACGGTGGATGCTCGCCGGCGATGACCACGAGCACATTACGTACCCCTGGTTGGTCAGTGGCCCAGCATCCAAGGCCCCCAGGGCCTGAGCAGTACTGCTCGCCAGCCGCTGTGGCCAGGCCGAACTGAGTTGCAAGAAAGTCGGTGAGTTCGTCGCGCCACCATGCTGTCTCGGCGTCACCCACGACAAGCAGGCGAGCGGGTTGGACGGCGGCAAGTTGCGGGAAGCCGCGGCACGCGACCCCGTCGTCGCCGGCCAGCAGCGACTGGAGTATAACCGTGAACGAGTGCGGGTCCACTTCAGTGGTCGCCTTCGCTGCCGGCCGGTGGCGTCTTGGGAGTTCCCTCGATGACCAGTTGCCCCCACTGGCCGTTCTCAGAGCGGAAGATCCGCTCAACCCGCTCGACCTCCGCGGCCAAGTCGCCGCCGGGGCCGGCGGCGTCCCAGTCGATCTCCGCCTCCGTGAGGTTCAGTGCCGCGTCGTTGTAGAGCTTGCGCAGTTGCGGGAACCCGATCAGTGCCTCGAACGCGGTCACGGCAGCGGCTAGCGCCGCGAGCACCGCGGCTAGCACGCCCAACGCGGCCCGCCCGGTGCCAGCCGTGAGCTGCCCGGCCAAGCCGCCCGCCGCCGCCAGGATCAGCAAGATGTTGCGGACAATGATCGTCTGACTGTGGGCTTTCTTGTACTCCCTGGTCCGTTCGTTGTAGTAGTTCTGCTGGTCGGCGATGCGTAGTTTCCTGTAGAGGGCATGGAACTGTGCGGCCCGGGCGCTCATTGCGGCTCCTTCCCGGCCTTGATGGCGGCCACGGCGCGGCGCAAGGCGATCTCGCGGTTGGGGCCGACGTAAGGGCCCATTGCTGCCAGATACCGGAAATACAGCGCGCGGAGCCGCTCGGCTTTGACCCGTGCGCTCAGATAATCAGCCTGCGAGGCCCCTTCCTTGGCGAGACGCGTACTCGCCGCGAGCACAATGCCGAGCAACGCTAGGAGCAGGCCTGGCCAGCGGTGCGAGGGGAAGACTGCCTGCAGTCCGCCCAGGCCGGTTATCATTGCGGACCCGAGGAGGATGAGCACCTGCTGACGCCGGTAACGGTTCTGGTCGCGCAGCGCCGCCTGGTCGGCCTCGGTGAACGCCGGTGTCACCTCGCGGTCGAGCACCGCGAAGTCAGCGGCCAACTCCGGGTACGCGGCACGGCTCTCCTCCGGAATGACGGGCCACGAGACAGACGGCGCCCGCAGCTTAGGGAACCTGACCAGCAACGGTGCGACCACGCTGATACCCCCTACCCCGGCAGACTATTCATGCGTAATCTACAAGAATCTCTGCTCTGATAGACAGAACTTAGGAACCTCCTGAATCGGCCGCCCCGTCACCTGGTCTCGCTCGCCTGTGCCGTCGAAGGTATGTTCAGGTTCCGGGCATCGTGCTGAACCGACTCTGACGCAATCGGCCTTGTGAGCGCGGCGGCAAAGGTGATGACCGCCCAGCTGGGCTTGGTGCATAACTGCGTCCAAGCCCGACTAAGTGCCCAGCCGGACCAGGTGGCTCATGTCCGGGGGTTTTACGACTTGCATGTGCTCTGGCTTAGGTATCCAGGCTCGGCCGCCACTTCGGCGGAATGAAGATCTCCGGAATAGGGTCGCGCCTCGCCTCAGCGAAGCCTTGCTTGATCCTTCGGCGGCCGCTCCCGCCGGTGACGTGAGGGTGGCTGACGCGCGCGTATTTGTCGATCTCGCAGAACAGGTTCTGGCAGTCGATGGGATGGAGCGCACGCCCGGCGAGCCTATCGAATCGCAGGCCGAGCCTGTCGAAGTGCGCCCGCTGAGTCTCAGTGACCCACAAGATCGCCTGTGCCTCCTGCCCGGCCGGCAGGGCGGCGAAGCACTTTCGGAGGCCGTCACGAGCTCCGGGACCCGCCACGACGAACCCGTCCTCGCCTGTGGGAGTGACGTCGCTATAGTTGATGTCGATCGCATACTGGAAGGCCAGGAAGGGGCCGATCGACGGGACGCCGCGCAAAACCGCGAACAGGCTAGGCAGATCCGCAGCTGCAGCGAGCCGGTCAATCGTCCCGCCATCGAGCATGGCTGCAAGCATCCGCAGGTGGTTCTCGTGCTTGGCAGCCGCGCCGAAAGGCGGGTTCGGGACGATGTAAGCGGGAGAGTAGATACGCCGGCCCTGGGCGCGCAGGCAGGTGAGTACATGCCCGTATCGGGATGGGTCGAACGTGTCGAGGGCGGGCTCGCCGACCTCCGCGACGAGTGACGCCCACGTGTCGACGCGGTTGAACACCTTGAACAGCAAGGTTCGGAGCACTGTCGCCGCGCGCGGCCGACACTCGTCGTACTGGACATGCCGAATTAAGTACTGGCTGACGCGGTCGCTCAGCCGGTAAGGGTTGGTGAACCGGTGACGCTGCAGGATCGGGTCGTCGGTCCACGGGGGCGGGTATCCGGCCAGACGCCGCGTCAGGATGGCTTGCCGCCGGGACGCATAATGCCAGTACTCATCAAAGATTTCGGTGGCCTGCCAACGCTCCATGATCCGCTGGACTGGCGGGAGAGGCGGCAGGCTGACCCGGTTAGGGCGCCGACCAGCCGTAGGCACGGGGATCGGGAGTTCCAGCTGGGCTGGCTCGACCGTCACGCAGGCAGCGTACCGGTATTGCTGCTGACGTGGGCGTAACCCGCGGACGGTCAGGCGCGGCTGTCGGGAATCTCCCGGAGCGCGGCATCCGCGTGCGCGGCGCACTCAGCCGAGGTCAGTGGGCGGCACGAGATCTGCCGCATGTCGAGGTCGACGCTGACTAGGCCGCCATCGTGCTGGCGCAACTGCCGCCAGCACTCGAAGCCGCGCAGAATCGCCTGCTCCCACTCCAGCAGCGTCACGACACGGACCTCCAGACCGCGAGTAAGACTGCGCAACCCGGCGAGCAGCCCGGTATCCACGACGCCCAGCCCGGCCAGCCAACGCCGCTGCGAAGCGTAATCGAACACGGCGGCGGTGATGCCTTCCTCGATCGCGATCGCCCGGCCGCCGTCCTCGACGTCATCGACGACCAGGTCATCCTTCCGCTTGCGGCCGAGCAGGGCACGTATGACGGGAGACCAGCCCAGTACGGCCACATGCGCCAGGTGGATCGCGTCGTGCCACCGGTAGCCATCGTCGTCGTAGGCATTGTCGCCCACTACATTCCCCAGGACCCCTCCTCCGGGGACGATCCCGATCACCCGGCTCGGGTCATTGGGCAGTGACGCCAGCGCAACAGTCAGCCGACGGGGAAGCTGCTGCTCATGGCGGAAATCAGCATCGAAAATGCGCGGCGGCGGCAGGGGAACATCGAACGGGCCGGCTCGGTCTCGGGTTGGTGGCCACCGGTCCGTCGTCTTGCCGAGATTGGCCTGCGCTGCGTCGCCTAGATCAAGGCCCAGCGCAGATGCTGCTGCGGCCAGATACCACAAGATGTCGCCGATGTCCTCGTTGACGCCGGTCACCCTGTCGTGGGCATCGCCGTCTCGCAGCCATTTCTTGTGCTCGGTCAGTAGGGTGCCGACTTCTCCGGCCAGGCCAAGCAGTGCCACCAGAAGTTGCCGCTCGCTGTCACCTGCTTGCTGGTCCGTCTGCGCCGCCAAGCGCTGGTATTCCGAGAGTTCCACGAGCAACCCCGCCTTCGTGCCAGCCCGCGGTTGAGTGGCTGGATCGGCCGTACCGGTCACGTAACGTGAAAGGCATGAATCCCAGGCTCGGCCCGGTGTCAGCAGGCATCGGGCCGTCGGGCGCGCCGTGGGTGCCGCTCGCCGACTCAGGGAGCGGCTACCTGTCCGTGTACTACAGTGACCCTCTTGCACGCTATCCGGTGCGCCATGTCACCCTCCCGGCCGACAACAAGAGTGACCCGAACATCGAGACGCTCACCTACGGCCTCTTCTCCACATGCGAGCCGCTGATGCGCAACAGGATCGTCAAGGACGGGGCAGCCACCTTGTTCTTCGTGACCAGCCACGGGCGGCATGCCCGAGCGGTAAGTGGCTACTACCTGATCGCCTGGTACACCGAAGGTACCCGCGGCGCGAAGAATCGCGACTACGCTCTCGCCGCTCACGAGGCACGGTTCACCGACCCCATTCCCGTCGCCAGCTTGCATGGCAAGCTCGCCCAGGAATGCGCCAGCCGATACCGCACCTACAAACCCATCAGCCCCGAGACAAGTGCCGCTCTGCGCGAGCTCATCGACTCCCGCCCCGACCGTACCGAGGCTTACCTGCGCGAACTCCACCGTCTCGAGCGGTTCGCCCGTGCCCGCACCGGCTACGCCTACCCGTCATGGGGCCGGGAGCACGGATTCACCCGCGAGGACGCACCCGACTACTACTACAGGGATTCCAGCGCCGCCGCGAACACGCCAAATAGCAGCCCCAGTGGCAGGTGGCGCTGTACCGTCTGCCAGCACGTTATCGCCAACAAGGCGCTGCTCAAACGCTGCCCCGTCTGCGGCGACATGGCCACACTCGTCCCCGAGCCATAGGAGGCACTCATGGCCCGCCGGGTGTTCATCAGCTACCAGCACCAGGACCAGATGAAGGCCAGAGGCCTGAACCTGATGAGATACAACCAGCACCTCGACGTGAACTTCGTCGGCCGTCACCTGCTCGACCCGGTCGACAGTACCGACCTGGACTACATCAGCCGCAAGATCCGCGAGCAGATCAAAGGCAGCTCAGCGACGATCGTCCTCATCGGCGAGCACACCGCCGAAAGCGACTGGGTGCCCAGGGAAATCGCCTGGAGCCTCGCCAAAGACCCGCCGAACGGGCTCATCGGCATCCGTATCGACCCCGCCGCCGAGATCCCCGCCGAGCTGACAGAAGCCGGCGCGGAGATTCTCGACTGGAGCACGGCCGAAGACGTGTACGAGTTCGACGCCGCCATCGAGCGTGCAATCGCCGCAACCGCTCGTGGGCGCAATATGCCAACGAACTCCATCAGCACATGCTCCCGCTGAGCAGGAAACAGCGAGCTCGCAGAGCGATTGGCTCCACCGTCGGCCCTGGCGGCGCCTCCCGGTTTCCCTCCAGCTGACCGACTCCCCACCGAAGGAGTCAGTCCGGGTGCACCTGGACCTTTTACACGAGCGAGCAGGCACGTCATGTTGAGCGCCTGGTCAAGCTCGGGGCAACACGCGTGGACGAGTGGCCCTATCCGGACGGCGCGGACTTTAGTGTCATGCGCGACCCGGACGGCAATGAGTTCTGCGTGATCGGCCATCCTGGGCTGTAAGCGTAGAGTGCCGTCAAGCAGGAATTCTCACCCACTTGGTCACTTACTCAACTGGCAATGTCAAACGGGCCTTGGCAGGGCAGCAGCTGGCGCCCCGGGCGGTGGCCTGCTCGGCTTGCCCCGGGTCGTCGGCGAGCGGGTTAGCCAGCGCAACCACTCACCGACCGCACCGGCCGGGCGGACCTTGGGCGATCCCGGAGCCGGAGGCCTCCGCTGGAAGCGCCGTACCGCGACTGCCACGCCGCCCGCCGCTTGACGACGTGCTGCGGACATGAACGGGGTGACGGGCCTGATCTCTAGTCACATGGTCACCGACGCAACCGCCTAAGGATCTTCATCCACAGGCCCCGAGCACTGCTGCGCGCCACGTCACCGACCCGGCTGTGCGCGACCGCCAGCTCCCGCTGCCAGTCGGTGTTGGCGGGATCCAGCGCAGTCAGCCGCTCGAAGATGGCCAGGTACTGGGTGAACGCCTGCTCCGCGGCCGCCAGGTCACCCCGAGCCTGCGCCACGTCACCGACCCGGCTGTGCGCGACCGCCAGGTCCCCCAGCCAGCCGGTGTTGGCGGGATCCAGCGCGGCCAGCCGCTCGAAGATGGCCAGGGACTGGGTGAACGCCTGCTCCGCGGCCGCCAGGTCGCCCCGATCCTGCGCCACTACACCGACCCGGCTGTATGTGACCGCCAGGTCGCGCTGCCAGCCGGTGTTGGCGGGATCCAGCGCGGCCAGCCGCTCGGAGATGGCCAGGTCCTGGGTGAACGCCTGCTCCGCGGCCGCCAGGTCGCCCCGAGCCTGCGCCACTACACCGACCGAGCTGTATGTGGCCGCCAGCTCCCGCTGCCAGCCGGTGTTGGCGGGATCCAGCACGGCCAGCCGCTCGGAGATGGCCAGGGACTGGGTGAACGCCTGCTCCGCGGCCGCCAGGTCGCCCCGAGCCTGCGCCATGTCACCGACCCGGCTGTATGCGACCGCCAGGTCCCGCTGCCAGCCGGTGTTGGCGGGATCCAGCGCGGCCAGCCGCTCGAAGATGGCCAGGTACTGGGTGAACGCCTGCTCCGCGGCCGCCAGGTCGCCCCGATCCTGCGCCACGATACCGACCCGGCTGTATGCGACCGCCAGCCCCCGCTGCCAGCCGGTGTTGGCGGGATCCAGCGCGGCCAGCCGCTCGAAGATGGCCAGGTCCTGGGTGAACGCCTGCTCCGCGGCCGCCAGGTCACCCCGAGCCTGCGCCACTACACCGACCGAGCTGTATGCGACCGCCAGCCCCCGCTGCCAGCCGGTGTTGGCGGGATCCAGCGCGGCCAGCCGCTCGGAGATGGCCAGGGACTGGGTGAACGCCTGCTCCGCGGCCGCCAGGTCGCCCCGATCCTGCGCCACGTCACCGACCGAGCTGTATGCGACCGCCAGCTCCCGCTGCCAGCCGGTGTTGGCGGGATCCAGCACGGCCAGCCGCTCGGAGATGGTCAGGTCCTGGGTGAACGCCCGCTCCGCCGCCGCCAGGTCACCACGAGCCTGCGCCACATCACCGACGAGCGAGTAAGCATCCCCGGTGAGCCGGGCATCGTCGATGGCTTCAGCCGCCTGAAGAAGCTGGTTCGCAAGGTCGCCGAGACTAGCAGCACCTGCGAGGTCCGCACGACGTTGGGCCACGACAAGACGAGCCCGCACCAACGGCCGCCCTCGTAGCATCTGGGAAGTGTCGAGTTCGGTCAGCGTCACCGAGAGTGCCGCGAGGTCTTCGTGACGCGCGGTACCCGACCAGGCCCGGTCCAAGTCCTCCAACTCGACGGCCCCTCGTTCAGGATCCGCCACAAGAAGATGGTAGATCCACTCGATTCGGCCAATGGATCGTGTATCAGCCTCGAACACACGCGCCGACCGGGCACTAAACTCTATGAACCTCGTCCGCTGCGTCTCAGCCAGACGTTTCCTGATAGCAAGCCGACTGGCTTCATGCACGTTACCGGCGTCGACTCCCCGTGCCGGGAAAGGCTCGACGACCGGCACGGTCTTCAAGCGCGCCCACTGACCAGGGCTCAGCGAGCCTGAATCATCGATCAACTCCGCCAGAATGGCTGCGTCGCACCAATGCGGGACGGCCGCCGCCTCGAGAGCCAAACGCAAAGCGACCCTGTCATCGTCGGGAATGTCGGGAAAGGCCAGATCGACCGTGGCAAAGGCGAGAAGAGCGGGATCACCGTGTGCGTTCCGAATTAGTTGCAGCTGCTCAACGCTATCCAACGCCGGGCCTCCCATCCATACATTAGGACCTGGGACCCAGAAGACCGGCAAGCAGGCTCGGCTTTCCGTCGGCGTACTGGTGAGCTTGCGTCACGAACTCAAGGTTTAGGGTCTCGCCGCGATTTGCCCGACCATACGCAAGCCAGTCCTCAGGACCCGGCAACTGCAGAGTAAGCGTGCTTGCTGCGACTGATTCCCATGTCGACCCAACACGAGTGGGCACGGATTGGCCGATGATAACGACGCGGAGCCAGAGAGCGGAGACAAGGTGCGGAAGGAGCACGCCCTCGATCCAGTCCTTCGCTTCCCCGCCAGCCTCATAGGTATCAAGCACTAGCAGCGTTGGTCGCCCTCGTCGCCGCAACTCCGTGAAGATCTTGGCCAACCGTTCATTCAAGGTCTGTCCGGCCGGTGGTTCGATGCCGAGAGGCCCTGAGAATGCCTCCACCTCCACACCCATGTTGGTCGTCCCCTTGAAGTCGAACCGTCCGGACACAACCCCAGGCAAGAGCACGGCATTCCGAATCATCTGCTTAGACATGTGGGACTTACCGGTCTCAGATGCTCCTCGCACGAGCAACGCGCGCTCAGGGCTCGCCTCGCTCAGCAACCTCGCGAAAGCCCCCCGAGCTTCGCCGTGATCGGCCATGGGCCAGTTCAGCACCTGCACATCGCTCGGCCATCGCGCGACGGTTGGCTCCACATCACCGGCGTACCCACGCACGAGATTGAGCCTAGCGACTATTAGTTCAGCCGCCTCTGCCGCCGTCTTACCACGAAGGTCAGGCACGATCTCATTGAGCAGCACGCCCTCAACCTCGCCGTCACCGACACGGACCGGAAAGATCCCGTGGCGATCCGCCGCCGTGGCTGCCTGCATGAGCCGCCCGCGCACAGCCCGGTGCTCCGTGCGAGTCCATGGCTTGTCACCGTAGGCAGCGGACACACACATGACGACGAGCTCGGCCCCTTCACCATAGAGTCTCTGGAGAAGCAGATCGGCGTCCGAACCGGCAATCCAGTACTCGTACCAATCGTCATAGAACACTGTCGATCGGCCGAGGATGGCCTCGACCTCCTGGGCGACCGGCAGCACGACTTGTCTCTGCTCTCCGGCGAGCGAAAACGCCACCGCAAATCGAGTGGGTAGCTCACGAACGGACACGATTACATGCTACCTACGCTTGTTCGCGGGCGTCAGTCGCTGACGACCTCGATCTTGTCGGTTAACTGCACAGAGGTTGTAGCGAGACGTCGCCGGTAGGCGGTCACAGTCACGGATCAGCTTCCCGGTGAAGGGTATCGTCATGCCTCGGCGACCAGGCCGCGCACCACCTCGGCCGACTGCCGGCGCCTCTCGATCACACTCAGCCGCCTCCCGGGGCGAAAAGGCCCTTCCTTGATTGTGCGGCCAGCCAGACAGTCTGAAATAGCGCCCTAGCCTGGCGGATCCGGACACCTAGCCTTGTGCGTCCTTCTCGTAGGCGCCGAAACCTTGTGATGCGACGAAGGAGCGGGGCCTCGCTCCTGGCGGATGCTGGAAGGTACAAGCGTCCGTCTCCACCAGCAAGAGAGGCCCAATGGTGACAGCGTATTACGGTCGGCAGGTCGTCGGCATGGACCTGCACCGGCGCTTCCCGCTGGCGTGATGATGGCGAGCACCAGGCATGAGCCGCGACATCGCCGGGTCGAAGTGCTCTACACCGATTGTGGCTGGCGGCTCGCAGAGGTCCTGGCGTAGGCGAGATGCCGGCCGGTGGGCAGCCCTGATCAGGTGGCCGGACGCTTCGGAGGACTGGCGGGAGTACAACGAGCAGATCATCCGCCCCTGTGGAGCCTCAGCGGCTGAGCCCGAGTCAATTTCGGCTGAGCCGACGGTTCTACAGACTCCCAGCGATAATGCTCTGACGTGCGTAAATCGCGGCGGGAAGACCGACGCCTGGTCCTTAATGGCGCGGCCATCAATCAGCTGCTTCTCGAATGGATCGTGACCGAACGCTACGGCGATGCTGCCGCTGAACTGTTCGTTCGCTCATTCATGGTGCGGCACCACGGCCAGCTTGGCGACGTACGCGGCGAGGTCGGTGCTGCGGACCCGCCGGGATCTGCCGATCTTGACCGACGGCAGCCTGCCGTCGCGGATCATCTCGAAGACTCGCCGGCGGGCAATGCGCAGCTCGCTGGCCGTTTCCTCCACCGTCAGGAGCATCGTCGCGGGCATCGGTCCTCCAACCGCGAGACGGCTAGCCGGATATTCGGCTCACGATTTATTTGTACCGCACGATGCAGCTAGACGCAAGCGTGTGCCGCGTGTATCGTCAACCGCGTGGAGAATAAACGGCAGCCGGCCCCCGCCAGCGACGAACGCCCTGATCCTGAGGTTCAGGCTGGTCGCGCGCTGCGCCGGCTGCGGACGGCCCGCGGCTGGTCCCAGGAGGAAGTCGGCAGGCGGATGAAGGCCTACGGCTACGACTTCCATCAGACGATGATCGCGAAGATCGAGGCTGCCCAGCGTCCGCTGAGGGTTCGCGAGCTGGCTGACTTCGCGGCCCTGTACGGCATGGAGGTCCACGAGCTGATCTACCCGCCGGCTGGCTCGCTGAAGGAAGTCAGCAGGGAAATCGCCATGCTCACGGATCACCTGCAGGTGGCCGACAGGGATGTCCGGGCCCGCAGGCAGGAACTCGATAGAACACAGGCCGCCGCGGCGGCCGCGGAAGAGGACCTCCGCAGGCATGAGGGCGAGGCCGCAATGCTGAGAGGGCGGCTGACCTACCTGCAAGCGGCGCGGAAGAAGCTCGCGGAATGGGAGTCAGGCGAGTGACCAGCACCCGGCGCGGCAACCGCGAGTCGTACGTCCCGGACGAGCCGAACGCCAAGGGCTATTACGAGGCCAAGGTCACGATGGGCACCCGGCCGGACGGCACGCTGGACCGCAGGCATGTTGAGCGGAAGTCGAAGGCGGCACGGAACCGGGCCGTGCGCGAGCTGG
>WNGE01005172.1_pt1 | contig 14856 bp, 12 predicted proteins | sample 5400651 | NCBI WGS metagenome assembly WNGE01 (sample SAMN13153370, study PRJNA577476) | soil metagenome | isolation source: 60 cm soil or saprolite under grassland replicate 2 | place: USA:California | collected 2016-06-15 | reverse complement strand
CGCCGCAATCCGAGGCGATCGTCGGCGGCGCGGAAGAAGCTCCGCGGGAGCCGGCAGCGGACATTAACTTTTCGACTTTCGTGATCAGTCTCAGCACACAGGCGCTGATGCACTTGGGCGAGATCGCTAATCCGCTCAGCGGAAAAGTCGAAACGGATGTGCCGGTGGCGAAACAGATGATCGACATTATCGGCATGCTTAAAGACAAAACGCTAGGCAACCTCAATGCCAGCGAAGACCGATTGATGCAAGATATTCTCTTTGATCTACGCATGAAATATGTTGAAGCGGTGAAGAAGCGATAGGAGACGACGATGGGCTTGAAGAGCATCTGGGGCGGTAACGTGAGCTTCAAGGGGGTAATCCTGGTTGCCTTGGTGTCGCTCGTGGTCGGACTCGGCATCAGCGGCAGTTTGGATTGGTTATCGCCGAGCCGGGCGGTGAATTTCTTGGGTGACGCCGGCAACAGTGACACTCGAATCCAAGCCGGTTTGCCGGATTTCGTGAATCTGGCGAAAAAGATGAAGCCCATCGTTGTCAATGTCTCGACTACCCAGATGAGTGAAGGGCGTGGCTCGCAGGAGTTTGGCAGCCCGTTCGGTGAAGAAGATCCGTTCAACGATTTTTGGCGGCGTTTTTTCGGCGGCCCGATTCCCCGTGGCCCGCAGCGCCAACGTAGTCTTGGCTCCGGGTTTATCATCGACGGCGATGGGTCGATTTTGACCAACAACCACGTGGTCGAGAATGCTTCGAAAATCGTCGTGAAGCTGTCCGATGACCAAGAATATGAAGCCAAAGTGATCGGTCGGGATCAGAAAACCGACATCGCCGTGATCAAGATCAACGTCAAGACAAAACTCGCAACCGCGAGTCTCGGCGACTCGGACAAGCTCGAGGTCGGCGAATGGGTTGTCGCGATCGGCAATCCCTTTGGGCTCGATAGCACGGTGACCTCCGGCATCGTTAGCGCGAAGGGCCGGCACATCGGCCAGGGGCCCTACGACAACTTCATTCAAACCGATGCCTCGATCAATCCCGGCAATTCCGGTGGGCCGCTGATCAACTTGCGTGGCGAAGTGGTCGGTATCAACACCGCGATTTTCAGTCGCACCGGCGGCAATATGGGCATTGGATTCGCGATTCCAATCAATTTGGTAAAGGAACTGCTGCCGCAGCTACGCGGTAAGGGCAAGGTCACGCGCGGCTATCTCGGAGTGCTGATTCAAAAGGTGACGCCGGAGATTGCCGAAAGCTTGGGCCTGGACAAGAGCGCTGGCGCGTTGGTCGCCAACGTGTCCAAAGACGGACCGGCGGAAAAAGCGGGCGTAAAAGTCGGCGACGTCATCATTGAATTCGACGGCAAAGAAGTCACGGACTCGGGTGACTTGCCGATTATTGTCGCGCGAACAGCGGTCGAGAAAAAAGTCCGGATGAAAGTACTGCGCGATAAGAAAGAAGTGACGCTCAACGTCGCGGTGGGCGAGCTCAAGGACGAAGAGGTCGTGGCGACCGCGCCGGAGAAGGGCGAATTGGGTCTCACCGTCCAGAGGCTCACACCGCAGATGGCGGAGAGCCTTGGGTTGGAGCGAGCCGAGGGCATTGTCGTTACCGCTGTGGAGCCCGGCAGCGTGGCGGACGACGCCGGCATACGGCGCGGCGACGTCATTCTGGAGGTCGATCGTAAGCCGGTACGAAATGTCGAAGAATATCGAAAGGCCGTCGCCGGGGTTCGTAAAGGACGCGGCGTGCTTTTCTTGGTGCGCCGTGGTGACAGCACGCTGTTCCTTGCGCTCAAGCCGCAGCGCTGATGATTCGCGCGATTATTCGCCGCCATCCCAAAACGAGGTTCGGGGCTTGGCACCCGCCTCGTTTTGTTGCTTTTACGCCGGTTGTGCGCGAAAATTAATGCTCAATCTGAGGCCTTCAGTTTGTTAAAGTCCAAACTGCGAATTTTTAGCATTTCACTGGTTGCGCTTCTCGTTATAACTTCCAGCGGACTGGTTTTCGGGGCGTGGTATCTAAAACAGCTGGAGGATACCGTCACAAAAAGATTTGAGGGAACGAAGTGGATTTTCCCATCGAAAATTTACTCCGACAGTTATCTCCTCTACGTCGGCATCAGTCTCCGCCTCGACGATCTCGCCGAAAAACTTCGCCGGCTTGGATATTTTGAGAGCCAGGGAGCACCCAGGGCGAGGGGCGAATATCGCATCTCGCGGTCCGATGGATCCGTCGAAATCTATCTCCACGATTTCGAGTATCCGACCGAACAGCTCAAGGGCATGCCGGTCCGAATCGTCCTCCAGGGGACGACAGTCGCGCGGATAGAAAACTTGGCGACCGGCCAAGAGATGTTTCATCTCGAGCTCGAGCCCGAGCTCGTGACCGGTCTTTACGAACGGATCTGGCAGGAGCGGACGGTGGTCAAATTGGCCGATGTGCCGCCGCTCGTCACTAAAGCCATCTTAGCCATCGAAGACGAACGATTCTTCAGCCATCATGGCATCGATCCGATCGGCATCATGCGGGCGATGTGGGTCAACCTTCGCAATATGAGCTTTCAGCAGGGCGGCAGCACGCTGACGCAACAACTGATGAAAAATTTTTTCTTGACCGATGAGCGGACCATGAGCCGCAAGATTCCCGAAGCACTTATGGCGCTGATCGCCGAGCGAAAATACTCAAAAGAGACGATTCTCGAAAATTACCTCAATGAGATTTATCTCGGCCAAAAAGGCTCCCAGGGCATTTTTGGCGTGTGGGAGGCCGCCCAGTTCTATTTTGCCAAACCGCTTTCCGACTTGACGGTAGGCGAGACGGCGCTCTTAGCCGGATTGGTCCGCGCGCCGAATCGATTATCTCCCTACCGGAGCGCCGAGCTTGCGACGAAGCGGCGTAACGTCGTGTTGGCCAAGTTGCTCGACGACCGGATCATCACGCGCAAGCAATACGACGCGGCGCTGCGCGAAAAACTTCCCCAGCGGGCGCTGGTAAAAGTCACCAACGACGCGCCATTCTATGTCGATTATCTCAGGCGCGAACTCGACGAAAATTATTCCAGCGCGGTGCTCAACAAAGAAGGACTGCGGATTTTTAGCGGTCTCGACCTGCAACTCCAGAGAATCGCCGAACGCGCTCTGGTGGAGGGTTTGAAAAAGCTCGAGGCGGCACATCCGTCATTACGTCGCCATAGTACCGATGACGGTTTGGAGGGGGCTATCGTCGTCTTGCGACCGCAAACGGGTGAGATCAAAGCGATGGTCGGCGGACGAAACTACCAAAAATCACAATTCAACCGAGTCTTTCAAGCGAAGCGCCAACCGGGTTCGGTGTTCAAACCCTTCGTCTATCTCGCCGCGCTGATGTACGGCGGGCAGAGCGGAGTGCAATACACTCCCGACTCGGTTTTGAATGACAGCCCGTTTACCTGGAACTATGACGGTCAAAATTGGCAACCGACCAATTACAACAACGAGTACTTCGGCGCCGTGACGTTCCGCCGCGCTCTGGAAAACTCACTCAATTCGGCGACCAGCCGTCTTGCTCAAGACGTTGGCATCCGGCGCGTGCGCGAGATCGCGAACCGCTTGGGGATCCAGAGTTCTTTGCCTGCGGTACCGTCGCTGGCGTTGGGCTCGGCGGAAGTCACGCCTTTGGAAGTGGCCGTGGCTTTTTCTACTCTGGCCAATGGCGGTGTTCGCGCCCGGCCGCTGGCCGTCAGGAATGTAATGGACCAAAATACTCGACTGTTAGAGAAGCGCGATGTGCGGAACGAGCCGGTCATTAATCCACAGCTGGCCTACAGGATGAATGAGCTCCTCAAAGGCGTTCTCGATCGCGGCACCGGTGCTGCAGCGCGGCGATTTGGCTTCACCCGTCCCGCAGCAGGAAAAACCGGCACGACGAATGATTACAAAGACGCGTGGTTTGTCGGTTATACACCGGATTTGCTCGCGGTCGTTTGGGTTGGCTTCGACGGTCCACGTAAAATTGGTTTGTCGGGCGCCGAAGCAGCGCTGCCAATCTGGACCGATTTCATGAAAAGCGCTACGGCCAGTATGCCCGTCACGGATTTCATTGCGCCGGCGGTTGAAGGTGAAAGCGCACCGGCCGGAAAGTGTGGACCGTTCAGTCGTGAAGGAGAACCGCCGCCCGCTGAACCATGCCCGCCTGCCGTGCAATCCACCCGCTCTGCCGAATCGCTGTAAGAGTCCCGCTAATAACCAATGCTTTCGCTGCGCACAAAGAATTCTCTACTGGGCGCCACCGCTGGTTGGCTCGTTTTTCTTTACGGCTGTGCGCCGCAACGACCCTATCGTGCTCCCTTGCCGACGCCTGCTCTACCAACCCCGCAGAGCACAGCTCCGATACCGGCTCCGCCACCTCCGGAGCCACCCGACACGAGCCGGAGACCTGTCCCCCAGGAAGGAAAAATTCGTGAGCAGGATATCAGGACGAAGCCGCCGCCGCCCGCCGCCGGTAAAGAGACCAAGGAATCTTCGGGGCAAGCAGGCATAGGCGAAAGCCATACGACTCCGGAGGCTGTTTCACCGGCGTTGCCCGACGATAGCTCTCTCCTTGCCAAGATCACCCCTGGCGTAACAGCGCAACGGGCCGCCTCGTTGCGTCTCACCGACGAAGGTCGAAAACTTCTCGATGCCGGCGATGCCGCCAAAGCCCTGCCACGCTTGGAAAGAACGATTGCCATTGATTCCACTAACCCGTACGGATATTTCTACTTGGCAAAAGCGCAAAACCGTTTAGGGCGCTATAAGGAATCACTCAATTTTCTCGACGTCGCCGAGTCTCGACTGAGCGGCGAGCCTTTCTGGCTGGCCGAGGTTCATGCGCTACGCGGCGATAACTATCGCGCACTCGGACAGCCGCAAAGGGCAGAGACCAGTTACGTGCAATCCCTGCGTTTGAATTCCGGCAATCGCACCGCTGCTGACGCGCTCTTGCGCTTGCAGGCGGATGCGCAGTCCCCGACGAAGTAAGTCGATCCGTCAATGGTTGTCCTCGGGGTGGAAACTTCTTGTGACGACACCGCCGCGGCGGTGTTAAAAGACGGACGCACGATCCTGGCGAATGTCGTCTCGTCGCAGGATCAAATCCACGGACCCTATGGCGGTGTCGTACCGGAATTGGCATCGCGACAACATATCCGGAATATCTTGCCGATCGTCGATGACGCGCTGCAAAAAGCCGGAATGACGCTCAAGGAAATTGACGGCATCGCGGTGACCTACGGGCCGGGTCTGGTCGGGTCATTGCTCGTGGGTCTTTCGCTGGTCAAGGGCATGTCGTTTCACTCGGGTATTCCCTACGTCGGCGTCAATCATCTCGAAGCGCATCTTTTGGCGATTCATCTCGAGCGCGAAGTCCCATTTCCCTACATCGCGCTGCTCGCCTCAGGCGGACACACGCTGCTTTATTGCGTGAAAGAAATCGGCGACTACCTACATCTCGGCGGTACCCGCGACGACGCGGCGGGGGAGGCCTATGATAAGGTCGCCAAGATGATGGGACTGGGATATCCCGGCGGCAGGGTGATCGATAATCTGGCGAGGAACGGCGACCGGACAGCGATTCATTTCCCTCGCGCTCGTTTTCGCAAAGACAGCTACGCATTCAGTTTCAGCGGTATCAAAACGGCGGTATGGCACTATCTTAAATCGCGCGGGAAGGAACAGTGGGAAGGTGAAATTGCCGACATCGCCGCGAGTTTCCAGGAAGCGGTCGTCGACATGCTCGTCAATCCGACGATCAAGGCGGCGATCGCGACTGGGGTATCGCGGATCGTTCTATCCGGCGGCGTGGCTGCCAATAGCCGACTGCGCGAGAAAATCACGCAGCAGGGCGACGCGGAAGGGCTCGACGTTTTCTTTCCCGCGCCGAAATTTTGCACGGACAACGGCGCCATGATCGCTCTGGCCGGTTATCATTGGCTCAAGCGCGGCCGGCGCGACGATTTTCGCCTCAACGCCGACGCCGATCTGACGCTTTAAAATAGTTCAACTTTTCAAGGTTCAATAGCCCAAGGGCTCGCTGTGACCCTTTATGATGAAGTTCGCGCCGCGCTGCGCGAAGCCGATTTCAGACCGAGGAAGAGTCTCGGCCAGAATTTTCTCATTCATGAGCGAGTGATCGACTCGATTTTGCGTTTGCTTGATCTCGATGCAAACGCAGAGGTTGTCGAGATCGGCCCCGGTCTGGGCTTCCTGACACGGCGATTGCTGGATCGCGCTAGCACAGTGTGGGCGGTTGAAGTCGATCCGATTTTGGTGGAACGTTTGCGCCGGAGCGACATTGCGACTCATGCCAATTTTCGACTCATTCACGGCGACATTCTAGAGATTCCCTTGCCGGAGTTATTGCCTCAGACCAGAATCAGACTGGTCGGCAATCTGCCTTACAGCATTTCAACGCCGGTGTTGTTTCGCATCCTGGAGTGGTACAAACATTTTTCACGGATGGTCTTGATGGTACAAAAGGAGGTGGCCGACCGGATCGCAGGCAAACCGGGAACAAAAGATTACGGTACGCTCTCCGTGTGGTGCCAAATTCATGGACAGATCACGGATAAAGTCAGCGTCTCGCCGGAGGCCTTTTTTCCGCGCCCCAAAGTTCGCTCGACGGTTCTGAAGATCGAGCTGTTTCCCGAGCCTCTAGTCGCCCCAGAAGAGATTTCGTTGGTGCGCGCGCTGGTGCGCGCGGCTTTTGGCCAGAGGCGCAAGACTCTCAGCAATGCGCTGAGCGTTTGGTTGAAAAGTGGCAGAGGCGAAATCGAAAGTTTTCTTCACTCCCAAGATATCGATCCCCGACGTCGCGGTGAAACTCTGAGCGTGGGTGAATTCGTCAAGCTCGCCCGCGCGGCACGGAACCAGTCTGCGCTGATAAACGGGACCGATCACTGATCGTTGACCTCTATGCCCGAATTGCCCGAAGTCGAAACTGTTTGCCGCACGCTGCAGCCCCATCTCTTGGGAAGAACCATACGCGGCGTCGAAGTGTTGGAGCCGCGCCTTCGATTGCCGGTGGACGAACGCGCCCTGATGGGACTGGCGGGAAAGCGAATCGAAGCGATCACGAGAATCGCGAAATATATTTTGCTTAGTTTAGCCGGCGAAGCGGCATGGATTTTTCACCTTGGCATGTCGGGAAAACTGATTTGCGTTGCAAAAAATTTGGAGCGGAGAAAACACGATCATATCATTGTTGATTTAGATGACGGCAATGAGCTCCGTTATCACGACCCGCGCCGATTTGGATTGTCATTGGTCGCGCGAAAAACTGATTTACCATGGTTGCCTCAACTGTGCCATCTAGGCATCGATCCTTTTGATCGCGATTTGACCGGCCAATACCTGTTCCGTTTCACCCGCGCTTCCGAACGGCGTATTCGGGATCTTTTACTCGATCAGCAGATCATCGCCGGTCTTGGCAACATTTACGCCAATGAAATCCTCTCGTCTGCGGGGATAAAGCCGACGACGCGCGCACATCGATTGACGCGCAGGCAAGTGGAGGTGATTGCTGATTCGATTCCTCGGTTGCTCCATGATGCCATTCGCTGGTGTGGCACGTCGTTTTCCGACTACCGAGACGCGGACGATAAATCTGGAGAATTTCAGAATCACCTGCGGGTTTATGACCGCGACGGAGAGCAGTGCCGGGTTTGTCCGAGCGTGATCAAGCGCGTGGCCACCGGCAACCGCAGCGCATTTTACTGCCCATCGTGCCAGAAATAGAACGATTCGTTCAAATCGTTCAAAAAGTTTCAAGCCGTTCAAATCGTTTGGAAATTCCTGTGGATTGGATGGTGATCTAACGAGTCTCGCATCATGGAAACACCGTCTCTTCCTAAACGTCGACTTCTTTCCCCGCTTCGCCACCGTGATTTTCGTCTTTTTTGGATAGGTCTGTTGCTTTCCAGCGTCGGCAGTCAGTTCACCCAAGTGGCGATGGCGTGGCAGATTTACGAGCTTACTAACTCGCCCCTGCAGATCGGCTTGATTGGCTTAGCTCGCGCGGTGCCGCAAATGTTCATTCTTTTGTTCGGCGGGCTGCTGGCCGACGCGATGAACCGGCGCAAGCTGATGATGATCACGCAAGGCAGCTTATTTTTCGTTTCGGGATCGCTCGCGCTGTTGACCTTGGCGGGCGATGTGACGCCTTTGAAACTCTACGCCGTCACGGTGTTCCTGGCGCTGTTTAGCTCGTTGGAAGTTCCGTCGCGCCAATCGATTGTAACGAATCTCGTACCGGCGGAAGACTTATCGCGTGCGTTGGCGATCTTCAGCAGCCAACGACAAATCGCCACGATTGGCGGGCCGTCGCTTGCGGGGCTTGTGTTGGCAATCGCAGGGCCCACTGCCTGTTATGCGGTGGACGCGATTTCGTGGCTTATCATGTTCGGATCACTGGCGCTGATTCGCACGCGGCTGCCGCAGCGCGGCGGCTGGCGCACCATCACGTTCGATTCGCTTCGCGTGGGTTTCCGTTTTGTCTGGGGACATGCCGTCATCTTTCCATTCTTGATGATGGACTTTGGCGCCAATATTTTCGGCACTGTGCGGTCGCTTTTTCCCATCTACGCGCGCGACATTCTCGCGGTCGGGCCGCAAGGTCTGGGTTTGCTCTATGCCGCCAGCGCCGTTGGTGCACTGCTCGGCGCGTTGGGATTGAGTTTGTGGGGACCGGTGCAGCACGCCGGGCGGTGGATTCTTGTCGGCGTGACGATTTACGGCCTTTGCCTATTGTTCTTCGCCAAGTCGCATTTCCTCTGGTTATCCGTTCTACTGCTCGTGGGCTCCGGTATCGGCGACACGATCAGCGCGGTTCTGCGCGCTACGATCAATCAGCTCAGCACGCCCGACGAGCTGCGCGGCCGCATGGCCTCGATCAATAGCATCTTCACCAACAGCGGTCCGCAGCTCGGTCAATTTCAACTTGGCGCCCTGGCAGCGTCGGTGGGCGCTGAATTCGCCGCAACGACCGGTGGACTCGTCATACTCTTGATTGTAGTGGTCTTGGTGGTGGGCTTTCCTCACGTAACAAAGTACCGGATCAGTCAGTCCGGACCGCGCCGTTGAAAAGCCGGTGAAATCGCAAACGCCTGTTGCCAACTTGCGGCTATGGAAACTCTGCCGGTACTCGAGTGGAAATGGCGTTAGGTGCCGGCCGTGCCGCCTGTCGTCCGATCCTGCTGCTTGATGACATTCATCGCCAAAGAAATCATGGAGCCCACATCGCTCAAGGTTGCCGGCAAGATCATGGTATTTCCCGCTTGCGCAAGTTTGCCAAACTGAGCCAGGTAATTATCGGCAACGCGTAGCTGGACCGCTTCAAATCCGCCGGGCTGTTCGATGGATTCGGCGACTTTTCGGATGCCGCTGGCCGTCGCTTCGGCAATGGCGAGGATCGCCGCGGCTTGGCCTTCGGCCTCATTGATTTGCTGTTGTTTCTTGCCTTCGGAGGCTTTGATCGCTTGTTGCTTCTCGCCTTCCGCATTGTTGATCGCCGCGTCTCTCTGGCCCTCCGAGGTTAGAATGAGGGCGCGCTTTTCCCGCTCGGCGCGCATCTGCTTCTCCATGGCAGCAAGAATATCCTGAGGCGGTGTGATGTTCTTGATTTCGTAGCGCATCACCTTGATGCCCCAAGGCTCCGAAGCCTTGTCCAATTCGCTCACGATCTGGGTGTTGATGTTAGTGCGTTCCTCGAACGTACGATCTAGTTCGATCTTGCCGAGTTCGCTGCGCAGCGTCGTTTGCGCGAGCTGCGTGATGCCGAAAATGTAGTCGCCGATGCCATAAGAAGCGCGCTCTGGATTTAGAACTTTTTGGTAGAGCACGCCGTCGACCGAGACCTGGACATTATCGCGCGTGATGCAAACCTGCGGCGGGATGTCGATTGCCTGTTCCTTTAGTGAATGTTTGTAACGAATCACATCGAGAAAAGGGACGAGGATATGAAAACCGGCGCCTAGGGTGCCGCTGTACTTACCCAAACGCTCGACGACGAAGGCGCTTTGCTGCGGTACCACGACGGCGGTTTTGGCAACGATGATGATGACGAGAAGAGCCAGAACGATGACAACGACAAATCCGCCCATACTTGTCTCCGTTTCAGTTTGATTCGGCGCGAACGAAAATCGTCAAACCTTCCACACGCTCGACTCTGCAGCGCTGGCCGCGGGCTAGAGGCTTATCGCCGATATTGCGCGTGTTCCACGACGTGCCGCGCATTTCTGCTTTACCTACGCTGTTCACCGAGATATCTTCAAGGGGCACGGCGAGCTCGCCGACCAGGCTGTCGACGCTTTCCGAGGGCCGTCCGCGCGTCAACTGCAGCAATTTTTCACGGAAGAGCCAAAGGCAAAGCACCGAGACGGCGGAGAATAGGATAAATTGAAACCACGCGGGACCGGCGGCTCTGAAGCCGACCAGGATGCCCACGATAACCGCGCCGATGCCGAAGAAAAGTATATAAAAACCGCCGGGAGTCGTAAGCTCCGCGAGGCAAAGTAGCAGACCCAGCAGGATCCAAATCCACCAGTCCATAGTTTTTCCCCGTTGTTGTGCCTGCAGAACGTAGCCGAGGCGGGACGCGAATTCAAGCTCCAGTTTTGCGGGGCGCAATCTTAGCTTATCGCGAGGGAAGAGTGCGGAATCTCTTTTCGAAGCCGAAAAGCTTGATGAACTCGCCGAAGACTTGATCGCTCAATTGTTGGAGCCGTTCGATATGGATCGGCGTTTCCAGATGGATCTGCTGGGGATCGATGGTGCCGCCGAGGGCAGTGATCTCCTTCCGGTTTTCGGCAACTCGAAGCCAGCGATGGATCATCGGTTCGTCCACCTCCAGGTGGAACTGGAAGCCGTACACGTTCGACCCATAGCGGAAGGCTTGATTGGCGCATAGGGAAGAGGAGGCGAGATGAAGCGTGCTTTTCGGAATGTCGAAGGTCTCGCCGTGCCACTGAAAAATTTTCTCGGTTTCCTTAAACGCCGTCAGCAGCGGATCGCCTAGCGCATGGTCCGTCGGAGTGACGTCGTACCAACCGATCTCTTTTTCGTGATTTGGGTAGACGCCGGCGCCGAGCGTCCTCGCGATCAATTGAGCGCCGAGGCAAACCCCCAACACAGGGAGATTTCTACGCAGGGATTCTTCGATCACTTTCATCTCGGTAGTCAGATGCGGCAGCCGGTCCGCGTCGTTGACGCTCATCGGCCCGCCCAAAACTACCAACCCGTCGTAACCATCCAGGCTCGGTTGGGCGTCAGGATGCCGCGCGAAATTGACATAGCGGATGCGGAAGCCCGACCGCTTCAGTAACGGATTCAAAGTCCCCAGCAGTTCATGCGCAACATGCTGGAGCACGAGAAGTTTTTTCATCGTGGGAGCTAGTATGGAAACATCTAAGATAATTATAACGAGACGGTACGGGAATGCAAAATAACGGGCGCCATCCAAACTGATAGAGACTGTAGTGGCGGACGCCTTCGAGTGATATGAATTGAATCAAAAGTAGCGAGGATGTCATGAAGAACCGCGAGATCGAGGCCGCGTGGGATTATCACAACGGCACGAAACATTCGTACCAAAGCATTCGCGCGAATCAACATTATCTCGACTGGGAGAATCAGCCGCTTTCCTTTAAAATTTATCCGAAGCTGGAGCCCATTGCTTTACCTGAACATTTATCGTCGTCGGATGCGCCGGCGCTGCGGGCGATTTCGTCGTCCGGCGCCGAAGCGGATCACCCGATCGCTCCCACGCGGCAAACGCTGGCGGAAATTCTTTTTCTCGCTGCGGGTATCACCAAGCGTCGAAAATACCCGGGGGGAGAGATGCTCTTCCGCGCGGCGGCCTGTACGGGCGCGCTGTATCACATCGATCTTTATCTTGTGTGCGGCGACCTTGAGGATCTTGGGGCGGGGGTTTATCAATTCAGCCCGCAAGATTTCTCGCTGCGAAGGTTGCGGGCGGGAGATTATCGTTCATTCCTAGTGGGCGCCAGCGGCGAAGAACCCGCGGTCGTGAATGCGCCATGCGTGATCGTCAGCGCGTCAACATTCTGGCGTAACGCATGGAAATACCAGGCGCGCGCCTATCGGCACTGCTATTGGGATAACGGCACGATTCTCGCCAATCTCCTGGCTGCGGCGACTGCTCGCAAGATCCCGGCAAAGGTAGTCCTCGGCTTCGTCGATGCGACAGTGAACCAACTTTTGAGCTTGGATACCCAGCGTGAGGCACCTCTTTCTCTGATCGCGATGGGTGAGGCATCGTCACGGCGAACTGGCCTGTCTCCGCCGATGGACCCGCTGGTGTTTGAAACTGCGCCGCTGTCGAAGATGGAGGTCGATTACCCGGCGATGAGAGCGATGCATGAGGCTTCTTCACTGGAAAGCGAAGCGGAAGTAGTTGCTTGGCGCGAGGGCGCAGAAAAGGCGGAAGGCAAAAAGATAACGGATAGTGGCGGAAGCGAGGATCGACTATTCGCTCTCCAGCCGTTCGAAGATGCCGCGCTGCCGCGAGACACGATCGAGGAGGTTATCGTCCGGCGCGGATCGACCCGCGAGTTTTCCCGCGAATCGATTTCCTTAGCACAGCTCTCGACCATGGTCGACCGTGCCACACGCGGCATCCAGGCCGATTTTCTCAGTTCGCCGGAAGCATCGCTCAACGACCTTTATCTGATCGTCCACGCGGTGGAAGGGCTTTCGCCCGGCGCTTATGTTTTTCGCCGCCAGGAGCGTGCGCTCGAATTATTAAAAGCGGGCGACTTTAGCCGGGAAGCGGGGTATCTCGGCTTGGGACAAGAAATTCCCGCGGATTGCAGCGTCAACATTTATTTTTTAACGGATCTAAAGATCGCTCTGGAGCGTTTCGGCAATCGCGGTTACCGCGCCGCCCAACTCGAAGCCGCTATCATGGGCGGAAAACTTTATCTCGCTGCTTACGCCCAGCGTCTCGGCGCCTCCGGGCTGACATTCTTCGATGACGAAGTCAGCGAATTTTTCTCTCCACACGCTACAGGCAAAAGCGTGATGTTTCTGATCGCGTTGGGGAAGTCGGTAAAGCGGAAGACGCTGAACGTTGGGTGACGCGACAGTTCTCTGACTCCATTTTTTCCATAAGGTTGTTCACCACGCGCCACGAACACGATCACGTTCTTACATGACACGATCATTCGTAACTCATCGCGCCGCGAGGTTGCAGCACTCTGATTTCTGTCGGAACAGGCAGTGCGTCCTTGCTGATCGCAAGCGTGTCGCTCTTGAGAATCTGCGTTTTGAGGCCGGCGGTGAACTGCCGGATCAGATAGGGATTGTCGCGGTGATGCATCGGAATGGCAATCTTGGGCTTGAGCTGAGCGAGGACTTCACGGGCAAGGTCCGGCCCCATGGTGCGGCCGCCGCCGATGGGCGTGAGCGCCACATCCACCTTGCCGAATGCTTTAAGCTGTTGCTCATTCAACTTTTGGCTCAGATCGCCGAGGTGGGCGATGCATAATGTACCCAGATCGAAAACAAACGCCGAGCCGTGAATACCCTCGATGAATTCGGCGTTTTGATGAATCGGGACGTTGTAGATGAAGGTGTCTTTGACATTCGTGCTAATCGTGTTCCACTCCGCGCCATAGTTCTTGAGCCCGCGCAGGATCAGCGGATGGCCCAGGACGATTTGGACGGCATTGTGGTTAAACATTTCTTTGCCGACGGTGACCACGTCGCCGACAACGTTCGGATTCGGATACCAACCGGGCCCCAGCGGGTCGGTGACGATGCGCGTTCCTTTGCTGGTCGTGATGAGAAAAAAGTTGTGGCCGAAGTATTGAATCGTCGCATCGACATTCGCCGCATAGGCGAGCGAGCCAAAACTTCGCGCCACGTCCGGATCACGGCAGGAGGATTGGGCGGAAGAGGTAAATGTAAGCAGTGAACTGAAGAAAACCGCCGAACCAAGGATTAACCGTAGGGTTCTACTTAAACGAAAACGTTTCATGACGCTCACGAGCACGACAATGGTTTTTCTAACAACACCGCGCATCCACAAAAAACAGGCTATTGGATTGAAATCGAAAAAACAATGAACCCGTTGCGGTCCAATAATGCTCGAGTCGCTCAGAGTCAAATAGTTCTCCGACCCCAATTCCTTTCCTCGGCTGAAGAGAAGGCGGGAGGGAGAACGGCTCATGAAAGGATCGAAAAGGGGTCGGGAGTCTTTTGACTTTCGCTTCGGGCGATCTCGGTCATTTCGAGTTATCGGCCCAGTCCTCGCTTCAGGTCCTCAAGAAGATCCTGTACGTGCTCAATTCCCACTGACAAACGGATCAGTCCATCATAAAGCCCCGCCCTCTTGCGCTCTTCTTTGGGGATCGAGGCGTGTGTCATAATTGCCGGCAACTCGACGAGCGACTCGACGCCGCCGAGACTCTCCGCGATCTTGAAGAGGCGCAGGCGCGCCAGAACACGGCGCGCTTCGGTCAGCCCTCCTGTCACCTCAAACGAGACGATCCCGCTGAAGCCGTCCATTTGGGAAGCGGCGATATCATGGCCTGGGTGGTTTGGCAGTCCGGGATAGTAGACCCGGCGTACGCGCCGATGGTCCTGCAAGAACTGCGCGATCTCGATCGCGTTCTTTTCGTGCTCCCGCATGCGCAACGCTAGTGTCTTCATCCCTCGGAGTGTGAGAAAGCAATCGAAGGGAGAAGGCGTCGCGCCCGCCGCATTTTGCATGAACTTGAGCCGCTTATAGAGTGAGGGTTCATTGAGGCAGATGGCTCCGCCGACGACGTCTGCGTGTCCCGCCAGGTATTTTGTTGTCGAGTGAAGGACGAGATCGGCGCCA
>WNGE01005171.1_pt1 | contig 14856 bp, 9 predicted proteins | sample 5400651 | NCBI WGS metagenome assembly WNGE01 (sample SAMN13153370, study PRJNA577476) | soil metagenome | isolation source: 60 cm soil or saprolite under grassland replicate 2 | place: USA:California | collected 2016-06-15 | reverse complement strand
GCTTCCCAGCAGGCCCACCTCGGCCTTGCCATAGCGCGAGAGGGCCTCGACGGCCTGGAGCTTGCGAATCGACAGGTCGGCCGTCTCGAGCTCCCGGCGGCGGACGATGGTGCCGGTGACGAACTTCTTGAGCCCCTGCTCCATCCTGCCGCGCGAGCCGTCCGGAATGCTCCAGCCCGCTTCGTTGGCTATGGCCAGCACGTAGGAGGTGAGCACCTCGCTGCCATAGTCCCCCGTTGGGAAATACTTCAAAAGCCCGTCGCCGTCCTGGTAGGCCGGCAGCCCGGCCATGATGCTTCGCCAGCGGGAGAGGTCGCGGAGCGCCACGGCACGCGAGACCATTTGCTCGAGGCAGTTGTACGGATACTCGCGCATGAAGTCACGCACGCCCGTCATGCCCTCGACGAGCGAGGGCCGGAGCTGGACGCGGATGCCCCCCTGTCCAGGCAATGCGTCGGCCGGCCGCTCGACCGGCTCGCGTAGCGTCCGCTCCCACTGCAAGAGCGTCGCCTGGTACGTCCGGACAGGCACTGCGCTGATCACCTGCTGGCTCACGCGGACCCGATCGCTGGGCCCGGAACGCGCGGCGGCCTCGATCTCCCACTTGATGCCGCTGATGCCCGCGGGCACCGTGACATCCCAGCCGACGACGCGCGCCTCGCCGGCGGGCAGCCCGAGGGACTGCGGCGCGAGCGCGTCCTTGAGCCCTTCGGCCCGGGCGGTCACCGTGAGGTCGAAAGGCTTGTCCATGGTATTGCGTACGGTCACCTCCGGGCGCATCCGGTCCCCTTCCCTCGCGAGCGGAGCTATGCCCGGCAGCACCATGAGGTCGCGCGTCGAGCGAATGCTGGCGCGCCCCGTGCCGAAAAGGGCGGCGCCGCCCGTCGCGACGGCCACCAAGCGGAACGATGTCAGCGAGTCGTTGAGCGGCACCTCGAGGGCTGCCTCGCCATTGGCGTCCAGCGGCACGCGCGCCTTCCACAGGAGCAGCGTCTCGAAGAGCTCGCGCGTTCCCTGCCGGCCTCCACCGCCGCCCTGGGGCACGGCCTTGAGGCCGAAGTGCCGGCGGCCCACCACCTGCCCCTGGGCCGTCGAAGTTTCCACGAGATAGGATCGCCGTCTCATCATGGCCTCGAGCAGGTCCCATGACGGATTGCGCGCCAGCTCCAGCAAGCCTTCGTCGACGGCCGCGAACGCGACTTCGCTCCCCGCCGGCGGTGCCTTGCCGTCGGCCGTGCGCGCCCTGATCTTCACGCGTGCTTTCTCCCGCACCTGGTAGACCTGCCTGTCCGGCGACACCGTGACTTTGAGCTCGTGCTCCCGCCATCCGACCCTGAGCTCGGTGATGCCGAGCTTGTGGGCGGGACGGCCGAGATCGACCATGGCCGTCGGCTGGACGCCGCCCACCCGCCCGCGGACCACGAAGACGGAGACGAAGACATTGGGCGCGTAGTCGTCCTTGAGGGGCAGGGTGACGAGCGGCTCACGCCCCGACAGCGGCACCACCATGGCGTCGAGCACGCCTTCGCGCTCCACGGTCACCAGCGCCGTCGCCTCGCGGAAGGGCATGCGCACCTGGAGCCTCGCCGTCTGGCCCGGTTCATAGCGCTTCTGCTCGGGCAGGACGTCGATGCGATCGCTGTCGCGCACGTCGAACCACCACTCCTCGGAGCCCGCGACCCACACCTCCTGGTTCGAGGCGACGGAATGCCCTTGATCGTCCTGGATGCGCGCCTGCAGGACGAGCTGGCCGGAGGCGGTGGTCTTCCCCGCGCACGGCATGAGCCCCTTGGCGTCCGTCACGCCGCGGCAGAGCTCGCCCAGCCGCTTCACTTCCTGGACGTATTCGTAGGCGTAGAAGCCGCCGACCAGGCGCTTGCGGTTCGCGTAGCTCTTGCGCTCGAGCACTTCGATCCGCACCGGCACCTGGGCAACGGGCTTCCCCGTGAGATCCACCACGGCCGCCGTCGCCCGAAGATCGTTCTTCGATGCCGCCCAGGACTCCGGCCGGAGCCCGACGAGCCAGCGCGCCGGCCAGAGCGGCACGCGGGTGGCCGCCGTCAGCACCTCGCCGTTGGGATCGCGGAACTCCACCTCGGTCAGCACGTCCTGCGGCACCGGCGAGCGCGGAAGCTTGCTGATGGTGACGCGCGCCGTCCCCGCCGCGTCGAGCGTCACCTCCTCGCGCTGGTGCACGCTCTGCGGCGGGCGGCCGGGTGCACGCGTCTCGGTGTCTTCGTCCGTGCCCTCGTCCTCGTATTCGTACTCGCTGCCGCTTCTCCGGGTGATGCCGGGAGCGAGCGAGCCGTTGGCGAAGGTGAAGTCCTCGAAGAGATCGAATGTGGGCAGCGCCCGCGGCGAGATCTGCGCGCGCACGGTGACGGGCTGCTTCGAGGCGCCTCCGCCCGCGAGATACTGGACGCTGATGTCGAGAGGAAACTCCGAGACGGCCACCAGTGGGTCGGCGGGCGGCTTGAGCGTGCCGCGCATGAGGGGAACCCGGAACTCCTCGACGCGGAAGCCGCCCGAGATCACGGCCTGCATCTGCCCCGGCCGCCTGCCACCTTCCCCGGCCACTTCCATCTCGATCTCGTAGCGGCCCAGCTTTGCGCCCTTGGGTATGGGCCACGCGCTCTCGGCAATCCCCGCCGCGTCCCAGGTGAGCGCCAGCTCGTACTCCTCGTGGCTGCCCTGGTGGCGGATCTTGAGCTTGCCCGGACGGTCGGCGGCCGCGGGAATGGCGAGACCGCGCAGCTCCTGACGCCGGATCACGTGCTTCATCGAAACGGTCTCTCCAGTGCGAAAGAGCGGCCGGTCGAGGACGGTCTGGACATTGAGCGGCCCCCGCCAGTCGTAGGTCGGCAGGTTGAAGCGCCACGGCTCTATCCCCTGCTCCCAGCTCGAGTGGACGAAGGAGAGATCGTCCGCGGTCTGGACCGTGATGAAGAGCCCACCGCCGAGGTAGCCGCTCGTCTCGTTGCCTTCCGCGTACGTGATGGGGCATTGCGGCGCGGCGGCGCGCGTGGGAAGTCCCGTGGGTCGCGCCATGCCCTGCGCATCCGTGGCGCCCTTCCAGAGCGCGCGGCCATTGCAGTCGAAGACCGTGACCTGGGCCGCGCGCACCGGCTGCGCCTTGTCGAGCGTGGTGGCCCAGATCAGCGAACCCACCCGGCCCCACTTGAAATGGGCGGCCAGGTTGGTGACGAGCGAGCCGGCGGGAACATACATGGGCTTGGGCTTTCCCAGGAGCGAGGCGCCGAGCCGCGCGCTCTCGATCTCGACCAGGTAAAAGCCCGGGTCCTTGAGTGGAATGCCGACGACTTCCATGGCATCGGCGCCACCCGGCTTGGGCAGGCCGAAGGCTTTCAGGGGGGTCCCGGCGGGCAGCGAAGCGAACATGGAGCTCTGGCGATCGGCCGCGGCCAGCTTGCGTAACCAGGGGAGCATCTCTGCAGCTCGATTGGGCGGAACCCGGAGGATCTTGCCCCGCATCCACTCCCGCAGCCCCGCCGGCCCCGACGGAATGCCGAGCATCCTGAGCTGGACGGTGGGCTCGAGGTTGCGGAGCGTGACGGGCAGGGCGGGATCGGCGTAGCGCTCGAGAATGCCGAAGCGCGCGGCGAACTTGGCGAGCGGCGGGAAAGCCTCGGTCTTGACCGCGAGCGGAAAGGCCGCGACATTGACGGGCACGCGCCCCGCATCGTCCTTGAGCCCGGCGGGGATCTCGAGCGAGAACGTCTCCTTTTCGGGAAACGGCCCCTTGAAGACGACGCCGGGAACGAACGGGCCCTCTTCTCCCTCGCGCTCGGCGGCCCAGCGCTTGCCGCCGGGTCCGACGAGCACGATGCGCCGCGCGTCGCTCCATGGAACCTGGGTGCCGAAGTTGAGTCGCATCGACGCGACCGGCACGCACTGGGCCCTCGGGTTCTCGCGCAGGCACTCGAAGCTCGCCGTGAAGGGCCCCCGCACCTCGAAGGCCAGCCCCTGGTCCTGGTCGGTCTCCACGCCACTGAGGGAAGCCACGCCCTTGCCCCAGATCAGCGTCACCTTGGCTTTGCTCGGGAAGCGCTGGCGCGCCTGCACGACGAGGACGCCGTCCGGACGGGGCCGCTGGCCGTAGCGTGCCTTGAGAATCGACTCCCGCGGATCTCCAGTGAGAATGCGGATGCCGACCTGGTCGGGCAGCGCGTCCACTCTGAATCCCGCGTGCCGCTCCACCGAAGCGGTGGTGGCCGGGGCGTCGAGCTCGAGAACGAAGGCCTGGTCCTCGTCGATGGACCCGCTGCCTTCGCGCGGCTGGGACGCTCGTATGGCGGGCCCGCCCGTCGAGAAGGTGAAGACGCGGGGGCCGCGGAGCGTCTGGCCGTCGAGTCCTCGGAGCCCGGCGCGAAGAGCGAACGTGCAGCGCAAGCCGGCGGGCAGGTCGCGGGCGAAGTCGTATACCCAGATACTCGTATCCACCCAGCGGCCCGTGCCCGTCTCCGCGCAGGAGACGTCGAAGGGATCGGTGAGTCGCGGATCTCCGAGGGGCACCATGGGCGCCGAAAAGTGCGCCTGCGCCTGGCGCACCTGCTTCACCGTGCCCTGGGGCGAGAAGGCGCTCACCTGAGGCTCCGACCCCTGCGCCGCGGCCGAGCCGGCGAGACAAAGTACGGCCAGGCCGAGGATCAGGGTCGAGGCACGGCGCATGCGGACCTCCAGCCGGCCGCTCGGCCGGACAAGACACGAGGCGATGAGGGGCAGACGAACGAGCCGGAATGTTAGCATGAGGCCCATGCGGCCGACGGCCGGCCCCAATCCGTTCCTCGACGCGACGGCGTGGCAGATGCTCGAGCGCGTCGCCGCGCGCTTTCCCGACCGCGAGGCCATCGTGGCCGCGGACCGGCGCGTGAGCTACGCCGCGTTCGTGCGCGAGAGCCGGCGCGCGGCGCGCGGTCTTCTCGCCTGCGGCGTGGGCAAAGACGACAAGGTCGCCGTCTGGCTGCCCAACCGGCCGGCATGGCTCGCGCTTCAGCAGGCCTGCGCCATGATCGGCGCCGTGCTGGTGGCCCTGAACACGCGCTACAAGGCGCACGAGCTCTCCTACATCCTCGGCCAGTCGGACGCGACCACCCTGATCCTGACCGATCATCTCGGGCCCGTCGACTTCTTCGAGATCCTGGGTGACGTGCTGCCCGGGCTCCGGGACGGTGAGCCGGGGAATCTCTCGCTGGCCGGCTTCCCGAAGCTCCAGCGCGTCATCGTGGACGCCGACGATCCCTACCCGGGCTGTCTGCGCCTCGACGAGGCGCTCGAGGCCGGCGAGGAGCCCGAGTGGGAGCAGGCCCTCGAGAAAGCGCGGGCGGCCTCCACCGCCGACGATCCGTGGACCATTCTCTACACGTCGGGAACGACGTCGTTCCCCAAGGGCGCGCTCATCAGCCACCGGAATGCCGTGCCTCACGGCTGGTACGCGGGAAAAGCCCTTCGTGTCACGGAGGCTGATCGCGTGCTGCACGCGCTCCCCATGACGGGCACCTGGGGAGGTCTCTGCATTCCGCTCTCGACGTTCGCCCACGGCGCCTGTCTGGTCGTGATGGATACCTTCGACGCGGCGGTCGCGCTTCACCTCATCGAGCGGGAGGGCATCACCATCTGGAATGCCGTCGACGCCATGGCCATCGCGGTGCTCGACCATCCCGACCTGGTAAGCCGCCGACGATCGACACTCCGCACGGGCGGCTTCGGCATGACGGGGGGCGGGCGCGACGGCCTCTTCGACGACGTGCTGCACACTCTCGGCATTCCCCAAGCCTATCAGCCCTATGGCATGACGGAGCTCAACGCGCTCTCCATGCTGCACGATCTCGACGAGAGCGACGAGTCGCGGGCGCTGCCGGGCGTTTGGGCTCCCGAGGGGCTCGAGGTGCGCGTGGTGGATCCGGAGACAGGCGAGGACGCGGCGGTAGGCCGCGAAGGCGAGCTCTGGTTCCGCGGGCCCCTCGTCACGCGCGGCTACTACAAAAAGCCGGAGGAGACGGCCAAGGCCTTCTCGGCCGACGGATGGTTCAAGAGCGGCGACCTGGGGGTGCGCGACGCCGAGGGCCGGACCATTTTCAAGGGACGGCTCCGCGAAGTGCTGCGCATCAGCCACTTCATGGTGGCGCCGGCCGAGATCGAAGCCTTCATCATGACCCATCCGAAAGTGTCGCAAGCCTTTGTCATCGGCGTGCCCGACCCGAAGATGAACGAGGCAGCCGTGGCCTATGTCATCGCCAAGCCGGGCGAGCGCGTCACCGAGGCGGAGATCGTCGGCCACTGCAAGGGCAAGATCGCCTCGTACAAGGTCCCCCGCCACGTCCGCGTAGTGGATGATGTGCCCCGCACCCACGGCCCCCACGGCGAGAAGGTCCAGAAGTCCCGGCTCCGCGAACTGTATCTGGCCGAGAGCCGGCCGGAGATCAGCCCGCGGGAGGCTTCCGCCGATCCGCGCAGACCGCTCCGCCCTTGAGCACCAGCTCTATGCGCGCCGGATCGAGGAGCAGGCCGACATCGGTGAGGGGGCTGCCGTTCACCACGACGAGATCGGCGAGGCGCCCCCGCTCGATGGTGCCGAGATCGCGCTCGAGGCCGAGACACTTGGCCGCCCACTGCGTGGCCGAGCGAAGCGCTTGCATCGGGGTGAGGCCCGCCTCGACCAGGTATTTGAGCTCCAGCGCATTTTTCGGATGGCCGTGGCCTCCGGCGTCGGTGCCGGCGGCGATAGGCACGCCCAGCTCGAGCGCCCGCTGCACGCTGGCCACGTGATGCGAGTAGAGCGCGGCGGCACGCGCCCGCACGTGAGGCGAGGCGCTCTCGCGGTGGTACACGTACACGGTGAGGGTGGGCACGAAGAAGGTGCCCTGCGCGGCCATCTTCGCCATCAGCATGGGCTCCTCGTCCAGGTAGCACCCGTGCTCGATCGAATCGACACCCGCCTCGAGCGCCGTGCGCAGCCCCGGCCCTCCGAGGGCGTGGCACATCACGCGGCGCCCCAGAGCGTGCGATTCCGTCACGAGAGCCTGCATCTCGGGGAGGGAGAAGGCCGCGTCGAGCGGGCCGTGCCCCGGCCGCGAGCTCGCCCCGCCGGTGGTGGCGGTCTTGATCACGTCTGCGCCGGCCCGCACCATGGTCCGCACCACGTCGCGCACTTCGTCGGGCCCATTGGCCACGCTCTCCGGCAGGAGCGGATCGTAGACGGCGCAGCAGGTGTGGCCTGACGGGCTCACGCGGTCACCGATGCCGCCGGTCGGCGAGACGATCTGTATGCCGAGCACGAGGCGCGGTCCCGGGATCAGCCCCTGCTCGACGGCGGCCTTGAAGCCCGCGTCGAGTCCTCCTCCATCGCGCACGGTCGTGTAGCCCATGGCGAGCGTCTCGGCGAGGACGCGCGCGGTGCGCATGTGCGCGGTGCTGGTGGGCTCATCGAGACCCCAGCGTGTGGCGAGGGCATAGCCGTGGGACGCCAGGTGATCGTGGGCGTCGATGAGGCCGGGGATGATCGTCCGGCCTTTCACGTCGACGATCTCCGCGCTCGCGGGCCAGCTCACGGCCAGCCGGGGCCCGGCCGCGGCAATGTGGTCGCCGTCGACGACCACGGCGGCGTCAGGCACCGGCGCGGCCCCGGTGCCGTCGATCAAGGTCGCTCCGGTCAGGACGCGGATCATCGCTCAGCCCTTCCTCCTGGATTTCGTGGCCTGGCACACCATTCGACGGCGCAGCGGCCGCGGGGCCGGGGCGTGGAGGGCCGGGTACGTCAGTCGACGATGAAGAGCTTCGCGCCGACCGCGGTGGAGGAGCGATGCGACTCCATGTCGTCCGCGACCTGGTAGCTCGTGCCGGGCGTGAGCACGAACGTGCGCCCGTCCTGAAGCTCGGTGTGCAGCTCCCCTTCGAGGCACAGGAGCACGTGCCCCTTCGCGCACCAGTGATCGGCCTGGTAGCCGGGCGTGTACTCGACCATGCGCACCCGGACGTCGGCGAAGTGCTTCGTCCGCCAGTACGCCGTGCCGGTTTCTCCCTTGTGCTCGGTTCTCTCCACTTTTGACCAGTCGGTGGTTCCGAACGGGATATCCGCCATCTTCATCGTGTGGGCTCCACGCGCCGAACGTGGCGCTCTGCGGGTCAGGTCCTCGGCTGGCTGAACCGGATCGTCGTCTCGGTCGGTACTATCGGCCTTCCCCTGGCACGCGTCAAGCGCGAGGGCCGGGCTCCGCTCTTCTTCGCCGAAGCATTTGCGCCGGAGGGTACGGCCGGGTAGCCTACAACAGCCCATGAGCCCGCGTGTCGTCCTCGTTTCGCCCGTTCCGCTCGACTCGCCGCGTGGCAATGCCATCACCGTCGCGCGCATCGCCCAGGGGCTGCGCGCCCGGGGCCTCGACGTGTGCGTGCAGAGCGCGGACGATCACGGGCTCGCCGAGCATGAGACAGGCCAGCCGCCGGCCCTCGTGCACGCCTTTCACGCCTACCGCGCAGGACCACTGGGCTTCGCGCTGTCCAGGAGCTGCCGCGCTCCGCTCGTCATCACCCTCACCGGCACGGACGTCAGCGATGACCTGCAGGACTCCGCGCGCGGACGCGTGGTAGGCGAGACATTGCTGGGTGCCATGGCCATCACCGCCTTCCACGACAGCATCGCGGCGGAGATTGCCGCCGCCCTCCCCGCCGTCGCGTCGCGGCTCTCCGTCGTGCCCCAGAGCGTGTCGCTCCTTCCCGCGAGCGCCGTGGGAGGCGGCGCAGCGGTGCACGGCGATCCGTGCCTCCTCTTTCCCGCCGGCATCCGTCCAGTGAAGCGGCCACTGCTACCCCTGGCTTCCCTCGACGGCCTGCTGGACACGCATCCGGGCCTGCGGCTCTGGTACGCGGGGCCTCCCCTCGACCCGCGGGAAACCGCGCGGCTGGAGCGGGCGCTGAGAGGTCGTCCATGGGCGCGCTACCTGGGGCCGGTGCCGCACTCGGCCATGCCCGGACTCCTCGAGGCCGCCGACATCGTCCTGAACTGCTCGCTCTCTGAAGGCGGCATGGCCAATGCCGTGCTCGAGGCGTTCGCCTTTGGGCGGGCCGTGCTCGCCTCGGATATTCCGGGCAACCGCTCGCTGGTGGAGGACGGCGTGACCGGGCTCCTGTTCCGCTCGGAGGCCGAGCTCGGCCGCGGCGTCGAGAAGCTGGCGGCCGACCCTGCCCTGCGCCGGCGCCTCGGGGAGGCCGGCCGGCGGCTCGTGGCGTCCCGGTTCACTCCGGCGCGCGAGATCGAGGGCTATCTCGAGGTCTATGCGCGAGTCACCGGTCGGCCGCTGGCATGAGCGAACCTGACGGCGTCCTCCTCTTCCACTATGGCGGCTGCACCTTCCAAATCGCCCCGGGTGCTCAGCCTCCCAAGGCCGGTTCGCTGCTCTTCTGCCGGCATCTGGGCGTGCAGAGCGGAGAGCGGGTGCTCGAGATCGGCGCGGGGACCGGACTCGCGGCGGTGCTCGCGGCGCGGGCGGGAGCGCACGTCATCGCCACCGATATCCGTCCCGAAGCCGTCGCATGCTCGCGGGACAATGCCGCCCGCAACGGCGTGGCCGAGCGCGTGGACGTGAGGCTCGGCGACGGATTCGCGCCGGTGGCCGGCCTGCGCTTCGATCTGATCTGCACGAGCCCGCCCCAGATGCCCACCCCGCCCGAGCGCGAGCGCGACGACGCCCTGGCCGCCGCCGACAACGGCGGGCTCGACGGCTGGTCTCTGCTCGATCGGCTGATCGGCGAGGCTCCCGCGCACCTCGAGCCTGGCGGGCGGCTCCTCTTCACCCTCTTCGGATTCCTCGGCATCGAGCGGGCGCGCGAGCGGCTTCGCGCGGCCGGCCTCGATCCCGTGGTGGTCGCCCGCGAGAGCCATCCGTTCCCGCGCATCGGCTATGAGAGGCTCGATCACCTCCGCACCGTGGACACCGAGGGCACGATTCCGCGGGAATCTCTCCCCCGTCACGTCGACCGCTACGTCGTCGCGGGATATCTTCGACCACGACTCGGGCCATGACCGGCCGCGATACCGACGACGGCGTGCTGCTCGGGGTGGACGTGGGCGGCACCACCATGTCCGCCGGCATCGTCACGCCCGACGGGCGGGTGCTCGTGACGCGCGGCCGGCCCACCCACGGGCCGGAAGGTGGAGGCGCCATCGAGCGGATTCTCGCCTTGGCCGCCGAGGTGGTCGCGCTGCCTGCCGCGCGGGGGCACCGCCTCCTTGGCGTGGGAGCGGGGCTGCCCGGCCTCGTGGACGTGGCATCTGGAACGGTGGGTGGTGAAGCGCATCATGTGCCCGAGCTCACCGGCGTTCCCATGGCCAAGCTCCTCGCCGAGGTCGCGGGCGCGCCCGCCTTCGTGGACAACGACGTGAACGCGCTCGCGCTGGCCGAGGGGCGCTGGGGCGCGGGCCGCGGCGCGAAGTCCTTCGTGCTGCTCGCGGTGGGGACGGGGGTGGGCGGCGGCATCGTGCTCGACGGCCGGCTTCATCGCGGGGCCGGGGGCTTCGGCGGCGAGCTGGGCCATGTGCCGATCGCCTTCGACGGGCGCCCCTGCATCTGTGGAGCGCGCGGATGCCTCAAAGCCTACGTGGCGGGGCCGGATCTGGCGGGAGAAGCTTCGCGACGGCTCGGGCGCCCCGTGGACACCGCCGGACTCTTCGAGCTCGCCGACCGTGGCGATACTACCGCGGAAGGCGTGGTGGCCGAGGCCACCGAAGCCCTCGCGGCGGGACTGGCCATCATCGTGAACGGCATCAACCCCGAGCGTCTGCTCGTCGGGGGCAGCGTGGGCCAAGCCTTCGCGCGCCGCGAGGGAGACCTGCGCGCCCGCCTCGCCCGGCGCGCCTACAAGGACGCGCTTGCCACCACGCGTCTGGTTTTCCTCGACCTGGGCAAGGACACCTCGGTTCGCGGGGGGGCCGCGCTGGTCCTCTACGAGCGGGAGCAGGCTTCATTCTCCCTTCGCCCCGGTTGAAGCCACTCCGGTCGTCGCGTATGCTTCGGGGGCACCGCCACCCGAAGCCCTGACGAGGAGGCCTATCGTGAAGCTCGACATCGGCATGCTCACCCATGACCTCAAGACGCTGCCCGACTACGCCCGCAAGGTCGAGGCCATGGGCTATGACACGCTCTGGTCGGCGGAGACCCAGCACGATCCCTTCTTGCCCCTGGCCGTGGCGGCCACCGTCACCTCCAGAATCAAGCTCGGCACCAATATCGCCACCGTCTTCTCGCGGAGCCCGATGATCACGGCCATGATCGCGTGGGATCTGCAGAAGGCTTCGGCCGGCCGCTTCCTCCTCGGACTGGGCAGCCAGGTCAAGGCGCACAACGAGCGGCGGTTCTCCGTCAAGTTCGAGTCGCCGGGGCCCAAGATGGCCGAAGCCGTGCGGGCCATCCGCGCCATCTGGGATTGCTGGCAGAACGGGACCAAGCTCAACTTCAAGGGACAGTTCTACACCTTCGACGTCATGACGCCTTTCTTCAATCCCGGACCGATCGAGCATCCGAAGATTCCCATCATGATCGCCGCCGTGAACGCCTACATGTGCGGGGTGGCGGGTGAGTTCTGCGACGGCATGCACGTGCATCCCTTCAACAGCCCCAAGTATCTCCGCGAGGTCGTGCATCCCACCGTGGAAGAGGGGCTCAAGAAGTCCGGACGCACGCGGAAGGACTTCACCTACGCCACGGCCAGCTTCGTCATTGTGGGCGATACGGAGAAGGAGCGGAGCGAGCAGGCTCAGATGGTGAAGGCGCAGATCTCCTTCTACGCCTCCACGCGCACCTATCAGCCGGTGCTCGACGTCCACGGCTGGGGCGGGCTCACCTCGCAGCTCCACAAGAAGAGCGTGGAGGGAGACTGGAAGGGCATGGCCGACCTCATCACCGACGAGATGCTGGACACCTATGCGGTGACGGCCACCTATGACAAGCTCCACGAGAAGATCATGGAGCGCTATCGAGGCCTTCTGGACTGCACGTCGCTCTACCAACCTTACCAGCCCAATCTGGGCGACCCGCGCCTGCCCGCGCTGGTGAAGGCGTTCAACGGGTAGCGTGCCGGGTTTCACCCCTCACCCTGCCCTCTCCCCTGAGGGGAGAGGGATTCGACGAGAAGGTCCCCCCTTCAATATTCCCTCTCCCCTACTGGGGAAGAGGGCGGGCTGAGGGGGAGCCGAAACCCGCGGAGGATGACATGACGAGCAAGGTGCAGGTCGAGATCAAGGCGCCCGTCGCCACCATCACCCTGAACAAGCCCGAACGGCTGAATGCCCTGGACATCGAGGTGTGGGAGGGCATCCGGGAGGCCGCCATCGCAGTGGATGCGGCGCCGGGTGTGCGCGCCGTCATCCTGCAGGGGGCGGGAGGCGCCTTCTGCGCGGGCCTCGACGTCAAGGCGGGCTCGACGCTGGGCACCGCCTACGAGGCATCGCCGGGCGCGGCCATCCCGCAGATCCGCACCCATCTCGGACGTCTCCAGGAGTGCTTCACGCGCCTCGAGCGCGTCCGCGTGCCGGTGATCGCCGCCATCCAGCGCGTATGCATGGGCGCGGGCATGGAGCTGGCGCTCTGCTGCGATATTCGGATCGCCGCCGAAGGCACGCTCTTCTCCCTCCCCGAAGTCCAGCTCGGCATCGTGCCCGACATGGGCGGCACCCAGCGGCTGCCGCGCACCATCGGCATCGGCATGGCCAAGGAGCTGATCTATGCCGCCCGCCGTTTCGACGCGGCCGAGGCGCTGCGTATCGGCTTGGTGAACCACGTCTACCCCGCGGGTGAGCTCGGAGCCCGGGCCGCCGAGCTGGCGGCCGAGATCGCCGCGAACGGGCCACTGGCCGTCCAGGCGGCCAAGCAGTCCATCGACGGCACCTACTGGCGCGAGCGCGAGGCGTGGCTCAGCTGGGAGGCCGAGCAGGCCGTCGGCCCTCTGCTGTCGGAGGATCGCCAGGCGGGCATGAAGGCCGCGGCCGAGCGGACGCGCGCCGACTTTCAGGGCAAGTAGTCACACACACCGGAGGCTCCATGGCAGATCTCTACGAGCTCGGAGACAAGCCGCCGCTGGGGGAAATCCCCGCGCGGATGCATGCGTATCTCGTCCGGCAGAACCGTTTCGGCCAGCCGCGCGATGCCTGGAAGCGTGAGGTGATCCCCACCCCGGCCATTGGGCCCGACGAGGTGCTGATCTACGTCATGGCCTCGGGCATCAACTACAACAATGTGTGGGCCGCCCTCGGCCAGCCTCTCGACGTGATCGCCGAGCGGCAGAAGCTGGGCGAGCCCGAGGACTTCCACGCGGGGGGCAGCGACTGCTCCGGTATCGTCTGGGTCACGGGCAAGGACGTGAAGAACGTGCAGGTGGGCGATGAGGTCGTCGTGCACAGCGGCTGGTGGCGGCCCGATGACCCCTGGGTGCTCTCCGGCAAGGACCCGATGCTCGCCGAGAGCACGCGCATTTGGGGCTATCAGACCAACTACGGCAGCTACGGCCAGTTCGCCCGGGCCCAGGGCCATCAGTGCATTCGCAAGCCGAAGCGGCTCACCTGGGAGGCCGCGGGCTGCTTCCTCCTCTGCGCTTCGACCGCCTACCGGATGTTGATGGGCTGGGCGCCCCATACGGTGGAGCGCGGCGACGTGGTACTGGTGTGGGGCGCCTCGGGCGGGCTCGGCAGTATGGCGCTCGAGATCACGCGCGCCGAAGGCGGGCGCCCCGTGGCCGTGGTGTCGGACGAGGCAAAACGGAAGTTCTGCACGGAGCACGGCGCCGTCGGGGTCATCAACCGGAGCCAGTTCGATCACTGGGGTACCATGCCGGACACAAAAGACGGCAAGGCCTACGGCAACTGGGCCAAGGGCGCCCGCGCCTTCGGCAAGGCGGTGTGGGACGCCCTCGGGGAGAAGACGAATCCCAAGATCGTCTTCGAGCATCCGGGAGAGGCCACGCTGCCGACCTCGGAGTTCGTGTGCGCCACCGGCGGCATGATCGTCATCTGCGCCGGTACCACCGGCTACAACGTCACGCTCGACCTGCGCTATCACTGGATGCGGCAGAAGCGCTTCCAGGGCAGTCATCTCTCCAACGATCAGCAGGCCGCGGCGGTGACGAAGCTCGTGTCGGAGGGCAAGGTGGATCCGTGCCTCTCGCACACCTACGCGTTCGACGACATTCCCGAGTGTCACCAGCTCATGCTGGAGAACAAGCACCCGTACGGGAACATGGGCGTGCTCGTCAATGCGCCCAAGGCCGGGCTCGGCGCGTCCTCCTAGAGCCTCGTGAAGGCGCTCGCGTTCCACGCGCACGGCGGGCTCGACAAGCTCCGCTATCAGGACGTGCCCGATCCCACCCTGGGTCCGGGCGACGTGCTCGTCCGCGTGCGTGCCTGCGCTCTCAATCACCTCGACCTCTTCGTGCGTGAAGGTCTGCCCGGATTCGAGCTTCCCCTGCCCTTCTGGACGGGATGTGACATCGCGGGTGACGTGGCGGAGGTGGGCGCGGCGGTGAGGGACGTGGCGGTGGGCGATCGGGTCGCCGTCAACCCCAATCTCCACTGCGGCCACTGCGAGTTCTGCAGGAAGGGCGAGCAGAGCCTCTGCGTCACCTACGGCATTCTGGGCGAGCACGTCCAGGGAGGGCTTGCCGAGTACGTCCGGGTGGCCGGGGACAAACTGCTGAAACTGCCTGCGCAGGTGCCGTACGAGGACGCCGCCGCCTTCATCCTCGTGAACATGACCGCCTGGCGGATGCTCGTGACGCAGGCGCGTCTCCGGGCGGGCGAGGATCTCCTCATCATCGGCGTGGGAGGCGGAGTGTCCTCCACCGCCGTACAGATCG
>WNGE01005170.1_pt1 | contig 14860 bp, 10 predicted proteins | sample 5400651 | NCBI WGS metagenome assembly WNGE01 (sample SAMN13153370, study PRJNA577476) | soil metagenome | isolation source: 60 cm soil or saprolite under grassland replicate 2 | place: USA:California | collected 2016-06-15 | reverse complement strand
GGCGACCTGCGTCTGGATCGCCTACGAGTCGGTCAAGCGGCTCTTCTTCGAGGACGTCCACGTCGAGGCGACCGTCTGGTCGTTCGTGGTCATGGCGGTCTCGATCGCGATCGACGTGTCACGCTCGCGCGCGCTGGCGCGCGCCGCGCGGAAGTACCGGAGCCAGGCGCTCGAGGCCGACGCCCTCCACTTCCACACCGACATCTGGTCGTCCTCGGTCGTCCTCGCCGGGCTCGCGCTCGTCGTCACGTCGGCGCGCTCGGGGCTGCCCTGGCTCGCCAAGGCGGACGCCGTCGCGGCGCTCGGCGTCGCCGCGATCGTCGTGTCGGTGAGCATGAGGCTGGGGAAGAAGTCGGTCGACGACCTGCTCGACGCCGTCCCGCAGGAGCTGTCGGAAGCGGTGGCGACGGCCGCCAGGGTGGCCGGCGTCGTCGAGGTCGCCCGGGTGCGGCTGCGCCGGAGCGGCCCGGACTGGTTTGCCGACGTGACGCTGCGCGTCGACGCGGGTGCGTCCTTCGAGGAGGCTCACGCGGTGAGCCACGCGGCCGAGCGCGCCATCCTGACCGTGGTGCCCGGCGCGGACGTCGTCGTCCACGCCGACCCGGTCGCGAAGCCCGGGAACGACGACGGGCCCGCCACCGCGAGGCGGTGACGGGCCCGGGATCCTGCGCGTCGCTGGGACGCTAGGCGGCCTCTTGCTCGTCGTGACCGACGGGCTCGAGGTAGCGGTTCAGGAACTGCTTCGTCTTCAGCTCCACCTGGCGGACGCGCTCGCGCGACACACCCCACCGCTTGCCGATCTCCTCCAGCGTCTTCGGGGAGTCCTGCTGGAGGCGGTTGTGGACGATGTCCCAACCCAGCTCGCCGATGCGCTTGCGGACCTTGCCGAGCGCGTCGCGCACCTCGCGGTCGCCTTCGGCCGAGAGGTAGCTGTCCTCGGGGCCGGGGCCGTCGTCCTCGATGCGCTCGAGGTGGGTGACGTCGCCCTCCTCGTCGATCGCGCTGTCGAGCGACAGATCGGGCTGCGCCACCGTGCCGCTCTGTGGCCGGACCGTCGATCGCGCTTCCTTGAGGTACTTGCCGATATAGGCGCGTATCCACCAGACGGCGTAGGTGGAGAAGCGCGTCCCGGCGTGCGGATCGAACTTCTCGACGGCGCGCATGAGGCCGACGTTGCCCTCCTGGATGAGGTCGTCGAGCCGCACCGTCCCGCGGCGCTGCTTGCGGGCGATCGCGACCACGAACGCGAGGTTGTGGCGGACGAGCTTCTGCTTCGCGCGGTCGTCTCCCTTGCGGGCGCGAACGGCGAGTGCATGCTCGTCTTCGCGTGTCAGGGGCGGGAAGTCGCGCACGGCCTTCAGATACGGCGCGAGCTCCTCGAATTCTCTGCTGCTTCGCTGTGTGGTCGCAGTCCTCATCTCCTCACCTGTTCCTACTCGCGGCAAACCGAGCGGGAAAGTTGCTGGGTAGGTTACGTAACGTCAGTTTAGAATAGTGGACCTATGAAGTCAACCATCGGCTAGTGCTGCGACAGACCTGGAGCAATTTCGACGGAGCGGTCGAGCGCACACCACGAACGGAGCAAGGGTGATGCGCGAATATGCGCCTGCGGCAAACGCTGCCTAGCCCCCCGGATGGGAGTCGCGCGACCGATGGCCTGTAAACATGCGTTCTTGCTCGGAATCAAAGTGGTCGCTTCGAGGGGGCTTGCACGCCTGGGTGCTATAGCTACGGCCGAGCGAGCGCCTGCCGCCCCAATGGGCGCCCGAGAAAATGACTCCGGGTCAGGCGCCGCCAATGACTGTTGGTGAAGGCGCGCGCTGGCCAGGGCGCCGGGCACCGAAAAGGGCGAAGGGTCCAGCCCCTGGGTGGGACCGGACCCCTCGTGAATTCGGGCCGCAGCGTCGCGGCGTCTCGAGCCTGCTTACTCCTCGCCGGCGACGGCCAGCGCCTCTTCCGCCTGCTCCACGGCGTCGACCGGCGTCTCCACCTCGATGTCGAGGTGCTTGTAGGCACCGAGGCCGGTGCCCGCCGGGATGAGGCGGCCCATGATCACGTTCTCCTTCAGGCCGCGCAGCTGGTCGACCTTGCCGCTGATGGCGGCCTCGGTCAGCACCTTCGTCGTCTCCTGGAAGGACGAGGCCGAGATGAACGACTCCGTGGAGAGGGAGGCCTTGGTGATGCCGAGCAGGAGCGGCTCGCCCTGCGCCGGCTTGCCGCCGGACGTCATCACCTTGTCGTTCTCCTCCTCGAACACGAACTTCTCCACCTGCTCGTCGGCGAGGAAGGTCGTGTCGCCCACGTCGACGATGCGGACCCGGCGCAGCATCTGCCGGACGATCGTCTCGATGTGCTTGTCGTTGATCTTGACGCCCTGGAGCCGGTAGACCTCCTGGACCTCGTCCACGAGGTAGCGCGCCAGCTCCTTCTCGCCCAGCACCTTCAGGATGTCGTGCGGGTTGGCGGCGCCGTCCATGAGCGCCTCGCCGGCGCGGACGCGGTCGCCCTGGTGCACGCTGATGTGCTTGCCCTTGCCAATCAGGTACTCCTTGGCGAGATCGGGCCGGAGCTTCCCGTCCACCTCGGGCGTGATGACCACCTTCCGCTTGCCCTTCGTGTCCTTGCCGAAGCTGACCACGCCGTCGATCTCGGAGATGACGGCGTGCTCCTTCGGCTTGCGGGCCTCGAAGAGCTCGGCGACGCGCGGCAGACCGCCCGTGATGTCCTTCGTCTTGGTGGTCTCGCGGGGCATCTTGGCGATGATCTCGCCGGCGTCGACCTCGTCGCCGTCGTTCACCACGATGTTGGCGCCCTCGGGGAGCATGTAGCGCGCCTGCGCCTCGGAGTTGGGCAGGTTGCGCGTCTGGCCCTTCTCGTCCTTGATCGACACGCGCGGGCGCGCGTCGGGGTCCTTCGACGAGATGATGACCTTGCGGGCGAGGCCGGTGACCTCGTCGAGCTGCTCCGTCATGGTGACGCCGTCCACGATGTCGCCGTACTTCACGCGGCCGGCGACCTCCGTGATGATCGGCATCGAGTAGGGATCCCACTCGGCGAGGAGCGTGTTCGGCTCGATCTTCTGCCCGTCCTTCACCAGCATCTTGGCGCCGTACACGACGCCGTAGCGCTCGCGCTCGCGGCCCTGATCGTCGGTCATGACGATCTCGCCGTTGCGGTTCATGACGATGAGCGTGCCGTCCTTCTTCCTGGCCGTGTTCACGTTGTGGAACTTGACCGTGCCGCCGTTGCGGTTCTCGACGGTGGACTGCTCCGCCCGCCGCGACGCCGCGCCGCCGATGTGGAAGGTCCGCATCGTGAGCTGGGTGCCCGGCTCGCCGATCGACTGCGCGGCGATGACGCCGACCGCCTCGCCGATGTTCACCTTGCGGCCGCGGGCGAGATCGCGCCCGTAGCACTCGACGCAGATGCCGCGCCGCGCCTGGCAGGTGAGCACCGACCGGATGCGGACGCGGTCGATGCCGGCGTTCTCGATCGCCTTGACCTTGTTCTCGTCGATCTCCTCGTTCGACTGCACCAGGACGTTGTTGGTGAACGGATCGACGATGTCCTCGAGCGCGACGCGGCCGAGGATGCGCTCGCCCATCGGCTCGATGATCTCGCCGCCCTCGACGAGCGAGCCGAGGGTGATGCCGTCCATCGCCCCGCAGTCGTACTCGGTGATGATCGCGTCCTGCGCCACGTCCACGAGGCGCCGGGTGAGATAGCCGGAGTTGGCGGTCTTGAGCGCCGTGTCGGCGAGGCCCTTGCGGGCGCCGTGGGTCGAGATGAAGTACTGGAGGACGTTGAGGCCCTCGCGGAAGTTCGCCGTGATGGGCGTCTCGATGATCTCGCCCGACGGCTTCGCCATGAGGCCGCGCATGCCGGCGAGCTGCCGGATCTGCTGCGCGCTGCCGCGGGCGCCCGAGTCGGCCATGATGTAGATCGGGTTGAACGACGGCTGCCTGCGCTCCTCGCGCTTCCCGTCCTTGCCGATCCCGACCGCCGTCTCGGTGCCGATCTCGGTCATCATCTCCTGGGCCACCTCCTCGGTGACCTGGGCCCAGATGTCGATGACCTTGTTGTACCGCTCGCCCTTGGTGATGAGGCCCTCGGTGTACTGGTTCTCGATGTCGGTCACCTCGGCGGTGGCCTTGTCGAGGAGCAGCTGCTTCTTCCGCGGGATGTGCATGTTCGACAGCGCGATCGAGATGCCGGCCTTCGTCGCGTTGCCGTACCCCATCGACCGGACGCGGTCCGCGAGGAGGACGGTCTCCTTCTCGCCGCACAGCCGGTAGGTGAGGTCGATGAGGTTCTGGAGCTGCTTCTTGTCCATGACCTTGTTGATGGACTCGAAGGGCAGCCGCTTCGGGACGATGTCGAAGAGCAGCACGCGGCCGGTGGTGGTCTCGATGCGCTGCCCGTCCATGCGGACCGTGATCTTGGCCTGCAGGTCGATCTCGCCCTGGTCGTACGCGGCGCGGACCTCCTGCGGGGAGGCGAAGGTCTTCCCCTCCCCCTTCGCGAAGGCGCGCTCGCGGGTCATGTAGTAGATGCCGAGCACGATGTCCTGGCTCGGCACGATGATGGGCTTGCCGTGCGCGGGCGAGAGGATGTTGTTCGTGCTCATCATGAGCACGCGCGCCTCCATCTGGGCCTCGATGGAGAGCGGCACGTGCACGGCCATCTGGTCGCCGTCGAAGTCGGCGTTGAAGGCGGTGCAGACGAGCGGGTGGAGCTGGATCGCCTTGCCCTCGATGAGGACCGGCTCGAACGCCTGGATGCCGAGGCGGTGCAGGGTCGGGGCGCGGTTGAGGAGCACCGGGTGCTCGCGGATCACCTCGTCCAGGATGTCCCACACCTCGGGACGCTCCTTCTCCACCATCTTCTTCGCGCTCTTGATGGTGGTGACGTACCCCTTCTCCTCGAGCTTGTTGTAGATGAACGGCTTGAAGAGCTCGAGCGCCATGATCTTCGGCAGGCCGCACTGGTGCAGCTTGAGCTCCGGGCCGACCACGATGACCGAGCGGCCCGAGTAGTCGACGCGCTTGCCGAGCAGGTTCTGGCGGAACCGGCCCTGCTTGCCCTTCAGCATGTCGGAGAGCGACTTGAGCGGGCGCTTGTTCGGGCCGGTGATGGTCTTGCCGCGGCGACCGTTGTCGAAGAGCGCGTCCACCGCCTCCTGCAGCATCCGCTTCTCGTTGCGGATGATGATGTCGGGGGCGTTCAGCTCCTGGAGCCGCTTCAGGCGGTTGTTGCGGTTGATGACGCGCCGGTAGAGGTCGTTCAGGTCGGACGTCGCGAACCGGCCGCCGTCGAGCGGAACGAGCGGGCGCAGGTCGGGCGGGATGACCGGGATGACCTCCAGCATCATCCAGTCCGGCTTGTTGCCCGACTCGCGGAAGGCGTCGACGACCTTGAGCCGCTTCGCGATCTTCTTCCGCTTCGCGTCGCTCGTCGCCTCCTTCATGTCGGCGCGCAGCTGGTCCGAGAGCGGGATGATGTCGATGGCGCGCAGCAGCTGCAGCACCGCCTCCCCGCCCATGCCTGCCGTGAACGCCTCGTCACCGAGCTCGTCCTGGAGCTTGCCGTAGCGCTCCTCGGAGATGAGCTCGCCGCGGGCGAGCGTCGACTCCTTCGGGTCGATGACGATGTACGACTCGCAGTAGAGGACCTTCTCGAGGTCCTTGAGCGTGATGTCCAGCAGGTTGCCGATGCGCGAGGGCAGCGACTTCAGGAACCAGATGTGCGCGACGGGCGTGGCGAGGGTGATGTGGCCGAGGCGCTCACGGCGCACCTTCGACTGGATGACCTCGACGCCGCACTTCTCGCACACGACGCCGCGGTGCTTCATGCGCTTGTACTTGCCGCAATTGCACTCGTAGTCCTTCACCGGCCCGAAGATCTTCGCGCAGAACAGGCCGTCGCGCTCCGGCTTGAAGGTGCGGTAGTTGATGGTCTCCGGCTTCTTCACCTCGCCGTGCGACCACTGGCGGATCTTCTCCGGGCTCGCGAGCGAGATGCGCATCGCGGAGAACGAGAGCGGGTCCTTCGGCTTCTCGAAGAAATTGAAGATGTCCTTCACGTCGACTCCCTAAGAAAGCTCTTGAAAACCTCGGAGACGCCCCTCACCGGCCCCCCTCCCAGCCATGGAGCAGGGAGAGGGGGGTGAGCACTACGCGCTCTTCTTCTCGGCCCGCGGGGCGAGCGGATCGCCCGCCGCGGCGGCGGCCTCCTGCAGCTCGCGCTCGCGCTGCGCCTCGGGGGACTCGAGGAGCTCGACGTCGAGGGCGAGGCTCTGCATCTCCTTGATGAGCACGTTGAACGACTCGGGCAGCCCGGACTCGAGCGTGTTCTCGCCCTTGACGATCGCCTCGTACATGCGGGTGCGGCCGACCACGTCGTCGGACTTCACCGTGAGGAACTCCTGGAGCGAGTAGGCTGCGCCATAGGCCTCCATCGCCCAGACCTCCATCTCGCCGAGGCGCTGGCCACCGAACTGGGCCTTGCCGCCGAGCGGCTGCTGCGTGACGAGCGAGTACGGGCCGATGCTGCGCGCGTGGATCTTCTCGTCCACGAGGTGGTGCAGCTTCAGCATGTACATGACGCCGACGGTGACGTCGTGGTCGAACGGCTCGCCGGTGCGGCCGTCGAAGAGCACCGACTGCATCGTGCACCCGCCGGCGTCGAACAGGCCGTTCATCTCGTCCTCGTGCGCGCCGTCGAAGACGGGCGTCGAGACGTGCACGCCGCGCATGAACTTCTCGGCGAGCTTCGGGACCTCCTTGTCGGGCAGGCCGTCGATGAGCTGGGCCATCTTCTCGGTGCGGGAGTCGTCCGCGGAGAAGACCTTCTTCAGGCCCTTGCGGAGCTGGTCCGGCCCGAACTTCCGCGCGATCATCTCCTCGATGCGCTTGCCCACGTTGAGCGCCGCCCAGCCGAGGTGCGTCTCGAGGATCTGGCCCACGTTCATGCGGGAAGGCACGCCGAGCGGGTTGAGGACGATGTCGACCGGGGTCCCGTCCTCGAGGTAGGGCAGGTCCTCCTCGGGCAGGACGCGCGAGACGACGCCCTTGTTGCCGTGGCGGCCGGCCATCTTGTCGCCCACGGCGAGCTTGCGCTTGATGGCGACGTACACCTTCACCATCTTGATGACGCCCGGCGGCAGCTCGTCGCCCTTCTTCAGGCGGCCGATCTTCTCGCCGAAGAGCAGCTTGATGAGCTCGCGCTGCTCCTCGAAGTTCTGGACGACCTTGCGGACCTTGTCCTGCACGTCGGAGGGCGCCGCGATCTCGCCCCAGTAGCGCTGCGGGACGGCGTCGAGGAGCTCGTCCGAGAGGACGTCGCCCTTCTTGAGGAGCTGGTTGCCCTGGTCGTCGACGAGGCGGCCCGAGACCTCCTTGCCGACGAGGAGCTTGCGGATCTTCCCGTACGCCGAGTCCTGGATGATGCGGATCTCGTCGTTCTGGTCCTTGAGGAGCTTCGCCTCCTCCATCTCCTCGATGGCCTTGGCGCGCTCGTCCTTGTCCACGCCCTTGCGCGAGAAGACCTTGGCGTTGATGACGGTGCCCGAGACGCCCGGCGGCACGCGCAGCGAGCTGTCGCGGACGTCCCCGGCCTTCTCGCCGAAGATGGCGCGGAGGAGCTTCTCCTCCGGCGAGAGCTGCGTCTCGCCCTTGGGCGTGATCTTGCCCACCAGGATGTCGCCCGGCTTCACCTCGGCGCCGATGCGGATGATGCCCGACTCGTCGAGGTCCTTCAGGGCCTCCTCGCCGACGTTCGGGATGTCGCGCGTGATCTCCTCCTTGCCGAGCTTGGTGTCACGCGCGATGCACTCGAACTCCTCGATGTGGATCGAGGTGTAGACGTCCTCCTTGAGGAGGCGCTCCGAGAGCAGGATCGAGTCCTCGAAGTTGTAGCCCTGCCACGGCATGAAGGCGACGACCACGTTCTGGCCGAGCGCGAGCTCGCCCATCTCGGTGGCCGGGCCGTCGCCGATGACGTCGCCCTTCTTCACCCGCTCGCCCGGCTTCACGATGGGCTTCTGGTTGATGCAGGTGTTCTGGTTCGAGCGCTGGTACTTGATGAGGTTGTAGATGTCGACCTCGTTCGCCACGTCCGTGGTCGAGGTCGGCACGTCGGCCTTCACCACGATGCGCGAGGCGTCGACCGACTGGACGGTGCCGTCGCGCTTCGCGACCACGGTCACGCCCGAGTCGCGGGCCACGATGGGCTCGATGCCGGTCCCGACGAGCGGCGACTGGGTGCGCAGGAGCGGCACCGCCTGACGCTGCATGTTCGAGCCCATGAGCGCGCGGTTCGCGTCGTCGTTCTCGAGGAACGGCACGAGCGAGGCGGCCACCGACACGAGCTGGTTCGGCGAGACGTCCATGAGGTCGACGTCCTCCGGCTTCGCCTGCACGAACTCGCCGTGCATGCGGCAGGAGACGACGTGGCCCTGGAAGACGCCCTTCTTGTCCACCGGCGCGTTCGCCTGCGCGATGGTGTGCTTCTCCTCCTCGAGCGCCGAGTAGAAGGAAACCTCGTCGGTCACGCGGCCCTTCTCCACCTTGCGGTAGGGCGTCTCGACGAAGCCGTACTCGTTGACGCGGGCGTAGGTCGAGAGCGACGCGATGAGGCCGATGTTCGGGCCCTCCGGCGTCTCGATGGGACAGATGCGGCCGTAGTGCGTCGGGTGCACGTCGCGCACCTCGAAGCCGGCGCGCTCGCGGGTGAGGCCGCCCGGGCCGAGCGCGGAGAGGCGGCGCTTGTGGGTGACCTCGGAGAGCGGGTTCGTCTGGTCCATGAACTGCGAGAGCTGCGAGGACCCGAAGAACTCCTTGATGACGGCCGTCACCGGCTTCGCGTTGATGAGGTCGTGCGGCATGAGCGTCTCGATCTCCTGGAGGCTCATGCGCTCCTTGATCGCGCGCTCCATGCGAACGAGGCCGATGCGGTACTGGTTCTCGAGCAGCTCGCCCACCGCGCGGACGCGCCGGTTGCCGAGGTGGTCGATGTCGTCGATGTCCTTGTTCGGCTTGCCGTTCTTGAGGTCGATGAGGAAGCGGACCACCTCGAGGATGTCGCGCTTCGTGAGGACCTGGTTGTCGAGCGGCTCGTCGATGTTGAACTTGTAGTTGAGCTTGAGGCGGCCGACCTTCGAGAGGTCGTAGCGCTCGGCGTTGAAGAAGAGGTTGACGAACAGGTTGGTCGCCGTCTCCGGCGTCGGCGGATCGCCCGGCCGGAGGCGCTTGTAGATCTCCATGATCGCCTCCTCGGGCGTGGAGATCTTGTCCGTCATGAGCGTGTCGCGGAGCGACGGCAGCACGTTCAGGTTGTCGATGAAGAGCACGCGCATCTCGGAGATGTTCCGCTTGCGCAGCTCCTCGATCTTCTCCTCGGTGACCTCCTCGTTCACCTCGAGCAGGACCTCGCCCGTCGCCTCGTCGACGACGTCCTCGGCGGAGATCTTGGTGTAGACCTCGTCCGCCTCGATCGGGAGCGAGCGGAGCTTGGCCGCGACCAGCTTCTTGATCGCGCCCTCCGTGTACTTCCGGTTCTTCTTGACGATGGTCTCGCCCGACTTCGGGTCCTTGATGTCGCGGGTCGCGCGCTGGCCCTTGAGGAGCTCGGAGTTCAGGTCCTTCTCGAACTTGCCCTTGCCCTCGATCCGGATGATCTCGGTGTCGTAGTAGTACTTGAGGATCTCCTCGGACGAGCCGCGGAAGTCGACCGGGTCCTTCTTGGCCGTGTCGGGCACCGCGCCGAGCGCGCGCAGGAGCACCGTCGCGGGGAGCTTCCGGCGCCGGTCGATGCGCACGTAGAGCAGGTCCTTGTGGTCGAACTCGAAGTCGATCCAGGACCCGCGGTACGGGATGATGCGCGCGTTGAAGAGGATCTTGCCGGAGGAGTGGCTCTTCCCCTTGTCGTGGTCGAAGAAGGCGCCCGGCGACCGGTGGAGCTGGCTGACGACCACGCGCTCGGTCCCGTTGATGATGAAGGTCCCGTTCTCCGTCATGAGCGGGATCTCGCCGAAGTAGACCTCCTGCTCCTTGACGTCGCGGATCGACTGGGCGCCCGTCTCCTCGTCCTTGTCCCAGACGACCAGGCGAACGACCACCTTGATCGGCGCGGAGAAGGTCATCCCGCGCTGGTGGCACTCGTCGACGTCGTACTTGGGCTTCTCGAGGTGGTAGCTCACGAACTCGAGCGAGCTGGTCTCGTTGAAGTCCTTGATGGGGAAGACGGACTTGAAGACGCCCTGCAGCCCGATGTCCTCCCGCTTCTCGGGCGGGACGTCGGCCTGCAGGAACTTGTCGTAACTCGACTTCTGGATGGCGATGAGGTTGGGGATCTCAGTGATCTTGTTGATCTTTCCAAAATTCCGTCGAACGCGAAAGTTGTTCTGAACGGTCAGCGCCATCGTGATCGGTCCTCTCGGCCCCTGCTACTCGGCCCGCCAGAAATGGCTCGAGCCGGCTCTCCGGCCGGCGAGCCGCCTCGCCCCCAGCCATGACGGCCGGGTTCTCTGCATCGTATTTGATGGGGTGTGGGGTTCTAACGGGAACCCTTCATCCTGTCAAAGATTCCGAAAATGAGGTACGGCGGGGCGGATCGCAGCCCGCCCCGCCGGACCTCGACGCCTCTACTTGATCTCGACCTTGGCGCCGGCCGCCTCGAGCTTCTTCTTGAGCTCGTCGGCCTCCGCCTTGGCGACGCCACCCTTGACCTCCTTGGGGGCGGCCTCGACGAGGTCCTTCGCCTCCTTGAGGCCGAGGCCCGTGATGACGCGGACCTCCTTGATGACGTTGATCTTGTTCGCGCCGGCGTCGGCGAGGACGACGGAGAACTCCGTCTTCTCCTCCACTGGCGCGGCGGCGGCGGCGGCCCCGCCACCGGCGACCATCACCGGCGCGGCGGCAGAGACGCCCCACTTCTCCTCGAGCTTCTTGACCAGGTCCGCCGCCTCCATGACGGTGAGCGTGGAGAGCTGGTCGACGATCGTGTTCAGGTCTGCCATGTCTTGTCTCGTTTCCTGTTCGTGCCCGGCGCTCCCGCGCCCGGCGTGTTCACGTACCGTGGATTACTGCTTCCCGAGCTGATCCTTGCGGGCGTTCAAGACCTGGGCGAGCTGCTGGCCCGGGGTCGCGAGCATCCGCGCGATCCTGATCGCCGGCTGCGCGATGACATTGGCGATCGCCGCGCGCAGCTCCTGGATGCCCGGCATCTTGGCCAGCGCCTGCACCCCCTTCGCGTCGATGACCTGTCCTTCGATCACCGCCGTGCGGATCGCGAACTTCTCGCGGTCCTTGGCGAAGTCCACCAGGATCTTCGCGGGGGCCACCACGTCGCCGTACGACATGATGAGCGCGGTCGGGCCGACGAACTTGTCGGCGAGCTTCTCGACCGGCGTGCCCTTGGCGGCACGCTGAGCCAGGGTGTTCTTGACGATCTTGTAGTCGACCTTCGCGTCGCGGAACTTCTTCCGAAGCTCCGTCACGGTCGCCACGTCGAGACCCCTCGGCTCCGCCAGGATGGCTGCCTTGGCCTTCACCATCAGCGCGTGAAGCTGGCTGATGACCTCTTCCTTCTCCGTCCGGTTCAAGCTGTCCTCACCACCTTTCCGACCGCACCGGCCTCGTGGCCGGCGGCGGCGCATTGGGTCTTCGGACAGGCCGGATGGCCGGTACGCCGACCCCCTGGCCAAGCAGGGGACGCTTCAGAAACGTTCCCGTCTCGGCGGGTCGGGCTCTCGCCCGTTTGACCACTCACCCCTTTGGCTTCTCGCACTCGGAGTGACGCGGGCCCGCTGTCTTGGACCAGGAATCTCCGGCGGCACCATGCCGCCGGAAGCTCCTTTGAACCTTTCGCTGCCTTACCCGTGCGCGGCGGTGAGCTCCGCGGTGTCGAGCTTGATGCCCGGCCCCATGGTCGTGCTCACCGTGACGTTCTTGACGTAGACGCCCTTCGCCGTCTGCGGCTTCGCCTTGAAGATGATCTCCATGATGGCGTTGAAGTTCGCCTTCAGCTTGTCGGGGTCGAACGACGCCTTCCCGAACGGGACGTGGACGATGCCCGCCTTCTCGACGCGGAACTCGACCTTGCCGGCCTTCTGCTCCTTCACGGCGCGCGCGATGTCCATCGAGACGGTGCCGACCTTGGGGTTCGGCATGAGGCCGCGCGGGCCGAGGACCTTACCGAGGCGCCCCACGACGCCCATCATGTCGGGCGTGGCCAGCACCTTGTCGAAGTCCATGAAGCCGCCCTGGATCTTCTCCGCCAGGTCCTCCGCGCCGATGATGTCGGCGCCCGCCTCCTGCGCCTCGCGCGCCTTGTCGCCCTTCGCGAAGACGGCGAGGCGGACGGCCTTGCCCATGCCGTGGGGGAGGACGACGGCACCGCGCACCACCTGGTCGGCGTGCTTCGGATCGACGCCCAGGTTGATGGCGGCGTCCACCGACTCGTCGAACTTCTTGGTGGCGGTCTCCTTCACGAGCTTCAGCGCGTCGTCGAGCTTGTAGCGCTTGTTGCGATCGACCTTCGCCGCGGCCGCGACGTACTTCTTTCCGTTGAGTGCCATGTTCGGTCTCCGAAGGTCGCCTAGCCGACGACGTCGATCCCCATCGAGAGCGCGGTCCCCTCGACGGTCCGCATCGCGGCCTCGAGCGAGCCGGCGGTCATGTCCTGCATCTTCATCTTGGCGATCTGCTCCACCTGCTTCTTCGTCACCTGCCCGACCTTCTCCTTGCCGGGACTGTGCGCGCCGGAGCCCTTCTTCTTCTCCGTGTGGAGACCAGCCGCTTTCTTGAGCAGGATGGCCGCAGGCGGGGTCTTCAGCTGGAAGCTGAACGACCGGTCCTGGTAGATCGTGATGATGACGGGGATGATGAGCCCGTCCTTCGCCTGCGCCTGGGTCTGCGCGTTGAACTGCTTGCAGAACTCCATGATGTTGACGCCGTGCTGGCCGAGCGCCGGGCCGACGGGCGGCGCCGGGTTGGCCTTCCCGGCCGGGATCTGCAGCTTGACCTGACCTGTGACCTTCTTCATGACGACTCCTCGCGTGGTCTACCGAGCGAGCGCTCTCCCACGCCGCTGTGGCACCGCTACGTCTACGTCTTCTCCACCTGCATGAAGTCCAGCTCGACCGGCGTCGCACGCCCGAAGATCGAGACGAGCACGCGGAGCTTGCCCTTGTCGGGCTTCACCTCCTCCACCGTGCCGTTGAAGTTCGAGAACGGGCCGTCGATGACGCGGACCTGGTCGCCATCCTCGAACTGCACCTTCGGCTTCGGCTTGAGCGAGCCCTCCGAGATCTGGCTGGTGAGCCGCGCGACCTCCTCGTCCTTGATGGCGGGGACGTCCTTCGGGTTCTTCGCGGACCCGACGAACCCGGTGACCTTGGGCGTCCCCTTCACGAGGTGCCAGGTCGCGTCGGTCATCTCCATGTTCACGAGGATGTAGCCCGGGAAGAACTTCCGCTTCGACGTCTTCTTCTCCCCCTTCACCATCTCGACGACCTGCTCCATCGGGATGAGGATGTCGCCGAAGCACTCCGAGAGCTTGCCGACCTTGCGTACGAGCTTGCCGTCCTCCTTGACGTCGTACTCGACCTTGTCGTCCCCGTGCTGCCGGACGTGCTCCTCGAGCGACTTCTTCACCTTGTTCTCGAAGCCCGAGTAGGTGTGCACGACGTACCACTTCTTCGCCATGTCCCGAATCTCCGTTTCTTCCAGCCTGTCCCGGTACCGGCGCCAGAAAAGCCAGCGGCGGGGGCCGTCCCCGCCGGTCGCTCCTCGCGCCGGGCTCCCCCCGGGCGCTCTTCCCCGACCCGCTCGCTAGTAGACGAGCGAGCTCAGCTTCGCCCAGACGTAATCGAACACGCCCAGGAGCACGGCCGCGGCGAAGGTCGCGATGACGACCGCCACCGTGGCCGCGCGCGTCTCGCGCAGCGTGGGCCAGGTCACCTTCTTCAGCTCGCTCGCGACCTCGAGCGAGACCGCCTGCGTCTTGGGCGTCCGCCACGCCACCGCCGCGGCCACAGCGGCGATGACGAACCCGAGCACCGTCGTGAGGGTCCAGTCCTCGCCGAAGATGGCCGGATCGGTCCAGCGGGCGTACGAGAAGACCAGGCCGAGCACCTTCTCGAGGAACACGCCGAGCGCGAGCGCCGCGAGGACGAAGAAGATGACCACCATCCTCTTCGGTTCGATGCCTGTTCCCTTTTCCGCCGCCATCGCGCCTCGCCTCGTCGCTTCGGGTTCTCGGCTACGAACCGCTGCTTCGCGTCCCTGCCAGTTTGCAGGCCAGGAGGGATTCGAACCCCCAGCCCGCGCGTCTTTTTGTGGAGACGAGACCGCTGCCCGCAGCGGCCCTTCTCGTCCTCTGTACTACTACGCCTCGCTTACTGGCAGGCCAGGAGGGATTCGAACCCCCAACCCGCGGTTTTGGAGACCGCTGCTCTAGCCGTTCGAGCTACTGGCCTGTGAAGGGTGCGCCGGCTTCCGCCGGCGCCCGACCCGCTACTTCGTCTCCTTGTGCTGCACGTGCTTGCGGCAGCGCGGGCAGTACTTGGAGCGCGCGAGCTTCTCCTGCGTCTTCTTCTTGTTCTTGGTCGTCGAGTAGTTCCGCTCCTTACAAGCGGTGCACTCGAGCGTGATGATGGTGCGGTTGCCGGCCATGTGTTCCCTTCCTTACTGGATGACCTCGGCGACGACGCCGGCACCCACCGTGCGCCCGCCCTCGCGGATGGCGAAGCGCAGCTCCTTCTCCATCGCGATGGGGGTGATGAGCTCCACCTCCACCGAGATGTTGTCGCCGGGCATGATCATCTCGACGCCCGCCGGCAGCTGCACCGACCCCGTCA
>WNGE01005169.1_pt1 | contig 14860 bp, 14 predicted proteins | sample 5400651 | NCBI WGS metagenome assembly WNGE01 (sample SAMN13153370, study PRJNA577476) | soil metagenome | isolation source: 60 cm soil or saprolite under grassland replicate 2 | place: USA:California | collected 2016-06-15 | reverse complement strand
GATCCTGTCCTGACCGGCCGGGTCCTGGGGTCAGACCCTCGGACCTGTCCCGCGGGTACCTGTCACGTGCCTGGCACGGGGCATGGCTACAACCCACAGCGCCGCGTCAGGAGCGTGCGAGCCGAAGGCCTTCCAGCCCCCAGATGACGAACGCGCCCGTTCGGCTCCGCTCCTCGGCCAGGTCGAAGTAGGGCCAGTAACTCCGGAGCCCGTCGAGGCTGGCCTCGAGCTCGACGCGAGCGAGAGGCGCGCCAATGCAGACGTGGAGGCCGCCGCCGAAGCCGATGTGCTGCGCTGCGTTCGCCCGGCCGACGTCGAACTCGTCGGGGCGGTCGAACGCCCGTGGGTCACGGTTCGCCGCGCCGAAGAGGAGCGCGATCTTCTCCCCGCGCGGGATGGCCATGTCGCCGATGGCGAAGTCGTCGGTCAGCACCCAACGCTCGAACAGCTGCAACGGCGGGTCGTAGCGGATCATCTCCTCGCCGGCTGCCTGGGCGGATATCTCACCGTGCACGAGCCGCCGCCACTGCTCCTCGTGGCGCACGAACGCGAGCATGCCGTTGCCCAACGTGTTCACGCTCGCCTCGTGGCCGGCGTTCAGCAACACGATGACCGTGCTGACGATCTCGTCGTTCGAGAGCCGGCCGCCGTCCACACGCGCTTCGGACAGGGCGCTGACCAGATCGTCGCGCGGATTCGCGCGGCGCTCGTCGATCAACCCCCGTACGTACTCCTGGAACTCCGCAGCAGCGCGATTCGCCGCCTCGGCCGCCTCGTCGGAGACATCGAACTCGTACATCTTGACCATCCGGTGCGACCAGTCGAGCAGGTCGCGGTGACGGTCGAGCGGGACGCCGAGCATCCGGCAGATCACCGCGATCGAATAGGGCTGCGCATAGTCGTAGAGGAGCTCCATCTCGCCGCCCTCCGCCAGCGGCTCGAGCAACTCTTTCGCCAGGTCACGCGCAGGCTCGCGCAACGCCTCGACGCTGCGCGGTGTGAAGGCCGCAGCAACGAGCTTCCGGATGCGCGTGTGGTCCGGCGGCTCGAGCCAGAGCAGGCTCCAGCGCTCGGTGTCCCAGAACGCCTGCCAACGTGGATTGAGCGGAGGGACCCCGATCTCTTCCGGAGTCATCACGTGACGAAAGTTGCGACCCAACCGCTTGTCCCGCAAGCAACTGCGGACGTCGTCGTGGCGGGTGACGAACCAGCGCCGCCGGCCTTCGTCGTAGAACACTCGCGCGCTCTCGCGGAGCCGGTTCAGCACGGGATACGGATCAGCCAGGAAGTCGGGATCCGAAGGATCGAAGGCAAGCGTCTCGCTCAGCGCCATCCGCCTAACCATACGGTTGCAACGGCCGTCTTAGATGAAAGCGGAGGCGGCAGGCAGTAGCATCGCCTCTGATCTATGAGAAGGGTCTCGAGGAGGAGGGAGTTCTTTTGAGTAAGCAACGACTGCTGCCGTTCGGGCTGGCCGCCCTTGTCGCCGTGGTTCTCACGGCCGTGGGCTTTGTTGCGAGCGGCGCTGCGGCACCCCAGGCCACGTTCAAGGCGGCCCTGGTCAGCGACGTCGGTCGCTTCAACGACAAGGGGTTCAATCAGAACCAGCTCACGGGCTTGAAGAAGGCTGCGAGAGTTCTGAAGATCCAGTATCGAGCGGTCGAGTCGCGTTCGGCGAGTGACTACCTGCCGAACATGGCCTCACTGGCACGAGGCGGATACAACATCGTCATCTCGGCCGGCTTCCTGCTGGCGGACGCGACCGAGGACGTCGCGGATCAGTTCCCGAACACGAAGTTCGCGATCACCGACGAGTCCGTGGGCGCCCTGAAGAGGAAACACACGAACATCGAAGGGTTGACCTACGCCACGCAGCAGAACAGCTATCTCATCGGCTGTCTCGCTGCGCATGTAGCGGCCAGGGGTGGCAGCAAGAACATCAGCGTTGTCGGCGGCATCAAGATCCCGCCGGTCGACACGTTCCTCGCGGGTTACAAGGCCGGCGCGCAGAAGTGCGTGCCGGGCACGACGGTCCAGATCGGCTACTCGCAGGACTTCATCGACCAGGCGAAGTGCAAGAGCGTCGCCGAGAACCAGCTCGATGCGGGCTCGCAGGTTGTCTTCGGCGTGGCAGGCCCGTGTGGCTTCGGCGCGCTCGATGCGGCGAAGGAGCGCGGCCGCTGGGCCATCGGGGTCGACGTCGACCAGTCCTACCTCGGTAGCCACATCCTCACGAGCGCGGTGAAGAGGGTGGACGTCGGGATCTTCCTGGCGGTCAAGGGAGCAAAGACGGGCAAGGGCTACAAAGGTGGCGGCAACCTCGTCTTCAACCTGAAGAACAAGGGCGTCAGCCTCGGCAAGATCAGCAAGAAGGCCAAGGTCACGAAGGCCTGGCTGAAGCAGATCGCCACGCTGAAGAAGCAGATCATCGCCGGCAAGATCAAGCCGCCGACGGGCGTCGGCTAGGCGAACCTCAGTAGCGGTTCATAAAAACGGGCGGGCTCACGAGGCCCGCCCGTTTGCTTCCGGCTTAGAATCGCCCGGTGGACGCCGTCCCGGTCCTCGAGCTTCGCGGGATCACCAAGCAGTTCCCCGGCGTGCTCGCCAACGACCACATCGACTTCGACCTGCGGCGCGGCGAGGTGCACGCGCTGCTCGGCGAAAACGGAGCCGGGAAGTCGACGCTGATGAGCATCCTCTACGGCCTCTACACGGCCGACTCTGGCGAGATCCTGATGAAGGGGGAGCCGGTCACGATCTCGTCTCCGAAGGACGCGATCGAGCTCGGGATCGGGATGGTGCACCAGCACTTCATGCTGATCCCGGTGATGACGGTGACGGAGAACATCGTCCTTGCGAACGAGCCCATCCGGGCCGGGATCCTACTCGACGAGCGGGCCGCCGAGAAACGCGTCGCAGAGGTCGCCCGCACGTTCAAGTTCGCCGTCGATCCCCATGCGCGCGTCCAGGGCATCACCGTCGGACAGCAGCAGCGCGTCGAGATCATGAAAGCCCTCTATCGCAACGCCGACATCGTGATTCTCGACGAGCCGACGGCGGTGCTGACGCCGCAGGAAGCCCAGGAGCTGTTCGAGATCCTGCGAACGCTGACCCGCGAAGGTATCTCCGTCATCTTCATCAGCCACAAGCTCAACGAGGTGCTCGAGATCGCCGACCGGATCACGGTGCTCCGCCGCGGAAGACGCGTCGAGACCATTCCACGTGAAGGCGCAACCGAAGCCCGGCTTGCCCGGTCGATGGTGGGGCGAGAGGTCCTGCTACGCGTCGACAAGAAGGCTGCTGAGCCGGGCGACGTCCTACTCGAGATCGAGGACCTTTGGGTGCGCGACGACCGCGGCCTCGAGGCGGTGCGTGGCGTCTCCCTCGAGGTGCGCGCAGGTGAGATCGTCGGTGTCGCGGGAGTCGACGGAAACGGACAGAGCGAACTGATCGACGCGGTGACCGGTCTGCGCCACCCGGCGAGCGGCCGGATTCGCGTCGGTGGGGAGGACCTCAGCCGCGCCACCGCTCGCCAGGCGCTCGACGCCGGCATGGGTCACATCCCGGAGGATCGTCAGCGGCGCGGGCTCGTGCTCGACTTCAACCTGGCGGAGAACCTGGTGCTCCACGACTACGGCAAGGAACCGTTCTCGCATCTTGGCTGGGTAAATCCACGACGCTGGTTCCGCTGGGCGCGCGGTCTCTTGAAGGAGTTCGACGTCCGCGGCGGCGGCCCGGAGACGCGAGGGGGATCGCTCTCGGGAGGAAACCAACAGAAGGTCGTGGTCGCGCGCGAGGTCTCGCGCAATCCAAGCGTGCTGATCGCGGCGCAGCCGACGCGCGGGCTCGACGTCGGCGCAATCGAGTTCGTGCATCGCCGTCTTGTAGAGCAGCGTGACGCCGGCAAGGCCGTCTTGCTGGTCTCGCTGGAGCTGGAGGAGATCCTGTCGCTGTCCGACCGAATCCTCGTGCTCTACGAAGGACAGATCGTCGGCGAGTTCCCGCCGGACGTCAGCGAAGAGGAAGTCGGGATCGCAATGACGGGCGGAAGGCGCCGCGCGGCTTGAACGAGCAAGGGCCGACTACACCACCCGAGGAAGATCTCCACCAGGCGTCGCTCGAAGGCGACCCCGAAGCGTACGCGCCGACGGTCGCGAGGGGCCTCGCTTTCTACCAGCGCGCCGGCGGCGTCGTAACGCCTCTGATGACGGCCGTGTTCGCGTTCCTGATGGGCGGCATCGTGGTCGCCTCGACCGGACACAACCCGCTGCGCGTCTACAAGGCGGTCTTCGAAGGGGCCGGGTTGAACTGGTTCTTCCACTTCGGCAATTACCACGTCGACGTTCCCTTCACGAATCACCACATCTGGTTCTGGTGGGACACGAGCACCAACCACACTGCGGCGTTCAACCTCACTCAGACGCTGCTGACGACGACGCCGCTGCTCCTGACCGGACTCGCGGTCGCCTTCGCGTTCCGCTGCGGCCTCTTCAACATCGGTGGGCAGGGGCAATACCTGATGGGCGCGATCGTCGGCGTGTATGTCGGCTCGCGGTTCGTCGACATGGCACACATCCCGCACCTCCTGCTCGGCATCGTGCTCGCAGCGCTCGCCGGAGCGTTTTGGGGCGCGATCGCCGGCTTCCTGAAGGCGACGGTCGGCGCCCACGAGGTGATCACGACAATCATGCTGAACTGGGTCGCCTACTGGGGCGGCAGCTACCTCTTCGGCCGAGACGGGCCGCTGCAGAACCACGTCGACAAGTCGATCCCGATCTCCGACGACATCTCCCAGAAGGCGCATCTCCCGGCGATCTGGGGGAATCCGGCCCTCCAGGCGCTCCACGGCGGCATCTTCCTCGCGCTCGCGGCCCTGTTCGTCTTCTACCTCGTCCTCAACCGGACGACGCTCGGCTACGAGGTGCGGGCGGTCGGGTTCAACCCCGAGGCGGCCCGCTACGGGGGCATCAGCGTCGGCCGGAACTTCGTGGTCGCGATGGCCATCTCCGGGTTGTTCGCGGGCCTCGCGGGCGGTCTGGACATCCTCGGCTGGCAGTTCCGGCTCGGAGTGCTGGACGTGCAGGTGTCGAACATCGGCTTCATCGGGATCGCCGTGGCGCTGCTTGGCCGGAACACCGCGGTCGGCGTCGGGTTCTCGGCCCTGCTCTTCGGCGGTCTGCTGACGGGAACCTCGACGCGCAGCCTCGATCCGCAGATCTTCCCGCCGCAGCTCGCGGGCAACCTCGCGCTGATGATCCAGGCGCTCGTGCTCCTGTTCGTCGGCGCGGACCTCCTGATCATCTACATCTGGCAGGCGCGGCGGAAGCTACGGCTGCCCGGCGCGGCGCGGGCCGGGGAGAGCACGTGAGCACGGCCGACCACGCGCCGCAGCTCCGCGCACGCTGGGCGACGGACACCGCGATCGCGCGTGCGGGAATCGCGATCGGGCTGTTCGCGTTCGTCGTCACCCTGCCTCGGATCAGCAAGCACATAGGCTGGCTGCCGCCGGCAGCGCGCGCGCCCTGGTGGCCCGTCCTGATCGGGCTGCTCGCGATCGCGGTTGGCATCTGGGCGCTGACGCGCGGCCTTCGGCGTCCCGGGTGGACTGCGGTCGGGTTCGGAATCGTCGGAATCGGGATGGGCATCCTCGCCACGCGTGCGAGTGAGGGCAACCTCAACCAGGTCGTCGTCTGGTCAGCGTTGCTCTCGGCGACGCTCGTGTGGGCGACGCCGCTGACGTTTGCCGCCATCGGCGGCATGTTCTCCGAACGCAGCGGGGTGGTGAACATCGGGCTCGAGGGGATGATGCTCTCCGGTGCGTTCTTCGGCGCGCTGGGCGCGGACAAGTTCGGAAGCTGGGAGATGGGGCTCGTGTGCGCCGCGGTGGCCGGTGGAGGCTTCGCGCTCGTGCACGCGTTCATGGCGATCCAGCTGCGGGCGGATCAGATCGTCAGCGGTACCGCGATCAACTTTCTCGCACTCGGCGTGACGGGGTACTTCTTCATCCAGATCTACGGCAACAACGGGACGCCGGGTGACCTGCCACGCATCCCGGACGTGAAGATCGGAGCGCTCGGGACCGTGTTCGGCAACCTCAACCTGATGATCTGGGTCTCCTTCGTGCTGTTGATCGTGGCGCACATCACCCTGTTCAAGACGCCGATCGGCCTGCGGATCCGAGCCGTCGGAGAGCATCCGCGGGCCGCAGACACGGTCGGAATCTCGGTGTACGCGACGCGTTACGCCGCGGTCGCCCTGTCGGGCATGCTGGCCGCGCTCGGCGGCGCGTACCTGTCGATCGGCTACCTCGGCTCCTTCGGCGAGAACATGACCGCGGGCCGCGGCTTCATCGCGCTGGCCGCGGTCATCTTCGGCAACTGGCGGCCGTTCGGTGCATTCGCCGCCGCGCTTCTGTTCGGCGGCTCGACAGCGCTGTCGTTTCGCCTCGCGCAGCCGTGGGGCAATGCGTCGGTGCTGTTCCAGGCGCTTCCGTATGTCCTGACCCTGATCGCCGTCGCAGGCGTAATCGGTCGATCGATCCCGCCAGCGGCGGTTGGCCGCCCTTACGTCAAGCAGTGAAGGCGCCGACTCGGCGGCGCCTGACGCCATCGTGCCGCCGTCTAGACCGGCTTCCTGGATAGCAAGGGATCGTGGAATTGCCCATCGCGAGCAATAGAGCCAGGGCATGGGTGGCACTGCTGCTCGGACTCGCGGGGCTCTTGACGATGCCCGCAGCGATCGAGGTCTCGCGCCGGTCGAACCGGGTCGACCTCCTCGAAGCGGGCTATGCGATCCCGCTGGCATTCCTGCTCGGGTTCGTGGCTCTGATCATGGCCCGCCGCGCGCGTGAGAACCTGCGCTGGCTCCAAGTCAGAGACGACGGCCGCAGAGGGGTGGCGAGCACCGCGGTGATCGTCGCCGCGCTGGTCGTCTGCCTTGCCCTGACCGCCGCTCTCTCGGTCGGTTTCTACGAATTGGTGCTCATTTACCAACATTCGCGGTAGTCGCTCTACAATGACCTGCCCCCGTGTTCGAGATTGGGAACAGCCTCCGCGAAGCGCGCCTGCGCCAAGCCCTCGACTTCCCCGAGATCGAACAGGGGACGAAGATCCGCGGGAAGTATCTGCGCGCCCTCGAGGACGAGCAGTTCGAGGTGCTGCCGGCCCAGACGTACGTCAAGGGCTTCCTGCGCTCGTATGCGGAATACCTCGGACTCGATGGGCAGCTCTACGTCGACGAGTACAACTCACGCTTCGTCGTGGGGGAGGAGGAGCATCCGTCCTCGCGCCCTAGACGTTCGGCCCCGCCGTCGCGGGGAGTGCACGTCCAGTCGCGTGTCGTTCTGCTGACCTTGCTGGGCATCACAGCCGTGACGGCGCTCGTGATCGTCGCCTGGACACGCGGTGAGCCCCCGACGAAGGAACCGGTGGGGCTCGGCGGGACGCCGACACGCACGCCGGCCACGCCGAAGCAGGCGCCCAAGAAAACGTCGAACGCCGTGCGGCTCGCCGTCACAGCCAGCCGCGGCCCCTGCTGGCTGCAGGTGCATCGCGGCTCGGCGACCGGTCGGATCCTGTACCAAGGCACGCTTGAGCGCGGGCAGGACCAGCTCTTCACCGGCCGGCGCCTCTGGATCACACTCGACCGGCCCGAGAATCTGACGACCGTGCTGAACGGCCACGTCTGGCATCTCCCGGTCGGCGGCGTGAAGACGTTGATCGTCACCTCCAGGGGCATCCGCCCCGGCGTTTGACCCGCCCCCGAGCCGTCGTCGTCGTCACCGGCAGCGAGCTCGTCCGCGGCGACCGGCCCGACCGGAACGGCCCGTTCCTGGGGCGTGAGCTGCTCCGGCTCGGCGTCGAGCCGGCTCGGATCGCCATCGTCGGCGACGATCCAGGTGAGCTCGAGGCGGCGCTGCGCGAGGGGCTGGAGGCCGATCTCTGCGTCGTAACCGGCGGGCTCGGGCCCACGCACGACGACCGCACGGTCGAGACCGTGGCGCGCGCGGCGGGGCTGGAGCTGATCGTCGATCCGGCGCTGGAGGCCGAGATCGAGGCGTTCTCGCGCGGAATCGCCGAGCGCCTTGGCCGGCCGTACGCCGACTTCGAGGCGGGCGTCCGCAAGCAGGCGACCCTCCCGGAAGGGGCGCGTGTCCTCGGTCTCGCCGGAACCGCGCCGGGGCTTGTGTTGCACGCCACGAACTGCGTCGTCGTGGTCCTGCCCGGACCGCCGGGGGAGCTGCGCCGCCTCTGGCCCCGGGCCCTCGAGTCCGAGCCGGTGCGCCGGGTGCTCGAGCGGTCGGTCGAGCCTGAACGGCGAGTCCTGCGCTTCTACGGCGCGAGCGAGTCGGCGGTGGCTCAGGCGCTCGCGGAGGGCGGGGGAGAGGGAGAAGGGCTCGCCGCGACCGTCTGCGCGCGCGACTTCGAGATCCACGTCGACCTCGTGGTCGAGGAGCGCGGGCGCGAGCGGGCGGACGCGCTGGCGGAATCGCTGCGGGAGCGGCTCGGGCCCTGGCTCTTCGCCGAGGACGAGCGGCCCGTCGAGGAGCTCGTGCTCGAAGCCTGCCGCGCGCGGGGGCTCTCGCTCGCGGCCGCCGAATCCTGTACGGGCGGGCTCGTCGCAGCGCGCCTGACCTCGGTGCCGGGCGCGAGCGACGTCTTCCTCGGCGCCGTCGTCCCCTACTCGAACGAGCTCAAGACGGTGCTGCTCGGGGTGCCGGGGGAGCTGATGGAGCGCCACGGGGCCGTCTCCGCGGAGGCGGCGACCGCGATGACGGCGGGCGCCAGGTCGCGCCTGGGCGCGGACGTCTCCGTCGCGGTCACGGGCATCGCCGGGCCGGGCGGCGGGACGCCGGAGAAACCCGTGGGCTTGGTCTACCTGCACGCCGAGGGGCCGGAAGGAGGCCGCGTCCTCGAGCTGCGCCTTCCGGGCGACCGGGATGCCGTTCGCGGCCGCGCAGCGGCGGCGGCCCTGCACCTCGTGCGCACGCTTCTGGCACAGAATCGTGACGAAGACGCGTGAATCTCCCTGCTAGCGTCGAAGGCCGTGAGCGGATTCGCCTCTTCTGCGCGCTGCGCCTGCCCGACGAGACGGCGGAGGGCCTCGTCGCCTGGCAGCGGCGCGCGTTCGCCGATGCGCGCGACGTCAAGGTGCTCTCGCGAGCCCACCTGCACGTCACCCTGGCCTTCCTCGGCCACCGCCCCGTCGAGGAGGCCGAGCCGATCGCCGGCGCCCTGCGCGAGGCGGCCGCAGGCGCGGAACAGCCGGTGCTGTCCGTCCGGCGCTACCGCGAGACCAGAAGCGTCGGGATGCTCGCGCTCGGCGACGAGGAGGGCCGGGCGGCGGCGCTGGCGCTCGACCTGCACGAGCGGCTCGAGGCGCTCGGCGTCTACGAGCGCGAGCGGAGGGACTGGCTTCCGCACGTGACCGTCCTGCGCTTTCGCCGGAGACCCGGCCTGCGCCCGGAGCTGCCAGAGCTCGGGACGTTCATTCCGTCCGACGCCGCTCTCTATCATTCGCTGCTGCGGTCCGGTGGAGCGCAGTACGAGGTACTGGAATCGGTCGCCCTAGGAGGTGGATGACGTTGGACCGTGAGCAAGCTCTCGACACCGCCCTCGGCCAGATCGAGCGGCAGTTCGGCAAGGGCTCGGTGATGCGCATGAACGACCAGGCCCAGGTCGCGATCGGCGCCGTCTCGACGGGCTCGCTGGCCCTCGATCTAGCGCTCGGGATCGGCGGGCTTCCGCGCGGGCGCATCGTCGAGGTCTTCGGCCCCGAGTCCTCGGGCAAGACGACGCTCGTCTACCACGTGATCGCCGAGGCCCAGCGACGCGGCGGGATCTGTGCGTTCATCGACGCCGAGCACTCGATGGACCCGGCCTACGCGAAGAAGATCGGCGTGAACATCGACGAGCTGCTCGTCTCGCAGCCCGACACCGGCGAGCAAGGGCTCGAGATCGCCGAGCTGCTCGTGCGGTCGGGGGCGCTGGACGTGGTCGCGGTCGACTCGGTCGCCGCGCTGACGCCGAAGGCCGAGATCGAGGGCGAGATGGGAGACTCGCACGTGGGCCTCCAGGCGCGGCTGATGAGCCAGGCGCTCCGCAAGCTCGCCGGCACGCTCAACCGGACCGACACGATCTGCCTGTTCACGAACCAGCTGCGGGAGAAGATCGGCGTCATGTTCGGCAACCCGGAGACGACCCCGGGCGGCCGGGCGCTCAAGTTCTACTCCTCGGTCCGGCTCGACATCCGCCGGATCGAGACGCTCAAGGACGGTGTCGAGGCGTTCGGCAACCGCGTGCGCGTGAAGGTGGTCAAGAACAAGGTCGCCCCGCCGTTCAAACAGGCCGAGTTCGACATCATCTACGGCACCGGGATCTCCTGGGAGGGCACCGTGCTGGACGCGGCGCTCGAGCGGAAGATCGTGCAGAAGTCCGGCTCGTACTTTAGCTTCGAGGACGAGCGGCTCGGCCAGGGCCGGCAGAACGCGACGGCGTTCCTGCGGGAGCACCCGGACGTGGCGCAGCAGATCCTGGCGCGGATCCAGGTGCTCGCCGGGCCGGACCAGGTCGTCTCGGCACGGCTGCTCCCGGAGCGCGAGGCCGAGAACGGGGCGAAGCCGAAGCCGGCCGAGGCGCCGGAAGAGGTCGGCTCGAAGGCGTAGCGCATGGCCGTTGTGACCGCGCTTGGCGCCGCCGGACGCGGGCGCGTGCGCGTGGAGCTCGACGGCCAAGCGTGGCGGGTGCTGCCGCTGGAGCCGGTCGTGCGCGCGGGGCTCGCCGAGGGCGTCGAGCTCGACCGCGCGCGGCTGCGCACGCTGGCGCGGGAGCTGCGGCGGGCCCGGGCGCTCGGCGTCGCCGGGCGTGCGCTCGCCCGGCGCGACCTCTCCGAGCGGTGCCTGCGCGAGCGGCTTCGCCGGGTTGGGGTGGCACCCGCCGGGACGGACCAGGTCGTCGGAACGCTGCGCCGTGCCGGGCTCGTGGACGACGAGCGCTTCGCCTCTGCCCGCGCGCTGGCGCTCGCGGACCGCGGACTCGGCGACGCGGCGATCCGTTTCGATCTCGAGCGGCACGGGATCTCGCCGGCCGAGCTCGAGGCGGCGCTATCCGGGCTCCAGCCCGAGCGCGAGCGGGCGGAGCGGATCGTCTCGACGCGCGGCGCCGGGCCTGCCACCGCGCGCTACCTGGCCCGGCGCGGTTTCGACGAGGAGGCTGTCGAGGCGACCGCAGGCGTTCACGTTGCGCCGGAGGGCTGAAGGGCGCTAGGATAGGAGGGCTTCATTCGACATTTTGCCTGCATCTACCGTGTTTCCGAATCGGATTGAGAGCCAGGACGAGACCACACACGAGCGCGAGGGAGGGGAAACCGGAGCGGCGGTGAGCTGAGCCGCCTCGCGAGGCTCGCGCGCCTCGCACCCCCCGATTCGAGCATGTCCCGGTGCAGCGGTGCCGGATGAGCACCGCGTTCCGGCGCGGACAACCGGTCCCAGCCGGGCTCACCCCCGGCGCAAGGTAGGGAGCGCGCATGGTCGTCGTCATCGGGATAGCGATCGGTCTGGCAGTCGGGGCCGGGTTCGCGTTTCTGTCGCTCTACGCCTTCGCCGGATCGCGCCTCGCCGCAGCCCGCCGGACGCGCCAGCTCGTCGTGACCGAGGCGAAGCGCGAAGCCGACGCGCTCAGCCGCGAAGCGCAGATCGAGGCCCGCGAGGAGTCGATCCGGCTCCGCGCCGAGATCGAGCAGGAGGTGACGGAACGGCGCGCCGAGATCATCAAGATCGAGGAGCGGGTGCTCGCGAAGGAGGAGGAGATCGACCGCAAGCTGACGGAGCTCTCGCGGCGTGAGCAGGGGATCGCGGACCGCGAGGCTCACACGAAGCAGCTCCAGGACGAGCTGAAGGAGGCGCGGGAGTCCGAGCTCGCCGAGCTGGAGCGGATCTCCGGCATGACCGTGAACGAGGCGAAGGCACACCTGCTCGAGCGCTCGGAAGAGCTGATCAGGCATGAGCTCGCCCGCCGAGTGCGCCAGGCCGAGGAGGAGGCGCGCGCGGAGGCGAAGCGCCGGGCGCGCAACCTCGTCGCCGATGCGCTCCAGCGGGTCGCCGCCAACCATGCCTCGGAGACGACCGTCTCGCTGATCGAGCTTCCCTCGGACGACATGAAGGGCCGGATCATCGGCCGCGAAGGTCGCAACATCCGCGCGCTCGAGCACCTGACCGGGGTGGACGTGATCATCGACGACACGCCCCAGGCGGTCGTGCTCTCGTCCTTCGACGGCATCCGGCGCGAGGTGGCGAAGCTGACCCTGACGAAGCTGATCGAGGACGGCCGCATCCACCCGGCCAGGATCGAGGAGATGTACTACCAGTCGAAGGCGGAGATCGAGGACCACATCCTTCAGGCCGGCGCGCAGGCGGTCTTCGAGGCCAACTGCGGCGACTTCCACGAGGAGCTGGTGAAGATCCTCGGCCGGCTGCGCTTCCGCACGAGCTACGGGCAGAACGTCCTCAAGCACACGCTCGAGGTCGTCCAGCTTGCCGGGATCATGGCCGCCGAGCTCGAGGCGAGCGTGAAGACTGCGAAGCGCGCCGCGCTGCTGCACGACCTCGGCAAGGCGCTGACGCACGAGTTCGAGGGCTCGCACGCGATCCTCTCCGCGCAGTTCGCGCGCCGCTACGGCGAGTCTCCCGCGGTGGTGCACGCCATCGAGGCGCACCACTACGAGATCGAGCCGCAGACCGTCGAAGCGGTGCTCCTGATCGCCGCGGACGCGATCTCGGCCTCGCGCCCGGGCGCGCGCGGCGAGAGCCTGGAGCACTACATCAAGCGCCTGGAGGCGCTCGAGGAGGTCGCAGGCCGACGTGACGGAGTGGAGAAGGTCTACGCGCTTCAGGCCGGGCGGGAGATCCGCGTGATCGTGAAGCCGAAGGAGGTCGACGACGACACCGCCGTCCTCCTCTCCCACGAGATCGCCCGCGAGATCGAGGACCAGCTCGAGTACCCGGGTCAGATCAAGGTGACCGTGATCCGGGAGAGCCGCGCGATCGAATTTGCAAAGTAGCCACGGCTACGATTGAGCCTCCCCATGCGCCGCTATCACGTCACCACGTTCGGGTGCCAGATGAACGCCCACGACTCGGAGCGGATCAAGGGAATGCTCGAGGAGCTCGGCCTGGGCGAGGCGGCGGCCCAGGAGGAGGCAGACGTGCTCGTCTTCAACACGTGCACGATCCGCGAGAAGCCGGATCAGCGTTTCGCCGCCCACCTCGCGCAGGCGCGGGCGCTGAAGGAGCGCGACCCCGAGAAGGTGATCGCGGTCGGCGGGTGCTACGCGGAGGCGCAGCGGGAGCGGCTCTTCTCGCTCTATCCCTACGTGGACGTCGCGTTCGGGCCCGGCTCGATCCCGCACCTCGGCGAGTGGCTCGGAGCCGGCGGCCAGGCGGCCCACAGCCGCTTCGGAGTCGGCGAGACACGGACGTTCGCCGGCAACCTGCCGATGCACCGGGAGCGCCGCTTCCAGGCCTGGGTCCAGGTGTCGATGGGCTGCAACGCGGTCTGCTCGTACTGCATCGTCCCTGCCGTCCGCGGCCGCGAAGTGAGCCGCCGGCCGGGGGAGATCGTGGCCGAGGTGACACGGCTCGCCGCAGAGGGCGTGCGCGAGATCACGCTCCTCGGCCAGAACGTCAATTCCTGGGGCCGCGATCTCCTGCCGGACCTGAAGACGGAGTTCGGGGAGCTCTTGCGGACGTGCGACGCGGTTTCCGGCATCGAGCGGATTCGATTCACGAGCCCGCACCCGAAGGACTTTCGGCGCGAGGTGATCGCCGCGATGGCCGAGTGCGAGGCGGTCTGCGAGCACGCGCACCTGCCGCTTCAGTCCGGCTCGACCCGAATCCTGAAAGCGATGCGGCGTACGTACAGCCGCGAGCGTTACCTGCGGCTCGTCGACGAGCTGCGCGGGGCAATCCCGGACCTCGCGCTCACCACCGACATCATCGTCGGTTTCCCCGGCGAGACGGACCGAGACTTCGAGGAGACGGTCGAAGTCGTGGAGGAGGTCGGATACGACGGTGCCTTCACGTTCGTCTACTCGCCGCGGCACGGGACCGAGGCAGCGACGATGCGCGACCCGGTACCCGAGGACGTCAAGCGCGAGCGGATCGAGCGCCTGATCGACGCCGTCCAACGGATTGCGCGCGAGCGCAACCAGGAACGTGTCGACCGCATCGAGCAGGTTCTCGTCGAGGGACGCAGCCGGACCGATTCATCGCTTCTTCGGGGACGGACGCGCCGGAACACCACGGTCAACTTCACTGGGACCGGGACGCCCGGCGAGCTGGTGGATGTCCGCATCGAGGGCGCGACCTCGACGACGCTGCGCGGAACGACCCTCGCGGCGGTTGCCGCGTAGATGATTGATGCCACGATCTCGCGCGCTCGGCTGCGCGACCTCGGCGGCAAGGATCGGACGGGCCTGCTCGCAGCGTTCCTCCTGCATCTCGCCGGCGTCGACGCCGAGCAGATCGCCGCCGACTACGCGTTGAGCGAGGAGCGCTTGCGCCCGCGGCACGAGGGCTGGTACGCGCAAGCGGAGACGGAGGCGGAGCTCGAGCGCCTTCGCGGCATCTCGCAGACCCCGGCCGAGTCGATCGTCGGAGTCTTCGTGGAGCTCGAGCGACGCTACGGGAGCGTCGAGGGTTTCCTTCGCTCTGCCGGCGTGAGCGAGGAGGAGCTCGCGCTCGTCCATGCACGTCTTCGTGGCTGAGCTGGTTCTCGGGATCTTCGGGCCCACGGCTTCGGGCAAGACCGCCGTCGCGGAGGAACTGGCGGCTCGCCTCCCCGCCGAGCTCGTCTCCGCGGATGCG
>WNGE01009903.1_pt1 | contig 14862 bp, 12 predicted proteins | sample 5400651 | NCBI WGS metagenome assembly WNGE01 (sample SAMN13153370, study PRJNA577476) | soil metagenome | isolation source: 60 cm soil or saprolite under grassland replicate 2 | place: USA:California | collected 2016-06-15 | reverse complement strand
GACAAGGTGTGGATCCCACGAAGGTAAAAACCACTCTGGATACTCTATTCCAGGATGTGAATGGATCTAACCTTACATTGCTCTTCAGTTTGCGTCATGATTTCTCCTCTGAATGGTCGGCATTTGTCAACGGCAGTAGCGATTTTACCGCTAAAATTCGGAAGGACGTCCATTATCCCTACTTTACTCAAGGTCGGACAATCACTATTAATGGACTTGAGTTGTACGAAAAGGACGTGACGAAACATCATTTGATCGGCAGCCAATCAATGTGGGATACTGCAACAGCTGAACTAGCGGACGAAAACAAACAGGCTTTTGTTGTCTCCATCCCGGCGGACCCACCCGGACCGACCCAAATTTTAACACGTACGCCAGCTAAGCAGGTTTATCTCATTGTTCGATATTTGTTGTCGTGATAGTCTTAGGTCCTCACCTGTCTGAAATTAGGAAGGCTGACCGGAAACTAATTATCCCTCCGAAAGCATGATATTGATCAGTATGTGTCTATTGTACAATATAATCTTATGGCATTTGCCCATAAATTTACTCTATTTTAAACCGGATAGAAATTCAGATATGTGCTTTACACTTCAAGCTTTCTCACAGAAGAAAGATGAAATTAATCATCTGCAGTGATTCAGAATAAACAACAACATATATCCCTCACCCCCGACACCACCTCGCGATAAGCCCCCGGCTAAGCTCTGCGGGCAATATTACCCGTCATCATTTAAATCTGAAAAATCTGATAGCATCAATCTCGGTTAAATAGTCCGATTTGGATTAGGGGGTTTGACACATGAGCAGAGGTGACTCCTCTGCTCTCTTTTTAGCAGTAAAGAGCTTAACACACGCGCTAAAGGCTCGATTCACAAAAGCATGAAGCAGTATGATAATTATGAGCCTGAGACAGCGCAGTAAGATGCATGTACAGGTTGCCGAATACGATTAAACGGGAAGGTCAGAAAGCTGCTACTTCTTCTCAGAAAGTGTGAAGTCAAACAATTTAGCAGGTGGAATTTCTAATGCTTGCCCCCATGCATAAGCAGTGCTGATAGTTGTATTGATTACGCCTCGCTCAATCTTCGAAAGCTGGCTGTACTCCATATCAGCTTGTAAAGCAAATTCTCTCATGGATAGTCCCTTCTGCTCTCTGAGCTTCCGGACTTGTTTACCGAATGCTTTACAATATGACTCGTTGAATTTATAATTCACGAGTACAACTTCACAAGAAAAGTAGGGGAAAATGGCGTCATGTATGACATCATTTACAGTATGACAAGTCTTCCACCCACCACCTACAAAGAGCTACTGAAAGAATTCGGCAACCCATTTTCTATACCGTATGAGCGGTTATTGTGGACGTTTGATTGGTTTGACTTCCGTGATAGAATAGTTGATCGTGATGACGATAAGTGCACCAAATGTGGAAGAGGTAAATATAGACTCCTTTCTAATGAAGAGCTTGCTGAATGGAATGCTAAGGCACAAGAACGTGTAAATAAGTTTCACGGGGGAAATGCTCGAAGGATATAAGGATAATCCTTTACTCTATGAAGCATGGAAGAAGGTGAAGCTAAAAGCAGGCGAGTTTGCAAGAAGACAACCAATAGAAAATCCTCCTAAATTAGAAGTTCATCACACTTATTATATCTGGCATTGTCTTCCCTGGGACTATGATCTTGATGCTTTAACTACCTTATGCCATGTATGCCACTGCGAGTATCACAGAAGTAATCAGCCGTTGGCGTATACTGATAAGAGACGTAAATGGATTAAGAAGCTCATAGAATGTGATCGTTGTGGAGGCAGTGGATTTTTGGAGTGTTACGATTATATACAGGGAGGAGTTTGCTTCAAGTGCTGGGGCACAGGCGGATTCGATATTGCTGAAGCATCTGCTCAACTATGAAAGTGAGTTATAAATGAACAGTGACTTTATTAGAACAATTAACGAACACAACCTCTGCACATGTTACATTCTCCCCTTGATAGGGCTGAACAAGTTCAGCTTCGAAGAAGCTAACTTTATAGACAATTACATCACAAGGGATGGAAAGATAATTGCAGTTGAAGTAGTAGACTTCAACTTGTGTTTTGAAGTTAGGCTCAACAAACATTTTGTCGAGCGAAAGCAAAAAGAATACAGTGAGTTCCTCATCTTTCAAATACCTGATGCATGGCTGGAGGACGTAGCATGTTATATGAGGGGCGAATACAGCAAGTTGACTGAATATGCAAAAGAGCTGATAAGAGAGAACAGCGGACTTAAGTATAATGTGACCGATGAGCAAGGCAACAAACGCACGATGCTGTGCTACTGGCGTTGGAGAAACATCGTATTCTTAAAGAGCGTTGGGCAGAAGAACTCAATATACATATACGTGACTTGGAAGGGAGTGAATTACTATCACCTCCCTCTGCAAACAGTTATATAGAGATTGAAAGCCTTGAACAGTCAAAAAAGTAAGAACCACTTTTTGATTGAGAGCCAGCCAAGCTACCCTGGGGCTGCGTAATAGTGAATTCGGCAAAATATTCGTTAACTTCATGAATAAAAGTCTATATGGACAAACCCAATGACTCTAACTCAAGCAATGGAAAAAAATCCTCATACGAATTTGATCCAACTGTAGGTTCTGGTCATATGTTCACTGCTGGCTCCAAGGCTGAAAACACACCTGCAGGCGAAACGGTATCGTCAGGACCACAGGAGAATACAGGTGTTTATTTCACTTTGTCCCCGTCAATAAAAAAGGTGTTAGGCGAAGTTGGGTTTAACCCGTTAAGCGCTTCGAGCCTTGCTCAAACACTTTTTAGACTTCATGGAGAATATGGTCGCGGCGCAGGAGCCAGAATCACTTTATCTGAAACAGGAACGCAAAAAGTCGCAGAAGACTGGGTTCGTGAAGCTCAAAGAATGTTCGACGTTCAAAGCATACTATCGTTCGAACAAAGGTCTACTCTCACACAAATACCCACATTTCATGGCCGTCTTTTAATCATAGGATTATCTTTTCTCGAGCCCTCTCTGCGCACGCAATTGGAAGATGTTGGTATATGGAATATATTAATAGAAGAGCTCCGAGAACCAATAGAAGAAATTTTATCTGAAGAGGGGAAGATTCTGTACTTCAACCAAAACAAAAATCAATTCTCCCCTCAAGAAATCAGTGCCACCGACTTGAAGGACACTGTTCCTAATTGGCAGGATGACCCACTTAAGGATCCCAAAGATGATCTGCTGGGCAGAGGTGCCTTCGCTCGTTACCTCGCGAAACGTATAGATAGTATTCCAGACGATCCCAAATCCACAGGTGCTTACGCAATGCACATATACGGACCTTGGGGTGCAGGAAAGAGTACATTGCTAAACTTCCTTCGTGCGGAATTGGAAAAAATCGCGATTGCCGTAAAAGGAAAACGGGAGGTGAAGAAGTGGTTGATAGTTGAATTCAATGCATGGCGAGAACAACATATACAACCACCGTGGTGGTCTTTGTTAGATCACATTTATAAGACCACAAAAACCAAGCTGAGCATGTGGAATAAGCTTCGAGAATTTTGGTGGCGTCTTAATACGGGTCGGTTTCACTTAATAGTTCTGCTAATTGTCCTCGCATGGATACTCGTGTTATTCGTGCTACCGTTTCTGCCTTCGTTTGTTCAAGGTCAAGAAGGCGCTACAAAAGGCCCCCAAGTTTGGGGTGCTAATGCGGATGCTTTATCTAAGGTCGTCGCATTGGTTACTACAATTTGGGGGATAATAGTAGGTGCGAGACAATCCTTGTTTTTTGGCGCGTCACGGGCAGCGAAAAATTACTCCGAATTAGTAGATGATCCAACCAATAAGATCAGGGAAAGATTTAACGATTTAATAGAGAGGCTACTGCCTTATCGCGTCGCGGTGTTTATTGATGACCTCGACAGGTGCCAAAGTAGCTACGTTGTTGACTTATTGGAAGGAATTCAAACCTTGTTTAGACAAGCTCCAGTTGTATTTATTGTGGCGGCAGACCGAACTTGGTTGAATGCATGCTACGAAGACGTTTACGATAAACTTCAACAACGTGTTCAGGAGCCTGGAAAACATCTTGGAACTCTTTTTCTGGAAAAAGCATTCCGGTTTTCCACATCAATGCCTGGAATACCTGACGAATTGAAAAAGTCGTACTGGCAGTATCTGCTTTATCTGAAAGCAGATCATTCAATTAAGACAGAAATTGACGATGCACGAGAAGAAGCCAAAACCAAAGTTAGTACGACTAAAAATGAGGCTGAAGTTCGCGACTTGGTTAAAGACAGCGCAAAACTTTCTTTTCCTGAAAAAAGAGCGACTATTGAAGAAGCCGTTGTTCACCTTGCTTCACCGGAAATAGTTGAAAGAATTGAACACACGTTAAAACCCTATGCCCATCTTCTGGAACCGAATCCACGAGCAATGAAATTACTGGTGAATGGTTACAGCGCGAACAGGGCCTTGGCTATCCTGTCTGAAGTTGAGATAGACTTACATCAACTGGCGTTGTGGACAATCCTTTCCTCACGTTGGCCAAAGTTGACGGAATATTTGATCGAACATCTCGATGGAAGCTCTCCCAAAATACCTGTAGATCTTCTCGCACTTGTTGAAGATCCAAGTGTCAAAGAGATAATAGTAGGGGATGTTGAACACAAGCCTTTAACTGTGGAAACTTTGAAAAGGTGTGCTCAGATACGATCATAAGGAGTACTCTAGAAGTGATCCTACGTGGCAGAGAAGAAATTATAGGAACTCAACAGCAAAAGAATAACTGCAATTATTTAGCTGTATAGCTGCGTCACCAGATGCGTCAGTAGACGAAGGATTTTGCGCCTGAAGACTGCACGAAAATTTTTTTGGAGAATTGCAGCTCCTCAGACTGGACTTGAACCAGTGACCCTCTGATTAACAGTCAGATGCTCTAACCAGCTGAGCTACTGAGGAATTTTTTCTATTTATTTTTTCAATGACCCTCTGATTAATCCCGCACATGCGGGACTCGAACCAGCTGAGTCACTGAGGAATTTTTAACCGGGCTGCAAAAATAGGAGATTTTGTGTTGTGCCCAAATGGTTTCAATATTTTTTTAAAGCTTTATAAAAAATCAGGAAATCCTTTTTCTTCAAACCCGACCAAAACTCCTTCGTCACTTGATTTCACAGGATATATTTTTAGATAATATCCTTCACCGCTTACGTTTCGGCCATTTAACAAATTGAATCTGTAGCAATGTACAGGACAAACAATATTGCCAGTTAAATCTATGTAACCATAAGCCAATACTCCGCTTGCATGGGGACAAAAATATGCACATGCAAATAATTCATCATTGTATTTGGCAAGTGTAATTTTCTTTTCGTTTACTTCAATGATTAATAAATTATTTTCTGTAAATGCTAATTCATTTTCAGTATCCGCAATTTTAAACCAGGTAAATTTTTTATTCCTCATAATTTAAGATGCCACATGCGCTTCTGATAAAGTGATTTCGACGCAATCCCTCCCGTGCGGGACTATGAAATACAAATGCTGTATCATAAAGATTTTTATTGCAATACCATTAATAAAAATATTCTGTTCTATAGGGATAGCGTTCTTTATATAATTCACGCACTTTTGAAAGAATTAAATTGCGTAAACCATCTACATTCATTCGCTCCGTTGCAGATATAAAGATGCAGTTTCCATCAGTGTTATGTTCCCATTTCTCCCGAAGTTCCCGAAGAATTTCCTGTTTCACAGATGCATCTAACCACATATCAATATTTTTTTCCTCATAAAGATCCATCTTGTTAAAAACAGTAACGACTGGTTTATCAAAAGCATTTATTTCCTGAAGTGTTTTATTTACTACTCCAATCTGTTCTTCATACTGGGGATGTGAAATATCAACCACATGCAGCAGCATATCTGCCTCACGCACTTCATCCAAAGTGCTTTTAAAACTCTCCACGAGATGATGCGGAAGCTTTCGTATAAAACCAACCGTATCGCTAAGTAAAAACGGCGTATTTTCAAAAGTAACTTTTCGTGTAGTGGTGTCAAGCGTTGCAAATAATTTGTTTTCGGCAAACACATCACTCTTGCTTATCACATTCATTATTGTGCTTTTCCCAACATTAGTATAGCCAACCAACGCAACTCTTACAAATTCATCCCGCTCTTTGCGTTGTGTGATTGATTGCTTATTTATTTCATGCAAGCGTTTGCGCAGCAGCGAAATTTTATCTTTTACGATACGCCGGTCAGTTTCTATTTCGGTTTCACCAGGGCCGCGTGTACCAATGCCGCCACCAAGCCTTTCAAGGTGACTCCACATACCCCGTAAGCGTGGAAGCAAATACTGGTATTGGGCAAGCTCTACCTGCACTTTAGCCTGTGCAGTACGTGCACGGCGTGCAAAAATATCCAGGATAAGATCACTGCGATCAATGGTTTTTAGATCAAGCGCTTTTTCAATATTTGCAATTTGCGAACCATTAAGCTCGTCGTCGAAAATGATTATGTCAACAGGCTCGCGTTGAATATAATCCCTGATCTCTTCCAGTTTGCCTTTGCCTATAAAAGTGCGGCTGTCAGGATGTTTTAATTTTTGAGTAAACCGCTTAATGGCAACTGCACCTGCAGTTTCAGCAAGAAAGGCAAGTTCATCGAGGTATTCCTCCACTTGTTGATAAGTTTGTTCTCCCTGCACCAGACCAACTAATATAGCCCGCTCTTCGCTTTTAATCTTTTGTTGTTTCTCAATCAAAATTTTGCAATTTTTCGCAAAGGTAAATTTGATTTACGATTTACCATTTGGAGTTAACAGTCAAGGCCCGTTAATTTTAAAAATGTGGATTAACTATTATTAAGAATCACTTTTGTGAATAATAAAAAGTTTATTTGGGGGAGGGTGGCCTTCCCTGAATCTGTGCAAAATGAATCTGCGGAGCGTGATTCTAAATGATGCCATTTGCAATGCAGATAAAGTGCTTGCGACGCAACGAAGATGCTATGAAATAGAAAAGCTGGTATCATAGATAGTATTCTACTAATAAAGAATTTTTACTAATCCAAAACGGCTGAATTTTTTTATGCTCCATGTTAAGCAATGAAGAATTAATTATAGCCCGCTTAATGTAAGGCCTATTGAATACGGATGAATAGTAGGACCAGCGCCGGTTTTAAGAAAACTTGTTAATTGGTATGATCCATCCAGTGAAATGAACCCATAACCAATTCTGCCCGTAACAGCAAAGCGCGTGCTGTTGATAAAATGTTTATCAGATTCTTTCTGTAGATAAGTTTTTCCATACAACGAACTGCCTGATACATTAACCTGGTTTTTTCCTTTGGTGTATGCTTTGAGAAGCGCTCCCACTTTTACCCCAATTGAAGCTTTAAGTCCTTTATCAGGTGTAGCAGGATTTCCTGCATAGCGAAATTCTACCGGGGCTTCTATAAATGTGGTGGTAAGTTTGAATTTGTCAAAGTGATTAGTGCCGCTATTGGTTACATCAGTAAACGGAAGTGTGCTGCTTACTGACTTAAGATTTACATAGGTATTTTTAAAAAAAATATTGCTGCTGCCAAGGCCAATACCAATACCAATGCTAAAATGAGGATTTGTCTTAAAGGGCTTATCATACATAAAGTAGAAATTGAAATGTCTTGAAAACCCGTCGGGGTTAATGCTATCCGGAACATTGCTCCATCCGTCATAACCATATTGAATTAAAAAATGATCATTAGCCCTGTTACTAAGATCAATTTTACTCCAATCAGTTTTCTTTTTTACATCTTTGTCCTGTGCTTTGGAAACAATAACTGCAGTTAGGCCGAGTATTAAGAGGAATATTTTCTTCATTACGGAGCTTTTGATATTTAAATTTTTGCTATTTTCATCCATTAGCGACAAAAATAATAGAATTGATGCCATGTAGCTGGTTAAAAATAAGTCAAAACCCTAAACTATATTTGAAAAAACAATCCGTATACTATTCTTTAAACTCCAAAATTTAGATTGCACCCATGAAAATATTAATTGCAGAAGATGATCCTGTAATGCTGACGGTTATAAAGCATCAGCTTGCAAAAGATAATTATACAATCAATGCAAATACAGATGCAAGAGATGCATTGCAGGCACTCGAAACATTTAAACCAGATCTTATCATTACTGATATAGTAATGCCTTTTACTTCTGGTCTCGAATTAATAAGTATTGTTCGTTCATCAGGAATAAAAGTGCCTATACTTGTCTTATCTGCTCTTGATCAGGAAGCAACAGTGCTGGAAGCATTATCACTGGGCGCAAATGATTTTATCACTAAGCCTTTTAATAATGCAGAACTTTCAATGCGTGTAAAAAGATTGCTTGGTATAAAAAAGAAATGAGAAGCAGTCTTCAGTTTTCAATTGGCAGTTGCCAGTCTTCGGTCTTCAGTTTGAAGTTTGCGTTTGTAATCTTCAGTATTCAATTTCATGAAAACATAAATTCAACGTCAGATAGTATACCTACTGTCAAATGCTTACTGTTATTGTCCCTGTGCCAAACTATAAGCTCTTTTATCACCCCACATATTCAGTAACTCGCTGGAGCATATTTTAAAGTTGCCACTCAAACTAATATACAGGCCGAGAACATCCTGTTGGTTAAGCGGCATATCATCAATACTTTCAAAACGTACATTATATTGGTTAACGAGATTAGTATATACAGAACCTGTTGGCCACACCTGCGTACCGCGATTGCTAATGTTTACCAGTTTAAACTTGACACCTGCATGCCGTAAACATTTATTGGCAATAACAACAGGTTGCTCATTGCTTTCAATAAAAAAATCTACACCAATAATTTTTTCATTTTCTGTTTCTGAAGATTCCATCATCGGGTTCCTTTCAAGTTTGAATATAGTTTGTGTAGCCGCCATATCTGCCAACACAGGTTTGGCGCCATGTTCAGGGGTTTTACCAAAATTATTTATGATAGCTTCAGCATAGGCAGTAGTATTTAATGAAGGTGTTGATTTATCACCAAAATCACCGGTATGTATTCCCCGCTCTAAAGTATAGAGCAATGCGTTTTCTATAATTGCCGCACTTTGCATCAATCCCATGTGGCGTAACATGCTGATACCACTTAATAATAATGCAGTAGGGTTGGCAATATTTTTTCCTGCAATATCCGGAGCCGTACCATGCACTGCTTCAAATATGCAGATATAATCACCAATATTTGCCGATGGAGCAAAACCAAGTCCGCCAACTAATCCCGCACACAGATCACTTACAATATCTCCCTGCAGATTGGTTAAAACAATCACATCAAAAAGATCGGGTCGTGTAACCAGTTTCATGCACAAATCATCAATAATTATATCATCAGATTTTAATTCAGGATAATCTTTTGCCACTTCATAAAATATCTGCAGAAATAAACCATCCGTAATCTTCATAATGTTTGCTTTATGTGCGCAGGTAATACGTTTGGTTCCTTTTTTCTTTGCCATTTCAAAGGCATATTTAATCAACTGCAAACTTCCTGGTCTTGTAATAAATCTGCGGCTTAGTGCCACATCATGGGTAAGCATGTGTTCAATGCCGCCATAAGTATCTTCAATATTTTCGCGCACAACCGTAATATCTACAGGAATACCTGCTTTGCTAAAAACTGTATCTACACCCTTCAGTGTTTGAAACACCCGCTTGTTTGCATAAGTATTCCATGTTTTGCGTGCAGTAACATTTACACTTTTTACGCCTTTTCCTTTTGGTGTTTCCATGGGCCCTTTAAAAAGTATACCCAACGTTTCAATTGTTCGCTGCGCTTCAGGCGTCATGCCATTGCTGTAACCTTTATCAAAAACCCATTTGCCCATTTCTACAAACTCATATTCCAATGGCACTTTTGCAGCATCAAAAATCTTTAATACTGCACTCATAATTTCAGGACCGATACCATCGCCTTTGGCTACTGCAATTTTTGTCATAAAAAAATATCTCCTTTTATAAAGCACAAAATTAACTCCACAAGAATAGTGCAGAATTAATTTTACAAGTATTTTTTGCCGCCGGGCTTATGTTTTTAAATATCAACTCTTTTTTTAAAAGAGCCGTTTGAATTGTATGAGACAAGTAATAAAAATGAAAATTTGTCCTTACAAAAATTTTTCCTTTCTTTAATGTTTACAACTGAGACCGTTATTAATATGGAAAAAGTTTCAAAAAATGAAATGCCTGATTTTACCGGAATGCATGTATTAATTGCGGAAGATGACCCTATACACATGATGATTGCAGAGAAAATATTGCATTCAAAAAATGCAATTGTTTTAAAAGCCACTAACGGGTTAGAAGCAGTTAAGTTATTGTACGATGGATCTAAAGCAGATATAATTCTTCTCGATCTTGAAATGCCCGAAATGGATGGCTATACTGCTCTTGAAAGAATAAAAGAAAAATTACCCTCCGTTCCTGTTCTAGCCTTCACCGCTAGTATGCTTGATAAAAAAATGCAGGCTTCTCTTTTGCAAAAAGGATTTACTGACAGTATACCCAAACCTTTTAAGCCGGACATATTTTGCGATACAATAATTGCTTCTTTAAAAAAAAATAATTACATAGAAACTATATAAAACCTTACAACCAGAAAAATAATAGTTAAACGAGAAACTTTACCAGCTTTGCAGATTCATGGTATACAAACAAAGTCCGCCCTGGCGAAGCAAAGCTTACGTATAAAAACGTCTGCATAAATCTCTCCTTCATTATTTTCCATTTTGTTTTTTATAATTATTTAGCGCGAAAACATACATTCGTATGATAATATCATAACCAATTATTTTTTATGAAACGAATTATTCGTTATTCCTACTTGTTTGTTGCAATATTTCTTGTAGCAACATCCTGCAAAAAAGCAGTTCCCGATCAAACAAAATATATTCCAAAAGATGCTTTGTTTGTGTTTGATCTCAACTGGAAAAGTCTTTCTGAAAAAACAGCAAAAGGAAATGTCAACTGGGATTCACTATTCAGGTCTTCAATTAATCCGGGCGACGATTCTTCCATTATAAAAGCGAAAAAAAGATTCACAGAGTTTATGCACTCGGGCATTGATACCGAAAAGAATGTTTTTGTGTTTGTAAAAACCGGTGGGTCAATGATGAGTGGTCAAAGCACTACAGGTGGTGTAGTTGCTGCTATAAAAAATGCTGCTGCATTTGAAACCTATATAAAGAATCAGGAAGGGGCAAGTGAGATTAAAAAGGGAAGCAATTTTTCGTATGCTACTTTCAGTAACGACAATTTGTTTATTGGCTGGAATAAAGATGTAGCAATACTTTCAGGAACGGAATCAAAAACCAGAAGATATTTAGATACCTCTGGCAATACCTCAAACAGAAGCTCTTCAGAACAAACGCTGGCAACACTCTTTAATCAGAAAGAAGATGAATCTGTTGCCTCCATTCCCGAGTTTCTTGATTTGATGAATGAAAAAGCCGACATGCTTTTTTGGAGTAACTCAGGCAGCATGTTTAATACAATTCCAATACTTGGCATGACAAAAATTTCCGATCTCTTCAGAAACTCTTATGGCGCAGGCACTGTTAATTTTGATAATGGAAAAGTTACAGCCAACTTAAAATCGTATAGCGGCAAAGAGCTCACAGAAATTTTAAAAAAATATCCGGGCTCCACCGTTAATATGAGTATGGTAAACCAATATCCGTTGCCCGTATCAGGTTATACAGTTGTTTCTTTTAATCCGCAGGTAATTGCAGAGATTATAAAATATGGCGGATTGGAAGGCTCCGTTAACCAGTACCTGCAAAAAATGGAACTTACTTTGGATGATGTGCTTAAGGCATTCAAAGGAGATTTTGCAATTGTGTTTTCTGATTTAGGTATGGCACCGAAAGAATATGAATACAACGGCAACAAATTTACTACCAAACAACCCACTGTGAAGTTAGTGTTTAATGCAGCAATTGGTGATAAGGCGTCTTATGATAAAGTGGTGTCCAAACTTGCAGACCAGGGGATAATGGAAATGCAAAATGGTCAATATGTTCCAAAAGCGATGGGTACTGAATATGCATGGAACATGAACGGCAAAAACCTTGTGATAGCTACAGACAATACTTTAATGCAGCAATATCTCTCCGGCAAAGGAAATGCGGCAATTCCGGCAATCTTAGCGGACAAATCAAAAGGCAAGTCATTTGCGTTGTATGTTGATATCAATAAAATTCTTCAGTCATTTACCGTGGATACTACAGTCAGTAAGACTATGGAAGCCGCGAAGGCAACTTTTAAAAATACTATAGCTACACGCGATAATTTTAATGGTAAATATATAGCAAGTGACTTTGAATTAACCACTATGAACAACAATGAAAACAGTCTTGTATCATTAATAAAATTTTTTGCTTCTGCTTCTGAGCAAATAGAGGAGCATGGAAAAAAGCTGCGGGGCGCCGGGATAAATATTGATTCAACAGATACAATAACGCCGCCAACAACGGGACAATAAGAAATAAATTACAGGCTGCAAACCGCAGCCTTTTTGTTGAGTACATGTTTTTTTGAGCCGAACTCTGGTACTGCTATTTAGCTGCCGTTGCGTCGCACGTTGTGCCATGAAGCAGTTAGGTAAAACTAATTGCATGTTCTTTCAAAGATGATGGGAGGTAAAGAAGATTACTTGAACCATCGGTAGCACTGTTACAGGCGGGGCTATCAAAACACCTCACGCTGCTTCTGTTGTAAAACGGCGGTGGTGAACGGTGAGGGAAAAGGCTTCATTAAAGAGGTCAGTTAAGTAGCAAAGAGATGAACGAAAGTGAACCGTTGATGAAGTGTCGAAACGCATACTCGTGTGGCGAAACTCAGATGTTAGTGCGTATCTGAGGATAAGTGCAGCGGACACCTGGTTTACTGGCTGCATGCTCACCGGCATAGAGACGGCATGACTTTGCTACGGGCTTTGAAAGGGAACTTGGGAGAACCTGTTGGATAAACTTATGAGCAGAGGCGGAAACGAGCTGAATAATGAAATAAATAATTCAGAAGACTTACACAAGTTAATGTTACAAAGCCAGCAGGTAGTCGGACAGCATCGTAGTAGTGAAGATGTCTGCTGAAAAGCGGAAGGAGTGAAGGGTGCTGGTCATCTAAGTAAATGTTCAAAACGGAACAATCCGCCTTAGGCGGAGATGATTCCAAGAATATTTGCGTATCTGAAACAAGTCAAGTAGTAAAGACGAAGTTAGGATATTAAGCGATGACACGAGCCGTATGATGGGAGACTATCACGTACGGTTCTGTGAGAGGCTTGCGGGTGAAACTCCCGCTTGCCTACTCGGCCTTCAACGCTTTTATCTTTACTGAACAAAAATCACAGCACGCATTTATAAGTATATGCAGATTGAATTAAAACAAATTGTTCCAATTCCTTTAAAGGATAAGTTTTCAAAACGCAACTCTGATTTATGGAACCGGCATCTGCAATTTTCAAAAGGTGAATGGATAAAAATAAAAGCCCCAAGTGGTACAGGTAAAACAACTTTCGTTCATATTATTTACAAACTTCGTTACGATTATGAGGGCACTGTTTTATGGAGCAACAAAGATTTAAAAGAAATAAATGAAGATGCGCTGGCACAAATGCGTCAGCAAAAAATGAGTATCATATTCCAGGATCTTCGTTTATTTCCAAATTTAACTGCAAGAGAGAACATTGAATTGAGCCGTGTATTGCAACAACCATTCTATGATAGCACTATAATAGATACGATGGCAGAAGGTCTTGGTATCATGCATATTTTGCATCAGAATGCAGGCTTATGCAGTTATGGTGAGCAGCAGCGCATTGCAATAATTCGTGCATTGATAAAACCTTTTGACTGGCTGATTATGGATGAACCTTTCAGTCATCTTGATCATGAGAATATTACAAAAGCAGCATCGCTAATAGCACAGGAATGTAAAAAAAGAAACGCAGGATTTTTATTAACAGACCTTGAAGATGATAATCATTTTAATTACTCGCAAATATTGAATTTGTGAAATGTTATTGGTCCTGGCAGCTTGTTTGGTTGTTGGTGAAATGTATATTGTCTATTTAAAAGAATTTCTTGCACTAAATAATCAGATGCAGCATTTAAACTGACGGAATGTCTTGCAGAATAAAGAACAAAGCGTAAAAGAGTGCGACGCAACGGAAGCCTCATAGTAGTAATGAAGACGGTCTCATAAAAATGTAAAATATAAAATGAAGAATAAAAAGTAAGAACTACAAACTGCAAACTATGCTTAATCTGCTTTTACAAAAATTAATACGAACAAGCAGTGGCCGCACAAGGTTTATACTGGCAGTGGTGGGTTTATCTATAGCCTTGCTGCTCATTTTATCTGCAGTGCAAATACAGGCGAACTACAATGATTTGCTTCACAGCAAAACCAACCAGGACAGTATTGCTAATTTTCTTGTTATCAATAAAGCTGTGACCAATAAAACTATTGGCGCTACCAATTTAACCGATGCAGAAATTGCGGACCTCAAGAGGCAACCCTTTGCAGATGCCATCGGTATTTTAACGCCGAGCCGTTTTAAAGTTGCCGCACAAAGCATAAGCGACCGGATACCTTTTTATTCAGAAATATTTTTTGAAAGTGTGCCTGATGAATTTATTGATGTGCAAAGCGCAGACTGGAAATGGAACAGCAACTCCAATTTTATTCCTATGATTGTGCCGAACCAGTTTTTAGACATGTATAATTTTGGTTTTGCCACATCGCAGGATCTGCCGCAACTTACACAGGAGTTGGTAAAAAGCCTTCCCATAGAAATT
>WNGE01006686.1_pt1 | contig 14862 bp, 14 predicted proteins | sample 5400651 | NCBI WGS metagenome assembly WNGE01 (sample SAMN13153370, study PRJNA577476) | soil metagenome | isolation source: 60 cm soil or saprolite under grassland replicate 2 | place: USA:California | collected 2016-06-15 | reverse complement strand
CGCTGGCTGAAGGAGCAGGGCGTCGAGCACCCCGAGGCGGCATTGGCGGGCGCCGGGGGAGCACCGCTCGCCGCGCTGAAGGCCACCGGATCCGAATCCGACCGCTTGCGGTTCATAGAGGGTCTGGAAAATCCCAGTTTCGATCCGATTGCCCTCGCTGAAACGGTCCTGCGCGTTCCGCCGTGGGACCTGGTCGGGTGGCTGCAGCGCTGGAGCTACGATCTGCTCCTCGCCCGCGTCGCCGGCCGGATCCTGTATCACGTCAAACATGAAGGGGTCATCGCCGATACTTCACGGAGCTGCGAGGCGGCCGATATCGCCGCGTACCTGCGGGTGCTGGCGCAGGCGCGCACGCTCGCCCGGCACCCGCTCAACGCGAAGCTGTTCGTCGAGGACCTCCTGCTGCAATATCGGCGGTTGATCGGATCGTGACCGAAGGACTGATCGACTCGCACTGCCACCTGGATTTTCCGGAATTCAGTGGGAAGATGGCCGAGGTGCGCGAGGAAATGCGCGCGAACGGCGTGACCCACGCGCTGTGCATCAGCGTCAATCTCGCCGATTTTCCCAAGGTGCTGGCTCTCGCCGAGACTCACGATAATTTTTTCGCGAGCGTGGGCGTGCATCCGGACCACGAGGACCGCGCCGCGGTGGATCCGGCGCGGCTGGTCGAGCTTGCGCGCCATCCGCGGGTTGTCGCGATCGGCGAGACCGGCCTCGATTACTACCGCGTGAGCGGCGACCTCGAGTGGCAGCGTCGCGATCGGCGAGACCGGCCTCGATTACTACCGCGTGAGCGGCGACCTCGAGTGGCAGCGCGAGCGCTTTCGCGCCCATATCCGCGCCGCGCGCGATTGCGGGAAACCCCTGGTCATCCACACGCGGAAAGCCGCCGAGGACACGCTGTGCATCATGCGGGAGGAGGGGGCGGCCGAAGTCGGGGGGGTCATGCACTGTTTCACCGAGTCCCAGGAGGTCGCCGACGCGGCCGTGAGCCTGGGGTTCCACATCTCTTTCTCGGGGATCGTGACTTTCAAGAACGCCGGAGCCCTGAAGGAGGTGGCGCGCAACGTGCCCCTGGATCGGCTGCTGGTCGAAACCGATTCGCCCTACCTCGCCCCAGTCCCGCATCGGGGCAAGACCAACCGCCCCGCCCTCGTTCGTCACGTGGCGGAGGAGGTCGCCCGTCTGCGCAGCATGCGGCTCGAAGACCTTGCTCGGGCGACGACCGATAACTTTGCGCGCCTGTTCAAGCCTCCGAAATGAAGCTAGAAATTACCTTAGGTAAGAGACACAAGTGCTGGGTGTATCGATAGTATTTCTGTATGTTGGCGTAGATTATGTATTTTACATAATACACATATGCGACAAATTACTTATCCCCGGTCTGTATCCTTCGCTTGAGGTCCCGGGCCAGGGCCGAGTCGAGCTTCTCCAGGCGCTCGAGCGCCATCCGGGCTTCCTCACGGTTCCCGACCCGGGCCAGCGCCGACCCGAGTCCGAACCATCCCCCCGCAAATTGCGGTTCGAGGCGCACCGCCTCCCGGTACGCGGCGATGGCCTGGTCCAGCCGACGGCTATCGCGGTAAGCCTCCCCAAGAAGAAAAAACGTGACAAAGGATGTGCGGCCGATGGTACTCGCGCGCTCCAGGGTCCGCGCCGCCTGCCCCGGCTGCCCAGCCAGCCGCTGAGTCTCGCCGAGCAGAATCCAGGCGCCGATGTCCTCCGGGTTGCGCTGGATTACGCGCGAAAGCACCGAGGCCGCCTTCGGATACTCGCCGCTGCGCAGCCAGGCGTAGCCCGCGACCACCCCCCAGTCGGAACCTTCGGGATCCCGGCGCTGCCGTTCCTCGGCGTAGCGCAATAGCCCGTTCCAATCCCGCCCCCGGTTGAGCTCGGCGATCCGCTCCCGGTCCTCAAAGCTGTCCCCGCGCCCGGCGAGCGCGGACGCCGGGACCTCCTCCGGTGCAGAAGAGAAGCCGCCGCAGCCGGAGAGCGAAGCTGCAAGGGCCGCGGCGAGCGCGAGGAAACAGAGGTCAAACCTTGTTCTGATAGACGTAGGCCTGCTGTTTGATGTCCGATTCCCGGATCCGTCTGCTCCTGGACGATGTGCGGCTTGTCCCGCAGCAGCTCCCGGATCATTCGGGTGAGATCGGATTCGTAGGGTTGCGCCATGGTTGAAATTATACGCTCGCGCGGGCTACCGGCCCCCAGGTAAAGCAACCCCCTTGCCAAACGGACGTATACTGTATATAAATACACTGATACGGAGGCCCCATGACCGAAGAGCTCACCCCCAAGCAGCGCAAAGTCCTCAACTTCGTCCGCAAATCCATCCAAAAGACCGGTTTTCCGCCCACCCGCACGGAGATCGCCAAGGCGTTCAGCTACAGCTCGCCCAACGCCGCCCAGGAGCATCTGCGCATCCTGGACAGAAAAGGCGCGATCGAGCTGACCCCGAGCGCCTCGCGCGGCATCCGCCTCACCGAAGAGCCCGGGCTGCCTCTCATCGGCCGCGTCGCCGCGGGCAGCCCCATCCTCGCCGAGGAGCACATCGAACGGCACTGCCAGGTCGATCCGGCCCTGTTCCAGCCGCGCGCCGACTATCTGCTCAAGGTACGCGGCATGAGCATGAGGGACGCCGGCATCCTCGACGGCGACCTGCTCGCCGTGCACCGCACGCGCGAGGCGCGCTCGGGCCAGATCGTGGTGGCGCGGGTGCACGACGAGGTCACGGTGAAGCGCCTGCGCCGCCGCGGCAACAGCATCGAGCTGCTCCCCGAGAATCCCGAGTTCAAGACCATCGTCGTCGATCTGCGCGAGGACGATTTCGCCATCGAAGGCCTCGGCGTCGGCGTGATCCGCCGGCCTCTTTGACGCCCGCGTTTCCGCAGGCCGCGGTCCATGGCGGGCACGCCTTACTCTTTCGCCGCTCTGCTCGAGCGCCCCGATATCTGGCGCGGCGACAGTTTGAGCCGGGCCGGCACGCCGGCGGTTCCCAGCGGATTCCCCGAGCTTGACGCCGAGCTTCCCGGCGGCGGCTGGCCCGCCGGAACGCTGACCGAGGTCCTGCCCGCGCACGAAGGCATCGGCGAGCTGCGCCTGCTTGGACCTGCGCTTGCCGGACTGTCCAGGCGCGGACTGCGGCTCGTCTGGATCGCGCCGCCTCACCTGCCCTACGCGCCGGCGCTTGCCGCGGCGGGAATCGATATCGCGAACCTCGTCGTTGTGCGCGTTGCTTCGCCGAAAGAAACGCTCTGGGCAACCGAGCAGGCGCTTGCCGCGACCGCCTGCGGCGCGGTGCTCGCCTGGCCCCAAGGCGCGAAATACGCGGAGCTGAGGCGCCTGCAAATCGCTGCCGAAGGCGGTCGCGCACCTGCTTTTCTGTTCCGGGTCCCGGAGGCTGCGAGCGAGTCTTCTCCCGCCCCGCTGCGGATCGCGCTCGGCACAAGCGACGGCGGCCTTGCGGTACGCGTGCTCAAGCGCCGCAGTGCCCCCCTCGCCCACCCTATCCTGCTGCCGTCGATGCCGCCCGCCGTGCGCGGCAAAAGCCATCATGTGGACCGCCATCCGGTTGCCCCAGCTGCCGCTCGAGATTTTCCTGCGCGGCTCGTCCACGCCTGAGCCTTTCGCGGTCGAAGAGCAACACCGCGTTTTCGCCTGCGACCGCAAGGCCTTCGCGCGCGGCGTTCGCGCGGGCATGGCTGTTTCGGCGTCGCTCGCCTTCGCGCCGCGGCTGCGCGTTGTGCCGCGCGATCCCGCGGCGGAGACCGAAGCCCTGCTCGGCGTGGCCGGCTGGGCGGCGCAGTTCACGCCCGGCGTGGCGCTCGAGTTTCCCGACGGCGTGCTGCTCGAAGTCTCGGGCAGCCTCAAGCTCTTCGGCGGCCTGGAGCCGCTTCTCGAGCGCCTGCGCCGGGGGCTGGCGGAGATGGGCTGGAGCGCGACGCTTGCGGGCGCTCCCACGCCGCGCGCGGCTTTCTGGCTCGCCCTGGCTGGAAAACAGAAATTCATCGGCTCGATGGTCGAGCTCGAACCGGCGCTGGCCGTGTCGCCCGTGGAGGTCCTGCGCTGCGGCGATGAAACGCTCGAGGCGCTCGAAGCGATCGGCGTTCGCACGCTCGGCGAGCTGCGTGCGCTGCCGCGCGAAAGCGTGGCGCGGCGCTTCGGACAGGAGTTGCTCGACGAGCTCGACCGCGCGCTCGGGCGGCTTTCCGATCCGCGGAATTTTTTCGTCCCGCCGGCGCGGTTCAGGGCGGCGATCGAGCTTTCCGCCGAAGTCACCCAGGCCGAGGCCCTGCTTTTCGCCGCGAGGCGGCTGATCGTCCAGCTCGCCGGGTTCCTCGCCGCGCGCTCGGGCGGCGTGCAGCGCTTCGTTCTCAGGCTCAAGCACCGCGACAAAGCCACTGAAGTCGCGATCGGCCTGGTCGCGCCCTCGCGCGACGCCGAGCACTTCGCACTGCTTTTGCGCGAGCGGCTTTCCAGTCTCGCGCTCGCCGAGCCGGTGCGTGAAATCACATTGCAGGCCGACGACGTGGTGCCGCTTCCCGGCCGCAACCTCGGGCTGCTGCTCGAGCAAGGCAAGCCGGCGGGTAATTGGGAGCATCTGGTCGAGCGGCTGCGCGCGCGGCTCGGCACCGATGCCGTATATGGGCTTGTCCTGCGGGCGGAGCATCGTCCCGAACGCGCGGTCTCCGCTGGCGAGCCGGATTCGAAGCCATTGCATCTGGACTTCGGCGAACGCCCGTTTTGGCTGCTCGATCGCCCGAAACCGCTCGCAGAAGTCAGCGCCGTGCCGAACCACGAAGGACCGCTCGAGCTGCTTGCCGGCCCGGAACGCATCGAGTCCGGCTGGTGGGACGGCGACGACGTCGCCCGCGACTACTTCGTCGCCCGCATGCAGAGCGAGGCGCTCGTGTGGATCTATCGCGAGCGGCGCGGCGAAGGCGGATGGTATCTGCACGGCGTTTTCGCCTGAAGCCGTGTATTCCCCTCTCCCCGCCTACGCCGAGCTGCACTGCCTTTCGAACTTCACTTTTCTTCGCGGCGCTTCGCATCCGGAAGAGCTGGTGAAGCGCGCCGCCGGGCTGGGCTACTCGGCGCTTGCCGTCACCGACGAGTGCTCGCTTGCCGGAGCCGTGCGGGCGCATGTCGCGGCGAAAGAGGTCGGTTTGCCTCTGGTCATCGGCTCGGAGATACGGCTGAACGATGGGCCGAAGCTCGTGATGCTCGCCACCGACCGCGAGAGCTACGGCAATCTTTCCGAGCTGATCACCCGCGGCCGGCGCAGGAGCAAGAAGGGCAGCTACTCGCTTGGTCGATCCGATCTCGATGGCGCCCTGCCCGGCTGTCTCGTTCTCCTGGTTCCGGACGGAAAGCGCGACGTCGAGCACGCGCGGTTCGTCGCCGAGCGCTTCGCCGGCCGCGCCTGGATCGCGGCGGAGCTGTTGTTGGGGCCGGACGACCGGGCGCGACTGGGCGAGCTGCGAGAACTGGGCAAGAGCTCCGGTCTGCCGCTCGTGGCGGCGGGCGACGTGCACATGCACGTACGCTCCCGCAGGCGCCTGCAGGACACCTTGACGGCCATCCGCCTGCGCACGACAGTGCAGGCCTGCGGCCACGCGCTCCATCCCAACGCCGAGCGGCATCTGCGGCTGCGCATGCGCCTGGCGCAAATCTATCCGGCCGAACTGCTCGCCGAGACCGTGCGCGTCGCCGAGCGCTGCAGATTTTCCCTGGATGAGCTGCGTTACGAATATCCCGAGGAGCTCGTCCCCGCCGGCGAAACGCCTTCGAGCCATCTGCGCAAGCTGACCGAGAAGGGACTGGCGTGGCGCTTCCCGAGCGGCGTCCCGGACGAGATACGCAAGCTGATCGAGCACGAGCTCGCGCTCATCGCCGAGCTCAAATACGAGCCTTTCTTTCTCACCGTCTGCGACGTGGTCGAGTTCGCGCGCGCGAAAAAAATCCTCTGCCAGGGACGCGGCTCGGCGGCGAACTCCGCCGTCTGCTACGCGCTCGGCATCACCGAGATCGATCCCGCGCGCATGAACGGGCTGTTCGAGCGCTTCGTCTCGAAGGAGCGCCACGAGCCGCCCGATATCGACGTCGACTTCGAGCACGACCGGCGCGAGGAGGTCATCCAGTACGTCTACGGCAAGTACGGCCGCGACCGCGCTGCGATCGCGGCCACCCTCATCACCTACCGGCCAAAGAGCGCGCTGCGCGATGCCGGCAAGGCGCTCGGCCTCGATCTGGATCAGGTCGACCGGCTGGTGAAGAATCTCGCCTGGTGGGACGATAGGAGCTCGCTTCCCCAGCGCATGCGCGAGGCGGGACTCGATCCGGCCAGTCCGACAATCCAGCGGACGATCGAGCTTGCCGTCGCCCTCTTCGGCTTCCCGCGGCACCTGTCCCAGCACGTCGGCGGCTTCGTCATCTCGCGAGGGGCCCTGGAGCGCCTGGTGCCGATCGAGAACGCTGCGATGAAGGACCGCAGCGTCATCGAGTGGGACAAGGACGACCTCGACGCGCTCGGGCTCCTCAAAGTGGATGTTCTTGCACTGGGCATGCTGTCCGCCATTCGGCGCGCGCTCGACCTGATCGGCGCCTGGCGCGGTCGGCCCTTTACAGTAGCCGATATCCCCGCCGAGGACCCGGAGGTGTACGAGATGATCCGGCACGCCGACACGATCGGCGTGTTCCAGATCGAGTCGCGGGCGCAGATGAGCATGCTGCCGCGGCTGAAGCCGAAGGACTTCTACGACCTCGTGATCGAGATCGCGATCGTGCGCCCGGGACCGATCCAGGGCGACATGGTGCATCCCTACCTGCGGCGGCGGGACGGGATCGAGCCGGTCGAGTATCCCAGCAAGGAGGTGGAGAACGTGCTCAAGCGCACGCTCGGCGTGCCGATTTTCCAGGAGCAGGTCATGCAGCTCGCCGTGGTCGCAGCGGGTTTTACGCCCGGAAAGGCCGACCAGCTGCGCCGCTCGATGGCTTCCTGGCGGCGCAACGGGAATATCGAGCGCTTTCGCGAGCCGTTGATAAACGGAATGCTGGAACGACACTACACCCGGGAATTCGCCGAACGCATCTACCAGCAGATCTGCGGCTTCGGGGAATACGGCTTTCCGGAGTCGCATTCGGCGAGCTTCGCGCTGATCGCCTACAGCTCGGCCTGGATCAAGCGCTATCACCCCGCGGCGTTTCTTGCCGCGCTTATCAACAGCCATCCGATGGGTTTCTACACGCCTTCACAGCTCATGCAGGACGCTCGCCGCCATGGTGTCGAGGTGCGACCGGTCGATGCAACCGCGAGCGAATGGGATTGCACTCTGGAGCCCGGGCTCGAAGGGAAACCCGCGGTCCGCCTGGGCTTCCGCCTGGTGCAGGGTCTGTCGCAGCCCGGCGCCGAGCGCGTCGTCGCGGCACGGCGTATCCGGCCGCTCGCCGGCGTCCACGATCTCGCCCGCCGCGCAGAGCTCGACCGCCGCGACCTGAAATGCCTTGCCGCGGCCGGAGCCCTGGAAGCGCTCTCGGGCCATCGGCGCCACGCTTACTGGCAGGTCGCGGGAATCGAAACCGGCGCGCATATCCTGCGCGACGCGCCGGTGGCGGAAACTCCGGCGATTTTGCCGCCTCCAACCGAGGGGGAGAACCTCGTCGCCGACTACGCGAGCACCGGCCTCACTCTCGGGCGCCACCCTCTCGCGCTGCTGCGGGCGCGTTTGTCGCGCATGCGCTTCGCCACCGCCGATGAGATCAAGCTATTGCCGAGCGGCAGCCCGGCGCGCGCGGCGGGCATCGTCACCGGCCGCCAGCGCCCGGGCACCGCTTCCGGAACGGTGTTCGTGACGCTCGAAGACGAGACCGGCTGCATCAACGTCATCGTCTGGCCCCATCTCACCGAGCGCCAGCGGCGCGAGCTGCTCGGCGCGCGCCTGATGGGCGTCGAGGGGGTGCTTGAACGCGAAGGCGAAGTGATGCATCTTATAGCCAGGCGGCTGACCGACCACAGCGCCCTTCTGGGGAGACTTGCCACGCCCTCGCGGGATTTTCACTGATGTACGCGGACACGCTGAAATTGATCGTCACCGGCGACAGGCGGCGCCCTTCGCCACGGCTGCCCGAGCGCCTGAACGGCCTGTTCCGCTCGCTCGGCGATGCCCGCGGCGGGCGCGCCGAACGCATCGAGGACGAGATCTGGAGGCTGTGGATGGCCTACCGCGACTCCACGGCGGCGTTCGACCTGGAGCGGGCGACGCGTGCTCTCACCGCGCTCGATTTCCCGGCGGCCGAGCGCATCCTGGCGAGGCTCGTCGCCGCTCATCCGGATTTCGCCGAGGCCTGGAACAAGCGCGCCACGCTCTATTACATGCAGAACCGCGACGACGAAAGCGTGGCCAGCATCCACCACACGCTGCAGCTCGAGCCGCGCCACTACGGCGCGATCTGCGGCTTCGCGCAGATCTGCCTCTCGCTCGGCGATACCGACGGCGCGCTCTTCGCCTTCGACGCGGCACTGCGCGTCAACCCTCACCTGAATGATGCGCGCGAGGCGGTCGACAAGCTGCTGCGCACGCCGCGGTCCGGCGCGTTTCACTGAATTGAACGCCCCGCGCGGCCGAATCAGCTCGCGCGGTACATGTAATCGCGGGTGAGCGGCAAGGGATTCGAGGTCCCGCCTTCCCTGCGCGCGAGCACCTGGTAGACGTTCATCCACTCGTTCTGGAAGCCGTGCGCGCAGCCGGCGAGATAGACCTGCCAGATGCGGTAGCGCTTGTCCCCCGCAGCCGTGATCGCCCGCTCGCGGCTCTGTTCCAGGCGCTTGGCCCACTCCAGGCAGGTGCGGGCGTAGTGGCGCCGCAGCGACTCGACGTCCGCGACCTCGAGTCCGGCGCGGGCCATCTCGCGAAGCACGAGCGACAGGTGGGGGAGCTCGCCGTGCGGGAAAACGTAGCGGTGGACGAATTCCCCCGCCCCCATCCCCACCCAGCGGCTGTCGGGGTCGCTCGAAGTGATGCCGTGGTTCATGACGACACCGCCCTCGGCGAGCAGCGAGCGGATCTTCGCGAAATAAGCCTTGATATGGCGCAAGCCGACGTGCTCGAACATGCCTACGCTCGCGATCTTGTCGAAGACGCGTTCGCCGGGGATATCGCGGTAGTCTTCCAGGCGGACTTCGCAACTGTCTTCGAGGCCTTCTTCCCGGATCCGCTGCGAGACGAACTCGTACTGGTTGCGGCTGAGCGTAACGCCGGTCGCGCGGGCGCCGTATTTTTTCGCCGCGCGCAGGATGAGCGCGCCCCAGCCGCATCCGATGTCGAGAAACCGCTCGCCGGGTCCGAGCATGAGCTTGTTGAGGATGTGGTCGAGTTTCTGCTCCTGGGCCGCGTCCAGGGAATCGGTCTCGCTGCGGAAATAGGCGCAGGAATACACCATGTTCCGGTCCAGCCACAGCGAATAGAAGTCGTTCGAGACGTCGTAGTGGTACCGGATCGCGTCGCGGTCGCGCCTTCGCGTGTGACGCCAGACACGGCGCAGACCGCTGCGCCCGCGGGAAGCGGCGGCTCGCGCGAGGCCCTCCGCCACCCGGAACACCTCGAGTATCGGCCCCTCGACCCGCAGAGTCCCTTCCACGTAGGCCTGGCCGAGCTTCATCAGGTCGGGAGACACCAGGAAACGCAAGGCCGACGGGCCGGGAACGCCGATTTTCACCTTGGGTTGGGTGGCGAGATCGAAGGCGCGGCCGTTCCACAGCTCGAGGCGCAGCGAAATGGCCGCGGATTGCTTGAGCTTTTCGATTAGCCGTTCGAGGCGACGTTCGAGAAACATGTGATTTCTTCAGAACTGCGGCTATCATAGCATCGCCCGCAGGGGGGTGTGCGCCTGCGCGGGAGGTGTTCATGCGCAAATGACAAAAGCTCCCCAAGGATTCTGAATTGGAGGCGTTCCTCGCATCGCTCGTCAGCGTCGCCTTTCACGGCACCGCGCTGGGGATGATCCTGTACGTGATCTCGGTCGGCCTGTCGGTGACGATGGGCCTGATGGGGTTCGCCAATCTCGCCCACGGGGTGTTCGCCATGGCCGGGGGCTACATCCTCACCACGGCGATCTCGCGTTTCGGCGTGCCCTTCCCGCTCGCCCTCGCGCTCGCGTTCGCGCTCGTCGCCGCCGGCAGCGTGGTCCTCGAGCGGCTGCTTTACTCCAGGCTCTACGCGGCGAGCGACCTCGAACAGGTGCTGTTTACCATCGGCCTGATCTTCATCGCGGTGGCCGTGGCGCGCTTCATTTACGGAACGCTCCAGCAGCCGGTGGTTCTGCCCGATTATCTGAAGGGCCAGTTTGCGCTCCTCGGCCGCGATTTCCCGGCTTACCGGGTTTTCATCATCGTTTTCAGCGCGATGATGGTGGGGCTGCTGTGGTTCGGCGTCGAGCGCACGCGCTGGGGCGCGATGGTGCGCGCTGCGGTCGACAACCGCGCGATGGCGCAATCAGTGGGGATCAACACCAAGCGCCTGTTCACGCTCACCTTCGCGCTCGGCAGCGGGCTCGCGGGACTGGGCGGCGGGCTCGGCGCCGAGATCATCGCGATCCAGCCGACCTATCCGTTCGAGAACCTCGTGTATTTCCTGGTGGTGGTCTCCGTCGGGGGCCTCGGCAGCCTGCGCGGGCCGTTCGTCGCGGCGCTCCTTATCGGCATCGCCGATACCGCCTGCAAATACTGGCTGCCGCAATACGGCGCCTTCCCCATCTACGCCGCGACCATAGCCGTCCTGCTGTGGCGGCCGGCCGGACTGTTCGGGAAGCACGCATGAGGCACGAGGGCGGTTACAGCGCCGATACCCGCGTCCGCTGGCCCGAGTTTCTGCCGTGGATCGCCGCCCTCGCCGGCTTCTTCCTGCTGCCGGAGTATCTGTCGCTCGGCGCGCGCATCCTCGTCTACATCCTCTATGCGCTGTCGCTCGATCTCATCGTCGGCTATGCCGGGATCATCACGCTCGGACACAGCGCCTACTTCGGCGTCGGCGCCTACGCGGCCGGGATTCTCGCCGCGAAGGCGGGGATCACCGACCCGCTCGCGCAGCTTGCCGCCGCGGGGGCGGCGGGCGCCTTGCTCGGGATCGGCACGGGGGCGATCATCCTGCGGACCCGGGCGCTCACGCTGCTCATGCTCACCCTTGCGATCACTTCGGTGTGTCTCGAGATCGCCAACAAGGCGACCGCCCTCACCGGCGGCGCCGACGGGCTTTCCGGCGTTGTCGTCGCGCCGGTTCTCGGCCTGTTCAGGTTCGACCTCTTCGGCAAGACGGCGTATCTCTACTGCTTGGTCGTACTGTTGGTCGGTTGGTGGCTCGTGAGGAAGATGATCTACTCGCCCTTCGGGGCCTCGCTCACCGGGGTGCGCGAGAACAGCCTGCGCATGCACGCGATCGGTGCTCCGGTCTACTGGCGCCTGGTCCTGGTCTATACCTGCTCGGCCGCGATCGCCGGCGTCGCCGGAGGTCTGATCACGCAGACCAACCAGTTCGTGGGGCTGAACGTGCTGACCTTCGAATCCGCAGGCGAGCTGCTGGTGATGCTGATTCTGGGCGGCGTGGGACGCATCTACGGTGCTTTCGTCGGGCCGGTCGTGTACCTCATCGCGCAGGACCTCTTCGCCAAGCAATTGCCGGAGTACTGGGGCTTCGGGATCGGCGTGATGCTCGTGCTCGTGGTGATGTTCGCGCGGGGCGGGATCCTCGGAATCCTCGACGCTCTGCTCGCCAGGCTGCGGAGAAAATCGTGAGCGCTGCGCTCGAAACGTACAGGCTGTGCAAGAGCTTCGGCGCGCTCACCGTGGCCGACGACATCGATTTCCGTCTGCAAACCGGCGCGCGCCACGCCCTGATCGGGCCGAACGGCGCCGGCAAGACCACCTTCGTCAACATGCTCATGGGTGCGCTCGCGCCCTCCTCCGGCCGGATCGTGCTCGGCGGGGAGGACATCACCGCAGTGGGACAGGCCACGCGCGTGAAGCGCGGGCTGGGCCGGACGTTCCAGATCAACGCGCTGTTCCGCCGCCTCTCGGTGCTCGACAACGTGGCGCTCGGCGTGGCCGAGCGCCGCGGAGTCGCCCGGCGCATGCTGCGCGCGGCGAGCGCGCACCGCGAAGTGCGCGACGAAAGCATGGAGCTGCTCGCCACGCTCGGGCTGGCCGAGGACGCGAATCAGCGCATCCTCGACCTGCCCTACGGCAAGCAGCGCCTGGTCGAAATCGCGATCGCGCTGGGCCTCAAACCCAGGGTGCTGCTGCTCGACGAGCCGGCCGCGGGCGTGCCCTCGGTCGAATCGCACCGCATTCTCCAGGTCCTCGACAATCTGCCCGGGCACATCGCCATCCTGATCATCGAGCACGACATGGACCTCGTGTTCCGCTTCGCGCAGCGCATCACCGTGCTGGTGCAGGGCGAAGTGCTGGTCGAGGGGCCGCCGGAGGAGATCGCCAGAGACCGGCGCGTGCATCAGGTCTATCTCGGGGAGCAGCGGCATGTCTAGGGCCCTTCTTCTTCGAGACGTGCGCGCAGGCTACGGCGAGACGGTGGTCCTCGAGGACGTCGCGCTCGAGCTGCCCGGGCGCGGCGCCCTCGCCGTGCTGGGCCGTAACGGCGTCGGCAAGACCACCCTCCTCGCGACCATCATGGGCCACACGACCTTCCACTCCGGAAGCATCGAATACCAGGGCAGACCGATCGCGCGGCTGCCGGTCTACGAGCGATGTCGACTGGGAATCGGCCTTGTGCCGCAGGCGCGCGAGATCTTCCCTTCGCTCACGGTCGAGGAGAACCTTGCCGTCGCGGCGCGCCCGGGCCGCTGGACGATCGAGCGCGTCTACGATCTCTTTCCGAAGCTGGCAGAACGGCGAGGACACTGGGGCAACCAGATCTCCGGCGGCGAGCAGCAGATGCTCGCGATCGGCCGCGCGCTGATGGGCAATCCGACGCTGCTGCTCATGGACGAGCCGCTCGAGGGGCTCGCGCCGATCATCGTCGAGGTCCTGCTCCAGGCCGTGCAGCGCCTGATCCGCGAGGACGCGCTCGCGGTCGTGCTGGTCGAGCAGCACGCCAAAGTCGCGCTCGAAGCGACGCAGAGCGCGCTCGTGCTGAACCGCGGCCGCGTGGCCTACAGCGGTCCGAGCGCGGACCTGCTCGCCGATCCGCAGCGCCTGACTAGCCTGGTGGTCGCCTAGCTCGCGCCGACATGCTGGCCGTCCTCCTCCCCGCGCTGGTCTTGCTCGCGATGACGCACGCGGAGCCTTCGGCTGCGCAGGATCGCCAAGCGCGCATGGTGGCTGAAATCGCCGCGATGGCGCGCGAGACCGGCGTGGAAACCGGACGGCCGAGGTTCCGTGACGCGGTGATGGCGGCGATGGGAAAAGTCCCGCGCCACCGCTTCGTCCCGTTCCTGCAGCAGATCTTCGCCTACGACAATCGCGCGCTGCCGATCGGCGAGGGCCAGACGATCTCTCAGCCCTACATCGTCGCGCTGATGACCGACCTGCTCGATCCCAAGGCGGGGGACACGGTGCTGGAGGTGGGCACGGGCTCGGGCTACCAGGCGGCGGTGCTCGCCGAGCTCGTCGCGAAGGTCTACACGATCGAGATCGTCGAGCCGCTGGGAAAGCAGGCGAAGCGGCTCCTCGGGGAGCTCGGCTACCGCAACATCGAGGTCAGGATCGGCGACGGCTACGGCGGCTGGGCCGAGGCTGCGCCCTTCGATTCGATTATCGTCACTGCGGCACCCGCGGAGGTTCCAAGGCCCTTGATAGACCAGCTCAAGCCCGGCGGGCGAATGGTGATCCCGGTGGGAGGATCCTCCGACGTTCAGCAACTCCTGCTCCTGGAAAAGCGGCCGGACGGCACCGCCACGACAAAGCGAACCCTGCCGGTGAGATTCGTGCCCCTCACGAGAACGGGCGGCGGGAAATAGCCGCGCACTCGCCCAACGCTTGGCGCGATTTCTTCCCCCACCCTCGCTCGTGGCAAAATAGCGCTCATGAGAGACTACTGGCTGAGCAAGCTCTTCTTCGATCTTCAGAGTTCCGCTCCGCTCGGCGAGGAATACCGCGCCGACCGTAAGACGATCCTCGACCGCTATCCCCTGAAGCCCGAAGTGCGCGCCGCCGTCGAGCGCGACGATGTCGCATTCCTCGCTCCGCGGGTCAACCCCTACCTTCTGCGCTTCTACTTCGTGGTTGCCGGCATGCCCGAAGCGGAGTTCCTGAAAAGGGTGAGGACCGCCGGGGCCGCCGCCGCGGCGAGGTCGAGCCATGGCTAGGCTCGCCGGCGTATTTGCTTCGAGTCACGCGCCGCTTATTATCCGCGGCTGGAAAGACGTCAAGCCGGCCAACCAGCAGGACCTGAGGCGCGCGCTCACCGAGCTCGGCCGGCGCATCAAGGCCGCGCGGCCCGACGTGCTCGTCGAGATCGCGCCCGACCATTGGGTGAATTTCTTCATCGACAATCTGCCCGGCATCTGCATCGGCATGGGCGAAGAGCACGAGGGGCCGGCCGAGCCTTGGATGAAGGATTGTCCTTTCAAGAAAATCTCCGGGCACCCGAAACTCGCCAACCACATCCTGCAGACCGCGCTCGAGCGCGACTTCGAGCCCTCCGTGTCGCATCATCTGACGCTCGACCACGGCTTCTGCATTCCGCTGTGGAGAGGCGGGCTCGATCCCCTGCCCCCGATCGTTCCGATCATCTTCAACGACCTCGAGCCGCCGTATCCGAGCGTGCGGCGCTGCCTGCAGTGGGGAACCATGCTCGCGGAAGCGATTCGCACCTATCCGGAAGACATTCGCGTGGCGGTCCTCGCGACCGG
>WNGE01013760.1_pt1 | contig 14869 bp, 17 predicted proteins | sample 5400651 | NCBI WGS metagenome assembly WNGE01 (sample SAMN13153370, study PRJNA577476) | soil metagenome | isolation source: 60 cm soil or saprolite under grassland replicate 2 | place: USA:California | collected 2016-06-15 | reverse complement strand
TCGACTTGCCCGCCCCGTTCTCACCGATCAGCGCGTGGATCGTGCCGGGCTCGATCCGGAAGCTGACGTCGTCCAGAGCCCGCACCGATCCGAACGTCTTCGACACCCCCACGACGTCCAGCCCGCCGAAGCGCTGACGCGCCGGCGACTCGACAGCGGCCGGGCTGGTCATCCGGTCCACTCGCCCGTGAACGTGTCGACGTTCGCCCGAGTGGCCATGCCACCGTTCGGCAGCCCGGCGGACGCGTCGATTCCGCCGCTGTCCACGCCCTGGCGAAGTGCCTTCAGCAGGGCCTGGGCGGCGAGGCGACCCTGGGTGGCGGGTACGGCCGGAACGTCGCCGAACCAGGTGCCGTCCTTCACCCGGGCCAGCCCGGCGACACTGCCACCCAGGCCGATGATCTTGACCTGGCCGGACTCGTGCACGGCCGCGACCGCCTGCGTCGCGCCGGCCATGCCCTGATCGGAGCCCACCAGCACGTCGATGTCGGGATGGCCCTGGAGCATCGTCTGCGTCGACGCCAGGCCGCCGGTGGGCGTGAAGTGATCCTCGCCCTCCGCGACCACGTGGATCTTGGAGTCGGACGAGATCACGCTGTCCAGTCCGGCTCGGACGCCCTTGTCGAACCCGGACGCCTTGATGTCGAACAGGTAGCCGACCTGGCAGTCCCCGGACACGGTCGCGCACGCCTGCTGCACCAACGTCCCTTCCCGCTTCCCGCGCGTGAACGCCGTGTACACGACGCTCGCCGAGACGCCCGGCACCTGCGGCGCGACCTTCGTCAGATCGGGACCGAGCACCTGGTTCAGCGACACGACCTTGATGTGCTGATCGACGGCCCGCTCGACCAACGGGACGACGCCCGGACCGTCGACGGCGTCGATCAGGAAACCGTCGTATTTGCCGGTGGCGATGGCATCCTGGATCTGGCCGTACTGCTTCTGGGCGTTGTTGGCGGCGTCGAACACGGTGACCTGTGTGTTCTGCGCCGACAACGCCTGCTGCGCCGCCGTGATCTGTGGCGCCTGGTAGCTGTTCTGCCGCGCGAACGCGAAGTACGCCACCCGCAGGTGCTTGGTCGCCGCCACGCCCGACGTGCTTTTCCCGCCGTCGCCCCCGGAGGCCGCGCCCGAACTCGAACACGCGGCAAGCGCAAGCAACGCGCCCAGCGCCACGGCGGCCCCGGCTGCGCCTCCGGCGGTGGCTCGGGCCGCGCGTCGGGCGGTGCCTCGCGCCGCGGGCCGATGCCGACCGTCCCGATACGATTTTCTGTCAGAAGTCATGTTGTCTCCCTGGTCGCCTGGCCCGATCGGCTCCGCTGCCTGGTGCTCAGAAGTTGTGCTATCGATAGCACGCCACGCTAAGCCCCGGTCGACGGGAAGTCAACAGATTCCTTCGTCGGGCTGCCGGGATGCCAGGAGACTTGTTCGACGCAGCGTCCGCTACGGCCGGCCAAGGGTCGAACAACTCCGCGCCGGCCGCCGGCCAACGCGCGGCCACACGTTGAGCGACCGCAGACCGCGCAGGTTTGGGCTATCGTTAGCAAGAAATCGCGCCGTCGGCCGGAACGGCGATACTGCGAACATCCTGCCGAGGAGGATCCGGTTGACCACGACGAAGGACATCGCCGCCCGCCTCGACCTCTCCGTCTCGACGGTCGGTCGGGCGCTGGCCGACGATCATCGGATCAGCGCCGAGACGAAGTTCCGCGTCCACCAGGTGGCCGAAGAGCTCGGATACGTCGCGAACCGCGCCGCCCGCATGATGCGGGGCGCGCGCAGCACCGTCATCGGGCTGGTCGTACCCGACGTCAGCAACAGCTTCTACTCGACGGTCGCCCATGCGCTCGCCGAGACGATGAGCAGCCACGACCATCAGGTGATGCTGTGCGAGAGCGGTGACAGCCGCCAGAACGAACTACGCCAGGTGCGCGACCTGGCGGCGGCCCAGGTCGCCGGCGTGGTGATCGTGCCGACCGCCAAACCGCATCACGACGTCAGCCGGCTGCTCAGATCGACGCCTCACGTGCAGCTGCTGCGCAAGGTGTCGGCGCTCAGCCCGCACTGGTTCGGCATCGACGACCACAACGTCATCCATGTCGCCACGAGACATCTGGTCGGGCTCGGTCACCGCCGGATCGCCTACATCGGCGGCACCGTCGACATCCCCACGGCCGCCGCCCGACTCGCCGGCTTCCACGACGCGATCGCCGCCGCCGGGCTGCGGCCGGACGTCGGCATCGCCGAGCTGGGCTCCCCCTCGTCCGCAGCGCACGGTGCCGACACGCTGCGCCGCCTGTTCCGGGAGCGCCGGCCACCGACCGCCCTCGTCACCGGCTCTGTCCAGATCACGCGGGGCGTGTTGGCGGCACTCCACGAGGACGGTGTGACGGTGCCGCGGGACCTGTCGGTCGTCGGGTTCGGCGACGAGCCCGGATTCGCGTGGTGGGGCCCCGGCCTCACCACCATCTCGCTGCCGATGCACGAGCTCGCCATCGCCTGCGGGGTGTGGCTGCTGCACCATATCGACCATCAGACCCAGGAGACTGCGCAAGCTCCATTCACCTCGGTGTCGTCCGGCACGCTCGTCGAACGCGGCAGCACCGGCCCACCGCCGGCCGCCCCGGCGTCGCGAGCTACCGTTCGATCCCGCCCTGTCCGGCAGCCTGTGCGGCAGCGTTAGCGGCCGATCCGCCAGCACACGAGGGAGAAGCCTCCGTGACGACGACGCGGTGGACGCGCGCCGGTATCGCGTATGACCGTGCGGGTCCCCGCGGTGACCTGCCCGTCGTCCTCCTCCATGCCGGCGTCGCCGATCGGCGGATGTGGGATGCCCAGTGGCCGGCGCTCGCCGCCGAACGCGACGTCGTCCGACTGGACCTTCGCGGGTTCGGCGAGTCCGCGGTTCGTCCGCAGGGCGCGCTGTCCCCGGTCGACGACGTGCTGGACACGCTGGCCGAGCTGGACATCGAGCGCTGCCACCTGGTCGGCGCGTCCGCCGGTGCCGGCGTGGCCGTCGAGGTCGCGCTCACCCGGCCGGAGCAGGTGGCGTCCCTGCTGCTCTGCCCGCCAGGTGGATCACTCATCGCCGAGGTAACGCCCGACCTGCGCGCGTTCATCGACGCGGAGCGCTCGGCCCTGGCCGGCGACGACCTGGACGGTGCCGTCGAGGCGAACCTGGCCTGGTGGGTCGAGGGTCCCGAGCGGAACGCCGGTGGCGTCGACCCGACGGTCCGTGACGCATCGCCCACGCGCGCCGCGTCGACTGGCCGGACACCGCCCACCTGCCGTCGATGGAACACCCCGATGACTTCCTCGCCCTGTTGCGCGACTGGCTGGCGCCCCGGAGGCCGGACCAGGGGTAGGCGCCGCCGCCGGCGGGCAAAATCTGCCGGAGGCTGCGGCTACCGGCGGATACGAGCGACAATGGCATTACCACAGACGCCGGCCACCTAGCCCTGACCAACCACCGGGAGCATTCACATGACTGCATTCGACCGCATCAAGAGCAAGGCCGAGGAGCTCGCGAAGAAGGCGAAGCCCAAGGTCGAGGAGCTGCGCGAGAAGGCCAAGCCGAAGGTCGAGGAGCTGCGCGAGAAGGCCAAGCCGAAGGTCGAGGAGCTGCGCGAGAAGGCGACGCCGCTGGCCCACACGATCAAGGAGAAGGCCGAGCAGGTCGGCGAGACGATCAAGGCAAAGGCCGAAGACGTCGCCGAGGGGCTGCGGCAGGGCACGTCCGACACATCGACCGAGCCGACGACGAAGCCGGAGCCGAAGAAGGACACGCCGGGCGAGGACGAGAAGCCCGCGGGCTGAGCGCCGGGTCGGTCACGCTTTCTTCTGCTCCCGGACCGCTTGCCGGATCTGGTTGACGTTGTCGCGCAGCACGTCCGACACGAGTTCGTCCATACGCGGGTCGGCGAGCACTTCGAGCAGCACGCGCAGCGTGGTCTCGCTGGCCTCACTGATGATCCGGTCGTGGAACGGCACCAGCCTGATCTGCCCCGCGGTCGGATCCTGCTTGATCTTCTCGGAGATCATCTCCGTGAGTTGAGCGCGGTTCTCCCTGATCGCCGAGGCGACATTGCGGGTGTAGTGGCCGGTGCGCAACACGTCGGCCACCTCGTCCAGCACGGCAACCGTGATCGGCTGCTTGACGAGGTCGATGACGTGCGCGGACGCACGGTTGATCAGCCGGACGACGAGCGGCACGCGTATGCCGCGGCGCCAGAACCAGCGTCCGAGCAGGCCGGCCAGCACCGAGAGGACGATCACCCCGCCCACGATCAGCAGCACGATCTCGGTCGTATTCATGCCGCCGATCCTTGCCGCCCATCGGCCCTCGCGGCACGTAGGCGTACCGATGCGGCGACGGCTTACCCGGACGGCCGGCCTGTGCCACGACCGGCCGCCCCGGCTACCCGCCGGGTCCGCACGTCGCCCGGCGGCTGCCGCCGCTAGAGCGGTGACTGCGGCGCGATGGCGAACTGCGTCCGTCCGTCGCGGTCCGACGTCACGTCGAGCGTCTTGTCGTCGAGGATCGCCGCCGCCTGCTGGTCGAGGAAGACGCGCGCGCCCGCGTCGTCGAGCACCTTGTCGTCCTCGCCGGGCACCGCGGCGAGACTGAGGGTGAGCGACCCGGAGCCCGCGTCGTTGGCGATGCGCAGCCCACCACCCTCGGGCGCGTCGGGCTGGTCGACGATGCTGCGGATCTCGGCAGCGGCCTCGGTGGTCATCGTGAGCATGGCTGATGTCCTTCCGTATCTTGCTTGCTGATTTGCCGGCTGATGCCGCCTGCGGCCACCCGGCCGGCACCTTCCGCATCGCCTGACGTCCGGCGACCGTGAGCGGAAGGCGGGCGACGTTCTGCACCGCCCTGTCCTTCCAACGTTCACTGCTCGGGCCGATCCGTCAAGTCGATGCCGAAGCCGCACAGGATGCGCTCACCCTGTGGGCCAAAATGTGGACGAGCGGTGGACGACGGGACGGCCTCGGGGGACAACAACGGCCACTCTGTGGACATCATGTTGATGATCGAAATTGCGTCGAGGTAATTGCCGGAAAGCCCTTGTGCGCAGGCGACTTAGCCAGTAGAAATTGCTTCGTCACTGAGGACGAAGACCAGCCGGGGGCAACTCCGGACCTCGGAAGCGTCGGGCGACCGACGGGTTCGGGACGAGTCTTCGGAGGCAGTGACCGGCAACGCAACGCCCTCCTGCCGAGCGATCGGCGGGTGGGAGCAGCGAGGCTGTTCGAGGCCCCTCCATCTCATACATGGAGGGGCCTCGTTCTCATTCTGCCGTCAACGGAACGCCGCGCGTGTCCTGACCTGCGCTTCCTCGGACGCTCCGGCCATGACCAACGCCTCGACGAGCGCGCCGGCGACGGGCGGCACCTCGAGCACGCTGATGTGCACGCGCGGCGCCGCTTGCTGGATCAGTTCGTGGATGCGCTCGATCAGGATGCCGTTGCCGGACTGCAGCGTTCCCCCACCGAGCACGACGTCGGCATCCGACTGCAGCAGGCGCAGCCGCCGCAGCAACGTGGTGGCCATTGTCGCTACCTCGTCGGCCAGCCGGACGACGATCTCGCGGGCGACCCAGTCGCCCTCCGACGCCGTCTTGAACACGATCGGCGCGAGCGTATGCACTGCGGCGTAAGGGATTTCCCGGTGGTGGATCGCCAGCGCCACCGCCTCCGCGCTGCCCAGCGAGAAGTGCTCGGCGACGCGCACCGTGAGCTTGGTGTCGGGGCCTCGGCCGTCCTCGGCGCGGACGGCTGCTCCCAGGCCCGCCATGCCCACCGCGTGGCCGCCGCCCCAGTCGCCGGTGATGTCGCCGAGCGACAGGAAGCGAGCCACGGCGCCGTCCGGGTGCACGCCGACCGCGTTGACGCCCGCGCCGGCCGTGACCGCTACGCCCCACCCGCGCACGCTGCCCCCGCGGAGCACCGCGAACGCGTCGTTGTCGACCTTCAGCCGCTCGACGACGCGCAGCTCGCTCAGCGCCGCCCGGACCGCGCGCTCGTCCGCGGGGATGTCTACGTTGGCGAGGTAGAACGCGCCGGCCGCGATGCGGGCGAACGCCGGCAGCCCGGCCTGCTCGCGCGCCTCGGCCACCATCGCCGCGAGTTCCAGCGCGGTGCGCTCCGCGACATGGGGGAGGATGCCGCCGCCCCGCACCCGCGCCAGCACCTGACCGTCCACAGTGGACAGTGCGACATCGGTCTTGGAGTTGCCGCCGTCCGCGCCGATCACGTAGTCCGTCATAGCAGCTCGTCGAGCAGCGCCGGGATGTCGCGCCACTGCCGCACGAGCGGGTTCGCCAGCAACGCGCGCGCCGCCAGGGTGCGGTCACCGGACCGCGCCGCCGCGATCGTGAGAATCTCGTACTGGGTGACCGCCTGCACGAGCGCGAGCATCTCCGGGGCGATGGGCGCGATCGCCGCCGGGTGGGCGCCGGAGCGGTCGACGGTCGCTGGCACCTCGACGACGGCGTCGTCGGGCAGGCCGGCGATGGTGCCGTCGTTGCGGACGTTCACATAGTGCCGGGCGTGGTCGCCGGTGGCCAGCGACGTGACGACGGCCGCGGCGGCCTCGCTGTAGTAGGCACCGCCGCGCCGGTCGAGCAGCGCCGGCTTGTGGTCGAGCGTCGGATCGCGGTAGAGCTCGAGCAGTTCGCGCTCGATGGCGAGCACCTGCTCAGCCCGCGGCGTTCCGTGCTTCTGTTCCTCGACCGCCTCGTCCGTGCAGTAGAAGTAGCGCAGGTAGTACGACGGGATCCCAGCTCAGGTGGTTGAGCCCCGCATGGTCGAGCTCGACCTGCTCCGGCGGCACCCCCAGGTGCTTGGCCACGCGGCGTTGCACTCCGATCGCCACGTTGCACAGTCCCATCGCCCGGTGCCCGTCGTCGAGCAGCGCCCGCGTGACGATGCCGACCGGGTTGGTGAAGTCGATGATCCACGCGTCGGCGCGCGCGTACTTCCGCGCCGCCTCGGCGATGTCGAGCACCACCGGCACGGTGCGCATCGCCTTGGCGAACCCGCCGGGCCCGGTTGTCTCCTGACCGACCAGGCCGTACCTGCCGGGGATGGTCTCGTCGCGCAACCGCGCTTGCTGGCCACCGACGCGCAGTTGGATGAGCACCGCGCCCGCGCCGTCCAGCGCGTCCGGCAGGGACGTCGTGGTCCGCACGGCGCTTAGCATCCGCATCGCCAGCCCGCCGACGACGCCCAGCCGCGACTCGTCGATGTCGTGCAGCGCGAGCTCGTCGACCACACCGCTCCGGGCGGCGAACCCGGCGACCAGCTCGGGGGTGTACGTGCTGCCCGCGCCGACGACGGCGACCTTCATCCCTTCACCCCGGTGAGCGTGACGCCCTCGACGAACACCTTCTGCGCGAAGAAGAACAGCAGCAGTACCGGAGCCAGGAAGATGAGCGACGCGGCCATCTGCAGCTGGTAGGAGTTCTGATGCGCGCTCTTCGCCAGGGTGGTGAGCCCGACCGCGAGCGTCTGGCTGTTCGCGCTGTTTCCCGTGTACAGCAAGGGATTGTAGAAGTCGTTCCACGCGTACAGAAACGCGAACAGGCCGACCGCCGCGATGGCCGGACGAGCCATCGGCACAACGATGCGGGTCAGGATGCGCCAGTCGTTCGCGCCGTCGCAGCGCGCCGCCTCGGTCATCTCCGGCGGGATGGTCAGGAAGAACTGGCGCAGCAGGAAGATGCTGAACGCGTCGCCGAAGAACGACGGGATAATCAGTGGACGCAGCGAGTTCACCCATCACAGTTTCGAGAAGATCACGTACAGCGGCAGGCTGGTAACCTGCGCTGGGATCATCATGGTGGCCAGCACGACCATGAACATGAGCTCGCGGCCACGCCAGGCCAGCCGCGACAGCGCGTACGCGACGGGCACCGACGACAGCAGCACGCCGATCGTCGACAACCCGGCGTAGAGCACCGTGTTCCACAGGTCGCGGGCGAACGGCATCGCGGTGAAGACGTCGCCGAAGTTGTGCCACGCCCAGTGCCGCGGCCACAGCGACCCGGTGCCCGCCTGGTTCTGCGTCATCACCGACGTGATCACGCAGATCGCGAACGGCAGCAAGAAGCACAGCGCGACGGCGATGGCCACCGCATGGTTGGCGACGCTCATCAGTACCTTGCGGTACGGAAACGGCCGCGCTGCGTTCACCCGAGCCCGAGCGCGAGCTTCCACCGCGGTCATGAGCGCACCGCCCGCCCGGGCTTACCGCTAGGTGCGGTACCTACCGCGGCCGGCGGTGAGGCCGGCGGGCGTCGACTTCTGCCAGTTGACCCCATGGAGCGGTAACAGGTGGGCCGCTGCGGTAGGCGACCGCAATGTGCAGTAGTTACCGCCCAGCGCGGTCGGTCGGCGAAAGTTGACGGTTCCGAAGCCGTCCGCCCGGTGCGGTAAGTACCGCGAGTGGGGGAATGCGCCGCGGCCTGGATCGAGGCCCGGACGGGGGTCCGGATCGAGGCCCGGACGGGGGTCCGGATCGGGGCCCGGACGGGGGTCCGGATCGGGGCCCGGACGGGGGTGCGGATCAGGACGGCGCGCCTCATCGCACGGCCCCGGCGTAGTAGACCCAGCGCTTCGAGCCGCGGATAAAGATCACCGTGCAGACGAAGATCACGACGAACAGGAGCCAGGCCATCGCCGAGGCGTATCCGGTCTTGAAGTACTGGAAGCCCTGCCGGTAGATCTCGGTCGTGTAGAAGAGCAGCGAGTCCTGCGGATAGCCGATCGACTGGTTGCTCGACAGGATCGGGTTCGCCGAGCCCGATGCGACGAACGCCTCGGTGAAGTACTGGAACGTGTAGATCATGCCGGTCAGCAGGGAGAAGAAGATAACCGGCGAGATACCGGGCAGCGTGATGTGCCGGAACTTCTGCCACATGTTCGCGCCGTCGATGTCGGCCGCTTCGTACAGCGTGGCTGGAATGTCCAGCATGGCGGCCAGGAACAGTATCATCGTGTTGCCGACCGTCCACAACGCCATCAGCACCAGGCTGGGCTTGGACCAGGCGGCGTCCGAGAACCAGCCCGGGCCGCTGATGCCGGCGTGCCCGAGTAGAGAATTCAGCGGGCCGACCGGATTGAGCATGACAATGAACGCCAGTGCGGTCGCGACGATCGGCACCATCGCCGGCAGGAAGAAGATCGTCCGGTAGATCACCGCGCCCCGCTTGATGCGGGTGAGGATCCACGCGGCGAGGATCGCCCAGAGGGTCTGTAGCGGCACCATGACGGCGACCATCCACAGCGTGTTGCGCACCGCCTCCCAGAACACCGTCGACTGGGTGAACAAGGTGCGGTAGTTCTGGAACCCCACCCAGTTCGTGGGCAGATAGGAGCCGGCCTGGTAGTCGGTGAACGAGTAGTACAGCGTCGCGAATACCGGGTAGACGACGAACAACGCCAGTCCGACGAGGAACGGTGACAGGAAGGCGATCACCACCCACCACGGCGCCTTGCTGGCGCGACGCCGCCGGCCCGCGCCACGGACCGCGGCACGTACCGGCGCCGCCGGGCGGGCGGCGACCGCGGTCATCGTCCGTTCGCCTGCTGATTGATCGCGTCGATCTGGCCGGCGAACTTCTTCAACGCGGCCGGCAGGTCGGAGATCTTTCCCGCCTCGTAGTTCTGCATCAACGTCGCCCAGGTGCTGGCGTCCTCGCCGCCCGCCGCGGTCAGCTCCTTGTAGTACGAGCCGGGATTCTTGAAGATCGCGATGAGCTGCTGCCAGTGCGGGTCGCTCGCCTGGTCCCAGGTGGCCAGTGACTCGAACGTGCTGGGGATGTTGCTCACCGCGTCGGCCAGCGTGGTGAGGAACGTGGTGTCGGTGGTGAGCTGCTGGGCCGCGAAGAACGCCTCCTGCGGGTGCTTGGTGCGGCTGGAGATGTAGAGCACCGTGCCCTGGGTGTTGCCCACGCCGTAGCGGCTCTCCTGGCCGTCGAGCACCGGGAACGGAGCGACCCCGTAGTCGAGGTTCGGAGCCTCGTCCTGGATCTCACCGACGTGCCACTCGCCGTCGTACTCCATCGCGGCCGCTCCGGTGACGAACGGGTTGGACGCGTCGTCGGTGTGCGGCTGGTACCGCCCGACGAACTTCTGCACGTTGCCGGCGCCGTAGAAGTCCTGCAGCGTCTTGTCGAGCTCCAGTATCTTCACCCAGTTCGGATCGCTGCCGAACGTCGCCTTGCCCTGGTCGTCGTAGAAGTTCGAGTTCGTGTGCACGCCGGTGAAGATGTTGCCGTTCAGGTTGTAGTCGCTGCGGGCCACGAACCCGAACGTCCTGATCGAAAGGTCAGGATTCCTGACGGTGAGCTTCTTCGCGTCTGCGATCAGCTCGGAGAACGTCTTGGGCGGGTCGGCGATGCCGGCCTTGGCGAACATGACCTTGTTGTAGAACAGACCGTACGCGTCGGTGAGCAGCGGCAGCGCGCACTGCTTACCCTGGTACTGCGTGTAGACCAGCGACGCCTGCGGGAACGTCTTCGGCACGTCGACGTTCGCCGCCTTGAGGTACGGCGTCATGTCGAGCACGGTCCCGTTGTGGCAGAACTGCCCGACGTAGTCGGGCGCGGTCGAGATGAACACGTCGGGCGGACTGCCGGCGGCCACCGCCTTGGCGTAGGCGGCATCGTCCTTTCCCGGCACGAACTTCACCGTCAGCCAGGAGTACTTCGCATGCAGCCGGGCGAGGTCGTCGCGGAACGCCTTCACCTCCTTGGCCAGCGTGTTGAACGTCCACACCGTGATCGTCGTCGGCGCGTGGGTGGCGTTCGTCGAGATCACCGAGCTGACGGTCGGGCTCGGATTGGCGCCGCCGCCGCTCGTCGTGCACCCGGCAAGCGCCAGGGCGGCGATCGTTGCGGTCGCGAGAACAGTTCGCCGTGTCATGGGGGACCCCCTGGGCCGGAGCTAGGCGCCCGCGGTTGCCGCGGGCGAAGCGAGTGATGCCGCGGAGAAGACGGTGTCGCGGGCCAGTTCGCTCGCAAGCGACACCGCGCCGAGCAGGACGGCGTCCTTGCCGGCCTGCGATACCTCGATGCTCGGCGCGAACAGCGACATCGCGCGTACGTGCCGGGCCACCGGGTCGAGCAGCAAGTCGGGATTCAGGCCGACGCCGCCGCCGAGCACGACGAGCGCCGGGTCGATAACCGCAGTGAGGCTGCAGATCACGTACGCGATGCGGCGAGAGATGACGTCGACGACCGTCAGCGCGCGCTCGTCGCCGGCGCGGGCCAGGTCGAAGACATCGCGTCCGGTGAGCCGCGGGTCCAGGCCGCGGGCGACGGCCTCGTCGACGATGCTCTGCCCGGACAGTGTGTCCTTGATCATCGCCCGGTCGTGCGGCGGGGTCGCCGGTACGGACGGGTCGTCGCCCGGTAGGTATCCGATCTCGCCGGCCGCTCCGGTCACGCCGCGGTAGAGCTGCCCGCCGAGGACGATACCCACGCCGAGGCCGGTGCCGATCGAGAAGAACACGAACTCGCCGAGCTCGTCCGAGCGGCTGGCCCGTTCCCCCAGGACGGCGAGGTTGACGTCGTTCTCGAGTGTGACCGGCACGCCCAGCGCCGCGCGCAGCGCCGGCGGGAAGCCCGCACCGTCGTCGGGCAACGAGTCGCACAGGCTCAGCCGCTCGCCGTCGGGCTGGACGACGGCCGGCACTCCGACGACGACGCGCACCACGTCGGCGACCTCCGCGTCCATCCGCGCGGCGAGCTGAGAGGCCAGGTCGCGTACCTGGGCGACCAGGGTCTCGCGCCGCCGCCGCGGTTGCGCCTGCGTCCGCGCGTGCACCTGGCCGGTGATGTCCGCGACCGCGGCGGTGATGCGGTCGTGCCCGATGTCGACGCCGATCGAGAGGCCGCTCGCCGGGCGCACCCGATACAGGGCCGCCGCCGGGCCGGGACGTCCGTGGGCGTAGCCCGTCTCGTCCACCACTCCCGCGGCGAGCAGCGTGTTGAGCGCCAGAGTGACGGTCGGCTTGGACAGACCGGTGCCGGCCGAGATGTCCGAGCGGGCGAGCGGCCCTTCGCGGTGGATCAGCTCCAGCACCGCCCGGGCGTTCATCGACCGCAGCAGGCTCTGCGGACCAGCCGGGAAGAGCGCGGCGTCCGAGCTGCGACTGGCCACGGTCATGCCTCCGACATCTGATCGGAAACTTTCCTATCAGTCAGCAGACGCTAGACATTCCTGAGCGGGCCGTCAACCCCCGGGAAACAGCGTGAGCAAAAGCAGCGCCGCGGGTCAGGTCACCAGCGGCTGCCGCCGGACACTTCCCGCACGGCCGGACGCACGTCGCACAGGTAGACCAGCGCCGCGATGAGCGAGATCAGGGACACGATGTGCAGCGGATAGAAGAAGAGCGATCCGAGGCCGCCACCGACGATCGTGATGGCGAGCCAGGCCGGCTTGGTGAGCTTGTCCGCGGCCGGGAAGGCGGCCGCCTTGCGGGTCGCGCAATCGACGACGGCCCAGGCCCGCAGCGCCACCATGCCCCAGTACAGCACCCAATTGACCCACCAGTAGACGTCGTCGATCAGGTGCATGCCACGAAGGGTAGTTGCCCCGGCGAGGCACGACCGCCCCGCACCGGAGGGATCCGGGGCGGGACGGTCGGCCGGGAGGTGGCAGCCGGATCAGGCCTTGGTGGTGCGCCGGGTGGTCGTGCTCTTGGCCGGCGTGGCCTTCGCCGGAGCGGTGGCCTTGGTGGCAGCGGTGGCCTTGGTCGGAGCCGGAGCGGCAGCGGACGTGCCCGCGGCCGTGCTCGGCTTCGCGTCGGTGACCGGCTCGCCCTCGAGCAGCGACTTGACCGGCGTGACGACGCGCTCGTTCACCGTCTCGACGACGGTGCCCGCGGCCTGCTCGGCGGCACCGAGCACCTTAGCCACCTGGTCGTTCTTCTTCAGGTCGGTGTAGAGCTGCTCGACCTTCTCGGTGACCGTGGCGCGGTAGCCGTTGAACTGGGCCACGTAGGGCTCGACGGTCGAGCTGACCTTCTCCACGACGGGCAGTGCGCTGACCCGCTCATACAGTGCTTCGCCCTTGGCGAGCAGGTCGGTGTAGGTCTCGGTCGCCTTGCTGGCCGCCTTGGTGGCCGCCTTGCCGGCCAGGTCGGCCGCGTCGGCGCGGGCTTCGGTGAGGCGAGCCTGCGCCTGGTCGACGACCTGCTTGCCCTGCTCCAGCGCCGAGTCGGCGTACGCGCGAACGTCACTTGCGATCGACATGGGTACTACTCCTTGTTTCCGTTAGGGGGTTTCGGTAGAGGGGTTTCCGGTAGAGGGGTTTCCGGTAGAGGGGCCTCCGGTGGAGGGGTTTCCGGGGTGTTCGTTTGTGGCGGGACGGGCGTTCCCGTTCACCGTCACCTGGGGTGTCTTTCCGCCGATGTTCTCGCGGCGGAACGACTCGTAGATCTCGATAAGGACTTGCTTTTGCCGCTCGGCCAGGCCGATGTCGGCCAGGATGGCGGCGACGAGCTCCGGGTCACCGTGCCGCGATTCGAGGATCCCGGCCCGGATGTAGAGCTGCTCGGCGGAGATCGCCAGGCCCTTCGCGATCTGCTGCAGGATGTCGGCGCTCGGTTTGCGCAGCCCGCGTTCGATCTGCGACAGATACGGGTTCGACACGCCCGCGAGCCGGGCCAGCTGGCGTACCGACACATGCGCCTGCTCACGCTGCTCGCGGATGAACTCTCCGATCGTGGCGGCCTTCTTCGCCCGCTCACGGATCCCGTCGACCTTCACGCGACCCAGTCTGGCCGAAGATGCTAGCAGGTGCAAGCGCTTGGCTAGCGGCCTCGCTCACATCGACCCGGCAACGCTGTCAGGGTCCTGAGAATCCAATAGCGCTCTCAGCGACGGTCAGGCAACCTCCTAACCGTTCGCCCTGTCCTCGTTGATCTTGCCGGAGTGCACACATGCAAAGACTCGCCCGCCTCGCCATCCAACGACGCTGGCTCGTGATCGTGGCTTGGCTCGCGTTCATCGTGATCACCCAGGGCATCTCCGCGTCGCTCGGCGGTGCCAACTACAAGGACACGTTCAGCCTGCCCGGCACCGAGACCGACAAGGTCATCAACCTGCTGAAGGACTCGGGTCAGGACAACCAGAACGGCCTGTCCGGGCAAGTCGTCATGCACGCCAAGAGCGGCAACCTCCAGGCGCCACCGGCGAACGTGCTGCCCGAACTGCAGCAGCTGTGCGCCGACAAGTTCGACGTCGTCGGCGTGACGAGCCCCTGGGGCTCCTACACCTGCTCGGCGACCGGTGGATCCACGCAGGCCGCCGCCGAGCCGACGCAGCTGTCCCAGGACAAGACGATCGCGATCGTCAACGTCACCTGGCACTCGGACAAGTACGACCAGAAGCTGTTCGACGGCGTCTACGACAACCTCAAGAAGCTGAACAGTTCGACCCTGCAGGTCGAGTTCACCGGTGACGGTTTCCAGGGACAGGGCCAGAAGGAGAGCGGCGTCCCGCCGTTCCTGCTCGGCTTCATCGCCGCACTGATCATCCTGGCGATCGTTTTCCGGACGGTCGGCGCAACCGCCCTGCCGCTCGCGAGCGCGATCGCGGCATTGACGAGCGGTCTGGGGCTGATCGGCATGCTGAGCCACGCGATGAGCGTCTCGAACATCACCCCGCAGCTCACCGAGTTGATGGTTATCGGCGTCGGCGTCGACTACGCGCTGTTCATCGTCACGAGGCATCGGCGCAACCTGCGCCGGGGCATGAGCGTGCCCGACTCGATCGCCGCCGCGATCAACACGTCCGGCCGCGCGGTGCTCTTCGCCGGTACGACGGTCTGCATCGCGATGCTCGGCCTGACGGCGCTC
>WNGE01013961.1_pt1 | contig 14872 bp, 12 predicted proteins | sample 5400651 | NCBI WGS metagenome assembly WNGE01 (sample SAMN13153370, study PRJNA577476) | soil metagenome | isolation source: 60 cm soil or saprolite under grassland replicate 2 | place: USA:California | collected 2016-06-15 | reverse complement strand
TTACCCACGACATTCAAGAGGCGATCCACCTTGCCGATCGTGTGCTCTGATGAGCAATTGACCTGCGACCATTCAGGAAATCGTCGATGTCGATCTTCCGCGCCCACGCGATCTCGATTCGCGCGGCGATCTGGAGAAACGCGACCGTCTTCCGCCTCATGGGCATGAGTCTGCGCGTCGGCGAAACCGCGGCCTAAATCGAAAATCGCCAATCGAAAATCTAAAACAGAGCGAGCCGGCAGTCGGATTCGAACCGACGACCTGCTGATTACAAATCAGCTGCTCTACCAGCTGAGCTATGCCGGCGTTTAACTCAGTAAACCACCTCGTGGCGCGATCCCGAAGATTGAGCAAGTGTATACCACGATTTCCCCCGTTCTGCTGAAGCAAATTTCGACCGATCTGCGGCCTCGAGGGGATTCAGGGTTGCTGGGCAGACAAGATTCAACCAAAAGGATAGCCTGCGCGAGACAGTGCGATCTCGCAAGACGCGCATGTCCACTGCGCGCGTGGATGGATCTGACGAGTAAAGTGCGAGCTAGAAAGGTTTATCATTTCACAGTTGCATGAATGAACGAATCTTCTCCGATTTTTTTGTCCCGGAAATCACCACCAGCCGATGAGCATCAAACCGATTCGCCTCAGTATGGCAATCAAACATGCACGTCGCAGGCTCGTATTCGGGTTTTGGCTGGTCACGCTCGCTGCATTGGGTGGGCATGGTTGCAACCGGTCTCATGAAGAACTGCAGTCGCAGAGATTAGCCGCAAGTGTGAAGGCGGAATTCCTGCACGCATGGCGCAATTACGAGCGCTACGCGTGGGGACAGGACGCGCTGCGGCCCTTGAGTAAAACTCCGCACGATTGGTACGGGCAGTCTCTTTTGATGACTCCGGTTGATGCCCTCGACACGCTCGTTCTGATGCATCTCGATGCCGACGTCGCTAAAACGAAGGAGCTCATCGTGCGCGATCTTTCGTTTGATCGCGACGTTTACGTGAAAAACTTCGAGGTGACCATTCGCCTGCTTGGCGGATTGCTTTCCAGCTATCAGCTGACGGGCGACCAACGTCTTTTGGATCTGGCTGAAGATTTGGGCAACCGATTGCTTCCCGTTTTCAATTCGCCAACCGGACTCCCTTATGTCTATGTCAACCTGCGCACGGGTCAGGTGCGCGATCCAGTAACTAATCCTGCGGAAACGGGCACACTGCTGCTTGAGTTCGGCACACTGAGCAAACTCACCGGAAGGCCGGAGTTCTACGACAAAGCCAAACGCGCGCTCGTCGAAACTTACAGACGCCGCTCGCCGCTCGGACTCGTCGGACAGGGTATTAATGTCGAAACCGGCGTGTGGACCGACACCGACAGTCACATCAGCGGCGGCATCGATTCTTATTACGAGTATCTGTGGAAATGCTGGCTTTTGTTCGGCGATAAGGAGTGTCGCGACATGTGGAACGCGAGCATCCCGCCTGTTAACAAATATCTCGCGGACAACACTAGGGGCGAATTGTGGTACGGGCACGCCAACATGCAAACAGGCACGCGCACCGAAACCAACTATGGCGCCCTCGACGCATTTTTCCCCGCGCTTCTCGCGCTCTCGGGTGATGTCGGACGCGCGCGTCGTCTGCAAGCTTCATCATTCAAGATGTGGAACCTTCACGGAGTCGAACCTGAAATCCTCGATTACAAAACGATGCGCGTGATTTCCAGCGCCTACCATCTGCGCCCGGAAATTGTCGAATCGACTTATTACCTGTATCACTTCACGGACAATCCGCAGTATCAGCGAATGGGCGAGAAGCTCTTCGACGATTTCGTGAAATACTGCCGTACTGAAGCCGGCTATGCTGCGCTTGCCGACGTCGTTACCAAACAAAAACGCGATGAAATGGAGAGCTTCGTTCTGGCCGAGACATTTAAATATTTTTACCTGCTCTTTGCGCTGCCTCGAACATTGGATTTCGACAAGATCGTCTTCAATACCGAAGCGCATCCGCTGAGGCGGACCTGGTAAATGTCGGTTTTCGTATTGAATCGATGGACACTCAGATTTTGTAGCACATGATGGGCATCAAACTTGTCGCGCTCTTTACGTTGCTCTGTTGCAATCCGCTCATCGCGGAGGAAGCGAGGCGTCCGCGCGCGAGAGAAGCAGGAGTGGTTGTGGGCATCCTTCCTGTCGGAGCGCAAAACGCGATTACTGATGTAGCAGGAGTCATGGTTGGTCACAAAACGATCATTCAGGGAGACAACGTCCGGACCGGAATCACCGCGATTCTCCCGCACAAAGGTAATCTCTTTCCGGAGAAGGTTCCGGGCGCCGTTTTTGTGGGCAACGCGTTCGGCAAATTATTCGGCTCGACTCAAGTGAATGAACTCGGCGAGATTGAAACTCCGATTCTTCTCACTTCGACTCTCGCGGTTCCCAGGGTCGCCGACGGCGTTATCGACTACATGCTGGCATTGCCGGGCAACGAGGACGTGCAGTCGATCAATCCATTGGTGGGCGAAACAAACGACGGATGGCTAAACGACATTCGTGCGCGTCGCATTACCTCAACCGATGTGGCCGAAGCGATCCGTGGCGCGAAAGGCGGTGCGGTTGATGAAGGTGCCGTGGGCGCTGGTACTGGCACTGTGGCGTTCGGATTCAAGGGTGGGATTGGAACCTCCTCGCGAAAACTTCCCGCCAACCTTGGTGAATATACTGTCGGCGTCCTGGTGCAAACGAACTTTGGCGGTGTGCTGACGATTAACGGCGCGCCAGTCGGACGGGAATTGGGAAAATACTATCTGAAGGAACAACTTGACCAAGCAGGCGTCGGCGGCGGCAACCGTGCGGATGGATCGTGCATGATCGTGGTTGCAACCGATGCGCCTGTGGACAGCCGAAATCTCAGCCGCCTCGCCGCACGAACGATGATGGGTTTGGCAAGAACCGGGTCCGCAGGATCCAATGGAAGCGGAGACTACGCGATCGCGTTTTCCACAAACCGACAATCCACCACGCTGCTTTCGAATGACGATATGTCTCCATTGTTCCTGGCGGCGATCGAGGCAACCGAAGAGGCCGTCTACAATTCTTTGTTCAAAGCGAAAACGACGACAGGACGCGCGCACACAATTGATGAACTTCCGATCGACAAGACCATCAAGATCCTTAAGAAATACAACGCCGTTAAGTGAGCATCGCGCGATTGTGTCGATGACCCGGTTCTTCCAGCTGCTTCTTATATTGGTACTGCAGATAAGCGCTTCTGCTAAATCAGCACCGCCAAAAAAGTCTGCCCGGTTCGTGGATTACGTCCGGCCCTTCGTTGGTACGCAGAGAGAAGGGAACACGTATCCGGGTCCGTCGGCGCCGTTTGGCATGGTTCAACTCAGCCCAGACACGGACAACGAACTTTGGGAGACGGCTTCAGGTTACGAGTACTCCGATCCCTCGATCATGGGCTTTAGTCTGACGCATCTGACCGGCACCGGTATTCCCGATCTCGGCGATTTCCTTTTCATGCCTCAGATTGGGAATCCGAAGTTTGTCCCCGGAACCAAAGCTGATCCTGAGTCTGGTTATCGCTCGCCCTATTCGCACAATGAGGAGGAAGCCTCCGCCGGTTATTACAAAGTGAAGCTGCAAAAGTCCGGCGTCACGGTTGAATTAACAGCCGGCGAGCGGGCCGGCATGATCCGGATGACATTCCCGGCGAATGCTGAAGCGTCCATTCTCACTGATCTGCATCACGTCCTGACCGGAAAAAAATGGAAAGTGATCTGGTCGCACGTTCGCGTGGAGGACAATTCCACAATAATCGGCTTTCATTTGGTGAACGGCTGGGCAAAGGAACGCTCCCTCTATTTTGCGGCGCGCTACTCACGGCCTTTCGATAAAGCGGAAATCATCAGCGATGGCCAGCCGGTTATCTACAACACCTATCGGTTTCGCAGCGATAGGGAGGCTAGTGGAGCGAATCTGCAATTTATCGCCAAATACAAAACGCGAGAGAATGAATCCATCACCGTAAAGGTGGCGATTTCCGCGGTGAGCGCTGAGAACGCGATGAAGAACCTGGATGCGGAAATTCCGGGGTCGAGTTTCGAGGATGTTCGCGACCAAACCCGGGCAAAATGGGAGCGCGAATTAAGGCGGATCGAGATCGAAGGTTCGCAAGAGGAGAACGAAACCTTTTACACTTCACTGTATCACGCATTCCTCGCGCCCAATCTTTATCAGGACGTCACCGGCGAATATCGCGGCCTCGACCGAAACATTCATCGCGCCGCAGGCTTCACTAATTACACCGTCTTTTCACTCTGGGACACTTATCGCGCCACCCATCCGCTCTTCGCCTTGATTCAAGCGCCACGCGACGCCGACATGATCAATTCGATGCTGGCTCATTACGATCAAAGCATCGAGCACATGCTTCCAATCTGGTCTCTCCAAGGCAATGAAACATGGTGCATGATCGGATACCACGCGGTGCCTGTCATCGTGGACGCCTACCTCAAGGGAGTAGAGGGATTCGACCCGGGCAGAGCTTACGAAGCGATCAAGACCACGGCGATGAATCCGAATTACGACAATGTGGGGACCTATGCTAAATTGGGCTGGGTTCCGTTCGAAAAAGAGAATGAATCCGTCTCTAAGACGCTCGAGTACGCCTATGACGACTTCTGCATCGCGCAAATGGCTAAGGCGCTCGGTAAAAAAGAGGATTCGAACTATTTCGCGAAACGCGCCGGAAATTACAAAAATCTCTTCGACCCGTCAATTGGTCTGATGCGCGGGAAGAATTCGCAAGGTGAATGGCACACTCCCTTTAATCCGCATTTTTATGATGAGACCACTGGCGTGAACGACTTCACCGAAGGAACCAGCTGGCAATATTCGTGGTACGTCCCGCACGATGTGCCCGGTCTGATCGCATTAATGGGTGGCAAAGAGCAATTCGCGCAGAAATTGGACGCGCTCTTTACTTTTCGCGAGGCCGATCAGAGCAAAGGCGTCTCCGACATTCAGGGTAGGATTGGCGAATACTGGCACGGCAACGAACCGAGTCATCACGTGATCTATCTCTATTCGTATGCGGGCCAGCCTTGGAAAACAGCCGAGCGTTTGCGCGAGGTCGTGAAAACGCAATACGGCAACAAACCCAATTCGCTGAGCGGCAATGATGACTGCGGTCAGATTTCTGCCTGGTATCTGTTTACCTGCCTCGGATTTTATCCGGTCTGTCCGGGCAGCGATTACTACGTGATCGGCGCTCCTCAGATACAAAAAGCAACGATGCATCTTTCGAATGGAAAAACGTTCGTGATGAACGCGAACAATCTTTCAGACAAAAACATTTACGTGCAATCGGTCGAGCTGAACGGGAAGAAGATCGACAACCCATTTCTTCCATATAGCGCTGTCAGCGCCGGAGGAATTGTCACGTTCAAGATGGGGCCGGAGCCAGGCAAGTGGGGAACGAATCCGCAGATCCCAAAGTAATGCTGTAGCGCTGTAGCCCCGGCGCTCCGTCAGCCGTGTCTTTCACATTATTAACATGCGCAACTCCCGTCTCACCCGTCTAGTGCACAAAGCACACTATACTTCTTGTTGCTTTCATGTTACCTGACGATTCGGCAAGACTACCAAGCCGAAGAGGCCTGCCATTCATGGGGGACGTGCTCCTGGATATTCGTTATGCGCTTCGCGTGCTTTGGAAGTCGCCCGCGTTCACGCTCGTAGCCTTGCTCACTCTCATGCTGGGGATTGGGGCAAACGTCGTGGTCTTCGGAATAGTGAATGCGGTACTGCTGCACCCGCTGGATGTGAGCGACCCGCAGAATCTCTACCAGCTTCGCCTCGGGCCGTGGACGAACTTCAAATTACTCACCACATCGTATCCTGCGCTTGAAGACTATCGGCGGCGAAACACCATCTTTATCGCTCTGGCCGGCTATTACGGATATTGTCAGCAGAGACTGAGCTGGGGTAAATCGGTGAAGAGTGTCTACGGCTATGCGGTCACCGGCAATTATTTCGAAATGCTCGGAGTGCAACCACAGATAGGTCGGTTCATTCAAGCGACGGACGAGCATGGCCCGAATTCAGCGCCCTACGTGGTCTTAAGCGATAGTCTTTGGCGAAGCGCATTTAACGCCGATCCGGGCGTGATCGGAACAACGGTGCGGCTCAATAAAGATCCCTACACCGTGGTCGGCGTGGCACCGGCGCAGTTCCACGGCACGGAGCAATTTGTCTGGCCAGACTACTTTATACCGATCGTGAACTACTTCGACGCGAAATACCTGGCGGATCGAACGGGGAGACCTTTGGTGATGCTTGGCCGGCTGAAGCCAGGCGTGACGCCCCAGCAGGCGACGGAAAATCTGAATGCAATCGCGGCCCAGCTTGCCAAAGAGTATCCAAAGACAGACACCGGAGTGCCGCCGCGGCTGATCCGTCCCGGACTTTACGCGGACGACGGTGACGTCATTCGCGGATTTCTTTATAGCGTAACCGGCCTGGCTCTGTTGGTGTTGCTCGCGGCGTGCGCCAATCTGGCCAGTCTGTTTGCCGCGCGCGCGGCGGATCGCAGCCGGGAACTGGCGCTCCGAGTAGCCTTGGGAGCCAGCCGGTGGCGGCTGGTGCGGCAATTGATGACTGAGGCGATGGTGTTGTCCCTGCTGGGTGGAGCCGGGGGACTAGTAACCGCGAGTCTGCTACTGAGTGCGCTGAACCGGTGGCAGTCGCCCTATGGCCATCTCGCAGTGACTGTAGATGCGAGCGTCTATCTCGCGGCTCTGATCTTCACCCTGATAAGCGCGCTACTCTTTGGGATGATTCCGGCACGGCAGATCTCGCAGAGCAGTCCATTGCAGATGATAAAGAGCGGACCGGTAGATCCAGTCCACCGGCGCCGGTTCGCCCTGCGAGACCTGTTGTTAGGCGCACAAATCGCCATCTGCATGCTCCTGGTAACAGCATCGCTGGTCGCGGTGCGTGGCATGGCGCGCATGCTGCACGCTCCGCTCGGCTTCCAGCCGCAAGGCGCAATGCTAGCCGACGTCGACTTTAGCCTGGTAGAAGGAGAGAACGTGCCGCTCGAAAAAAAGAAAGCGATGCTTGAAGCGGTGCGAAGAATCCCCGGGGTGACGGCGGCGGGAACGTTGAGTAAGTCGCCCTTTACGGGTGGGATTCGTGGTATTCCGGTTTTTCCGCCCGGGACGACCGAGTTCACGCTCAACAATTCTGTGCTAGCGCCCTACGGGTTCACGATCTCGCCCGGTTACCTTGAAGCTGCTGGCACCCGACTCCTGCGTGGCCGGGATGTCTCATGGCGTGATACGACAACAACGCCGCATGTCGCGGTCGTGAACGAGACATTCGCGCGGAAGATGTGGGGCGATGCGCCGGCGATTGGACAACGATTTATTTTCCTGGATCGCTTGAGGGAAGTCGTGGGGGTGGTCGAGGGCGGCAAATATCATGAAATGATGGAGTCGCCCCAGCCAGCGGTGTATGTGCCATTATCGCAAAACGAGCAGAGCTGGCTGACGTTCGTAGTGCGGTCGCAGAGGGCGCAGAACGAAATGGCGGCGGTGCTCGAACGCACGCTGAGCGGGCTCGAACCGAATGCGCAAATCACGGCGCAGAGCTGGCCCGATACCATAGCGGGTGCGCTATTCCCGGCACGGGCGGCGACAGTAACGCTGGGCGTGATGGGGCTGCTGGCGGCGATGCTGGCGGTGACGGGCATCTTCGGCATGGCGGCCTACAACGTGAGTCGACGAATGAAAGCTTGGCATTGCAGCGTCCGTCATTCCGGCCCTGCGAGCGCTTGCCGTCGATCCATCCAAACTCCTGCGGGAAGAGTGAGGCAGGTGAATACGCTTCACGTCATCGTCCGAGGCGAACGTCCATCCAAACTGCCAGCGATAAAACTGCGCCGCGGGCGATGAACTTAAACTCGGGTGAAACCGCGAGCAGCGTCATGCCGTTGAGCAGACACGCCATGATGAGCGCGCCGAAAAGAACTCCCAGGACGGTGCCGCGTCCTCCCTTCAGGCTGACACCGCCAATGACACACGCGGCAATGGCATCGAGCTCCATCAGGTCGCCAACCGTCGTTGTCGAAGCGCCGGAGTAGGAAGTCTGCATGAAACCAGTGATCGCCACGATCACTCCCATGATGCTGAACGAGGCAACCACCACTTTCTCGACCGGAATCCCCGAGATGACTGCTGCTTCTTCGTTGCCGCCGATCGCGTAAAGATAACGGCCGAACGGCGTATGCGTGGTGAGAACGTAAACGGCGAATGCAATCAGACCGAGGATGACCGCTGATAATGGGATGCCGTGAAATTTGTTTGTCACGACGACGAAGAGAAAAATTAGCTGTGCAGCAAGAAACAGCTTCAGGAAGACAAGCTCTCGATCTTCGACGGCAAATCCGTAATCCTGGCGTGCTTTGCGCGCGCGAAGCTTTGCGAAAATCAGCGCGACAACGATCAGGGCTGCCAGCGCGTATCCTGCCCACGGCGGCAAATAAAACGTGGTGAGAACCGAGTAAAGATTCGCGCGTCCGCCCTGCACGATCGGAATGGTGGAATTGTGAATGACGAGCCAGAACAAACCCTTGAAGATGAGCAGGCCGCCGAGAGTGATGATGAAAGCCGGTATTTTCTGCCGCACGATCAAGTTGCCCATGCAAAACCAGATGAAAATGCCAGTGACCAAAGCGGTTCCCATTGCCAGCGGCGCCGGCCAGTTGTGCTCGAATACGAGAACGCTGGCGATACCGCCAAGAAGACCGACACCGCTTCCGGCAGACAAATCGATGTTGCCGGGAAGGATCACGAGCAGCATCCCCATCGCGAGCGTCGCGGTGATCGACAACTCAGTTGTGAGCAGCGAGAGATTGCGCGCGCTCAGAAACTGCGGCGACGCTATTGCGAAGAATGCGCAGATCGCCACCAGCGCAATCACCAGCGAAAAATCGCGGAATGATCTTTTTGATTGCATCAAGGGAATGACGAATCACGAATGACGAATGACGAATGACCAAGGAATGAGATTCATTCGGCGCTTCGCCAGATTTTCGCAAAGATCAGATGGAGTTCTTTTGCTTCCTGCCAAAGTGGGCGGGCTTGCGACTTCAGTTCCGGGACGGCGCGGACGATCATCCGCAAGAAGTATTTTCGCCTCGCGCGCTTCCTTTTTGCACGTTCCGCAACGAAGTCGAAATTCCTTTTTGGACACTGCATCGTCAGCCTCGCAATAATTGGCGCCAACGCTCGTCCCACAGCCAACAAGTTGTTCGATCAGAGGTCTCGTCACAGCTGTCCGCGGAATGATGTTCGCAAAATCGATTATCGCTTCGCCGAAACGCATCGTGCGCTTCTCCAGGTCGTAAGTTCGTTGCGAAGCTGGTTCAATGGTCTCTCGAACTACATAGCTCTCGCGGCCTTCATTCCAAAACGCGTCTTCTAAGTCATCCTTCGTCATTTGTTCTCTTGTTCGGCCCAATCCTTCGCTCTTTCTTCGACTCGCTTCTTCTCTTCCTCGGCTCGCTGTTGCACAAAAAGTTTATTTTTCTCGATTGTCTCAGACGTAAATTCAGCGGCCTTCTGCGTCCCGGCTCGCGCACCAGCAAAAGCAAATTGAAGCGCTGACGGCAGGCTTGCAAAAGGTGAGCGCGCAGGTTGAACTGAGCAAGCCTGCACCGCGAACTGTTCTCAACAATCACTAAAGCAGCCGAGCAACTAGCCGCTACTTAACAATTAGCCGTCACGCGTCACGGTGTGGCGGCTTTTTGTTTCGTCCCGCTCACCACTCTTTGAACTCGCCCGCGTGCTTGTACGTTTCAATCACGTTTCCCGCATCATCGTAAATCCGAATCACGGCGTCGTGTGACCGGATAAAAACTGCGTTTCTGGAGGCTCCGAAACAGTGATTCCAAGATGATCCTGGTACCATCGAGCCAACACCTCAGGATCCTTCGCCCGGAAAAAGATTCCTCCGATGCCAGTAACACGTTGCATTGACTTACCTCGAAGCAAACCGAGACGATGCCAACGGTTCAAGCATTGATGATGCCGACTAGGTTGACGCGCGAAACGCGTGGTCGGAAAGGGTCAAAGCCAAGTACTGACACGGAATTTCGTGTTTATAACGAATCAATGAAAAGGGAACTATAGGCTTGACGGTTGGTCGGGCGACTAGGTAACCTCGCGTATGAAAATTACTAACGCGGGCTACCCAAGAGCGCTCGTGAGTGTTGCAACGATTCTGGTTGCCGCTGGTTCGTTTCTCGCCGTATCCAGCGCGTGCGGCGAATTGCTGTTTTCCGACAGTTTCGATTATCCGGCCGGCAATCTCGATGGTCAGGGCCCTCCACCAGGGAGCCCGCCGGGACAAGGCGGCTGGGTCGCGAGTAATCACAATCCGCGAGTCGCTACCTTTGGTCTGGACTTTGCCGGAATTTTCACTGATGGGAACTCCGCGCGCCTCAACAGCGTCGATGATACGGTCTCCGATGAAGCCATCGCTGCGATCGGACCGGTTACTCCAGATATTGGTATCGTCTGGGTCGGTTTTCTTATGCGAGAAGCGCGGCCCCCGTCCGCGAATGGCGGCTTCGCGGTGGTTGCAGTTATTGGTGCGAGCATCACTGATCCGAGCGTCGGCATTGGCATGATCTTCACCAAGAATCGCTACGGCCTCGATAACGACACGGGTGAATTCGGGTCGCGTTGCGTCACCTCGGTTTCGGTCGACGTGAACACGGTCTGGCTAGTCACAAAGCTCGATTTCACTACCGGCAACGAATATCTCTGGGTCAACCCTTCGCCCGATACCGAGCCCGACATAGCGAATGCCGATTGTCAACGGCGGATGACGGCCGAGTTCCAGGCTGCCGGTTTTCCATTTCTGAGGCTTCGCGTAGGTTACACGCACGCTCTATTTCAATTCGATGAACTACGCGTCGCCACCACCTTCGACGAGATCGTGAATCCTTTCTGAATGCGAATGGACGTCGGGGTTGCTGTTGAACCTGACATAACGACGTTCATTGAATGGAGATAAGAAGATCTGGTTCACAAGCTTCCGGCAGGGGACCAGTCTGATTGGTTTAACGGCAGTGTAAAAACCTCACCACTCCTTGAAATCCCCCGTTTGTCCGTGCGTTTCCATCACCTTGCCTGCTCCATCGTAAACGCGAATCACAGCGTCATGTGATCGCTGAAAAACTTTGCGTAGCCGATTGCATTGCTGATCGCATCCGGCTCGCCCTACCACAGGCGACCGAATGGCAGCGCATCGGAGGTCGACGCCGCGCTTGTCACTGCGGGGCCTGACTTCGTAAACGTGTTGTGAGCTAGTCATCGCCCCGGCCCCAGCGGCTCAGAAAATCCGGGGACGACCTCTTGATGACCCTTAGTCGTCGTATAGTTGACCGGAATCTTTACGTCTTCGGTACAGGTGTTCGGCCTGAATCTCCAACGCTTGAGACCGTTAATAGCAGCACTGTCGAGTATCGCAAATCCGGTGCTCTTTGCGATCGACACAGACGTGACGTGTCCGGTTTTAGCATCGATGCTGCAAATGAACAAACCTTTGCCTTGAGGTCGCCACCCGCGTCGGACTGAAGAATAGTACGGATATTCAAGCCTGGGTGCGTAGATCGCGAGGCATTCTCCCTCGGCACCAACGGCTGGTCTCAGGGGAAAAGCGAAAACAAACGCAACCGCTGTCAGACAGAGAATCGCGTAACGCGTCAACAACCCTTTCATGAACGCGGATCTATGCATAACCAAATTTCGGCCGCATTCTGCAGTCTAATTCCTGATTTGACGAGGGAAACGTGCGCAGAAACTGCGGCTTCATTCGTCGATTCTGACCGAGCCGCCATATTGAATGTCCGGCCTCTCGACGTGATCCTCGTGGAATAGAACATCGTCCAGTTGCCGCATATCAACCATTTCTCCGCATCGGCATTTGTAGAAGTGCCGTTTCTCCGATTCGCTCAACTCGTTAAAGTCAGCGGTCTTCATTTTCGTAAAGGTGCGTCGGCTGCATCGCCTGGTTAGGCCTAACGAGAAAGAGATAAGCCACGGCAGGGCGTCGTGGCAACAAATCGAAGTCATTTCGAAATGGACCGTTAGCTTCATCGACTGGTTAGGTCTTTCGCGACAGTCTTCTCGCGCGGTCGCGTCTCCCGTCAATGAGTTCTGACATGCCGCTCACCGAGCATAAATTGGACAGGCATGTCCACCTCTCTGCGTCGGCCCGGCTTTGCTTCCCAACGACTGAGCCCGGCAGCCGCGCTGACATCAAGGATCTTGTGACCGGTGCTCTTCATCACTCCGACCTTCGTGACCACGCCGTTTTCGTCGATGTACATCCGGAAGACTCCGCGGCCCTGCATACGTCTCCTGAGAGCCTCGACCGGATATGCCGGGAGGTATTTCTTCCAAAACATCGTCAGCACCTGCCCGTAGGCAGCGTAGGTAATTTTCGGAGTCGTTGCGACTAACGACGTTGTTACAAATGAAGTTGAAATTATCAGCGCCAGGCAAGGCGACACGAGGCTGCGTCGTTGTGACATGTTGGTTTCCCACATTGTGCCGAATCATTCGGCATTCGGGAAGCGGAATCCAAGCGGAACGGTGACAACCTGTGCAGGAATCGTCGACGGTCATGCTGCCGGATCACTTGCCATTCGGCAATCAATTCGCATTCTAGCGCGATCTGGCGAAGCGGGGAGGGGATCGTTGTTTGTGGCAACGAAACGGCAACAGTCGAATCGCTACGTAGTACAGCAGCGCATTTCTAATCCGTAGGTCGAGTGTTCGAGTCACTCCGGGCGCGGTTTTCAGAAAGTGAATCGTGACTGGTGATAGGTGAGTAGAGAAGCGTGAACAAATCCAGTCACTGTTCACCGATCACTATTCACGTTGCTTCCAACGCCGCTCATGATCGAGCAGCCATTTCTTGCGCCACAATCCGCCGCCGTACCCGCAGAGCGTGCCGTCCGCGCGGATGACACGATGACATGGAATAACGATGCAAATCATGTTCGTGCCGTTCGCCCGACCAACTGCGCGGCGCGCGTTCTCATCTCCGAGCTGTTTCGCCATCCAGGAATAGGAACGAGTTTCGCCCACTGGGATGGACCGCAAAATTTTCCATGCGCGCAGTTGAAAGTCCGACCCGACCGGTGCGAGCGGAATGTCGAATTCCAGTTTCCTGCCGGAAAAGTAATCAGCCAGTTGCGAACGGATTGCGTCCAGATACCGATGCTCGCCCGGCACAACATTTGTCCGCAAACGTTTTCGTAAGATCGACAATTCCCTTTCCGTCGCGCGCCGGTCCGCGAATTCGAGCAAGCGCAGACCCCTATCATCAGCAACTGCGATCATCGTTCCAAGAGGCGTGTCGATTCGCTCGACGAACATTGGCTCACGCGATTTCGCCCGCCTGAGGCGGGCCGGTGGATCGCCAAAGATCCGTGTGAACGCTTCGCGAAAACCGCTCTCCGATTCGAATCCACTTCCGTTTCTAGCGTCATCGACGCGACCGCCCTTTCGCACTTCGCGTAAAGCGAGTCCCATCCGGCGCGCGCGATGATACGCTTGAAACGTCATTCCGTAATGACGCTTGAATTGGCGTCGCGCGGTGGATGGATCGATAGCCATCGCTGCCAGTTCCTTGTCGGTCAGACGTCCACCGGGTGCGCGCTCAACTTCAGTGCGCAGGCGCTCGATCAATTTCGGCGGACGTTTGTCCGGATCCATAGGATGACAGCGCAAACACGGACGATAACCATCATGCAGTGCCTCGCTCGGGGTTGCAAAAAAATCTACGTTTTCTCGTGCCGGCTTTTTCGCCGAGCAAGTCGGCCGGCAGAAAATTCCAGTCGTGCGCACGCCAACGAAGAAGATTCCTTCGAAGCTCGGGTCGCGATTCATTAATGCGCGATACATCGTTTCGGATGGAGGAAGAAGTTCCAGTGCGTTCATATGCGTTCGACTCCAAAGGTGTAGCAACCGTGCGTCACGCTGCGCACGTGCACAAACGCAGTCTCGGGATTTTGCAGCAACTTTTCAACAACCGCTTCCGGTTCGCTTCCGTTCACGACCTCGGCATCGATCATGTCGTAATTTGCATTGTAAGCGCGGAACACGCGACCATTGCGAAAGGCGGATAGATATACGCGCGTCGCGCGGTAGCGTTCGCAAGGCTCGGCGTGAACGAAGATCGGCCCGCTCTCCGAATACGGATGACCAGCTGGAATTGCTGCGTAGGGGAAGAGAATGACGCGTTCACCGGGTTGCGCCCAGCGCAAACAATGCCGGCACGGAAACCCGTTTGGCGAATCTGCGATGACTACGCCATGGTCCGGCGCGCCCGCTGCCGCGGCCCGTCGCGCTGCTTCCGCAACGTCGGTGGCCAGCGGAACAATTTGGAAGTTCAAAGTTTTCATGTCGACAGCTAAATGCATCGCATCGATTCGCGCATCGACGAAATTCGGGCAGGGAATTCTTTGCAAGGGGCGGCGGTTTCTCAACCGCCGTGGGCGCTTAGGAAAGCGCCCCTCCTTGAGCTCAGCGATGATTTGTGGGATGGCCGTCGTTCACCGCGACGAAAGTTTCCGGATAGGTTGCACAAATTTGCAACGTTGTCGCCGGGATTACTTTTTGTCTTCGTCCAGCTTTGCCTTGACCGCGGATTCGATCTCTTCGTACAAGGCACGGTCGTTCTTGAGCACTTCCTTTGCCGCGTCGCGCCCCTGAGCCAGTTGGGTGCCTTTGTAATTCAGCCAGGAACCGCGCTTCTCGATGATTTGTTTTTCCAATGCAAGATCGAGGA
>WNGE01005162.1_pt1 | contig 14872 bp, 15 predicted proteins | sample 5400651 | NCBI WGS metagenome assembly WNGE01 (sample SAMN13153370, study PRJNA577476) | soil metagenome | isolation source: 60 cm soil or saprolite under grassland replicate 2 | place: USA:California | collected 2016-06-15 | reverse complement strand
GATCGGTCACTTTGATGCAGCCGTCGATCAACCCTACGGGGCTGCTGCTGCACTGACCGGTGGGCGTCACCGCGGTCGACTGCAGTACGTATAGCGGCAGGCGGGACGTGCGATCGCGGAATTTCGGCAGGTTCATCGTTGTGCCGTTACCCGCGGCAGTCGGACCACCAATGAAGAACTCCGGCGGACTCGCCAAGCCGAGATTGATGAAGAAAGCGGCTGACGTGTTGTCCCCGACATTGGCGGCCGTGTGACACGTATCGCAATGTCCCGTCGAACTGCCAGTGAGTGGAGCGAACGCCGGCGAGTGCAGGTCCACCGTGTTGAAGAGCTTCTGGCCACAGGCGATTGCTAGCTGCGCTCCGATTTCAGGGGCCACGCCCGCTGGGGACGGCGTACACGGATCACTTGTTCCACCGAGATTGTTCCAGGCGTTGAACAGGGTGAATCCGGGGGTAGGATCGCACGTGCCGGTGACGAGCGGCGTGCACGGCTTCTGCAACGACAGATTTGTCGGCCCACCCAGTGCGCCGGTCGGGGACCTTATACCCAGCCGGCACGGAACGCCTGGAGCGCAAAGGTCGCCCGCCTTGTTATCAGTGATCATCGCGGTAAAAATGCCGGTCATGAAGTGTGCCACCATGTCGGCATCGCTGTCGCTCGGCGTTGGGCCGAGAATAAGCGTCCTGACTGCGCCCTTCACTTGTGCCCGCAGGACGGGTGGATTCAGATTCTGGCGTCCGTCCCACAGCACGCTGCTGTCGAAGAACATGTTGGTAGTCACCAGCGGTCGGCGGAAGGCAGACACTGTTGCGACGCACGCGCCAGCGGGCTGCACCGTGCACGGCTGTTGAGGATCCTGGCCGGCCGGAACCGGTAGTGGTCCGAACTGCGCGTTCGACGGCACACTGGCGGCGGTCACCGTGAAGTCGTCCGTCGGAGGGCCGATCACCCTGATCGCCAGTCGAGCATCGCCCAGGTCCAGCGAAAGAGCATAGGCAGCCCTGCGCGCCTGCTCGGACGAAAGGTCTGCCTCCGACACAGTCGGATTGATCGCGGCGTCATTTATCCGAAACTGGGGTGCCAACCCTTGCGGTTGCGTGCTACTGAACTGGTCCCGCAGAAATTCGGGCGTGGTGCCCCAACCAAGCTGTGGCTGATGGCACGTGGCACAGTCCTGCCCGTTGGTACCGAAATCTTCGCTGAAGAAAGGATTGACATCAAGATCGCAAACGTCAGCAATGCCTGGAAAGTTGAAGCAATTCGGACCCTTGATGGTGAGCACGGTCCCAGTCGGGACCTTGAACACCTGAAAAGGATCCGCTTCTTCCTCTTGTGCTGTCGTCGCGAATGGGACGAGCACGATCGCGGCCAGCGTGGCCGTCAATACAAGCGCTGCGACCCGGGCTAGTCCCGTAAATCGTTGATCCGCACTCACCTCAACTGTCCCTCCCACCATGTAAGCGCCGTTCCAACGGCGCTGCTCGCACCCCTCGCAGCTCAGGACGGAATCAGCACCTCCTCCCTTGTTCGAAGGCGGTGCGCCAGGGTCCGAATGACACCGTCCGCGACCGAAGGATCGGCCGCAAGCACGCCTCGAAACGCACTGCCGGCCAGGCGGAGGACTCGGACAGCTTCCGATCTGGCGAACGCCGAAGCCGACCGTGGCGCTGCCTCGAGTACGGCCATTTCACCCATGACGCTGCCCGTCGATACAACGCGGATGAGCTCTCCCTCCGGCGCGGTCCCGCGCACAATGCTCACCTCTCCAGAGAGGACAACGAACACGTCGTCACCCGGCTCACCCTCGAGGCACAACGTCTGTCCGGCGGTGTACGTCGCGTCGTGGCTGGAGATTGCGAGTTGTTCGAGTGCGTCGGGACCAAGCGACGCAAAGCTTGGCACCGCGCGAAGTGAGATCATTTTTTCGACGGTGAGCATCGGCAGTTGCCGATCACTTGTTGCTGCCGCCTCAGGATGCGCCAGGAGCACTAACGCCATTTCCCGCACGAGCGGGTATTCGTCATGGGCGAGCTGCGCCAGCACAATTGGGTCGGTTTGGCCGCGGACGGCGAGAGCGTAGAGCGCGACAGCCCGAACGAATGGATCGGCGTCGTCCAGGCAGGCACGGAATATGTCATTCGGGCTTGACAACGCAGCGGCCTCTCGTGCTACCGCGGCCAGGGTTGCGGTGAGCTCCTCTCGTAACCGCGCGGGTAGCTCATTGGTGATCCCCCGCATGGCCGCCGCGTACAGGACTGGATTGTCGGAGCACAGTCCCGCGCGGACGCTGTGCGCTGTCGCTTCGTCGGACGTGACTTGAGCTATCCCCAGGAGGCGGTCGACGGCACGCGCGCGTTCGCGCCGCAACAGGTAGATCAGCATGTCATTGATGGGCGACCCAGAGATGTCGAGTGCTTGCGCGGCACGGATAGTGAGCTCGATCAGCGCGATTGCGGCCAGCACTTGTGCCCGCGTATGCTCCTGCGTGCCAAGCAGTTGCTCGAGGACCGTCGAGTGCTCTTCAGCCGTGACTCCGAACTCACGGCGCAGTTGTTGAACGTAGCCGTCGTCGGCCTGATCGTCAGCTGCCAAGACCCGTTGCAGGTCGCGTTCGAGCGCCCGTGTGTAGGTCTGCAGCTGGAGGCGCTTCTCGGATGAAGGCTGTCTACTCGGCTCGGTCAGCAAGCGTCGCTGCTCGTCAGCAAGCGTTGCCATTACCCGCTCGTGGTCCGCTTTCTTGATGTGCAGTTGATCCCGCAGGGCTTCCAGGCGCTGCACCTCCTCGCGGGTGACGAAACCGTCTGCCAGCACTTCGCGAATCGCATCCTGGTACACCTCGAGCACTTCAGCGTAACTGCGCTCGCGCTCGGTCGTGCGTGCTGTGTGGATCACATACGCATCGTGCAGATTCGCTGGTGGGGGAGTGTCGGCCCACGTCCAGCGCTTGAGGATGGTGCGGGCGACGCTTTGTTCCGCGAACGCCTGTTGGCTGCGCATCAATCGACGGACCAGGAACAATGAGGCAGTCAACACAACCAGCACGCCGGTGTACGCCGGTAGCCACGGAACCTTGCGCAACGTGGGCTGACCAGCGAAGCTGTAGAAGATCACGAAAGCGGTAAATGCCGCCAGGCCGAACATCACGTTGCGGACTTGAGCCGCGTCGACACGTGCGTCGCGTTGGCGCAGCCAGCGTCCGACCGGCTTTTCGGCGAGCCAAAAGACGCCCAGGCTGATAGCGGCACAGATCGCGAGAGTAAGCGCCGCTGCCAGCGCGCGCGGCAGCGCCGGCAAGAAGAAGAATCCCGCGGTTTTCGCATCTATGCCAGGTAGAAACGCGCGCAAAATGACACCGGGTTCATTGGTCCAACTGCCATCGAAGTAGTAGTCCCATGTGCCGGACTGCACGAAGTAGTAAAAGTAGAATCCGAAAACAAGGCCCGGGTAGGCGAAATAAACCAAGCGCTTGGACGGAGAATCGATCTCCTTCCAGTAGCCGTTTTCCTGGTTGATGTCAGGGCAGGCTTTCTTGCATGCCGTGCACTTGGCACATTGTGAATTCTGCGTCTCACGCAGCCCACGCGGTTCCGTGTAGATCTTCTCGATGAACGACACCGGGCAGATGTAATTGCACCACGTCTTACCGGTAAACAGAACACCAACCCCGAGCGCAAACAAGGAGATCAACACGAAGAACATGGCGATCCCGACGCCATCGCCGTTTGTCCAGATCAAGCGCAGCCAGAGTCCGATGAAGAACATTGCGAAGGGCACGTAATAGTAGTGCTCTTCGAGTGCTGCTGACGCCCGACGTGCGCCCGGTCGGCGTAAACGAACCGGGATCTGATTGAAGAAAGCCAACGGACAGATGCGCCGCCAGCGGTGATAACCAATCAGTACGATGAACAACGGTAGGCTCGCCACCGCCACCGTCCACACGATCCGTCCCGCGAAGTCTTGGCCGGCCAATCCAAGTACGGGGATGGCCAGCCAGACGGCTAGAGCGGCCCACCCCAGCGGCCGAACCCACTGCTCCCGGTCGCGTTCCAGATCGACGCCAGCCGAGTCCCGCCGTGGCTTGGCTATCGCGCCAGCTGCGGCGACTTTAGCGTCGGTGGCCTGTTGTGTGGTCGCCACATTCACCGCGGTGGTCCCCCCGAGCACAAGCAATCTCCTACACGCCCTGCCCAGGTGCCTCGGCATAGTACACGCGATAACGCGTATGTCAAGCCGGAGCTGCAGCGGTGAGTTGAGTTGAGCCTGCCTACTGGTTGAGTGTGACGCGAATCAGACTTCGTTCTCCTGGCGCGAGTGAAACGATGGTCGGACTGCCCACCGGCAGTGGCACGCAGAGCGGCGACGGGAATAGCGGAACCGTGCCTTTTGTATTCGTGTCGGTAAAGCACATGATGATCGCGTCAGGCCCGGCTGGCTCCCAGCTCACAGCCGTGATCGTTCCAACGTTCGCGCCGTTATCGAAGGAGAAGTGTCCGCTGCCGCCGACCGACCCGTCCGCATAGAGCGGCCCAGCGGCCCAGCCGCCCTGGTCCAGATCGACAAAGTTGTACGAGCCGACAACGGCGGTTGCCGCCGTCGCGATGGGTGCGCTGCTGAGCACCATCAGTGCGAAGACACCCACCACCAAGAACCCTGCTCTCATCGCGACCTCCCGCGGTCTGAAGTCGGTCTTCGCCGCGGCCACAATAGCACGCGGATGTCGCCTGTCAACGGTCCAATGGGAGTGCTTGTTATCGCTCGCACAAAAAACTCAACCAACTCACAACCGCGCTTGCACTCCGGCACCGGCACCACTGCCATGACGGTGGCCGCCGCGCGCCCCGCGGCGCCAATCATCGCGGTCAGCCCCGACGCGGCCACGTGTCGTCGGTCGACCTTACTCTGGGGGACAGTGCCGGTGGAGGTAGACCCGGCGGCCCTGCGGGATACGCATGCGCTCGCTCGGCGAGTGGCGGTCGCTCTCGGCTTCGCTGGCGAGGGCCAGTCGATTCTCCTGATCGCCGGCTTCGTGCCTGACGAGGCTCAGAGTACTCCGAGCATTACCGTCCTGCGGATCTGAGGGTCGCGATGGCAACGGTCACGTTCGCCGAGGGTGCCAACGATTTAACGGGCCTCGGGCGACAATCAACGATAGCCTGACGCAGACCAGCTCTCCGCCGGTCCAGCTCGTTGATACGAGCTCAAGCAGTTCAAAAGGCGGCAACTGCATCGCACTCTCGAGCTCGCAGACCGGCGTTGTTGGCACGGTCCCATCCGCGACCCAGAACCAGGCGAGCAACGTCACCTTCCCAGCTGCATCGACCGGAACCAGACCCGCGGCGCAGTTACTTGCGCTCCCCCACCTCGATCAGATCTGGTTCGTGAACCTCCAGGCACGACGGGTCCTCACCACAGTGATCTGCCCGTAGCCCACCTGTGTGTCTTTGACTTCCCGATGGGGTCGGTGCCGGCCAGCGCAACAGGTGGCCCCACATACGAGTCGTGCGTGGTCAACCAGCGGCCGGCGTTCCATGGCGACGTCGACGTTACGGTGCACATCGTCCCCACTGGGGCGCGACCAGGAAATATTTGGGTAGACAAGGGCAGACCGAGCGCTACTAGGCGAGACCCGTTACCTGACCTAACGTGCCCACCTTAGCCTTGCCGATACTGCGATTTCTCCGCGGCGCACGTGTCGCAGTCCGCGCGGCGATCTTTTAGACGAGGGCGCGCCAATAAGAGCGTAGAGGCTCGCAAGAGTGCATCGACGCGGTGGAGAGGCAGGAGCACTTTTCGGCGAGCGTACTGCGCGCGGGCGCCACGGAGCGTGCTGATCAGCGCAGGTAGGCTCAGGCGACCGGTGCAAGCCTGCGTCGCGCCACGCGTGTTGCGAGCTGACGGGTGCGCCCGTCCACGCTTGGCAATGCGGCAGAGGACTCGCGGACAACGAGCTCACCTTTAAGAATCAGGCGTTCCGCGATCTTCGATGTGCCGCAGAGGTGCTCGAAAAGGATCACAGCCGCTCGCCTGCCCAGCTGAGCCGGAACCCTGGGGTTGCCACCCACAATGTCACCCACAATGCCGGCTCCCACCGCTCTGCCAACTCGCCCATCTCGCGCACCTCGTGTCCACAGGTTGTGGTTTGCAGACTCTACACCTACTACTTCTTGTAGCTCGTGGGCCTCACGAACAGCTACGAGTTTCATCTCTACTCGGACGCCTGGCTGACTCTCCTACGTAGGATCACGCGGCCGTCGCGTGAGACGAGTCTCCTACAGGGTGTCAGTCGGTTCACCGACCGGCGCGCCAACAAGACTTCGGCTGCCAGCCCGCCATTTCACCTGTGCCGTGCGCTTCTTTACGCGTTCCTTGCGACACACCGCGCGGACGATGGCATGAGGCGACGCGGCGGCAGCCAGTAACGGCCCAGTACAGCCGTGGCCCCTCCGGCGCGCGTGCTGACAGCGATGCGAGCTCGAATCCCCTCGCTAAACTTGCGTACCTGAGGGCCCACGGGGCCGCGGCGAGCGGCCGGGTTCAGATTGACCGCTGTGTACGGGCAGGAGCTGATCTACAATTGCGCGTGTACCCAGGACGCAGGAGGGTGGCGGCCCGGCCTTCGCAGCTGGCGATCCAGGATGCGCTACTCCTCGGCTGCGCCGCGGCAGGCCGCTGCTCAGAACTCGGGCGGCTCGCTGAAACCCGTGCTTGCGCCGCCCCCGAGCAGGCCCACTGCACGCTAGAGCCCGGCTGTACGCGCTGGCTGAGCAAGCTGTTTGTCGCCCAGCTTGAGCTTGGTTCGATTCGCTTCGGTCGGATTGGGGGACCGGACTGGCTTCCGGAAGATTTGCAGCCCAACGGCCGAAAACCCTGGCGCAGCATGGGTTACGCGGCGGACGATCTGCCCGATTTTGAACTCAGCGGGGGTACTCTGGGGGCGTCTGGCGCGCGGGGGGCCAAGGGCTGGACCGTCTTCAAAACGGTTGCTCGGACAGCTTCCTGGTCGAGGGTGGGTTCGACTCCCATGCACCTCCGCCCGGGCCGAATCGCCGAGATGACTTAGACGGGTTAGCGGTGAAATTCCCGAGCGAAACGACTGAATGAGCGAACCCCCACCCATGACGGGCCGAGTGCCCGCCGGACATGTCACACCGACCACGTCGGATTAGCCACCAACCGTCGGCGGTGCGGAACCAGCCTTTGAAATCGGCGCTCCGTGAGCGACGCTTCCTTCCAGGCACGGACCGTCCTCGGATCCCCCACGGTAGGTGTGAGTCATGTCCTCGATGCAGGGTGTAACCCATGTGCTCTGTTCGTGCCCTCCGCTGCTGCTCCCCACGCCCCTTTGCACGTAGCTCCCCATAGAAGGGAGACTCCTCCGCCTCCGTGCCCTCGCCCGCCTGGTCCCCCCGGTAGGTGTATATTGGCTGGGTTTCGCACACCCTGAGGATGCCCGAACATGAATGCTGTTGCCAGGCGCCGCCCTCAAACCTCGAGTTCTGTATCGCCCAAGAGAAGGAGTTCTCCGATGCCTATATCGAACCGGGAGATTGTCGCGAAATTCATCGACGCCAAAGCCATTGACTTCAACGCGATCGGCTCGCTGGTAACTGACCTCGGACCAGCCTTATCCACCTCCGACGTAGGCTACCGTGTAGTCCTGGCCGGTCGACCCTTCATCATCGCCTGTCTCATGCCCGCCGCGGACATCAGGGAGCTCGTCGGCGAGCTGCGCAATGTGAACGTCAAAGCGGCGGTAACAGGCGAGTAGCTCCGGCGCTCTAGATCATCCCGGCGTGACAACCCTGCGACAGGTGAGCTGGGACGAAGCTGACCTGAGGGCGAGGCTGTGCCTTGCTCTGGACATAGCGAAGAGGGCCGTGGAGTTCTTCGCGATCGACGGCTACGCGGATGCCGAGGCACCGGAGAATAGCTTCCGCCCAGAGAAGCCCGTTGCTGAAACAGCGATGCTTCTGTATGCAGCTTCCGTTGCTAGTCGCTTTCCCGACGTTGCCAGCCGCATCTCCGAGATCGCGCGCCTCCTCATCCCTTACGCCCGATCCCGGCGGACCCTTCTCAATATGGCCTTGCATCCCAGCGTGTGTCTGGACTTCGCAGTGCCTCACGTTCTTCTGACGAAACTGGGGTATCCCGATTCGAGTTTTGATGCCGTTCTGAGTTCGTGCCTGGATTCGCTGGCCAGCCATGGACACGAGCGACCGTCTTTCGCGGCGATCGAGCAAAAGTGGATAACATCCTTGTGGAAGCGCACGGCTCCGGGTCGGGATTGGCGTCCTGATCTACGTAATTCTGTCTTGTATCGACGACTCGATATTCTCGGCGGTCAGCGTCAAGATGCGTACGCATTTACGCACCTCGTCATGTACTGTACCGATTTCGGCTTTCGAGCACCGTATTTGCCTCGGTCGAGATCGACAATTTTGACTGAGGCCAGATCGCTATTGGCAAAGTGTCTCGACGACGAGGATTATGATCTTGCCGCCGAAGTACTTCTTGCATGGCCACTAACGGGTGCGCGTTGGTGCAGTTCGTCGACATTTGCATTTCGTGTACTGGCTAGAGTTGAGGATCAAGTCGGCGTGCTGCCGGCCGGTACGACAAGAGCTGATCGCCTCAACAAGCTTGACGGCACGGACCGAGCGCACTACGCCCTTGGCACGGCGTATCACACCGCCCTCGTGATGGGGTTGATCTGCGCCGCGTCGCTGCGGCCAGGCGCGGCACCACCCGTCAGGGTCCCTGGGCCAAGATTTCCGCACTCCTGCGTGGACCGTCTGGTGGAGTATCTGGACGAGGATCAAGGCCACTGGCAGCCTCAGTTTGCGGAACTCACGCAAGCCGAGCGGAGTGCGGTCGCTCCCCTTCTGCTGGACGTCGCCCTGGCCCAGAAATGCCGCAAGCACGACTACCAGGCGGTCAGCGATCTGCTACGGCTAGCAAGCCGGCAGGGCATGGCCAAGTCCAGCCTTTGTGCGCAGGCCGCTCAACTACTCGAACGCCTGACGATCTGCTCCCACGCCATCGCATCGAGCACAAACGGCTCTGCCCAACCGAGCGGCCGTGCCGTGGTCGCCTGACGCGCCGCCGCGCCGGCCAACGCGTAGCGCCTACTTGAGTCTCCAATTTGCCGCGGTCCTATCCGTCTCCGCCAACGCGGCGGCCGCACCCAAGCTGTTCCGTGGCGCGAGTTCACAAGCTCGAATCCTCTAGCCGGACGCTCCCCTGGTCGTGCTGGGCCGTGCAGTCACGCCGCCGGGAGCGTGCTCGTGCCCTCGCCTAGCTGACCCCCATATCAGCGCCTGAGCTGGCGGCGCACTCCACGTCGATGCGGCATCACTTGGACGGGAACTTGCGTGCATGCTCGAGCAGCTTCGACGCGCTCGCAAGTGCAGGCTGTTCCTCTTGAACGGTCGCTCGGAACGCTTTGCGGCACCACTCTTGACGCTCCTCGGGCGTCGACTCGTCGCCCAGCAGCAGTCCAGTCAGCCGCTGCGCACGATCCAGCCGGCCCCACAGATAGTCGTTTTCGCGGCCCGTACGATCGAAGAAAGCACCAACGTGCATCTTCGCCACGCCCACGAGTCTACGTGTCGTACTAGCGGTTGAGTTTCGGTTGATTACCTACCCAAAATGCCTTTGGAAGTGTTATTTTGGCGCGGCCCGTCTAACCCACGCCGGCCACCAGCCCCCTTCGATTCCGGGTTTCGATTGCCCAGGAAACGTTGAGGGCTTGATCGCGTTGCTCAACCTACGCTCAACCGCGCCGTAACCCGACCCGACAACCCCGTCAGGAATGCTTTCGGGTTACCCGACACATGAGCAGTGCGGCATTTTCACCCAGGGTGCTCTACTCGAAGCTCGACGAGGGGCCGGTGGCCGGCGTGGGTTCAAAAGACGGTGACCTGCCTTTGCGACCGTGGCGTGCCATAGCAGGAGGGCACGCTTATGGGTAGCCGATAGATCCACGTCGCCGTACAGAGGGCCGGCCTGCGACCAACGACGGTGCTTCCGTCGACAGCGCCATCAGCGAGTGCGAGGGCCTAGCAGTACGCGACCGATACCCTCACACAAGAGCACGGCGTCCTCCCCTAGCGGTTGAGGCACTCTGGCCGAGTTTGAGCCGCCGGCGCGGCATGCGAATCGGCACCTCGGGCGACCGGGGGTTCGCCATACCGAAACCCGCGAGTACACCTGCACAACGCATGCCGCCAAGGAGACCTGTCATGGCTGTTGCAGCAAAGCCCCAGGCGAAAAGCGACGACACTGGGGGCGAGATCTTTGCTTTCATCGGCGGCGCACTAGTGCTGCTGGCGGTCATCGCCGCATCGCTTCCGATCATCGGCCTGACGCTCGTCGAGCTCGTCGGTGGCACGATGCTCTGGTTGATGCTCGCAAAGTGGCGCGGCATTAGCCCCGCCCTGGCGACGGTGATCACCGGCGTTGTGCCGGCGATGATCGCCTATCCGAGCATCCAGCAACTGTTGTCGGGCGTTCCACTTGAGGACCTGTTCCAGCGCTACTGGGCTGCGCAGGCACCCTGGACGCCGGATCTCGCGACACTGACGGATCGGCGCTTGTGGTCCAACCCTTTCACGCGCGACAGCTTCCCCGCGTACTGGGCTGGGGTCGCACCCCTGGCGACGCTCGCGGCGCCCGTTCTGGCGGGCGGCATCGTTCTGTGCTTCAAGTTGATGGCCACGGTGAATGATGTCGCAGAAGGAGACAACCTGCTCGGCAAAGCAGTCGCCACGTACACCCGAGTGATCAACTACGGCAGCGGCAACATCAACTCGTTCGGCCACTTCACAAATTCCGGCGTGTTGGACGCCCGAGACGGAGGCCGACTGGCGTCGAGTGGCCGACACGCTCCGCCAGATGCATAAGTTGACGCAGGGCTGGCCGCAGCGCCCAGGCTGGCGATCGTCGACCGACCTCCTGCAGGCCAAGACCGGGACAAAGATCGACCTCGGCGCGATGCCGCCTGAGGGCGTTGCTCGATGCCGAGCAGCGTAAGCCCAGCTTGGGCATGCCCCGTTTCGGTGGAGAGTTTCGTTAGGCCGCGAGGGGAGCGAATGAGGTGCGCCGTTCGACTTCGGCGGGGCTGGAGTAGCCCAGAGCGGAATGGCGACGGTGCTGGTTGTACCAGCCGGCGATGAATTCAAAGATGGCCAACTCCGCATGCCGACGTGTAGGCCAGACGTGGCGGTAGATGAGCTCGGTCTTGAGCGTGGCAAAGAAGCTTTCGGCCACGGCGTTGACGCTCCTATGGTCAGTCAAGAGGTCGTCCCCTCGTTCCGTGGACCGGTTGGGACGATGCCGCCGGAGAGAATCTTGTAGATCTCTCGAGCGATATAGCGCTTCAGGCAGCGGATGATCTCTTTCTTGCGGAGACCTTGCTGCGTTCGGCGCTGGACGTAGGCCTGAGTGCGAGCATGCTTCGCCATTCGCACCATGGCCACAACCCAGAGCGCCCGGTTCGCATCTCTATTGCCACCACGATTCAGCCGATGTCGATGCTGACGCCCAGATGAAGCATCGACCGGGCTAACGCCGCAGAGCGCCGCGAAGGAGGCTTCGCTGATCAGGCGCTCGGGATTGTCTCCGGCAGCGACCAGCAGGGAGGCAGCCGTGTCAGGTCCGATGCCCCAGACGGCGCAGAGTTGCGGTGCTGCTTGTCGGACGAGCTGGCCAATGTGTGCGTCGAGCGCCGCTACCTCGTCGTTCAACGCTAGCCAGCGAACGCTCAGCGAGCGCAATGCCATTCGAGCGGCCGCCGTTGGCGTGTCAATGACCGCGACTCGGAACCGCCTGGCGCGCGCAAGGAGGTCCGAATGCCGAAGGTGCCGTAGCTGTTCACGCAGCTCGACGGGCGCGGTCTCAATCACTGCTTGAAGCTGATTGAAGGCTTGTGTCCGGCCAAGCAGCGCCGAACGGCGGGTCAGGCGCAGGAGTCGAATTGCTTCGATCTGGCCATCCTGGCCTTTGGGTGTTCCCTTCGCTTCGCCTGAAAGGGCGGCGCGAGCAGCTGCCTCAGCGTCGCTCGGGTCGGATTTGCCGCGGCGCCGACGCCACTCGCGCTTCGGTCGGATGACCTCAACCAGGTCCACCCCCTCGGACCGAAGATAACGCGTGAGACCGGCGCCATAGCTGCCAGTGCCTTCGATGCCGATCCGCAACACGACGCCAAATTCACGCAGCCACGCCAGCAGATTGCGGTACCCACTGGGATTGGTATTGAACTGGGCCGCGCCCAAGAATTCGCCAGTCGCACTGATCGCGGCCACGGCATGTGTGTCTTTGTGTGTGTCGATTCCACCGATGACTTTGAAGCTCGGAGCGATGGCCATGCGCACCTCGTCTGTTGGCTTCCCGTGCCTGGAAGCACCGGCCGAGGTACGGACAAGACAGCAACGGGACGCGGTCTGGACAAGCTCCTATGAGGTCACGGCTCGGCAGATGCACAACGGTGGCAAGCCCGCGCCCGATCGACAGGTCAACGCCAGGACGCCATGGTCGATCCCAACACGGGTCAGATCGCCGAGGGCCTGCCACCGAGCGCCATTCTTACTATCCCAGCACGTACCTGGTCGCCCGACGCTCTGGCGCACCTGATGAGCGGCGAGCAATTCGCCGTACGCGGTGCTGGTGTACTGAACGCCGCGATCGGTGTGTTGAATCAACCCCCGTTTCGGACGACGTGTTGTCAATGCCATGGTGAGTGCGGCCGTGGCCAATTCGGTGCGCAGGTGGTCGGCCATGGCCCAGCCGACCACTTTGCGGCTGTAGGCGTCGACGATGACCGCCAGGTACAGCCAGCCCTCCCACGTGCGGATGTAGGTGATGTCGCCGAACCATTTCTGGTCGGGTGCGCCGGCGGTGAAGTTGCGCTGCACGAGATCCTCGACCTGCACTTTTGGATCAGCGACGGTCGTTCGACGGAACCGACGTGGCGGCCGACCCACCAAACCAGCTTGGCGCATGAGGCGAGCAACGCGCTTGCGGGAGATGCGCTGCTTATGCTCGCGCAGTTCGGCATGGATACGCGGTGCGCCATAGGTGCAACAGCTCCGGTCGTGAATGGCCCGAATCTGCTTTATCAGCGTCAGGTTGGCCTGCGCGCGACGGGATAGCCGACGGTGCCGCCAGGCGTAGTAGCCGCTCGAGGCGACCTGCAGCACGCGACACAGTTGAGCGACCGAATGCTGGGCCTTCTCCGCCGCGATGAACCGATAGCGGCTCAACGGGTCGTCTCCTTGGCGAAAAAGGCCGCGGCTTTTCGGAGGATCTCCCGTTCTTCACGCAGAACCCGGTTCTCGCGTCGGAGCCGGGACAGTTCCTCACGTTCGATCGTGGTCAATCCGTCTCGCCGACCTGCATCGATGTCAGCCTGCGCCAGCCACCGACGCACGACGGTCTCGGTCAGGTCCAGATCGCGGCATACCTCACCGACCGATTTACTGCTGGTGCGCAGAAGTTCAACCGTCTGCGCCTTGAACTCCGGTGTAAATGAGCGTCTCCGACGCGCGGTCATCATGGACATTCTCCACGGGCTCGGCCCGACTCATCCGGAATGTCCACCGATCCGGGGTAAGCCCAGCTCATCGGACGTCAGATATGCGTCGTCCACGGCGACAACAACCCTGGCAACGTCCGCATGACCGCGAATCGGGTCGCGCTGATCGACTGGGACGAGTCGCACGTCGACGTCCCCGACCTCGACCTGGTGCTGCCCCACAACGCCGCGGGTCTCGACGACGGCGCGCACGACATCGCCGCGCAAGCGTCGGCCGCATGGGAAGCCGCCGTCTGCTGGGACGACAAGTACGCAGTCAAGCGGCTTGCTGAAGTTCGAGCGGTTCTGAGCAGGGCGGCGCGCTTTAGCTCGCCGGGACGCACGGCGCATCGTGAGTCAGGAGCACCCGCGAGAACACGTGGTCATCGCTAGTGCCTGCTGGCGCGGTTGGCCGCGCTGACCCAACTCTGTGAGCTCACCGCTACCGCTCGGCGCTCAACCATCTGTCGGCCGGCGTATCCTCGACGTCGGCCGCGAGCTGCGTGCCCTTGGCGTGCTTGCGAGACTCGTCGCGACAATTCGGTGCAAACTGTGTCGTACTTAGCGACAGACCAGCAGCCGCAGCATCCGCGAGGTCGAACCCGCTACCCTTAGCGTGGGCTGACGGCGCCAAGCGAAGAGATTACAAGACGTCCTCAATTCGGGGTCGTGGGTCCGGTAGGGACGGCAGGTCGCCCCGCCGCCCCCCGGGCGGAACCCGGCGTGCAGATTTCCCGCACCGGGCTCCCCAGGTCAGATTGGTCGTACTCGCACGGTCGGTGTTAGACCCACGTGTGCGTCAGTCGTGGGAGCGGGAGTTGGAACCAGGGTTTGGCTTCCAGGCTGGTCCAGTCGGTGGTTCGCCGCGCACGCTGGCTTCGGCGCCGCAATGCCCGCCACCAGAGCTTTCGGATTCGCTGCCGCACCGCGCCGAGTTTCTTCGAGCACAGCCGCAGGCCGAAGTACTGGTAGAAGCCGTTGAGTGCCTTGGTCAGGTACGCCTGATGTTCCCAGACGCTGTGGTGTCGGTTCTTTCGCAACCACTCGGCGATCCTGGCGACGAAACGCTCGCGCGTCTTGACGCTGGGCGTTCGTCCGACGTGGACCGTTCCTCGACGAGTCCGTGTGCGGAAGTGGGTGAAGCCAAGGAAGGTAAAGGTCGCCGGCCTCGTGGTCGGTCGACCGGTTCCTTGCAACAGGCTGGCGTCGAAGTTCAGCAGCGCCGTCTTCTCCGGCGCGACCTGCAGTCCAAAGGCGGCAAGTCGCTCATCCAGTTCGCCACGGAATCGCGCCGCATCC
>WNGE01026956.1_pt1 | contig 14883 bp, 14 predicted proteins | sample 5400651 | NCBI WGS metagenome assembly WNGE01 (sample SAMN13153370, study PRJNA577476) | soil metagenome | isolation source: 60 cm soil or saprolite under grassland replicate 2 | place: USA:California | collected 2016-06-15 | reverse complement strand
GTCGTCGGCGCCCGGCCCGTCGTCGGTCCGGTCGCAGTCGGCGATCCGGGGGCCGGGCAGGATGCCGCTGCGCCGCACGGCGACCAGCTCGGTCTCGACGGCGAGATAGAACGCCTTGGTCAGCGGCGGCACGTCCCGCATGGCGGTCACCTTCCAGCCGCCGGTGGCCAGGCCGAGGACGTCGACCAGGGCACGCGCGTCCGGCGGGACGAGCTCGCCGCGCCGGCTGACCGGACGGCCGGTGCCGACCCAGCGCGCGAGCGCGACGACCCGGCGCAGCAATGTTGAGGCGCGGGCCGCGGTGGCCAGCTCGCGGTCGCCGGCCAGGGCCACCGGCGGGTACGTCCCGGCCGGCTCGTCGGTCGGTTCGTGCCGGAGCCGCGGCGGGACCGGCGCCTCGGGGTCCAGCGCGTCAGGGTCCAGCGCGGCGACCACGCCCTCGTTGGCGACAAAGCGGGCGCGGCCCAGCTCGGGCTTGGCGTCGAGCAGGACGCCGAGGACGGTCCGCCGGGCCGCGGGCGCTCGGGTGTTGAACGCCTCGACCCAGGCGTCGACCGCGTCGTGGTCGCCGACATCGACCCCGTCGGCGCGCATGGCGGTGAACAGGCGCTTGGCGAGCCGGTAGCGCGAGCTGTCAGCCATCGCCTGCGGGTAGGTCCCCTCGACCCGGCCGAGCTCTCGCCGTGGTGCTGCCCGGGTGCAGCCAGCCCGTCTCGTCCAGGAACCGCAGGTAGGACCGGAGCGAGACCACACCATGCCCGACCAGGTCGCACAGGTCGGTCATGCGCGTCACCGCGAGCTCGAGGAGCAGCTCACGTACGTCGCCGCTCTTCCAGAGCGTCGGGTCCGGCTTCGCCAGGTAGTCGATCCGGCCCTGGAGCAGCAGATGCAGGCAGTCCAGGCACGCGTCATCGTGCGCGGCGGAGTGCCACGCCACGAAGTCCCGCCAGACCCGTCCAAAGACGCCGTTCACCATTCAGCCCTTCATGATAGTTGGTCGTCATCTCGTCTGGCGAAACGTTGCGATGTAGTAGGCGCAGGCTCAGTCCGTCGTGACGCGCTCGGCAAGCAGCCGGAGGGCCTCGTCGAGCCCCACGATATCCGGAAGAACCGCCTGAAGGTCGCGTAGCTCACCGAGGGCGACATCACGGATGTAGGCGGTGACGCCGGGCAGCGCCAAGGCTTGCGCCCAGAGCTCTCTGCTCTCCTCGATGTCACCAGCGGTGACGTGGTAGAGCGCGAGGTTGAACAACCGCAGCAACGTAGCGCCATTGGTAGCAAGATCCTGTCTTCCGAGGTGGATTGCCTCGCGTAGCGCGGCTTGGGCGTTCTCCCGCTCATCGAGCTGTAGGTAAGTGACCGCCAGCTCGTATTGCCACCAGTCGTCCTTGGGGTCGAGGTCGATGGCCTTGTTGAGGTCGGTGAGGGCGTCGTTGTAGTGGCCTATGGCCCGGTAGGTCTGGCCGCGGTTGGCGATGGCCCAGGCGAAGGTGGGGTCGAGGTCGATGGCCTTGTTGAGGTCGGTGAGGGCGTCGTTGTAGTGGCCTATGGCCCGGTAGGTCTGGCCGCGGTTGGCGATGGCCCAGGCGTAGGTGGGGTCGAGGTCGATGGCCTTGTTGAGGTCGGTGAGGGCGTCGTCGTGGCGCTTCATCAGCCGGTAGGTCTGGCTGCGGTCGCCGATCGCCCAAGTCAGCTTCGGGTTGAGGTCGATGGCCTTGTTGAGGTCGGTGAGGGCGTCGTTGTAGTGGCCCATGGCCCGGTAGGTCTGGCCGCGGCTGGCGATGGCCCAGGCGTAGGTGGGGTTGAGGTCGATGGCGTGGGTGAAGTCGGCCAGCGCTTCCTGGTAGCGGCCCAGCAGCCGGTAGGCCTCGCCGCGCTCGGCGATGGCCCAGGCGTCGTTGGGGTCGAGGTGGATGCGGCGAGTGAGGTCGGCCAGCGCGTCGTCGTAGTGGCCCATGGCCCGGTAGGTCTGGGCGCGGCTGGCGATGGCCCAGGCGTAGGTGGGGTTGAGATCGATGGCCCTGTTGAGGTCGGCCAGCGCGTCGTCGTAGCGGCCCATCTGTCGGTAGGTCTCGCCGCGCTCGGCGATGGCCCAGGCGTCGTTGGGGTCGAGGTGGATGCGGCGGGTGAGGTCGGCCAGCGCGTCGTCGTAGTGGCCCATGGCCCGGTAGGTCTGGGCGCGGCTGCCGATGGCCCAGGTGTAGCTGGGGTTGAGATCGATGGCCCTGTTGAGGTCGGCCAGCGCGTCGTCGTAGCGGCCCATCTGCTGGTAGGTCTGGCCGCGGCTGGCGATGGCCCAGGCGTAGGTGGGGTCGAGGTCGATGGCGTGGGTGAAGTCGGCGAGCGCGTCGTCATGGCGCTTCATCAGCCGATAGGTCTCACCGCGGTGAGCCAACGATCTATCGTCATCGATTCGAAGTTCCAATGAACGATTGAAATCCGCGAGCGCCGACTCATACCGGCTTGCTCGACGGTGAAGACGGCCTCGTCTTCGAAGCGCCGCAGCTTGCCGCTCCCCGGGCAACCCTGCATCGTGTGCCATCAGCGTTAGGAAGCCCACCCAGTCGTCGTACGTTTCGCTGACGGCAGCGTGTAGGCGCTGCCCCCACTGCTGGACGTTCGGCGCGTCGGTGTCGGTGCCGGCCTGCTGGAGCCCCTCGATCCAGCGACGGGCGAGCGTGGGTTGCGCCTCGTAGGCGCGCAGCGTCTGGTCGAGGGCGTCGGCCAGGTGAGCGTGTGGCGCGGCGCACAGCCGATGGTAGGTCTCCTCAAGGGCGTGCTGCTGCCAGACGGGATCGGCCCAGCCCGCCTCGTCTTGCAGGCCGAGCGCGTCCCGGCAGGACAGGTGAAAGTCGGCCAGTTGCTGATGGCGCTGGTGCCAGGCATCCGGCGATTCGCGGCGGTGCAGCCGCAGCATGGGCGCGCGGACGGCCTGGTGGTACTGGTAGCCGGCGGGGTGGTCGCTGACGAACGGGCGGGTGCGCATCCACTCCCATAGCCGCCCCGCGGTCTCGGCGTCCAGCACGGCGGCGAGCAGGTCGCGGTTGAACCACCGCGCTACCGCCACCGTCAGCGCCACGTCGCGGCGCTGCGGGTCGTCTTCCCAGCGCAAAAACCGCTCCACCGCGCTGCCGCTCGGGTCACCGACCGTAGCGGGGTCGTCGGGGCGGCTGGCGGCCAGCGAGGCGACCCACAGCGGCAGCCGCCCCGACAGCGCCACGATGACCTCGATGACGCGCGGGTCGGTGACGCCGTGCCGGGCGAGCAGCTCGCGGGCCTCCAGCTCTGTGAACGGCTCCAGCGGCAGATCGGCCAGCAGGCCGTGATAGGGCGCCCAGCGGTTGGGGTCCAGTGGGTACTGGCCGGCGATGGTGACGGTCAGGGTGTCGGGCAGGTCACCGTAGCGCTCGCCGTCCAGCAGATCCAGCAGCCACGGGTCCAAAAACGACCCGGTCCGCTCGTAGGTGTCCAGGAACAGCGCGAGCTGGCGCTGTTGGCCCAGCTCGGCGAGGTCCTGGACGAACAGGGGGCTGAGCACCTCGGCCGGCGACAGCAGCAGGCGGACGTCCTCGTGGCTGCGCAGCCGGTCCACCAGGTATCTGCGCAGCCGGTCCGCGCCCTCGGCGACGGCCGGGTCGTCTGCCACGGCGGCGGCGACCTTGACGACCGGAATCTCCCTGGCGGCGCGCAGCGTGAGCCGCACGGCGGTGGTGGTCCACAGGGAGGCGGCCTCCTGGGGCGCGGCCGGGTCGGCCTGCAGCTCGCCGCGGCGCTGCTCGTAGGTCTGGTAGCGGGCCTGGAACCGTTTGAGCGGCGCGTCCTGCTGGCTGAGCGCGGTCGCGATGGCGGCCATCGCCTCCGGCGCGTCGTAGACGGTGTCGGTGAGGTAGGCGTGCGCCACGTCGGATGTCTGGGCGATGCGGGTCCACTGTTTGACCAGGAAGGTCTTGCCGACCCCGGCGGGGCCGTGGATGTTGAAGATCCAGCGGCGGCGCTCGTCGTCGGGGTCGTAGCCGAGGTTGGCCTCGAACAGGGCGAGCTGGGCCTGGCGGCCGACGAACGCCGACTGCTGCCGGCTGCGGATCACCTCGCGCAAGGAGCGCCGCTTCGTTGCCATCCGGGCCTGCCTGGTCGGTATGTCTAATGGGCGAACAGCTCACCCTAACACGCCCAACAGAGCAAAAGGCCCAGGGCTGAGGCCGAGGCAGCAGCCCTGGCCCTCAGCCAGTAGCCGACACCAGGGCCGGGTGCGTCCCACCTCTCAGGTAGACTTCCTTCTCGGGTACGAGGCCCGTAGGCTCGAGGCCCGGGCTGGCGGGGAAGGGCCCGGCGGCATTCGGCAAGGAGGCGGCGTGGACATTGCGGCGGCCCTGTGGGGCGGGATATTCGGCGCGATCGCTCCGCCTCCTACGTCGGCTGGGGGGCACTGCTCGGCCTGGCCCAGGGCGTCCTGCTGCTGCTCGTCCTGCCGGCGCTCGGCTTCGTCAACCACAACGTCCGCAGCGGCGACGACGAGCGGCCCGGTTTCGCGGGGCTGGCGGGCGGCCGCCTGACACCGGTGGCGGTGCTGGCCGCCTCGGTCGTGTTCGGCCTGTGGATCGGCCTCGTGCTGCTCCCATGAGCGTCTCGATCGTCGCTACCATGACCGACCTGACCCCGATTTCCGCCTTCGTCATGGAGCGCCTCGAGGAGGAAACCGCCGCCAACCGGCGCAGGTACCAGCTCGTCACGACCGTGGTCTTCGTGGCTCTGGCGCTTCTCGGCACCCTGGTCGCGCTGCCGTTCGGTGCCTGGCCGGTGGGGCTCGGCATCGGCTTGGCCGTGGCCGTCCTGCTGATGGGGTTCGCGCCGGGCCTGGGCGAGCGGCTGGCGCTGCGGACCTTCGGCGCCAGGCCCGCCGATCCCCAGCGCCATCCCCGCTACCAGAACCTCGTCGAGGGGCTGTGCGACCAGGCCGGTCTGCCGGTGCCGAAGCTGTGGGTGGTGGACAGCGACGCCGCCAACGCGCTCGCGCTCGGCCGCAACCCCACCGAGGCCACCATCGTGGTCACCAGCGGGCTGCTCGACCGCCTCAACCGGGTCGAGCTCGAGGGCGTTCTGGCCGCCGAGCTGTCGCACATCCGCAGCTCGAGCGCGCGGCTCGGCTCGGCGGCGGTGGTGCTCGGGGGCCTTGGTGGGCTGCTGGTCGAGGCGCGCCGGCGCGGCGGCAACGCGCTGGTCGGTGCGGTGGGCACGGTGCTGGTGGCGCTGGCCCCGCTGCGCCGGCTGGCCGCTCCGCCGGAGCGCCACATCCGTGCCGACGAGACCGCCGCCTACCTCACGCGCTACCCGCCCGGGCTGATCAAGGCCCTGACCAAGCTCGGCGGCCAGCAGGACGGGGGAGCGGTCGCCAACCTCGGTCTCAACCACCTGTGGATCGTTGCGCCACAGCCCCCCGCCGCGGCGGGCTCGGGTTTGGAGCGGCTCTTCGAGAGCCATCCGCCCCTGGATGAAAGGCTGGAGAACCTTCGCGACCTGTAAGAGAAGCGTGCGCGCGGCAGCCGCGGCTGCGCTCGTGACGGCCCTGCTCCTGACCGGGTGCGGCGGCAAGAAGCCGGGGCGCGCCGCATCCGGGGCCGCGCCGTCGACGACGACGGGCCCGCAGGGCTCGGCCACCTTTGCCCTCACCGGCCTGGTGGCCGGCGATCCCGCGCGCCGCGACCGCCCCGCTCTCTCGGTCAAGATCGACAACCTCGCCGCCGCCAGGCCCCAGGCCGGCCTGAACGACGCCGACATGGTGGTCGAGCAGCCGGTCGAGGGCGGCCTGACCCGGCTGTTCGCGACATTCCAGTCCAAGGACGCGGCCACGGTCGGGCCGGTGCGCTCGGCTCGACCTGTGGACGCGCTGCTGCTGCGCCAGCTCGGGCCGAGCCTGTTCGCCTTCGCCGGGGCCTCGGCCGGCGTCCTCCAGGTGGTCCAGCGCGACTCCGGCGCCACGCTGCTGGACCCGTCCAAGGCCCCGGGCGCCTTCCATCGCGTGAGCGGGCGGCAAGCCCCGCACAACACCTTCAGCTCGACCGCCGCGCTGTACGCGGCGGGCCGCCAGGCCAACGCCAAGCTCGGCCCACCTCGGCGCTTCCTTCCCTTCGCCGGCGCGCCGCCGGGCTCCGCGCGGCCGGCGAAGACCGCGAGGCTGACCTTCTCGCCGTCGTCCAGGTCCGCCTGGCAGTGGGACGGGCGCGCCGGCCACTACCTGCGCTTCCAGGACGGCACGCTCGACCGGCTGCAGGGCGGCGCCACGGTCTCCGCCGACAACGTGGTGGTGCTGAGCGTCGCCGTGCGGGCGAGCAGCAACGTGGACGTGCTCGGCAACCGCACGCCCGACCCGGTCCTGGTCGGCAGCGGCCGCGCCTGGGTCCTGCGCGACGGCAGGATGGTCGCCGGCACCTGGCGCCGCAGCTCCGCCGGCGCCCCGATGGAGCTGCTGGCCGGCAGCGCCCGCGTCCCTCTCCACCCCGGCCGCACCTGGGTCGAGCTCCTCCCCACCCCTCAGCAGCCCTCCTTCCCGAGCTGACCGAAAGGCCGCGGCGGCCGGTGTGGGGCCGCGATCATCCACAGCCTGGCCCTGCGCCGTTGAAGGCGGCAGGCCCGCTGGTGTAGCCTGAACTCCCGAAATGTGGCCTCTGACCAGGGAAAATGCCTTGCGTCACCGAGGCCCTGAGAAGGACTCTGGGAGTCTTGCGACGATGGACTCGAACAATCACATCACCGGCACCGCGCGGGTCAAGCGCGGCCTGGCCGAGATGCTCAAGGGCGGCGTCATCATGGACGTCGTCACCGCCGACCAGGCCAAGATCGCCGAGGAAGCGGGCGCGGTCGCGGTCATGGCGCTGGAGCGCGTGCCCGCCGACATCCGCGCCCAGGGTGGCCTGGCGCGCATGAGCGACCCCGAGCTGATCGAGCAGATCATCGAGGCGGTCTCCGTCCCCGTCATGGCCAAGGCGCGCATCGGCCACTTCGTCGAAGCGCAGGTGCTGCAGGCGCTCGGAGTCGACTACGTCGACGAGTCGGAGGTGCTGAGCCCCGCCGACGAGGCGCACCACGTCGACAAGTGGCAGTTCACCGTGCCGTTCGTGTGCGGCGCGACCAACCTGGGCGAGGCGCTGCGCCGGCTCGCCGAGGGCGCGGCCATGATCCGCTCCAAGGGCGAGGCCGGGACCGGCAACGTGATCGAGGCGGTGCGCCACATGCGCGCCATCTCCGCCGGGATCCGGCGGCTCCAGTCGCTGCGCCCCGACGAGCTGTTCGCGGCCGCCAAGGAGCTGCAGGCGCCCTACGAGCTGGTCGCGGAGGTCGCCCGCGATGGCAAGCTGCCGGTGGTGCTGTTCACCGCCGGCGGGATCGCCACCCCGGCGGACGCCGCCATGATGATGCAGCTCGGCGCGGAGGGCGTGTTCGTCGGCTCGGGCATCTTCAAGTCCGGCAACCCCGCCAAACGCGCGCGGGCGATCGTGGAGGCGACCACCTTCTTCAGCGACCCGGAGGTGATCGCCAAGGTGTCGCGCGGTCTGGGCGAGCCGATGGTCGGCATCGCCGCGGTCCCAGAGAGCGAGCGGCTGGCCGGGCGCGGCTGGTAGCGGTCGTCCCGTGTCCGAGCCCCCGACCATCGGCGTCCTGGCCTACCAGGGCGACGTCCGCGAGCACCGGCACGTCCTCGGCGGCCTCGGGGTGCCGTCGCTCGAGGTCCGCACGCTTGCCGACCTCGACCAGGTCGACGGCCTGGTCGTGCCGGGTGGCGAGTCGACCGTGATCGGCAAGCTCGCCCACCGCTACGGCCTGCTCGGGCCGCTGCGCGAGCGCGCCCGGGCGGGCCTGCCGGTGTTCGGCACCTGCGCCGGCATGATCTTCATGGCGCGCGAGGTCGAGGGCCCGCCGCAGCACCTGCTCGGGGTGCTCGACGCGCGGGTGCGCCGCAACGCCTTCGGCCGCCAGGTGGCCTCGTTCGAGGCTGAGGTGGACGTCAAGGGGATCGACGGCGGCCCGGTCTCGGGCGCCTTCATCCGCGCGCCCTGGATCTCGGACGCCGGCCCCGACCTCGAGGTGCTCGCCGAGATCGACGGTCGGGTGGTCGCGGCACGGCAGGGCAACCTGCTGGCGGTCGCCTTCCACCCGGAGCTGACCGGGGACGAGCGCCTGCACCGCTGGTTCGTCGACCTCGCCCGTGCCGCCCACGCCCGCGGCGTCCACGGGCAGCCTCCCGATCCGGCCTAGCCCAGGCCTGGCCCAGGCCGAGCCGGGTCCGCGGGGCGCACGCACCGCCGGCGCCCCGGAGTCGACGAACGAAAGGGGGAGCCCCATGTCCGGCCATTCCAAGTGGTCAACCATCAAGCACCAGAAGGGCGCCAAGGACGCCCGCCGCGGCAGGCTCTTCGCCAAGCTCATCCGTGCCATCGAGGTGGCGGCCCGCACCGGCGGCGGCAACCCCGAGGGCAACCCGAGCCTGGCCGACGCCATCCAGAAGGCGAAGGACAACTCGGTGCCGAACGACACCATCGACCGGGCGGTCAAGCGCGGCGCCGGCGAGGCCGAGGGCCAGCAGCTCGAATTGGTCACCTACGAGGGGTACGCGCCCGGCGGTGTGGCCGTGCTGGTCGAGGCGCTCACCGACAACCGCAACCGCACCGCGTCGGCGGTCCGCCACGCCTTCACCAAGGCCGGGGGCAGCATGGCGGAGGCCGGCGCCGTCTCCTATCTGTTCACCCGGAAGGGCCAGGTCGCGGTCCTCGGCGAGGGGGTCGACGAGGAGCGGCTGATGGAGGTGGCGCTGGAGGCCGGCGCCGAGGACGTGGAGAGCGACGGCGAGGGGTTCACCGTCGCCACGGCCCCTGGCGACCTGCGGCGGGTGCGGGCCGCGTTCGACGCCGCCGGCATCCCCTATCAGTCGGCCGAGGTCACCATGGTGCCGAGCGTCAGCGTCCCGCTCGACAGGGACGGCGCCGTCAAGGTGCTGCGGCTGCTCGACGCGCTCGATGACCTCGACGACACCCAGGAGGTCTTCGCCAACTTCGACATCCCGGACGAGATCATGGCCGAGGTGAGCTGACGGCGGTCGGTCTGCTGGCAGCTCGCCGGCCTCGGTCACTCCACCGACGACGGATCTATACTCCCGCCAGACCTGCTGGATCTGCCCTGGGGGAGCTCATGCGCTCGGGTGAAAGGGTTACGCCCGCACCGCCGTCCCGGAAGCCCTTGCGATGGGGCCCGACCGTGTGGGCGCTGCTCCCCCTGCTGACGTGTGCTCGCGGTCGCCTACACCGTCGTCTGGCTGGCGGTGGGACCCCTTGAGGTGATCACCACGTTCGCCCACCTCGGTGGCGCGGCGCGCGGGTTTTCGCAGGCTGGGCTCGTCCTCACTGCCACCGTCTATGCGTTCGCCGTGCGCGATCGTGTCTTCCCGCCACCCGCGGCCCAGCGGAGCTGACCGCCTTTGCCGACCTGCCGGAGGCGACCGTGGAGGCTCTCGCCGACCGCCTGCTGTTCCTCGGCCAACGGCCGGAGCGCCAGGTCGCCGGTGCCTTCCGGGGGAAGGCGGGAACCCGTGCCTCCGCAAGCAGTTGTCCACAACTTTGGCCGTCGTGGTTGAGTGCGCCTGCGGGAGCGGATAGGCTCGTCCAAGGCAAACACCAGTTCGGGCTCTGGGTCTGGGTCGGGGTCCGGGTCGGGGCTTGGGTGGATCCGGGTCGGGTCCGGGAGCTGGGGTCGGGAAGCCGGTCGGAAAGGGGGTCGGGCGTGCGGGTGCTCGGGGTCGACCCGGGGCTCGGCCGCTGTGGCTGGGCCGTGGTCGAGCGCGGTCCGAGTGGCGCGACGGCGGTCGGCTACGGGACCGTGGTCACCCGGGGGGAAGCGACGGCGCCTCGCCTGGCCGAGCTGGCGCGGCGGCTGCGCGCGGTCGTGGCGGAGCACGGGCCCGACTCGTTCGCGATCGAGCGGCTGTTCGTCAACGCCAACGTGCGCACCGCCGTGACCGTGGGCCAGGCATCGGGGGTCGCCCTGCTGATCGCGGCCGAGCACGGCCTGCCGGTGACCGCCTACACGCCGTCGCAGGTCAAGCGGGCGGTGACCGGCACGGGCTCGGCGCCGAAGGCGCAGATCGGCTACATGGTCCGCGCCCTGCTCGGCCTGGAGGCCATGCCGTCACCGGCCGACACCGCCGATGCCCTGGCCGTGGCCGTGTGCCACCTGCACCACGTCACCGCGTCCGGCTGGGCGGGCGGCCGCGCCCTGGGGAGCGGCGGCGCCGCGGACTGGCTGGCCAGGGCGGCACCGACTTCTCCCTGGAGGCCACCGTGATCGCCTCCCTGCGCGGGCGGCTGGCCGACGTGCTGGCCGACGGGGCCGTGATCGACGTGGGCGGGGTCGGCTACCGGGTGTTCCTCACGCCCAAGGCGCTCGCCTCGCTGCCCCGGGAGGGCGAGGTCATGGTCCACACGGTCACCTACGTGCGCGAGGACACGCTCGCCCTGTACGGCTTCGTGAGCGCGGACGAGCGGCACGTGTTCGAGCAGCTTCTCGGGGCCAGCGGAGTCGGCCCCAAGCTCGCGCTGGCGCTGCTGTCGGTGCACTCGCCGGACGCCCTGCGGCGCGCGGTGAGCGCGGGCGACACCGACGCGCTCACACTCGTGCCCGGCATCGGGCGCAAGGGCGCGGCCCGGCTGATCCTCGAGCTCAGGGGCAGGCTCGGCGACGGTGCCGTGGAGCTGCCCGCCGACCCGGTCGCCCGGCCCGCCTACGCCGAGGTGCGCGAGGCGCTCGCCGCCCTCGGCTACGCCCCCGCCGAGATCAGGGCCGCGCTCGAGTCGCTGCCCGAAGACGCGGGCGCGCTCCCGACCCAGGAGCTGCTGCGCCTCGCGCTGCGCGGGCTGGCGCCATGACCGACCTGCTCGAGCCCAGCGCCACCCCCGAGGAGCGGGTCACCGAGGGGAGCCTTCGCCCGCGCCGGCTTGAGGAGTTCGTCGGCCAGACCCGCGCCCGCGAGCAGCTCGCGATCGTGCTCGAGTCCGCGCGCCGCCGCGGCCTCCCTCCCGACCACCTGCTGTTCTCGGGGCCGCCCGGCCTCGGCAAGACCAGCCTGGCCGCGATCGTCGCCAACGAGCTCGAGGCGGGCTTCCGGGTCACCTCGGGCCCGGCGCTGGAGCGGGCCGGGGACCTCGCCGCCGTCCTGACCGGGCTGGAGCCGGGCGACGTGCTGTTCGTGGACGAGATCCACCGCCTGCCCCGGGCGGTGGAGGAGGTCCTCTACCCGGCGATGGAGGACTTCCAGATCGACGTGGTGCTCGGCAAGGGCCCGGGCGCCCGCAGCCTGCGCCTGGACCTGCCGCGCTTCACGCTGGTGGCGGCCACCACCCGGACCGGCCTGATCACCTCGCCGCTGCGCGACCGCTTCGGCTTCTCCGCCCGGCTCGACTTCTACCAGGCGGAGGAGCTGCGGGCGATCGTGAGCCGGTCCGCGGCCATCCTCGGGGTCGAGACCGACCGATCCGGCGCCGAGCTGCTGGCGCGGCGCTCGCGTGGGACGCCGCGGATCGCCAATCGCCTGCTGCGCCGCGTGCGCGACTTCGCCGAGGTGCGCGGCGACGGGCGCATCGACGCGGCCGTCGCGGAGCGGGCGCTCGAGCTGTTCGAGGTCGACCCGCTGGGCCTGGACAAGCTCGACCTCGCGCTGCTCAGGGTGCTGTGCCAGCGCTACGCCGGGCAGCCGGTCGGGCTGGCGACGCTGGCCGTGTCCGTCGGGGAGGAGCCGGACACGGTCGAGGACGTGGCCGAGCCGTACCTGATCCAGCTCGGCTTCCTGCAGCGCACGCCGCGCGGCCGGGTCGCGAGCGCCGCGGCCTACGCGCACCTCGGCCTGGTCCCGCCCCGCGACGCCGGCGCAGCCCCGAGCGCCCTGTTCGACCTGTGACGTGCGTGCTTTTTCCCGACCCGGGCACGCCAGGGCGCCGACGTTGTGCCGGCTGTGCCGTTACGCTGGGAACATGCGTGGCCCTGCCACCAGGGCGGATCGGAAACCGCAGCTCAGATGGGGTACCGGGGGACACGGCCAGTTGACCAGCCTGCCGTCCGTGCCTAGGATGGCGCCTGCGTCGCAGCCAGGGGGTTGCGGCGCTCCTGTCGTGCGACCCACCAGGCCCAAGCTCGCGGTGGGATGCTGGCCCGAGGTCTGCCCGGGCCTCTCGGAGGTCTCTGATCATGAGTACCGGTGGTGCGCAGCTCGTCTTTCTCGCGTTGCTCGTCGCGTTCTTCTATTTCCTGATCGTGCGGCCGCAGCGCACTCGCCTGCGGACGCAGCAGCAGCTACAGGCGTCGCTCGAGCTCGGCGACGAGATCATCACGTTCGCCGGCTTCTTCGGAACGATCCGTCGCTTCGACGGCGACGTGGTGACCATCGAGCTCTCCCCGGGCGTCGAGGCCCGTCTCAACCGGCGCGCGATCTCGGGCAAGGTGTCGTCCTCCGAGGAGGACGAGACGTATAACCCAGACGATCCCGATGACGAGGACTACGATCGGGACGGACCAGACGATCCGGAGGCAACCGAGCGGTGACGGCGAGCGGCGGACTCGGCCGGGAGGCCGCGAACCAGCTCCGCCTCCTCGAGGAGGTGGCGGGCAACAAGGTCGTGCAGACGTACCTGTCCCTGGCCGACCAGTTCACCGCCCAGCTCGGCTACACCGAGCACGGCTTCCGCCACGCCAACCTGGTCGGGCGCATCGCCTTCAACATCCTCGACCGGCTCGGCCACGACCGCCACGTGGCCGAGCTGGCCGCGGTCGCCGGGCACCTGCACGACGTCGGCAACGTGATCAGCCGCCACAACCACCCGCAGACCTCGGCGCTGATCGCCATGCCGGTCCTCGCCGAGCTGGGCATGCCGACCGAGGACATCGGGCTGGTGATCGGTGCCATCGGCAACCACGAGGAGGAGCTCGGCAACGCCGTCTCGCCGGTGGCGGCGGCGGTGGTGATCGCCGACAAGTCCGACGTGCATCGCTCCAGGGTGCGCAAGGACGCGCAGGTGGAGTTCGACATTCACGACAGGGTGAACTTCTCTGCCACACATTCGTTCGTCCGGGTCGACGCGGAGCAGAAAACGGTTACGCTCGAGCTGGAGATCGACACGGGGGTCTCGGACATCCTCGAGTATTTCGAGATCTTCCTGACCCGCATGATGATGTGCCGCCGGGCCGCGGAGGGTCTCGGCTGCAAGTTCCGAATGACCGTGAACGGTCATTCGCTGCTGTGACGAGCCGTCCGCCAGCACCGTGGCACGGGTAGGCTGGCGGCGAGGTCTCGCCAGAGCGGCGACCGAGGAGAACGTGAGGAGCGCGAAGTGCCAGGGAAGCGTCGGCTGGTCGTGCCGCTGGTTGCCGTGATGGTGGTGGTCGCCGGCGTCTGGGGCGCGATCGCGGCCTTCAACATCAAGCCCAGGCTCGGGCTCGACCTGCGCGGTGGGACGAGCGTCACCTTTGCGCCGCACAACCCGGCCGGCGGCTCTCCCACCAAGCAGCAGCTCGACACCACCATCGACATCATCCGCAACCGCGTGAACTCCAAGGGCGTGGCCGAATCGGAGGTCGCCGAAGAGGGCAGCAACATCGTGGTGTCGATCCCGGACGTGAAGAACTCCGACGACGTCATCCGTGCGGTGGGCACCACCGCGCAGCTCCAGTTCCGGCCGGTGCTCACCGCCGTCCAGCCCGGCGACCCCAAGTACAAGCAGGCGCCCTTCGACAAGGTGGACTGCGCCAAGCCGGCGACCTGGCTGGCCAAGGACAAGCCCAGCGAGCCGACCGTGCTCTGCGCCACCGAGTCCGGCCAGCAGCGGCCCGCGGCCAACGCCGTCAAGCTGCAGATGGGCCCGGTGGCGCTGGGCGGCACCGACATCACCGGGGCGCACGCGCAGATCCAGACCGCGGGCAACGGCATCTCCACCGGCCAGTGGGAGACCGCGCTCAACTTCTCCGGCGCCGGCGACCGCAGGTTCGAGAAGCTGACCGGCCAGGCCGCCTGCAACCCCACCACCGACCCCAAGCGGCAGATCGCGATCGTCCTCGACTCGGTGGTCATCAACCACCCGCCGGTCGCCCAGGACTCGACCATAAGCTGCGGCCACGGCATCAGCGGCGGCAACGCGGTCATCCAGGGGCAGACCCAGGCCGAGGCCGAGTTCCTCGCGCCCCTGATCTCCACCGGCGCGCTGCCGCTCACCCTCGAGAACATCGACCAGAACACGGTCAGCGCCACGCTCGGCGCGGACTCGCTGCACGCGGGCCTGATCGCGGGGATCCTGGGGCTGGCCGCCACCTTCGTGTACGTGCTGCTGTTCTACCGCGGCCTCGGGCTGGTGATCTGGGGTGGCCTGCTGGTCGCCGCCGCCCTGAACGTCGGCATCGTGCTGCTCATGGGCAAGCTGATCGGCTTCACCCTGACGCTCGCCGGCATCGCCGGCCTGATCGTCGCCATCGGCATCTCGGCCGACTCCTACGTGGTGTTCTTCGAACGGCTGAAAGACGAGGTGCGCGAGGGCAGGACCCTGCGCACCTCGGTCGACCGCGGCTGGGCCCGCTCGTTCCACACCCTGGTGTCGGCCAACACCGTGTCATTCGCGGCCGCCGTGGTCCTGTACCTGTTCGCCATCGGGCCGGTCCGGGGGTTCGCGTTCACCCTCGGCCTGGCCACGCTCATCGACTTCTTCGCCGCCTGGTGCTATGGCCGGCCGGCGGTGAGCCTGCTCACCCGGACGCGGCTGTTCCAGGAGGGGCGGTTCGTGGGCATCCGCGCCGCCGTCTAGGACTCGAAACGAGGAGGAGCGCACCCCCGTGTCCATCGCCAGCCGCCTGTACCACGGG
>WNGE01006264.1_pt1 | contig 14885 bp, 13 predicted proteins | sample 5400651 | NCBI WGS metagenome assembly WNGE01 (sample SAMN13153370, study PRJNA577476) | soil metagenome | isolation source: 60 cm soil or saprolite under grassland replicate 2 | place: USA:California | collected 2016-06-15 | reverse complement strand
GCCGATAAAAGGCAACCAGCGGCGAGACATCTCATGCTCCTCGGCGAACGGTTTGGTGCGGAGCGAATCTAGAGCAACGAGCCGGATCAAAGCCCTAAAGCGATCCTGAAATTTGTCGGTAATGCTAACGGCGAGGCCGTGGCGCCCATCAAATCGCTGGGCTGCGACAAATTGCGTAGCGAAGCCGTAGCCCCTCCGGCGATCCCAGGATGGCGGCAAAGCTTGATCGAGAGTGCGGCGGCTCGCTATCATCGCAAGCCCGCGGAACAGAATAGCCTCTGCCGAGCTTAGCCGGTCCGGCCGAAGCTTCCGCGAGCCAGCGCCGAAACCAAAGCTTCGCCGCGGCCGGAGGTCCGGCCCCGCGGCCCTAAAAAAACCGCCGTCGTCGTGGCTTGAACGGCGTCCCAGACGAGAGGTTGTCGAAATGCGGAAGATTTCGCTTGTTCTACTCGGCGCGACCGCGGGTGCGGCGCTGACTCTGCTCGCCACTCAGCCGCGGCTTGCCGCGATCGGCAACGTTGCCAATGCGGCCGCCATGCAGGACGTGTATCGGCAGCTCAGCCTGTTCGGCGACGTATTCGAGCGGGTGCGCACGGATTACGTCGAAAAGCCCGAAGACACCAAGCTCGTCCAAAGTGCGATCAACGGCATGCTCAGCGGGCTCGATCCGCATTCGAGCTACATGGATCCCAACGGCTTCCGCGAAATGCAGGTGGATACCAAGGGCGAGTTCGGCGGCCTCGGGATCGAGGTCACCATGGAGGACGGTCTGATCAAGGTGGTCGCGCCGATCGACGAGACCCCGGCGGCAAAGGCCGGCATTCTGGCCGGCGATTTCATCACCAAGCTCGACGACGAGGCGATTCAGGGCCTCACGCTCAGTCAGGCGGTGAGCAAGATGCGAGGCGCCGTCAATTCCCAGGTCCGGCTGACGATCGTCCGCAAGGGTCAGGACAAGCCGATCGAGGTGACGCTCACTCGCGAGACCATCCACGTGCGCTCGGTGCGCTTCCATCCCGAAGGCGACGACGTCGGCTACATCCGCATCACCCAGTTCAATGAGAAAACCAGCGAGGGATTGCAGCGGGCGGTCAGCGAGCTGTCCAAACAAGTTCCGGCCGAGAAGCTCAAGGGCTATGTCCTCGATCTGCGCAACAATCCGGGCGGCCTGCTCGATCAGGCCATCGCGGTTTCCAATGCATTCATCGAACGCGGCGAGATCGTGTCGACGCGCGGCCGCAATCCCGACGAGAGCCAGCGATTCTATGCCAATGCGAGCCGGGGCGATCTCCTCAAGGGCAAGCCGCTCATCGTGCTGATCAACGGCGGGTCGGCTTCGGCTTCGGAGATCGTGGCCGGCGCGTTGCAGGACCACAAGCGCGCCACCGTTCTGGGCACGCGTTCGTTCGGGAAGGGCTCGGTGCAGACCATTATCCCGCTCGGCCCCGGCAAGGGCGCATTGCGCCTCACCACGGCGCGATATTTCACGCCCGCCGGCCGCTCGATTCAGGCCAAGGGGATCTCACCCGACATCCAGGTCCTGCAGGACTTGCCGGAGAATCTGAAGGGCAGAACCGATTCGGTTGCCGAATCGACCCTGCGCGGAGGAGGAGACCGGGTCCCAGTCCTACGTGCCGCCCGATCCGAAGGACGACAAGGCGCTGAAGATGGCCGACGACCTTCTGCGCGGCACCATCGTCAACGCGGATTTCCCGGTCAATCCGAAGACCCGCCTGCCGAACTGATCCGCCGTTCATTCCCGAGGGGTCGCGCACCGGCCCCTCGCCTCCGTTCGTGGCGGCCAGCGTCACTTTATGATCCGGCCGCGCGCGCGGGTTCGGGCTGGCGGGACACCTCCGGCGCCAGAAACTGGCCGCGCGCCAGTTCCGCAAATTTTCCGATGTACTCCAGCCGCGCTGCTGTTGGAAGGAATGTTGTCCACGATCCCTCGGCGAAGAAATGGCGTTTGGCACCCGGATTTTTTCGAATGAAGTGAGAGAGAGAGAGAGAGAGAGAGAGAGAGAGAGAGAGACAATGTTAGCAGCGACGCCGTGCCGATGATCCAGCCTCCTTTTCGTCGTGCGACTCCTGAAGACGCTGGCACCTTGGCAGAACTCGTGGAATTCGCGAGCGAGGGTCTGGCTCTCCACCTATGGACGGAGATTGCAGGAGCCGGGCATGACCCCTGGAATATCGGGCGTGAGCGCGTACGCAGCGAGTCGTACGGTGTGTCCTATAAAAATGCCGTCATAGCACAACTGGCTGGGCAACCCATGTCAGGTCTTATCAGCTATCCGCTCCGCGATTGGCCGGAGCCCATTTCCGACAAGCTCCCAGCTGTGCTCGTACCGCTGCATGAGCTCATGAATTTGGCGCCCGATACGTGGTATGTTCACGCGCTTGCTGCCTACCCGAAGTATCGAGGCAGGGGACAGGGTTCGGCTCTCCTCGCCCTGGCCGACAATTTAGCCGCTGCTGGCGGGACCGCGGGCCTTAGCCTCATCGTCTCTGACACAAACGCGAGCGCGCGCAAGCTATACGAGCGCTGTGGGTATCGTGAGGCTGCGCACTGCGCGATGGTCAAGGAAGGTTGGCCGCATCCGGGCACCAACTGGGTGCTCATGAGAAAACGGTTCTGACTGAGCCATTTCGATTCAATGAATAGCTTCGACTGGAGGCAGACGATTGCGGCCCGCTCGGAGCCAAGCTTTATGATCCGGCTGCGCGGGCGGGTTCGGGCTGGCGCGCCTCCGGCGCCAGAAACTGGCCGCGGGCCAGTTCCGTAAATTTTCCGCCGCGCGCGACCAGTTCCTCGAACGAGCCCGCCTCGATGATCTGCCCGCGCTCGAACACCAGGATCCGGGTCGCCTTGCGGATGGTCGCGAGCCGGTGCGCGATCACGAAGGTGGTGCGCCCGCGCACGACCTCGTCGAGCGCCCGCAACAGCTTGGTCTCGGTCGCCGCGTCGAGCGCGCTCGTCGCCTCGTCGAGGATGAGGATCGGCGGGTCCTTGAGCAGGGCGCGAGCGATCGACAGCCGTTGACGCTCGCCGCCGGAGAGCCGACGCCCGCGCTCGCCGACGCGGGCATTGAACCCGCCCTCCCCCTCCAGGATGAAGTCCAGCGCTTGCGCCCGTCCGGCGGCGCGCCGCATCTCCTCTTCCGTCGCGTCGGCCTTGCCGATGCGCAAATTCTCCGCGATCGATCGGTCGAACAACAAACCCTCCTGGAACACCACGCCGACGTTGCGGCGCAGCGCCGTGAGCTTGATTGAGCGGATGTCGCGGCCATCGATCTCGATCGTGCCCGACTGCGGATCGAAACTGCGGTGCAGCAGGGCAAGCGCGGTGGATTTGCCCGCGCCGGTCGCCCCGACGAGCGCGATGGTCTCTCCCGGCGCCGCGGTGAAGTTCAGCCGGAATACGGCGGGCGTCTTGCCCTCGTAGGAAAACGACACGTCGCGGAACGCAACGAGTCCCCGCACGCGGCCGGGATCGACCGCGTCCGCACGGTCGCGGATCGCCGGGACGGTGTCGCAGACATCGAAGAACTGCTGCAGCTTCGGCGCCTCCATGAACACGCGATTGACGAATCCGACCGCGTGCTGCAGCCGGTCGATGAGCATGGTGGCGAAGCTCATGAAGGTGACGATCTCGCCGATCGAAGCCAGCCGCTGCGCGAACAGCCAGGCACCGAGCAGGATGATCGACAGGATGGTGATGGTCGTCGCCGCCCGGGTCAGCACCGCGATCACCGCCCACCACGAGAGCACCGGGATCTGCGCGGCGAGCAGCTTGTCGACGACCGCTTTCAACGCCGAGACTTCGGCCTCGACGCGGGCGAAGCTGTGGACCAGCGCAACGTTGCCGAGCGTGTCGGAGGCGCGTTCGGCCAGCTCGGAATAGTGCTGCTCGACCGAGCCCTGCATCGACTCGGTCTTGCGCAGCACGAATGCCGTCAATCCGGCAAATATTGCGCACAGCACCATCAGCAGCAGCCCGAGCCGCCAGTTGAGCACCAGCGAGAGCGGCAGCAGCACCAGAAACGACACGAACGCGGCAAGGTGATCGCGGAAGAAGGCGATCCACAGCGACCACAGCGAGTCGGTCCCCTGCAGCATCACCTTCATCAATCGGCCGGAATGCACGTCGCCGTGGAAGGCGAGCGGCAGCTCGAGCACGTGCTCGAAATATCCGGTGAGCACCGCGTGGCGCCGGCGATGGGCGAGACGGTCGGCATAGAGCGCGACGAGCGTGCCGCACAGGATGTTGAACATTCCGAAGCAGACCCAGATCAGCAGCAGCGAAATCAGGTTCGACCAGATCGGCGGTGCGTCGGCGGACTGGGCCCTGGCGAGGGTGTCGACCACGCGGCCGAACAGCACGGGCTCGGCGAATTGTCCCGCCGCGAGCGCGATGTTGGCGCCGGCGAGCATCCAGGCGAGGTTGCGCTCCGGCCCCAACAGGCTGAGCACGCGAGCATAGATGCGAATGAGCTTCATTCGGCCGCCTGCCTGGATTTCACCTTGCGTCCCAACCGGCCCGGCCAGCGCCAGCGCGGCGGCGCGCGGCGGCCCGCGAGCGCCAAATCCCGGACCAGCCGCGCCCCGCCCGAGCGGCGCTCCAGCACCAGCTTGCGTTCATGAAACGCCTCGAGCTCGCGGCGATGTCCGACGCTGACGATGGTGGTGGCAGGGAGCTGATCGGAGATCATCCGCATCAGCTGTTCCTGGCTGGGCGGATCGAGCGCCGAGGTCGCCTCGTCGAGTACGATGATGTCGGGACGTGCGATCAGCAATCTAGCGAACGCAAGGCGCTGCCGCTCGCCGCCCGACAAGGTCTGGTCCCAGGGCGCCTCCTCGTCGATGCGATCGGTGAGATGCCCGAGCCCGACCAGCTCCAGCGCCTTTGCCACCGCTTCCGTGGACACTTCGTCGGCGGGCGCCGGATAGGCGGCCGCGCGCCGCAAGGTCCCGATCGGCACGTAGGGCCGCTGCGGCATCAGGAACAGCTTTGAGCCGGAATTGACCTGCACCTTGCCCTCGCCCCACGGCCATAGGCCGGCGATCGCGCGCACCAGCGTGCTCTTTCCGGCGCCGGTTTCCCCGACCACCAGAACCTTCTCGCCGGGAGCGATCACGACGTCGGCCTCGTTGACCACCACGGTGCCGTCGTCGAGAGTGACCGAGAGATCGTGCAAGCGCAACGCCGCGCCTTGCGTCTCGCCGTGCTCGATGCGACCGAAGCCCTCGCCCTGCTCGGCCTCCTCCAGGCTGTCCAGCGAAAACAGCAGCGAGGCGACGCGGTGACCCGACGCGGTCCAATCCGCAAGGCGCGGATAATTGTCGACCAGCCAGCTGAACGCGGCCTGCACGAAGACGAAAGCGGAAGCAGCCTGCATGACTTCGCCCAGCGTCATGGTGCCGTCGAGAAATTTCGGGGAGGAGAGAATCACCGGGATCACGGGCGCGATCAGCACGCTCGCCTGCGATACGCTCGTCGTGCGCATGTGCTGCGAGCACAATTGCCGCCAGCGCCGCAGCACCTGACGCAGCGAACGGTCGAGACCCGCGCGTTCCTCCTGTTCGCCACCGAGCAGCGCGATGCTCTCGCCATTCTCGCGCAGTCGGGTGAGGACGTAACGGTATTCGGCCTCCGCCTGGTTTCTCTGCTCCGAGGCGGTGATGAAGCCGCGGCCGATGACGATCATGAGTCCGCTGGCGGTCAGCGAATAAGCGACGGCGGCGATGACCAGAAATCCGGGAATTACGATCCAAGTGTCCCCGACGCGAACCGACAACGGGCCGCCGATGGTCCACAGGACACCGATAAAGGTGATGGCCGACAGCACGGCCTGCAGGACGCCGGCGGAGAAATCGACCGGGGCGTCGGTCGCGATCCTCAGATCCTCCGCGATCCGGCCTTCGGGATTCTGGTGATCGCCGGGCACCAGGTTGAGCTGATAATAGCGTCCATTGGCGAGCCAGCGATCCACGACGTGGCTCGAGAGCCATGCCCGCCAGCGCCGCTGCGTCGTCATCCGTGCAAACAATGCGCCGACCGCCACCAGAACGCTGGCTGCGACCAGCGCGGGAAACAGCATCGCCTGAAACAGCACGGCGCCCGAGTCGCGCGCCTGCAGCGCATCGAAGATCGCCCGATTCCAGACGTTGATGCGATACTGCACGAATATCTGCAGCGCGATCAGGACGAGGAGCGCAATGGTCAGGATCCAGGCGGCGCGAGGCCCGGAGCGGCCCCAAAAACCGGCGGCGCTCGCCCAGAACCTGCGCACCAGCAGGCGTCGAGATTCTCGCTGGACATCCTCTTCCGGCAAATCCCGGTGTTTGCTCAAAACGGTGCCGATTCGACCGAGCCGTGCGGAACTGCAACGCAAAACAACGTTTTCGGGGCCGTCCGGTTCCAAAAACCGACGGTCGCGCAGGGGGTTAAGCCATGGTCTGGCCCGACGGCGCCTTCCGCTCGGCGCTCTCAGGCGGCGCTCGATCCCGCCGTCGTCATCGCGACCGGGTCCGCATCGGGCCGCCCGGAGGAAGCCGCGTCGATGCACAGGATCACGGCCTCTCTCAGCGAAAAAGCGTACGCGTCGGCATCGGCACGCGCGCGCAATTGCCCCTCCGCCCTCCCGCCGCGTTCATGACCCCACAGACCCGCGAGGATTTTCGCACCGGCTATTTGCCGGCGAATGCGCCGGATCGAATGGCGCAAATGGGCGGCGCTGTTACCGAGCTCGAAATAGGACAAACAGACCATCCTCACGCCTGCGCTGTTCAGGCGAACGATGTTGGCGGAGGACACGGCGAGATCCGGCTCGACACGCGTGCCCAGCCCATGCTTCTCCAGCAGCTGCACGAGCATGGCCGCCGCCGCGCCGTCGAACGGACCCCTGCCGGCGATGCACAGGACCGGCTGCCCGGTCCACTCCGGTCGCAAATCCCGCACTGCGGGAAGGTCCGGCGCTCTCTCGTCCTGGTCCTCTTCCTCACGCCGCCCCTCCTGCTTCTCCTTGATCAGCCGCGCGGGCGTCACGTCGTCGTGCTCGGAAAGGTCGGCGATCAGTCCGTGCACCGTCTCGTTGATCTGCGCGACATGCTTGGCGTCAAGCACCCCGCGCCGGAAATCGATCTGCGCCAGGATCAGCGCCGGAAGCACGATCTCGTCGTAGCAGGCCGACAATGATCTGCGCTTGAGGATCTGCTCGAGCTGGTCGAGCGCCTCGTCGGCATCTCCGGCCAGCACCCGCTGATAGAAACTCTGAGCGGGGGTCAGCGGCGGTTCATCGCCGATCATGACGTCGACGAACCGCAGCCATTCGATGTGCCGGCCGAGCACGCCGAGGCAGACGGTGAGCGGCGTCGACAGCAATAGTCCGATCGGGCCCCACAGCCAGGTCCAGAACGTCGCCGCGATGATGACGGCCACCGGCGTGAGCCCGGTGCTGTGGCCGTAGACCAGCGGCTCGACCACCTGCCCGATCAGCGGCTCGACGACGACGAAGAGTGCGATCGTCAGCAACGCCATGGTCCAGCCCGGATCGACCGCGATCGCCAGCGCGACCGGAAACGCCGCGGCAATGAACGCGCCGATATAGGGCACGAACCGCAATACCATGGCCAAGATCCCGAACAGCACCGGGTTCGGCACTCCGATGAAGGTCAGTCCGGTGCCGACGATGACGCCGAACAGGAGGTTGAGCGAGGTCTGCGCCAGAAAATAACGGCTCAAGCGACGCGCGCCGTCGTCGAGCGCTTCCGTGGTGCGCTGCAGATCGTGGGATCCGGCGAGCTTGAGGAAACGGTCCCGGAGGTCTTGCCGCTGCAGCAGGAAAAACGTGACGAAGATGACGACGAGGCCGCCCGTGGTGAGCGGCTCCGCGAGGGGCTGCAGCACGCGCTGGATGACCTGGGCGGCCGCCGGCTCGGGCTGATGGATCTCCACCGGCATGGGCGCCGTCTGCGAGCTGCCCGAGACCTGGGCGCCCTGCGAGTCCTGGCCCTCTTTCTTGCGGATTTCCTGGTTGACGTTTCGGAGAAACGTCGAGATGCGCTCGAGCGTCCCGCCGCTCGCAGCGTCGCGCACCGAGCGGATCTTCTCCTGGATCGTGAACTGATATTCCGGGAGCTGCTGCGCAAGTTGCGTCATCTGCTGACCGACGAGCGCACCGACGCCCAGGAAAACGGTGCAGGCGAACGCGACAACCAAAACCACGGCCGCAACGCGCGGCACTCCCCAGTTTCGCAACAGCCGCACCGCCGGAGCGAGCAGGAAGGTGAGCAGGATCCCGAGCGCGAGCGGCAGAAAGATCGCCTTGGCAAAATACAGCGCCGCTACGATTCCCAGCACGGCGAGCACGGCCAGTGCGCGCGTGATCGCGACTTCCGTGCGCATTCCATTGGGCTGCAATCGTTCGGGCCCGAGAAGCTCGGCCATTGCGTTCCTGTTCGGGGTGCGGCCTCGCTGGGCGCGGTTTCCAGGATGAATATCAATACTTTGGATGGGGAACGGTTCCGCGGGGCCCCGATTTGCCGGCATCCCCGCGACCTCGATGGCTGGACTTTGCGGGAGTTTGCAATCGGGTCGCTGTCGCAACAGCAACGGGCGCCCGTCGGGCGCCCGCATGCAGCACAGACGGTTCGGCTAGTCGGTGCAGACCACCTTTACCGCCGCTTCGGCCTCGGACCGGGATTTGTAGACGGTATCGCCCACTACCACGGTCGTGGTGGTCGTCGGCTTCTTGTCGACGACCACGCATTTCTTGTCGGGATTCCTCACGATGAAAAATTCGTCGGCGGCAAGCGCCGGGACGGCAAACGCAACGACCAGGCTGCCCGCGAGCAGGTATTTGAGCATGACATCATCCTCCTTGTGGTCTGGCCAACGCTCCGCTCGCAACTTTGGTTCCGTGCCGCCAAAGTCGCCGCGCGAAAGATGAAATGAAATGTTTGACCTGTGAGCACCTGCCGATGGTGATTGTTTGGAACCTAGCTTTCGTGCCTCATCCGGCGCGTTCGGCTCCGCAATTCATGCAGCTCAATGCAAGAGCCCCAGCTCCTTTCGGAAGCCGGGGCTCCGCCGTGCTCGATCGAGCTCGAACCATCGTTTAGTGAAACACATGGGTTACATGGAGGATATAGTAGCCGCCGCCCAACAGAAGCGCGCCTCCTCCAACCCACAGAATGGGGATAAGCAAGGGCATGCTGATCTCCTCCGTAGTTCTCGTCTCACGACAACGTACAAGCGCGCGTCGCGTTCCCTAAAATCCAAGCATTGCACCTCGTGTTTGTGCAGCGCGCAACAAATAACCTCGTGTTTGTGCAGCGCGCAACAAATAGACGCCAGCCGGGAACTGCTTTGAATCTCTCGACAACACCACGGGTGCCGATCGGCAAGCACGAGAATCGCCGACACTCGTCGGAACCCGAGCCGGCCGCTGTGCGTAATGGTAGTCGAAGCATCAGGAGACTCCAACGACCTTCGTGCCATGTCCGTCCAGGAAAGCATTCATTTCGGTTGCCCGACATGCCAGGCATGTAAGGCTCCAATGCGGATCGTTCGGCTGGAATCCCGCCCGAGAACGCCGACCGAGCTGCAGGTATTCATTTGCAGCGACTGCGGCTTGTGTCAGCTCGTCCGGCCGAAGATTTCCGCGAGAACAGCGGCCTAGGTTCGTTTGCCCGGCACGGCCGACCAAGTCGAGGCAGGCGCTCGGCCCGGTTTAGTGACGGGGCCTCCGGCACAAGCACAGCGCGCCATGGCCATGAGCACGGGTTCCGCATCGGGGCAAAAAGTTCCGCCGGCCAAACGCGGGCAACGCGATATTTATTGTGCGACCGCCCTGGAACGCAATCGGGCGCCGCCGTGTTCGTTTTCCGAGCAGATACAGGAGGACGCGCCATGGCCATGGTCATGATCAGCTGTCCCAACACGGGACGGGACGTCCCTACCGGCATAGAAACCGACCCTTCCACGTTCGAGAGCTTCGGCGCCGCGGCTCCGCTCCGCTGCCCCGTCTGCGGCCGTGACCACGCATGGTCGAAGACCAATGCGTGGCTGGCCGGGTCGCTCTGGTGCCTGCAGGAAACGCGTTTCCCGCCGAGAATGTCCCGCGGGATCGGTTGAGGGCGTCTTCGCCGCCGCGAAGGAGCGCAGCAGGGCGCGTTGAGCCCTGGCCTGCCAAACCGCGCACCGGACACCATCGGCCCTAGTCCGATTCGGACGCGATCGCCACCACCCGTGCCAGCAACTGCTCGCGTTGAACCACCGAACGATTTTTCTTGAGCACGTCGGCGAAGGTTTCGAGCACGCCGTCCTCGAACGCGGTCACGACGGTATCGTGAACGTAGCTGCGCCGGCACACGGTCGGCGTGTTGTCGAGGTCCTCGGCAACCGCGCGCACCGCTTCGAGCACCTGACGACGGCGCTGACGCACGCTCGCGGCCGGCGTCTGGCATGCGAGCGTCGCGAGAACGGCGGCCGAAGCGAGCAGCGTGCGGAAATCTTTCAGCGATATTTTCACGCCGGCGACTTCGCGCAGGAAGCCGTTGACCTCACGCGCGGTTACCGCCCGCACGGCGCCATTGCCGTTGCGATATTGAAACAGGCGCCGTCCCGGAAGCTTGCGCAGCATCTCGGCGACCTCGGCCAGTCGCGGGGCGTGGAATTCCTTACGGACCACCTTGCCGCCCTTGCCGCGGAAGCTGAGGATGACGGTGCTCTTCTCCACGGACACGTTCGACTTCAGCAAGGTCGCCGCGCCCCGCGTGCCGCGCATCCGGGCGTAGCTCTCGGTGCCCGGACGGATGCCGCTGCGCGCCACGAGCTCGATGACCGCGGCAAGCACCAGTTCGCGCGAGGGCTCGTTCCCGGCAAGATGCTGGCCGACGCTGCGCCGAATCTTGGGCATCACGTCCACCAATCGCTCCAGACTCCGCGCCTTTTGCTCCTCGCGTACCTGTTCCCATATCGGATGGTACCGGTACTGCAACCGGCCGGCGTCATCGCGGCCGATCGCCTGCAAGTGCGCCGCTGGATCTTCGGCACAGCGCACGTCATGGTAGGCGGGCGGGACCGCGAGCGAGGCGAGCCGCCGGATCTCGTTCTTGTCCCGCAGCGGCGAGCCGTCGGGCCGAACATAGGCAAAGCCTCGTCCGCAGCGGCGACGGCGGATGGTCAGCGCTTCGGTCGTGACCAGGTGAAGCCCGAGCCGTTTGGCCAACCTCTGCAATCGCGAGGGTCGCGGCGCAGGTGCGCGCAGCGGCAGCGCGGCAATGCCCGGGGTTTCCTGATTCTCCGCTGAGCTGTGCCGCTCGGCCATGCCCTCACTCGTTCGATTACGGCAGCGTGTGCGCGGCCTCGCGGCCGAGCGTCCGACCGGCGCCGATCACGAACCGGATAGGATGGCTACTGCCCGGTGATACGCGTTCAAAGCAACGATGCCGGTTCGAGAAGGTTCCGGCGGATCAGCCGCTTGGCGGGACCAAACATCGGCCTCCCGCCGCAACGCGCGGCTCTGGATTCGAGGAACCACATCGGGCGACCTCGCGTTCGGCTAGCGGATTGCCGGAGGCCTTCATGAGCGCCCGCTTGCAACCCGAGCAACGACAGAATCGCCAGCCCGGCCGCGAGCACGAGATTGCGGCCGCAGCCCGAGCACGAGCCCAAATATCCCGGCGTCGGCAAGCTGAAAGGTCGCGTCGCTCTCTCACCGGCGGCGACAACGGCAACGGCCGCGCCACCGCTATCGCGATGGCGCGAGAGGGAGGAACATCGCGATCGTCTATCTGAAGCACGGCGCCGCTACCCCGATGCAGCGCAGCGGCCAGCTCAAAGAGGTGGCGCCGTGCTATGTATTCCTGGCGAGCGAGGATGCCTCCTACTTCAGCGGCCAAGTGCTCCACCCGAACGGCGGCACCGTCGTGGGCTCATAACCTGAAGTAGGTCAGGACCAATTTGCGAAGGCCAATTTAAGAAGGCCTGCCCTGACCGCGGTAGTGCTTGGCCTGCCGCTTCTTTTGTTTGTTCCGGAAGCGGCTCATGCGGGAAACACCGATCGAAGTCCGTTTCGGGCGCATCGTTCTTCTCCCGTCGTTCGCATACCTGCGTTCGTCAACGATGCACTCGGCGATCCAGTTCCGATGTTTGGTACTACAGTAACACCGGTCATATTTGTTCCGGAAAAAGCACCGGGGAAATTCGGCGGTCGAGCATTTGATCGATTTTTGGCCTTCTTTTCCACGGCAGCATGCGTCATGTTGTCACTTCACAGGATCACCATATGCCGAAGACTCCCGATCGCTCCCCGCGCCGCACGCCTGTTCGCCGGTCCGCCGCCGTCGCGTCGCGCGCGACCGACAAACCCGTCCCGGTCGATACCAGCCGGCTGCTCGTTCTGGACAATCGGCTTTACGCCTATTTGCTCGACGAGACTTTGCGCGAACCGGAGCTCATGGCGCGATTGCGCGCCGAGACGCGGCGTCTGCCCAACGCCAGCCTGCAGATCGGCCCGGAGCAGGCGCAGCTCATGGGCCTGCTCGTGCGTCTCATCGACGCCCGGCGCGCGCTCGAGATCGGCACGTTCACCGGATATAGCGCGCTTGCCGTGGCGCTGGCGCTCCCTGCCGACGGCAAGCTGACCTGCTGCGACGTCAGCGAGGAATGGACCGAAATTGCCCGGCGCTACTGGCGCGAAGCGGGCGTCGCCGACCGCATCGACCTGCGCTTGGCGCCGGCGGCCGACACACTCGCGAAGCTGATCGACGCCGGAGCAACCGGCAGTTTCGATTTTGCCTTCATCGACGCCGACAAGGAGAATTTGGACCTTTATTACGAGCAGTGCCTCGAGCTGGTCCGCGCAGGCGGCCTGATCGCCATCGACAACGCGCTCTGGCACGGCAACGTGGCGGATCCCGCGTGCGACGACGTGGACACCGCGGCGATCCGCGCGCTCAATCGAAAAATCCGCGACGATCGCCGCGTCGACATGGTCCTGCTGCCGATCGGCGACGGGCTGCTGCTGGCCCGCCCGCGCGACTGAACGGGGCTCACGCTTGCCGCGGCGGCTGGATCAGCTGCTCGGCGGTCCTTCCGGCCGCACCGGGTTGGGCTTCGCCGCCGGGGGCCGCGAGATCGGGACGAGGGTCGCGCTCACCGGGTTGGGAACGTGCTCCAGGGTGGCGCCCGTGGCGGCATCGGCGCCCATGCCGATGATCCCGCCGAGCAGGATATTCCCGGCAAACCCGGCGGCGCCGGCGACTTGCGTCCTCACGTCCACAGTCTCCTCCTGATAGCCGGGCTTCGAGAATACGACGCTGAACTCGTCTTTCCGCGGGATCGTGATCGTGCACGGAGTCGTACAGCTGAAGCCGGTCGAGGTATGGGCTAGAGCGCCGGGCGGATCCGATTGAATCTGCACCTGGCTCGTAGTGCCTCGAGTGACTGTCGCACAGCCCGCGAGCGTAATCGCCAGACCGACTGCAGCCGTCGCAACCAAGATACGCATCGTCCGCCCCCTTTTCTATTTCGGACTGATAGGGATTTCAGGTGCGCGCCCGGAGGTAACATGCTGGGCCAATATGCAAATTCCGCACGACCGTGATCCTATTGCAACTGTCGGGTGGAGGCTTGCCGGCTTGGTTCTCGCGGCCCGGCTCGGGTCGTTCGGGCGCAAGAAATGCCACGATCCTGTCGCGCTTTCCCGTTTCGCCGAGCCTTTGTTCCGCCGGCGAAGACGCGATATGGTGCGCGATCTTGCCTGCCGGCGCACAGGCCGGCCGTCGGCGGAGGATCGGCCGGGTTAGCTCAGGGGTAGAGCAGCGGTTTTGTAATTCGCTCGCGGTCGTCTCGGTGAGTCCTCGCAGGTACCGTACCTTACCGTATTGTCAGGGTTTTCCAGCTCCTCCGTAACTCCCCGTCCCCTTTGATTCCCTCTGGTGCTACCGAGTTCGGTAGCAAATTCGGTAGCAGTGTACATGAATTGTTCTCGCAGGCGGTCGGCAATTCCGCCAATTCGGTTCCAGGATTTTCGTAGGTTCCTGCCGTTCGTGATGGGAATTAAGACGGCCCCTCATGTGGAATCGCAGAGCGGCGGCAGCGCATGGCTCGCGGCAAAGTCGGCGTTGCGTTCTGCGGCTTCAGCCTGCCGCAACCGCGCGCGCGACGCCGATTCCAGCCGCATTTCTCCACGTGGGCGGATCGGTTGATGACCTGCAGATTGGGCACGCCCCAATAGATCAACAGTGCCGGCCAGGCTCGCTCTGCCCGCTCGCCGCCGCGCCAGACCTGGAACAGCGGCACGCGGTGATCGACTTCCGCGTCCTTAGCGAGCCGTGCGCCGGTCAAAGCGCAACGGTGGTTCTGTAGACGTCGCAAATATCGAACGTGGTCGCTCGGCGCCGTCCACAGCTCCCAGGCCGCGACGCAGCAAGCGTGCCAGCTCGCATTCCGGTTGGGACGCTCGTCGCGCCACAGATCGCGATGCCATCCGAACCGGAACACCGGCTGGCCGCACACGCAGCAATCGCCTGGCCTCTTGGCATGGGCCTTTTCGCGAAACGGCGCCGGCGGCGCGCGAAACCCGAGCGGTGCCCCCGACGCACCCAGGAGCGTCCACGATGACCGTTTCGGCTGCAGCGTCGCCCTGCGGCGGCGGCCCGGGCGCTTTAGTGGCGGCTTTCTTTGTCACCGTGATCGAGGAGCCGCGTCACGGTATCGTAACCGAGTTCGCGGCCACGCGAGATTCAGAAGAGGAGTAAGTCTGGACGCCAGGCTTCCTCGGCCCTCGCGCGAGCAGTGCGGTCGGAATGGGGCCGTGGAACACGGGAACCGTCGTGCTTGACCTCGTGGACCCAGAGGGAACCGGTCCACCCCA
>WNGE01014739.1_pt1 | contig 14886 bp, 15 predicted proteins | sample 5400651 | NCBI WGS metagenome assembly WNGE01 (sample SAMN13153370, study PRJNA577476) | soil metagenome | isolation source: 60 cm soil or saprolite under grassland replicate 2 | place: USA:California | collected 2016-06-15 | reverse complement strand
GAGCGGTAGCCATGTCGAGCGGGACGAGCGGCGCAAGGAGGCAACGCGAGATGAGCGTGCTGGAACTCCCCGAGGAACTGGTCGCGTTGCGCGACGCGATCCGCAGCTTCATCCAGCGTGAGGTCGCCCCCAAGGAGGCAACCTACGCGCAGGAGATCCAGGAGACGGGCACCTTCGCCGAGCTCGAGCAGGAGAAGCGCGCCCTTCGCAAGCGCTCGGCCACCGAGGGCTTCTACACCCTGTTCATGCCCGAGTCCGTCGGCGGCGGGGGCGTCGGCTACCTCGGCCTGGTGCTCTGCGTCGAAGAGTGCCTGCGCCACGGCCTGCTGCTGACCATGCCCGGCGGCGTGCTCCCCAGCGTCGAGGGGCCCACACCGATCCTGCTGGACGGCACACCCGAGCAGCAGGAGCGCTACCTCCAGCCGACCATGCGCGCCGAGCGCGAGGCCTGCTTCGCCCTGACCGAGCCGGACGCCGGCAGCGACGCCACCCGGATCCGCACCCGTGCCGAACGGGTCGACGGCGGCTGGGTCATCAACGGCCGCAAGCACTTCATCACCCACGGGACCGAGGCGGACTACGTGATCCTGTTCGCGGTCAGCGAGCCGGGGCTCGGCGCCAAGGGCGGCATCTCCTGCTTCCTCGTCGACAAGGACACCCCCGGCTTCGAGGTCGGCCGCAGGCAGCGCACCATGTACGACGCCAACCAGGCAGAGCTGGTCTTCACGGACTGCCGGGTGGACCAGGGCGCCCTGCTGGGCAAGGAGGGCTACGGCTTCTACTCGGCCATGCGCTGGATCAACGGCGGCCGCATGTCGATCTCGGCCATGGCCATCGGCACCGCCCAGTATCTGTACGGCCGCATGCTCGAGTACGCCAAGGTGCGGGAGGCGTTCGGCCAGAAGATCGGCGCCAACCAGTACGTGCAGGGGATGATCGTCGACTCGCTGGCCGAGCTCGAGCAGGCCCGCCTGCTGGTGTACGCGAAGGCCGACGCGCTCGACCGTGGCGCCGACGGCCGCAAGGAGGCCGCCCTGGCCAAGTACGTCGCCACCGAGATGGTCGGGCGGGTGGCCGACCGCGCGATCCAGGTGTTCGGCGGCAACGGCTATATGACCGAGATGGGCATCGAGCGCTATGCCCGCTTCGTTCGCGCCATGCGCCTCTACGAGGGCACCAGCGAGATCCTCAAGGTCAACATCGCCCGGTCCATCGGCCTGGGGTAGGGCCGGCGCGGGGGTTCGAGGGGTCGATCTGGCCCGCCCGGCCCGGGCAATGCGGCCGGCCCGGCCCGGGCAATGCGGCCCGCCCGGCCCGGGCAATGCGGCCGGCCCGGCCCGTCGGCGTCCTTCGGGATGCGGAGCCCGCGGACGGGCTCTAGCATGGCGGCCATGAAGACCTCCCGCGCACGTGCCAACGTGCTGCTCGCCGCGGCGGCCTGGACCGGGTACGTCTGGGTCACCCGGATGTGGAACATCGCCCGCGACCCCGACCACGACCTCGGCTTCAAGGCCGTGCACGGCGTGCTGGCGGTGGTCTCGCTCGCGTTCGCGGTTGCCCTGCTCGTCATCGGGCTCAGGATGCGGCGCGAGGCGGTCCAGCTCCGCGACCGCCCCGGCAGCTCCGACCCCGAGTCCCGCGACCGCCAGCAAGCAGTCGGCGGCTAGCCAGCCGCCGGGCCCGCGGCGTCCCCGCGCGCCGGCCGCGTGCCGCCGCCGGCCGCCGGTCCTGGTCCGTCCTCGGGCGGCTCCGCGCCCAACGGCTCCGCGTCCCCTGTGGCGCGCTCAGCGTCGAGGGTCGCCTGCGCGGCGGCCTGGGCTCGCGCCATGACCTCCTTCAGCGGCTGCCCGGTCTCGGCCGCCAGCCGCGCGCAATCGGCGAACTCCGGCGACACGTTGACGACCGTTCCCTGGTCGAGACCGAGCTTGACCCGCGCCTTGCCGCCGAGCACCTCGACCTCCACGATCCGGCGCTCCAGCATCCATTTGCGGACGGGCAGCCCGCGCACCCCCAGCGTCGAGGTCTCGCGCCACAGCACACCGCGGAGGCCAGCTTCCGCCCCTGGGGGACAGAGCACCGACAGGATGATCCCCGGCCGGCCCTTCTTCATGTGGATGGGCGTGAGCCAGACGTCCGCCGCGCCCGCCTCCAGCAGCCGGTCGACCACCCACGGCGCCAGTTCGGGCGTCATGTCGTCGATATTGGCCTCCAGGACCAGCCCGCCATCACCGTCCGGCTCCTCTCCGACCCGTTCGCCCAGGATCACCCGCAGCAGGTTCGGCAGCTCCCGGTGGGTCCGGCTGCCGGCTCCGTAGCCGACCCGCGCGAGCCGCAGGGGTGGCAGCTCGGCGAAACGGCTCGCGCTCGCGGCCAGGATCGCGGCGCCGGTCGGGGTCGTCAGCTCCGCCTCGACCCCGCCGGCGTGGAGCGGCGCGCCGCGGAGCAGCTCCAGCACGGCCGGTGCCGGCACCGGCAGCACGCCGTGCTCGCCGTGCACCAGCCCGGTGCCGGTGGCGACCGGCGACGCCCACACCTCGGTGACGCCGAGATCGTGCAGCAGCAGCGCCGCCCCGACCACGTCCACCACCGCGTCGACCGCGCCCACCTCGTGGAAGTGGATCGCCTCCGGCGCGACCCGGTGCACGCGCCCCTCCGCCTCGGCGAGCCTGCCGAAGGTCGCCAGCGCCCGCCGCCGGACCGGCTCGGCAAGCTCTGCGCCGCTCAGCAGCTCGCGCAGGTCCGTCCACGTTCTGCGGGTCCGGCCGTGGGCTCGGACGGTCACCAGCGTCGCGCCGATGCCGCCACGCGCGGCCGCGCCGATCTCCAGCTCGAACGGGTCGAGGCCGAGGCCGTCGAGCCCCTCGCGCAGCACCCGCTCGGACGCACCCGCATCCAGCAGCGCCCCGAGCACCATGTCGCCCGCCACCCCCGCGAAGCAGTCGAAATACGCGAACGGAGTGCCAGCAGGACTCACCGCGCGTCCCCGTCGGCTCGCCGTGCCTCCGCGGCGCGCGCCGGCCCGCCCCGAGGTGCGTCCGCGGCGTCACCTGGTGTGTCCCCGTCGGCCCGCCGTGCCTCCGCGGCGCCGCGGCCCGGCGCGTCCGCGCGGTCGCGGGTGGCGAGGATGCGTGCCGCCAAGGCGCCGGCGCCGAAGCCGTTGTCGATGTTGACGACCGCGACCCCGACCGCGCACGACGTCAGCATGCCGAGCAGGGCGGCGAGGCCCTCGAATGCTGCGCCGTAGCCGACGCTTGTCGGCACCGCGATCACCGGCGCCGCGATCAGCCCCCCGACCAGCGAGGGCAGGGCGCCCTCCATGCCGGCGACCACGATCACCACGTCGGCCGCCTGGAGCCGCCCGGTGTCGGCGAACAGCCGGTGCGCGCCCGCCACGCCCACGTCCACCAGCCGGTCGACCCGGCAGCCGAAGGCCTCGGCGGTGAGCCACGCCTCCTCAGCGACGGGCAGGTCACTGGTGCCAGCGCAGGCCACCAGCACCAGCCCGGAGGCACTGGCGGGCTCCTTCCGCCGGCTCACCAGCATCCCGGAGTGGGGGTGCCACTCGGTCTCCGGAGCCACGGCCAGCACCGCATCGGCGTGCGACTGGCTCGCCTTGGTGACCAGGATCGGCGCGCCCCCCTGCGCCAGCAGCGAGGTCACGATCGCCGCCGTCTCCTCCGGCGTCTTGCCGCGGGCATAGACCACCTCGGGCCCGAGCGCCCTCAGCGACCGATGGTGGTCCACGCGCGCGAACCCCAGGTCCTCGAAGGGGAGGCGGGCCAGGCGGCGCACGGCGTCCTCGGTGGGCAGCTCGCCACGGGCCACCGCGCTCAGAAGCTGCCGGAGCTGACCTTCGTCCAAAGTCCTCGCATTGTACAATCGCCGATGGTCCTGACTCCGGTAGCATCCCCCAGGGCCGACCGCGGGGTCCGGCAGGCCCCAATCTTCCCCGTGTGCTCGAGATCGTAGGAGGTCATCCTCGTCGTGCCAGCCCTTTCGGTCGAGCGGTTGACGGTCCTCGTGTACGCGAGTCTCTTCGCCTGTGCCCTGCTGCTGCTCGCCGTGCTCGCGCTCGGCGTGCGGCTGGCGCGCATCAGGCGGACCTATGCCCAGGTGCTCGACGGCGTGCCCCACGGCGACCTGCTCGCCCTGGTCTCACGCCAGATCCAGTCGGTCAAGGACCTCCAGCGGACCGCCGGGCTGGTCGGCCGCGAGACGGCCCAGCTCCGCCAGCGGGTCTCCTCCGCGGTCAGGACCGTCGGCTTCGCCCGCTACGACGCCTTCCCCGACGTGGGCGGTCAGCTCTCCTTCTCGACGGCGCTGCTCGACGAGGCCGGCGACGGCGTGGTCCTGACGACCATCAACGGGCGCACCAACTCGCGCTCCTATGCCAAGGCCGTCAAGGGCGGGCGGTCCGACTACCAGCTTTCCGACGACGAGCGGGCGGCCATCGCCATGGCCATGGGCGAGGACGACCAGCCGGTCGTCCGATCTCCCGCCTGACGGCCCGTAGTAGCCTGCCGGTCAGGAGTTCTCTTTTTCCTTGCGCGCGATTCTTCGTGGAGGCCAAGCGTGCTCGATCTCAAGCTCATCCGTGACAACCCGGGGATGGTCCGGGAGTCCCTGGCGCGCCGCGGCCCGGGTGTGGCCGACGCCGTCGACCGGCTGCTGGAGCTGGATGCGGCGCGGCGCTCCCTGGTGACCGAGGTCGACAGCCTGCGCGCCGAGCAGAAGCGCCGCGGCAAGGAGGTCGCCAAGGCCCCGCCCGAGCGCCGGGCCGAGGTCCTCGCCGGCCTCAAGGAGCTGAGCGCCCAGATCGACGAGGCAGAGGAGCGACTGCGCCGGGTCGAGAGCGAGCTCAACGACCTGCTGGCTCGCGTCCCCAACCTGACCGACCCGTCGGTGCCAGCCGGCGGTGAGGACGACGCCGTCGAGCTGTACCGCGTCGGGACCGTCCCGGAATTCGGCTTCACCCCTCGGGATCACCTGGACCTGGGCGAGCTGCTCGGCGCCATCGATGTGGTGCGCGCCGCCAAGGTCTCCGGCGCCCGCTTCGGCTACCTCACCGGGCCTGGCGCGATGCTCGAGTTCGCGCTCGTCCGCTTCGCCATCGACCGGCTGACCAGCGCCGGGTTCGTGCCCATGGTCCCGCCGGTGCTGGTGCGTCGCGAGGCGATGTTCGGCACCGGATTCCTGCCAACCGACGAGCAGCAGATCTTCCGGATCCCCCAGGACGATCTCTACCTCGCGGGGACCTCGGAGGTCCCGCTGGTCAGCTACCACGCCGACGAGATCCTCGACCCCGGCAGCCTGCCGCGCCGCTACGTCGGCTTCTCGACCTGCTTCCGGCGCGAGGCCGGCTCCTATGGCAAGGACACCAGAGGTATCTTCCGCGTCCATCAGTTCGACAAGGTCGAGATGGTCTCGTTCGTGCTGCCCGAGGCGTCGGCCGAGGAGCACGAGCTGCTGCTCGCCCGCGAGGAGGAGATTCTCCAGGCCCTGGAGATTCCCTACCGGGTCGTCAACATCGCCGCCGGCGACCTCGGTGGGTCGGCCGCCAAGAAATACGACTGCGAGGCCTGGATCCCGTCCCAGGGCACCTGGCGCGAACTGACCTCGACCTCGAACTGCACCGACTATCAGGCCAGGCGGATCGCCTGCAGGGTGCGCGAGCCGGGCGGCAACCGGCCTGTCCACACCCTCAACGGAACCGCCGTCGCGGTCGGCCGCACCATCGTCGCGCTGCTCGAGAACCATCAACAGCAGGACGGCAGCGTGCGCGTGCCCGTTGCGCTCCAGAGCTACCTCGGCGGTACCGAGGTCATCCAGCCGGCCAAGTAGACTTTCCCGCGGAGGAGTGGCCGAGCGGTCGAAGGCAGCGACCTTGAAAGTCGCCGGGTCTGACCGGCCCCGTGGGTTCGAATCCCACCTCCTCCGCCGCCGTCTATGACGCCTGGCCTGCGATTTCTCGGAGGGGGACCACGATGGGGCCGCCCTGGGCCCGCGCCAGGTTCGCGACGGTTGCGGCGCGGGCGTCAGCGTGGCGCGCGCGCCGCCCGCCGTGTCAGCGATGGGCGGCGGTAGCGCAGCGACCTGTCCGACGACCACAACGCGTACGGCGCCATCGTCAGGCCGGCCAGCGAGAGCAGGACGGTGTCGTAGTTCACCCGCCAGCCCGCGAAGTCGCGCCACGCCTGATCCGCGTCAGGCTTGAGTGGCACGCCTTGCGCGTCCAGGCGCCGGCGGACCGCCTCGTACTCCTCCCTGGTGATCGAGATCGGGTCGTCGGGCCGCGGGTCCGCGTCGTAGGGGATCGCGAAGTAGTCCGCGATCCGGCGCAGCGACAGGTAGCCCGCGCGGATGCACAGCTCGACCTGGCTGCGCCGCGGGCCCTCCACGGTCGAGGCCAGGATCGCGCCAGCGTCCAGCACCGTGCCCGCCGCCGTGATCCACGAGCGCTCCGGTATGGGCGAGCGATAGAAGACCAGGCTCGGGTTGGTCGTGTGGGTCTCCTCGATGTCCACGAACCAGTCCTCCCATCGGCGCCAGACCTCCATGTCGTCCAGGCCCTTGATGGTGGTGAGGCGGATGAGCATCGCCGCCGCGGACGGCGGCCGCCCCGCCCAGACGTCCAGGGACGCCACCGTGGCCTCACGGCGCGAGAACGCCGTGTAGATCGCCGGCAGGTAACTGATCAGCAGCGCCAGCAGCGCCAGGCCGATCCCCGCCTCGCTGAACGACAGCGCCGTCATCGGGAGGTCCCGCGGTGCCGTGAAGCCGAGCGTGAACAGGGACGAGCCGCTCAGCCCGAACGCGAGACGCCAGGGCCGCTCCCCGAGCGACCAGTACAACAGCATGTAGCCGACCAGCACCAGCGCCAGCCAGGTCATCGCCAGGGTGAGCAGGCTGAACGGCGCGTACCTGGCCATCCTCCGGTCGCGTTGCTCGTAGCTGGTCGCGCGGCGGCTACGCAGCATGAAGAGCATGCGCACGCTCACGAACACCCAGCGCGTGAGCAGCACCTGCGTCGCCCGGGGGACCACCACGGTGACGATCGCCGACACCACCGTGTACAGCACCACCAGCGCACCCACCGGCAGCAGCAGGACCGCCAGAGCAGTTGTCACCGCGGCGGTTCTCCTCTCGTCGTCATGTTCATCGTCCCCGTCGCCGGGCCTCGTTGAGCGCCCGGACCGCCTCCCGGAACCGCTCGCGCGGCACCCAGACGCGGTTGCCGCCCGCTCCCGTCATGTGCACGACCCAGTCCAGGAAGCGGCCCCAGCGCTCCGGCCTGTCCCGGTCCGGATGCCGGCTCGATGGGATCCCGGCCTCCGCCAGCACATCCTGCACGCGCGACGCCAGCTCCGGTGTCCGGAAGTTCCCGAGCCGCCGCCGCGCCGATCCCGGCGGCAGCGTCGCCGGGCGAGCCCCGCCTGACGGGACGCCCGGGCCCTCTTCCACCCAGCTCATCCCCCTCCCCGCCATGCCGCTCGGACCGCCCGCATCATGCCCAATCGCCCGGCTGGTGCCCGATGTCCATTCAGCTTGGGTCTGGACGCCGGCTTCCCTACAATAAGGCAGCTCAAGCTGGCCACCAGTCAGTTTGGGTTTTGCTAAGCGGGTTCGGGGTTAAGCCCCCGTCGCGCGTTCGAATCGCGCTGCCTCCGCTCCGAGCGCCGCTAGCTCAATGGATAGAGCACCAGACTACGGATCTGGCGGTTGGGGGTTCGAGTCCCTCGCGGCGCGCTCAAAAGCCCAGGTCGCTGACCTGGGCTGCTTGCTTTGCTTGCCTTCTTGATCACCTTCTGATCATCCTTGTCGTGTCCGGTGGGTGATCAAGGAGCCCTCTGCGGTGATCAAGAAGCGCGGGAACAGTTGGTGGGTCGTCGTCTACGCCGGACGTGACCCGCTTACCGGCCGTAAGCTCCAGAAGACCGGTACCGCCAAGACCAGGGCCGAGGCCAAGCGCCTTGAGGCCCGCCTGATCACCGAGGCCGCCACCGGCCGGCACCGCGGCACCGGCACCAAGACGGTCGCCGAGCTGCTGGAAGCCTGGTACCAGTGGCGCCCGGGCGCCCGCCCCATTTCGCCGAATACCTTGGCGAATTACCGCCGCTATATGGACCAAAAGATCCTCCCGGCGCTCGGCAAGGTCCCCGTTGGCCGCCTGGACGCGGCCACCCTCGACCGCTTCTATTCGGAGCTGCGCCAGCGCGGCAGCAAGTGCCAGCACTGCTACCGGCGGATGCGCGACGGCCAGCCGCCGATGCGCCCGGGTGAGGTCTTCCGCCTGCGGTTCACCGGCAAGGAGCGCGTCCACGAGACCGACTGCGTCCAAGGTCTGCCGATGAGCGCGAGCGCTCTCCGCGACGTGCACGCTATCCTCTCGGGCGCCTTCAAGCAGGCCATGCGGTGGTACTGGATCACCCAGAACCCCGTTCCCTTGGCCACGGCGCCGGGCAACGAGCAGGCCGACGTCCGGCCGCCAGACGTCAAGCAGGTAGAGCGCCTGCTGGACACCGCCACCGCAGAGGACCCAGAGCTGGGCCTGTTCCTGCGCCTTGCGGTGGTGCTCGGCGCCCGCCGCGGCGAGGTCTGTAGCCTGCGCTGGTCGGACGTGGACCTCGACCGCGGCGAGGTCCTGGTCGCCGGGAGCGTCATCATCCTGGCCGGCCAACCGCTGTTGGACCAGGAGAGGACCAAGACCCGCACCAAGCGGCGTGTCGCGGTGGGGAGGGGCACGCTGGCGCTACTGCGCTCGCACCGCGCCGCCCAAGCGGAGACCGCCCTTGCGTCCGGGACCACGCTCGCACCGGATGCCTACGTGTTCAGCCACGCCGCGGACGCCTCGACCCCGATCCGCCCGGACGGCGTGACGCACCGGTTTACCAAGCTCGCCCGCCAGCTCGGTGTCCGTTGCCGGCTGCATGACCTGCGCCACTTCATGGTGACGCAGCTCATCTCGGCTGGCGTGGACGTACGCACCGTCGCCGGCCGCGCCGGGCATGCGGACGGCGGCCGGATCACGCTCGGCACCTACGCCCACTTCCAGCAGGCCCAGGACCGCCGGGCCGCCGAGTTGATGGACGGACTGTTAGCGCCGACTGCTATGAGATCCCGGTCTCGGTAGGCAGCGGTCGAAGGAGCAGGGCATGGCAGGGATCGGCAGCAACTCACTCCGGGTGGCCCTCAAGGAACGAGGGTGGTCACACTCGAAGATCGTTGCCGAACTGCGCCGCCAGGCAGCAGCGACCGGCGAGGCCCTGCCCAAGACCGAGAGTCTGCTCACCCTGGTCAGCCGTTGGGTGAACAACCACCAGCAGCCGGACGACTTCTATCGTGACCTGCTCGCCCGGGCGCTCGATCGTCCAGCCGCCGAGCTGTTCGGCGAGGAGGACCAGGCTGCCGAGCTGGAGGCCGGCGCCGAGCCCTGGCGTCTCGCCCGTGCCCTGGAGCTGTCCTCGGTTGGCGCCGCCTCGCTGGAGGCGATCGAGTTGGCCGTTGCCGACTTTGCCCGGCGCTACCCGAGCACGCCGCCGGCCACGCTGCTCGACCCGGTCGCCGGCCATTACCGGGACGTGAGCCGCCTCCTGGAGGGTCCGCTCCCGGTCGCCCATCGGCGCCGGCTCGTGGTGGTGGCGGGCGTGCTCGCCGGTCTCGCCGGCAACCTCGCCTTCGACCTCAAGCAGCGGCCCCGAGCGGAGGCGTACTTCACGGTGGCGCTCCAGGCCGCCGGGGAAGCCGAGAGCCCCGACCTTGGCGCCTGGACGCTGGCCATGCGAAGCATCCTGCCTGCCTACCACGGCGACCCGGCTGGCGCCCTCGCGCTGATCCAGCAGGGCCAGGCGTTCGCCGGCCAGGCTGTCAGTGCGACCCGGCGCGCCTGGTTGGCCGCGATGGAGGCCAAGGCGTACGCCGGCCTTGGGGATGCTCGGGCATGCTCCGAGGCTCTGGGCCAGGCTACCGGCGCGATCGAGCACGCCGGACTGGCCGAGAACCGGCTCGGTACCGACTTCTTCGATATGCCCCGCCTGCTCGCCTTCAAGGGCACTTGCGCGCTGCTGCTTCGCCAGCCCGAGGCCGCCCGCGCCGCGCTGGCCGAGGGGCTGGCCCTGCGGCCCCCGAGCGACGTGAAGGGCCGCTCGCTCGCCCGGCTCGACCTGGCCGCCGCCCATGTCCAGGAGCGCGAGCCGGAGCAAGCGCACGCCACCGCGCTTGAAGCGCTCTCGATCCCGCCGCAGTACCGCGTTGGTCCAATCCTCCAGCGCGCCCACGAGATCCAGGCAGACCTCGCGCCCTGGAGTGATGAGCGCCCGGTTCGTGACCTGGCCGACCAGCTCCGGGCTATCCTGGCCGCTTGACCTGGAGGCTACGGGCAAGCTCGCCGACGTGAGAGGCTTGCTCCCGAGGATCGCGGGGAGGAGCAAGCGATGCGGTGGACGGTGCATGGTCGGCGCGTGCTCTACGAGAGCGATTGGGTCAACCTTTGGCTCGAAGATGTGGAGCTGCCCGACGGCGAACGCCTCGAACATCATGTGCTGCGCATGCCCCGCCGCTCGGTCACGGTCGTCGTGCTGGACGAGGACGGCGAGCGCGTGCTCCTGCTCTGGCGGCATCGGTTCATCACCAACACGTGGGGTTGGGAAGTGCCGGCCGGCTGGACCGAGGGCGACGAGGCCCCGGAGGACACGGCGCGCCGCGAGGTCGAGGAGGAGACCGGCTGGACTCCGACCTCCCTAACGCAGCTCACCACCTACTACGCGCTCCCCGGCCTGGCCGATCTCCACTTCACCATGTTCCGCGCTGACGGCGCCCGCCACCTTGGCGCGCCGAGCGACGGCTCCGAGGCCAGCCGGGTGGAGTGGGTTCCGATCGCCAACGTCCCCAAGCTGGTTGACGATGGCCAGATCACTGATGGCCCCTCCCTGATGGCGCTCTCATTCGCGCTCGCCTTCGGGCGTCTGCGCTAGCGGTAACCAGCGCAGGGATCGCCGCCGCAGACTCCCGGAACGCCAGAGGTCCTGGCTCCTGTTCGCACGCCTCGATCTTCGATCGTCCCTGCTCACGAACCGGTTGACGGTGTGCGAGTCACCCATCGTCATCTGCCGTCAGGTTCCCGCCGACTACTCCGCACGCGACCGTAAGAGGCGAGACGGAACGCGACCCAGGCGTGCCAGCGCCTACAGGTCAGGCAGTAGCGGAAGGAGCCCCATATGCAGGACCAGGGACGTAGCCGCGGGACCCCTTCCGAGCAGACGCCAACGCCCGAGGACGATGGCCGCCTCACGTGGACCATCCGCGAGGCGGCAAAGCTGCTGGGCATCTCCCCGTATAGCGCTTACGAAGCGGCCCACCGCGGCGAGCTGCCCGTGCGGATCATCGGCCGCCGGATGCTCGTCCCTCGCGCCGCCCTGCTGCGCCTGCTGAACGAGCAGTAGGGCACGCACGGATCCCATCTGCTCACCAAGCGGCCCCGGCGGCGTACCAGCGCCCCCGGGGCCTGGCATCAGAGGAAGGAGCCCCCAAGATGCGCGACAAGCGTACCCCTTCAGCCTTGCTGTCTTCGAGTGACAGGCAGGGCATGTCTCCCGCCAAGCGCACCCTACACGCCTGGCTCGCGTCTGCCGCCGCCAAGGTCAGGCGCATGAAGCGTGCCGAGGGTGGTGACGCCGCATGAGCCAGGCTCCTACGGCTCACGGCCCCTACGAGCAGGAGCCCCCTGAGCAAGCGCCTGCCCCCGAGATTCGGGTGATCGATCCTGGCGCCCCGCACCTTGCCTTCACCTGGCAGGCCCGTGACGGTCACGGCCGTCAGGCCAGCGGTCAGGTCGCCGGCGCCCCACCCGAGCCGGAGTCTGCCGGCTGGCGCTACCACGCCTTCACCGAGGCCGCCGAGACTGCCGTCAACGCGCTCAAGGACCTGGAGGGCCTCAGGGCACCCGAGCCCGCGCCGGATGATCCCGCCGCAGTCAAGTCCTCCAAGCGCCGCCCGGTGTGTGACTTCTGCGCCAGCCAGCCGGCCACCTACCGCTACTCGACGCGCCGCGACGGGATCATCCCGGTGGGCGGCGTCGTCGTGGTGTTGCCCGGTGGCGACTGGTTCGCCTGCCCGGCCTGTCACCTGCTGGTCGAGGCCCAGCTGTGGGACACGCTGAGCGTACGGGCCAGGCTGTCGGCCGAGCACGGCGCTGTGCTGTGGGCGTACTTCCGTGAATGCCGCAGCGGTCCCGCCGTTGCCCTCGACGCCTCCCAGGGGGGTGATGTCGAGTGACGGCGATCCGCCACCGCGCTCGCCCCTGGGATGCTGGCCCCGAGGTCACCGCGCGTGACCTGATGGCGCTGCGCTGGATCACTGAGCAGTACACCGCGCGGCTGGATGTGGCCGCTGTGCTGCTTGGCCGGCTGTCCCCGGTCGGCGCTCGCACACCCGGTCGGCTTGGACCGCGCACGCTGCGGCAGCGGTTGGAGCGTTGGGAGCAGGCCGGATGGGTCAGCCGGCGCCGGCTGTTGGGGCACACGTGGATCGTGCCCACCGCAGCCGGTATCCGGCTGACCGGCCTGGAGCACCTGGAGCCGTGGGAGCCCGCCGCCGTGCGGCTGGCCCACCACCACGCCGTCTCGATGGTGCGCCTGGCCCGCGAGCCCGAGCCCAAGGCTGTCGGGTGGGTGTGCGAGCGGGAGCTGTGGCGCCGCCGTGGCAAGGCGTCGTGGCATCTGGCGGACGGCGCGCTGGCATCTGGCGGACGGCGCGCTGCCGGTCGAGGTCCCCAGGTTGTGGCAGGAGCGGGGGATCGGTGAGGCGTTCGAGCTGGTCGAGGTGGAGCTGCACCAGAAGGCCCGCCGCCGCGTCGTCGCCGCGCTCAAGACCCTGCCGCCCGTCAACGCGGCTGGTCACCTACTACACCGCGCCCGCGCTGCAAGCCGCCATCACTGCGCAGCTTGCCTCGGTGGTGCGCGAGCTCAGCGGGCAGGTGGCGGTTCGGGTGGAGCTGCTGCCGCAGATCCCCGGTGTGGGTGGGGAGGTGGCGGCATGATCGCCCCGCCCGACCCACGCTGGCCTGGTCAGCCTGACCCGCGCTGGCCTGGGCATGATCCGCGCTGGCCCACGCAGCCGCAGCATGGCGGCTGGTGGGGCTGGGGTGGGCCGCGTCCGGTGCGGGACAACCAGCTCGGCTATCGCATGCCCTCCGGCGGGCAGCCCGCCGCCGGGTCGTTGCCGCTGCTGATCGCGCTGGGCTTCTTCATCCTCAGCCCGCTGGTGCTGTTCTCCTGGGCCGCAGCGCAGGCCGTGCTGCGCTGGCTGGGGTGGCGCTGGTGGAAAGCCGCCCTCCTCAGCCTTGCCGCGCTCGTCCTGGTGATCGTCCTGGAGGGCGGCCCCGGCCCCGCGCTGGCACATCACTTCTCCGGCTACCTGTGGATCCTCCGCCAGTTCGGCCACCCGGTCATCCACCTGCCATTCCCCGGCGCGCTCCTGGTGCCCCAGCTCCCGCTGTCGGTGCCGCTTGGGGCACTGGCGGCAGCGTTGAACGTGGCCGGGCGGCGGCAGCCGTTCCACCCCGCCGAGGTCCGCCGCCAGCAGCGCGAACAGAAGCGCCACATGGCCCGCGCCATCAGCAAGGCCGCCGCGGTCAACGATGACCACGACGGCCAACCCGCCCTCGGTGCCGCGCTGGACGGCGACCTCGGGCTGGCCGCCCGCGACGGGCTGGTGTACCTGCCCGGCTGGATTTCGCAGCGCTCAAGGCTGCTGCTGGGCACCAGCGGCATGGGCAAGAGCACCGACATCGAACGCGAAGCCTTCCTGAGCGCCCGTGCGGGGCGGAAGTTCGTGCTGATCGACGGCAAAGGCACCGACCCGGGCTTCGCCGAGCGTGCCCTGGCCGCCTACCTGGCCGGGAACCCCCACGCAAGGGTGGGCCTGTGGCCCGAGTTGCCCATGGATGGCTGGCGCGGCACGCCGGCCGCCGTCCACAACCGGCTGATGGCGATGCTCGGCTGGAGCGAGCCCTACTACAAAGACATCGCCTCCCTCCTCCTGCGCCTGGCGCTCACGGCGCCCACCCAGGATGGCCCGGTCCGCACCTCCAGCCAGCTCCTGGCACTGCTGGACCCCGAGGTGCTGGCCAGATTGTGGGAGCACGACCCCGAACGTGCCCGCCAAGTCCAGTCGCTGCGCGGTCGGGAGCAGGCCCGCGCCGTGGTCGGCGCCGTCTCCCGCTTCGCCAACTTCTTCCACGCCGTCGGCCAGGGCTTCGACGCCGCCGAGCTGGGCTGGTCGTTCGAGGACGTGGACTTCGCCTACCTGCGCGCCCCCTACCTGGCCGGGCGGGAGGACGCCGACGCGGCGTGTCGGCTGCTGCTGGAGGACTTCGCCCACTACGCCACCCTCCGCAAGCCCCGCCGCGGCGAAGACGTCACCCTGGTCTTTGACGAGTTCTCCGCCATCGGCGGTGGCCGCGAGGTCGCCATCCAGCTCGTGGAGCGCGTCCGCGACGCCGGCTGCAACGTCGTCCTCTCGGCGCAGAGCGCCGACGGCCTGGGAGACGAGGCCCAGCAGCGCCGCCTGGTCGGCGCCTGCGCCGGCGGCATGTTGCTGCATGCGATGCCCAACCCGGACGGGATGCTCCGCGCCGCCGGGGTGGTCGAGGTGGTAGAGCAGACCTGGCGGCTGGACCAGCACGGCCCCACCGGCAACTCCTCCGCCAGGCTGGGGGAGCAACCCAAGATCGCTCCGGGGCAGGTGCAGCAGGCCCGCGAAGGCGAAGGCTGGCTCATCAGCCGGGGCCGCTACCAGCACCTGATCGTCACCCGCACCCGCATCACCCCCGCCACCCGCGACCGTGCCCGCGCGATGATCGCGCTCGCGCGGTCCTGGCGGCCGGATCAG
>WNGE01006513.1_pt1 | contig 14888 bp, 11 predicted proteins | sample 5400651 | NCBI WGS metagenome assembly WNGE01 (sample SAMN13153370, study PRJNA577476) | soil metagenome | isolation source: 60 cm soil or saprolite under grassland replicate 2 | place: USA:California | collected 2016-06-15 | reverse complement strand
TGCTTATCGATTAACTTGCAACCCTTGCAAAAATGTCGCCAAACGTTTGTTCCTGAATCAACCTTATCTCGGTTGTACGCACCAACTCCAGAACCGAAAGAAACGCAACCACCAATTCGCGGCGTGAGCGTGCCCGTTCAAAGAAAATGCGAAGATTAAGCTCACCCGCGGACATCACCATGTTTCTCAACCGCTCGAGCATCTCCGCCATGGAAATCTCTTCGCGCTCAATCTCCAGCAGAACTTCTTCTTTGTGCCGTGCGAGAATCTCCTGGAAAACTTTCAACAAATCAAACAGCCCAACCGCGACCTCCGGATTGTTTTTGTCAGTCTCGATCTCAGCTCGCTTGAAAACGGCGCGTTCAACTGTGGCGCGCGACCATAACATCTGCGCCGCGGCTTTGTACTTTTGATATTCAAGCAATTGATCGACGAGCTCCCGGCGCGGATCTTCCTCCTCTTCGGGCGGCGCAAAAGGATCGCGCGGCAACAGCATGCGGGTCTTGAGCTCGATCAGCGTGGCAGCCATTACCAAAAAATCGCCGGCGACGGCGATGTCCAGTTCCTGCATTAGCTGTAGATAACGCAGGTATTCGTTAGCAATGCGCGCGACCGGAATGTCGTAGATGTTTACCTGTTCCTGACGAATCAGATGCAGCAGCAGATCGAGAGGACCATCAAATTCGCCCATCACAATCTTCAGATCGTCCGTGGTATCGTCGGAAACTATTTCCGGAGACGAACCGGTAACATCTATCGGCCCCGTCTCTTGCTCCGCACCCTCTACGGTATTTCTTTTCACCGGTTGAGCGGCGCCGGATTCTGTAGTTTCGTCCATTTATCCCTCCGCCGCCGATATCTCCGGCGAGGCTTCCGGCAAGCCCCTGGTGCGCAAAAGACCCATTCTCTCTTTAACAGCTTCCAGGGTTGCGCCGGCAATTCCACGCGCTTTATCGGCGCCTTTCTCCAGCATCGCAGTCAGCTCCTGATCATTGATTGCTCGAATGCGTTTCTGGAGTGGCTCGAGAAACTCAATCGTAACGTCCGCCAGCTGCTGCTTCAATTGTGCGTAGCCCTTGTCGGCAAAGTGTGCCTCGATTTGCTCCGGTGTTTGACCAGTCAACAGCTGAAAGATCGTCAACATATTCGTTATCGCCGGACGCGAGGCGTCAAAACGGATTTCGGTCCCTGAATCTGTAACCGCACGCTTAAACTTGCGTTGGATGGTATCGGCATCATCAAGCAACCTCACACAGCCATTCAGGTCTTCGTCTGATTTCGACATCTTGCTCGAGGGATCCGACAACGACATAATGCGCGCGCCCAGCTTAGGAATGAATGGCTCAGGAACGCGAAACGTCTCGCCATAGTCTCGGTTAAAGCGTAGGGCCAGGTCACGAGTCAGCTCAAGGTGTTGTTTCTGATCCTCACCAACCGGAACCAGATCCGTCTCGTAAAGCAAAATGTCGGCGGCCATCAACACAGGATAATCAAACATTCCCACTCTCACATTCTCAGTTTGTTTCCGCGCCTTCTCTTTGAATTGCGTCATCCGTTCCAACTCCGACATGCGCGCGATGCAGTTGAGAATCCAGGTAAGCTCGGCATGCGCGCCGACGTCTGACTGAATAAAAATGGTCGAAACGTTTGGATCAATTCCGACTGCTAGATAAATCCGAGCAAGTTCCCTGCTCTTCTCGGCAAGCAGTTTTGGATCCTGGCGCGTAGTAATAGCGTGAAGATTGACGATGCAGAAGAAATTTTCGTACTCGTGTTGCAGCGCAACCCAGTTTCGCAAAGCGCCGAGGTAGTTTCCGAGATGCACATTGCCGGTGGGCTGTACGCCACTAAAAATTCTTTTCATTCGCGATCAATTAAGTCCAATTGTAAACGGGTACGCCGCCAATGGCATGACAATACTGAATATGACGCCAAAAACTCCGGTGAAGACTGCGATAATCAAAAGGATGTAACCAAACCGTTCCAACGCTTCCAGCGCTGGCTCGAAACTCGGCGGCAGAATGCTACTAAGAATTTTGCTGCCATCCAGCGGTGGAATTGGCAATAAGTTAAAAATCGCCAGGGCCACATTGAGTGTGAAGAACGTGCTCAATAGCTTCGTCGCTCCTTCTGCAATTAATGAGTCGCTCCGGGCAAACGCGACCAGTCCATAAAACGTGTGCAGCCGCAAGCCGACGAGATTAGCTTCAAATAATACCCGCATCAGAATGCCCGTGATCGTTGCTATGATCGCATTGCTGATAATACCCGCCGCTGAAACCCAGAAATTAGCAACGCGCTTGTTACGCCACCGCAAGGGATTAACCGGAGTGGGTTTCGCCCAACCAATCAAGGGCGCGCCAGTAAAAAACGCAATAGCTGGAAACAAGAGAGTGCCAATCGGATCTACGTGAGCGGCAGGGTTCAGGCTGATGCGTCCCTGCAATCGAGCGAGGTCATCACCAAACCTGTTCGACATCCACGCATGCGCGGATTCATGGACTGACAAAGAAAAGATCAACGCCACCATGAATAGAATGAATTGCCCTACCGCGTTGCTGTCAATGTCGCCCATTAGCAATCAATTATCTGAAGGAATAGCAAGAGTTGTTCACACTAACATGGCCCTTGAGACCTGTCAAAAAACACCAAAGTCCAGTATTGGTTCAGTTCCATCGCCAGCGTGTTTTAGGTCCGAAGGACCGGTAGTAAGTAGCCCCGTCCGTTAGGGCGGGGGACTTCATCCTCTCGATAGCCCGAGGCCCGAAGGGCCGGGACAAATTGTGGCGCACCTTCGGCGCTCAAGAAACTAAATCTCAATCAACCCCGTCCTCACGGGCGGGGCTACTTACTGCCGGTCCTTCGGACCTAAAAATTCAAAATGAACCAGCACGAAAAGTCCAGAGTCGGGAGTCTGGAGTCGACAGTCTAAATGCTGATCCACAGTCGGGAGTCTGGAGTCGACAGTGTAAACGCGGTCCACCCTGACTGTTGACTCTAGACTCTAGACTCCAGACTATACACGGAGTCGGTCGAAGCAATAGCCAGATCACCAGTCGCACTGAAAGCGAGGCCAACGAGATTCATACCGGCCACGAACATCTTCGCATCCTTTCCCTCCGGTGAAATGCGCACGATTCCTCGCCGCCCGCGTAGCGAAGCGGCAACCAGGAGATTCCCGGCCTCGTCGAAGGCGAGTCCCTGCGGCCGTCCCAGGCCTTTATAGAAAACACTGACTTCGCCGTTAGCATCAACTCGCATCACCGAATCGAAGCTCGCAACCGTGGGACCGGTTACATACAAGGTCTCGTCGGGACCGACGGCCAGATGGTAGGCCGAAACTGACGGTTCGAGTTGTGCCCACGGAGTCTCTTCACCAATGCCGTTCACTTTGTAAATCGTGCCCGTGCGATCCCCGACATACATCGTGTCCGAATCGTCAAAGGCGATGCCGGTGGCGATTCCCAGGTTTTTCGCAAAGGGAACAGCTTCTTTGAAGGGGGTGATGCGGTAGATAGTGCCGTCCATGCGGCTGCTAACGAACATCTGTCCAGTGCTGTCGAAGGCAATGCCGGTGGGATTCGTGATATCGCCCGAGAACTCCGTCAACTCACCGCTGAGATCGATGCGGAAAAGTGTGACCGGCAATTGCTCGCCGCGCGATCCCGAGCGAGTTACCAAAAGTGAGCCATCATCCGGGTCGAAAGCAGGGTTGGCAACCGGATGAAGATCCTCAGCTAGACGTTTCGCGACTATTACCCTCGAAGCTTTACTACGCAACCCTCCACTTTCGAGGGTGACCTCAAGCGGACCGCTACCCTTCATTTCCGGTACAATTGCCAGCACGCGCCTGGAAGACAGGGCAACTATAGGTGCGCGCTCGTTGCCGAACCAAATCGCACAAAGGGTCGGATCGCTGGTATCGAAGCCCTCGCATTCAATACTAACTTCGCCGCCTGGTAGTGCCAGCGGCGGATCAATACCAATAATTTTTCCTTCTTTCCCCATTTACGCTTTGTAGCCGGCAATCGCTTGCCGGCCACGTCCAATTCTCTTCTCCTAAAGGCTTTTCATCATACGACGGGCTTTAAATACTGTCTAATTTGGGAAACTCCGGCGGGTGTTCGCCTTGTGAAACGTCAACCACGCCAAACAGAACCACGAGCGGTAGCAACCGACCGGTACTGAATTGCGTTAGAGCCATCGTCGCTATGGTATAATCAGACCTTTAAAGCAGGCTTCTTACGAGATTGGTTCAGTTTTGTTTTTGAGACGTAGGAAAGCCACGAAACTATTGTAATGCTCAAGCGACTAAGCCAAGCGATATCGCGGAGCAAAATCGAACGTACTCTCTCGGCGTCGGAAACCCACTGCTCGCAGCACTCCTCCTGTAATTTCAGCCCGAACCAAAATATCGGCTATGAACGCTCCAGGAGTTTTCCATCGTGCCCTCGGGCTATTGGAGACCGCGGGAATGGAGGGCAATAACTATCAAGGAAGTAATCGGCAACACCGCAGGCCTCAAGCCCAATCAACTTCGCCGCATAGAAAAACTCTACACCAGGCGGATTGTTTCTCATCAAATCGTGACGCCCGAATTCGCGCGTCAGCTAGCGGAGTTATCACACGAAACACGGAGACAAATCGGCGCGCTAGTCGATCGCAGCGGTCATGTTGAATACGTCATGGTCGGTGATAATAGGAGGATTGAGCTTCCCGACTTCAAACGTGTTCGTGTCGCCATCGATCGTTTTCGCGGGCTGCGTTGCCTGCATACCCATCTCCGTGGTGAAGGTTTGACTCAGGACGACCTAACCGACCTGGCCCTGTTGCGGCTCGATCTGATGGTGGCGATAGATGTTAATCCCAACGACGGACTTCCTGGTCTTGTTAGTGCCGCCCATCTGCTGCCGATGGCCGCAGTTGACTTACAAGCTGCAAACAGTCAGGCGCCTTACGCGTTTCTGCCTCCTAAAATGGCGTCGCAATTAGACGTTGATTTTATTTCTCTGATTGAATCACTGGAACAGGAGATGGCGCGAAACCGTCGGGTATCGCGACAGGACGGATTTAAAGACCGCACGATCCTTGTTGGCGTTACTACCGGACCGGTTGCGGACGCCGAAGAATCTATGGCCGAGTTGGCTGAACTGGCGAGCTCCGCGGGCATTGTCGTGCAGGACAAAGTGATTCAAAAGCGGCAGGCAATTGATCCGCGAACGGTACTTGGTCGCGGCAAGCTTGACGAACTGCTCATTCGCTCGCTGCAGTTGGGCGCGGACATGCTTGTCTTCGATCGCGAGTTGACGCCAGCACAAGTTAGGTCGCTTTCGGAAGCGACTGACTTGAAGATCATCGATCGCTCCCAACTGATACTTGATATTTTCGCGCAGCGTGCCCAGTCGAGCGAGGGCAAAATCCAGGTAGAACTGGCCCAACTGAAATACCTCTTGCCTCGATTGATTGCGGGACAGGATTCTGCCTTCTCGCGACTTGCCGGCGGAATCGGTGGTCGTGGGCCTGGTGAAACGAAACTCGAGATGGACCGTCGCCGTGTTCGCGATCGCATCAACCGTCTGGAAAAAGAGATTGAAACTCAGCGACTGCGGCGGCAGGAACGCAGGAAAGTGCGTACCAGAAATCAGTTGCCGGTAGTTTCGCTTGTTGGCTATACCAATGCGGGTAAGTCAACGCTCTTGAACGCGCTGACCAAAAGCGATGTTCGTGCGGAACAGCGAATGTTTGCCACACTAGATCCCACTTCGCGACGGCTGCGACTGCCCCGGGAGCAGGAAATAATAATTAACGATACGGTCGGCTTTATTCGCGACTTGCCACCGGGACTTCTTTCCGCCTTTCGCGCTACGCTGGAGGAGATCGGTGACAGTAGTTTACTCATTCATGTCGTAGATATTTCGAACCCGCGTTGGTCTCAACAGATCCAATCAGTAGAGAAAATACTCCAGGAACTTCATATTGCTCAGATTCCATCGATCCTGACTTTGAACAAGGCGGATCTAGTGGAGGTTGAAACGCTGCAAGCGATTTCCCGGCAGTTGGCTCAGGGAGGTACTCGAGAGGTTGTGTCCATAACGGCAACCGACCGGAAGACCTTGCCGCCGCTGCTCAATCAGGTGGGACAAATGCTATCAAAGGATCTTGCGGCGCCCAGCAGCGAAAATGCTTTTGACGCTGACCGCATCTCGCGAATCGCATAAACCAAGATGGCCCTTCGTCCTCGATTCACAACTCCGTTTAGCCGTGCCCGCGATACCGCGTTGCAATACATTCTGCGTCCCTTCAAAGCTTTCAAACCCCGCACGCGCTTTCTTATTGGCTTCGGCTTTCTGGTCGTCATAACCGTTCTTTTGCTCCTTACGAACTATTCATCGGGATTCTCGGCCGACTATCGCGAAGGTGATGTCATAAGAGGAAACGTAGTAGCGCGAGCTGACGTTAACGGCGTTGATATCGTGGAAACAGAAAGGCGTCGAAATGCGGCGCGGCAGGCTACTCGGCCAATTCTTAATTTCGATTCCACTCGCGGCGAAAGTTCCGTAGGGAGTTTCCGCGCAGCCTGGGAAGATTTAAAGAAACAGGCTGAATCGAGGACGCCGGGTAAGGATTTAACCTGGAGCGGTGAAGGCGGAACCGGGGTTGCGCGCGCGATTGCGTCTCACAAATTCAACGATGAAGATTTGATTCGGCTGATTGCTCTCATTCGCGAGGTCGCCGATAGGTATATCTATGACGACATTGAAGCCGATCGTTTAAATCAGGAAATCGTGTTGGTTGACGTGCGCAATCCCTCAGCACAAATGATCATGCCCGCGCCGCGAACTCGTATGTTTTCGTTAAGTGCAGCGCGCCATGAACTTGAGTTGAAGATATTGAACCTTCCCGGGTGGTCTCAGGAGCAAAAATCCGCTCTCGTTGCTGCGGTATTACCTCTCATCCGGCCGAATGTGGTGCTCGACCAGACGGCCACCGCCACCGCGCAAGAAGCGAAAGCTAATGAGATTCTACCAGTGGCCGTGTCACTCAAACGAAATCAGGTAATTGCGCGAGAAGGAGATACTGTCACTCCGTCAATGCTGGCCCAGCTTGCCGCGATGAAGACCACGGGCCATGCGGGCCGTCCCTGGCACAACTTGCTTGGGCTGTTATTGATCGTTTTTGCAGTTTATTGGGCCGTATGGAAATTTACGGAGCATAGAACCACAGCGTCGCCGCTATCTCTCTCGAAGACGCGGGCGTTTGCTCTCGTCGGTTCGGCAATAGTAGTTGAGACCGCTTTGATGCGAGTCGGCTTCACGCTCAGCGATAGTGTGGCTAACGGCATGAAGACCGCGCCCTTCAACGATCCGACCCTTTGGAATTTTGCAATTCCTTTCGCCGCAGCTGCACTGTTGGTTGTCATGCTGGTTGATACACAGTTGGCTTTTCTTACTGGAATCGTCACTGCCTTGTTTGCCGGCATGTTGGCGCCCACCGGAATACAACAGTCTCTGTACGCGATGATTTCCTGTGCGGCCGCAGTTTACGGGATCGGAAGGTATCGCGAGCGACAGTCGGTGACGCTCGCCGGGTTGTTTGTGGGCGTCGTTAACGCGGTGATGGCGATCGCACTCGTCGCTTACGCTGAACAACCGTTCACCTTTAATACGATACTACTGGCAGGCGGTTGTGGTTTTGTCGGCGGTTTGCTCACAGCCATTTTTGCTGCCGGAGGCTTACCTGTCAACGAATCGCTTTTTGGCATCCTGACCGACGTTAAGCTGCTCGAACTTTCGAATGCCGACTTACCAGTACTGGGCCAGTTGGCCCTGCGCGCTCCCGGAACGAACCAGCATTCGCATGCGGTGGGTCAACTTGCCGAAGACGCGTGTCGCGCAGTTGGAGCAAATCCACTGCTGGCTCGGATTGGAGCACTCTATCATGATATCGGTAAGGTTGCCGCTCCGGACTATTTTGTGGAAAACCAACAGGGCGAGAATCCTCATGACCACATGCGTCCATCGCAGAGTGCGCGAATCATCACCAGCCATGTGACTTATGGAAGCAAGCTGGCGAAAGAGATCAATCTGCCGAAGAAAATAGCTGACTTTATTCCCCAGCATCACGGCACCCGCACGTTGCATTTCTTTCTACGTAAGGCGCAGAGCCAGGCCAAGCCCGGTGAAGTAATTGAGGAGAAGGATTTCCGTTATCCGGGGCCGAAGCCGCAATTCAAGGAAGCGGCGATAATGATGTTGGCGGATTCGTGTGAAGCTGCCGCTCGCTCGCTCGCCCGTCCTGATCCGGAAAACATTCGCGCAATCGTTGTGAAGATCGTTGACGCAGTAATAACCGATGGCCAGCTCGACGAATGCGATCTGACGCTGCAGGAGATCACAACTATTCGCGAAGCCATGATCAGCGCCTTAACCGCAATCTACCACGCGCGCATCGACTATCCCGGTTTCAATCCCCCAACCGTGACCGGACCTCTTTCGAGTCTACCAGCGGCGAAAATCGACAGCGAAGAGCGCGGCATTACTTACAAAAACGCCTCTGACGTTCCCATAAATGAATCCGGCGAAGTCGAAGACGAAGCTGTGAGTCGCGAGGTTGCAAAGAGATAAGCGGAGGAGAATCGCCAGTCAGTTAGAATTGTTTACGCAACTTCTCAAAGGTAGTAGAGAGGTCTTCAGGAATAACGCGCGTGTTGCTGACAGTGGACATGAAGTTTGTATCGCCTACCCAGCGAGGCAATATATGGATATGAATATGATCCACGATACCCGCCCCGGCCGAGCGGCCCAGATTCATGCCGATATTGAAGCCCGCCGGTTGATAAACATCGCGCAGTGCCGTCTGGCAACGCTTAGTCAAATCCATTAACTCGTCCGTTGTTTCCTTCGTCGCCGCATCCAACTGGCCGACGTGCTCGTAGGGAACTACGAGCAGATGGCCGCTAATGTAAGGGTAGATATTGAGAACGATGAAACTGTGAGAAGCACGATGGACAACAAAATTTGCTTCGTCTTTGTCAGGATCGTCCCGAAGCTTACAAAAAATGCAGCTTTGAGATACCGGTTCCGCAGCGCCAGCGGCGATGTATTCGTAACGCCAGGGACTCCACAGCGTGTCCACTCTTGAATCCTCTGGGTTTGTGGTGCCCCTACATGACAGGAGGTTGGCGTGAATCCTCGGAAACAACGCTCGTTGAGTTCTCGGTAGCAGCAGCGGGTTGTGAGTTGTGTTCGTTAATCAGCTCTTTGAGTTCTTTGCCTGGTTTGAAATAAGGAACGCGCTTCGCAGGAATGCTAACTGGATCGCCTGTCTTCGGATTTCTACCGCGACGAGCGCCCCTTTCGCGCACGCGAAAACTGCCGAAGCCGCGAAGCTCAATCTTCTCACCCTGATTGAGGGTCTCAATAATACTTTCAAAAACGATCTCGACTAATCGCTCAGCATCTTTTTTGGTAAGTTCCGCCGCTTCGGCGACGTCCTCCACGAGTTCCGCTTTTGTCATGCAACACCTCAGATGAGAAAGATGACCCTGGCCGAAAAAAGTTGCGTTAATTCTGTCGTCTTAAAGAATGGCGAGGTGTGTTCAATTCCGTACCCTATCAGAAAACAATCACGCTGGGCAAGATGCAGCCACCAATGGGCCAACTAAACCAAACCAGTAAGATTTTCGGTTTTTGGGATAGCCCACGGCTAAGTAGGTTCAGTTTCCGACTCGCCGTCAGCTTGAGGCGCAGTACTAGCCTCCGCTGCTTCCGCGATAGGTTCCGGCTCGGTCACAGGCTCGGGCGCGGTATCCGGTTCCGTTACTGACTCCGTCCCAGCCTCACGCACTGGGGTCTGATCCGACTGCGCCATAGTTTCCGGCTCAGACTTAGATTCTGCTTCCGCGCCGAATTTAGCTTCCGCCTCGGGGCTACTTTCTGGCTCCGGCTTGCCAAGGCCAAAATCGGCCAGCTCTCCCAGCGACGCCATGCCGCTACCTGCCTGGGAAGAATAAACCTTCGTGTCTACTATCGGTTCATCTTTGCCCACCGCACGTGCTGATAAGCCTATTTTCTTGTTCTCCGCATCAATCCTTAAGATCTTGAATTCCATTTCCTGGCCGAGTTGAACTACGTCCTCGGGCTTCTCGACTCGATCTTCGGAAAGCTCCGAAATATGGCAGAGGCCTTCCAGATTGTCGTCCAACTCCACGAAGGCGCCGAAGTTTGCGAAGCGCGCTATTTTGCCGCGGACGATATCGCCTGGTTTGTGATCGTTAACAAAGCGATCCCAGGCGTTGGGTTCGAGATCCTTGATTGAAAGTGAAAGCCGTCGGTTCTCGGCATCGATGCTCGTAATAACGGCATCAATTTCCTGTCCCTTCTTCAACACTTCGCTCGGATGCTTGATTCGCCGGGACCACGAAATGTCAGAAACGTGAACCAAGCCGTCAACTCCATCTTCAATCTCGATGAAGGCGCCAAAGTCGGTCAGGTTTCTGACGCGACCGTGCACACGCGTTCCCACCTGATAGCGTTCATGCAGGGTCTGCCATGGGTTGTCCTGGATCTGTTTCATTCCCAGGCTAATGCGACGAGCTTTTGGATCGACGCTCAACACTTCGACTTCGACCTCATCGCCCGGGTTTACCAGTTTACTTGGATGCTTTACGCGCTTTGACCAACTCATTTCCGAAACGTGGACCAGTCCCTCGACGCCGTTCTCCAGCTCGACGAAAGCGCCGTAGTCGGCAACACTGGCAATGCGCCCGGGCACACGCGCACCGACGGGAAAGCGTTCTTCAACACTGGACCAGGGATCCGGCAGTAATTGTTTGTAGCCCAGCGAAACTCGTTCACGCTCGCGATCAAACTTAAGAACCTTGACCTGGATGCTATCACCCACACGAAAAATCTCGCCGGGGTTTTGCAGACGACCCCATGACATATCAGTTACGTGTAGCAAACCATCAACGCCGCCGAGATCGACGAAGGCGCCATAGTCAGTGAGGTTCTTAATCTGACCCTCTACGACGATATCTTCTTCAATGTGCCCGAGTGTCTGCCCCTTCCGGCCGGCATTCTCTTCTTCAATTACGGCCTTGCGCGACAGGACTACGTTGGAACGTTTGCGATTGAGCTTGATGACTTTTGCCTCGATCTCCTGATTGCGAAGCGAATCCAGATTGCGGACCGGGCGAACATCGACCTGGGAACCAGGAAGGAATGCACCAATCCCATCAATGTCAACACGCAGCCCACCCTTGATGCGCTCAATGACTCTGCCCTTAATGTTTGTGCCCTCGCGATAGGATTTCTCCAACTCGTCCCAGGCCTTCATCCGTACGGCATCGGCGCGTGACAAGATCGGCAGGCCATCAGCCGTCTCCATGTTCTTTACGAGCACGTCGACTTCATCACCGGCTTTCACCGCCAGAACGCCATTCTCCGTGAATTCGGCCGGATTAACGATGCCTTCCGATTTGTACCCGAAATCAATCACGACGCCGCGTTCGCTGATTCCCACTACCGTGCCACGAACAACCTCGCCTTCCTGCAGCGAGGCCTGTTCTTGCTCAAACTGATCGAGCAATTGTCCGAAGTCCACGTCGCCCCCGGCGCGCGGCTCGTCGTCATCATCGGCATTGGTATTGGTGGTCACCGCGGGACTCGCGTTCTTTACAGGTGGTATGGGTGTTGTAACTGACGAGGCTTTTTGCTCGTTGGAAGCGGGCTTGTCGTCGCTTACTGGTTGGTTGTCTAACTTCGATTCTTCACTAGCCATGCAGACTCCTGTAACACTCCCGGAAAATTCACCGCACTAAGTTCGTATTCACGTGTCCAAACCACTCCGACGAGCGAAGAACAGTGCTTAAGCGGCACTTGCTTCGTTGACCTTGGCGATATTATCGGGGTTGAAGCTTGCGAGGAATGCGAGCCGTTTAGATTTGGAAAAGGAGGTTTTATTTGTTTCGATTTCCGCCGCGCCCGTAGTCACCCGCTTGGTCCGACAATCACCAGTCGCTTACCGGGTAGGTTCGCAATGTACACGTCGGAATAAGCGCATGTCAAGGTGCTGATATACCTGTACGCGCTCGTATAAGTCCTTCGCGCTAAAGTGATAACCTGATTCTCAACTGTCTCACTGATCACGGGCTGACTACAGAGACACTATTTAAACCACGCGGCACAACATAAATGCCTGCTGAGTGAGATCCGACGAACAATGTATTTTGATCTCGCGAATCGAATGCCAGCGACCAAATCCGCTGGCTGGGTAAGCGATGCTCTCTTGGATCGATACGCGCCCAGGTCATTCCGCCATTGATCGTCCGATACACGCCGCCTCCAATTTCGCCAGTTTGATAAGCATTGCCGACGAAGATTTCATCTCCATTGCGCGGATTGATCAAGATACTGGTGAAATCGCCGAAAGGAAGATTGCCACCCCGCCGGCTCCAGTTTGTCCCGCCGTCCGGCGACATGTAGAAGGACTGCTTCGTTCCGACATATATATGGTTAGGGCGTTGCGAATCTTGCGCTATGGTATTTACGGGGGCATCGCTCGGCACACCGGAGACTTGCTGCCACGACTTCCCTCCATCGCGCGAAACCAAAGCGCCTGAGGCAGCAGTGCCTACAAAAATCGTTTCCGGATGCTCGGGATCAGCCGAGACACAACTGGTACGCGGATCCAGGTTGGAGCCGTAAGGCATCTTTTGCCATCCCTGTGCTGGGTCAAGGCTGCGGTATAAACCGACATTTGTCGCCGCCAAAAACAGGGGCCGCTGGGTTTCTACGTCTACCGTTTCGACCAGAGCGGCATCAGTAAGAATGAGAGCCTGTGCGGAGGAATCATCTGTCGAGTCACTCATCGACAAGCCGAGCGAACCCAGGGTAACGTCATCGAACTTTCCAGTCAGAGGCAGGTGGCGATCCGCCTGATATCTTTTGAGAGCGCTGAGAGTCTGCGTTCCGGCACGTCCGTCCGCCGTGCCGACGTTATAACCTGCCATGTTCAACGCCTGCTGAGCCCGGCGAATGGTTTCGTTGGCCTTTGCAGTGCTGACTGCGGGCACGGTGCCGGCGGCGCCCCCCGCCAGAGTCTTCTTTTTGCCTGCCCGGCCCTTTGGGGCGACAGGAGCCGGATTAGTCGGTGTCCATACCGGCGCCCATGATGCACCCCGATCGATTGAGCGATAAACGCCAAGATTGGTACCCAGATAGATAAGGCTGGCGTCGCGCGAGTCCTGCAGGATTGCATAGATGACTAGACGATTTGGCATATTGCGCATCGATGGTCGCCACGTCTGGCCATTGTCGTTGCTAACAAAAAGAAATCCGCCTCCGGTGGTAGTGTTTATAGTCGAGGCGTAAATGCGATTCGGCATTTCACGATCCGCCAGAATCACATTGGCAAACCTTCCGCTGTATCCGCCATTGGTAGGCATGAAGTTTTTGCCACCGTCATTTGAAACCATTACGCCATAGTTATTGGTACCAATATAGACAGTCTGAGGTCGAGAGGGGTGAACGGCAATGGAATTGATTTCCAGTTGCCGGGAAGTCGTAACCATCCATGAATCGGCCTTGCCGCCACGATCTGAACGCCAAAATCCTTCGGTGGTCCCGGCAAATACCAGTCCCGGTATTGACGGGTGTTGAACTATGGCACGTGTCCTTCTCGATTGAGAGGGAATTCCCTGCACTTTTGCCCAGCCATCGCCGCCATTGCTGCTTTCATAAATCCCACTACAGGCCGAGGCGATGATGTGGTTTGGATCCCGCGGATCGATATCGATAGCGAAAATGTCGGAATCGTCGATGATTCCGTTCTTGATGCTCTTCCAACTCTGTCCACCATCGGTGGATTTGTACGGTAAATACCAGGTGCCGGCATAGACGGTGGCAGCTGTTCGTGGATCAATCGCCAGCGATTCAACGTGAACCAAGCCAGGCGTATTGTACGTCGGCAACTGCGTCCAGGTGTCGCCCGAATTATCAGAACGGAAGATGCCGTTAAACGTACCGGTGATCAAAACATTGGGATTCGCCTCTGATTGCGTCAGCGAGTGTAAGGCCTCATTCTTCAACTCCGGGCTCTCGCGCCAGCGGTGTCCACCGTCAGTCGATTTGAAAAAACCTCCCGCGTCTTTGTGTCGATGAGCGGCGACATAAATTGTATTTGAGTCGCGCGGATCGACAATTATATGATCCACAAAAAGTTTGGGCTTGTTGAAGTTGTAAAGCAGCCCCCAATTCCTACCGCCGTCGGCTGAGGCATAAATTTGTCCATCGAGGGTTCCCAGGTAAAAGCGATCCGGATTGGTCGGGTCGACAACCAGGCTCCGCACGTCGCCTCCCGGAGGTCCGTTGGAGCGCCAGTCCTCGGAATACTTGCTCGGATCGGCGAGGCTGTCGATGGCCGAGTCGGGGGAACCTAGGACCGTGAAGCGAAGGGGAATAACAAGCAATAGACCGACGAGAAGAATGAGTTTTGGCAATCGACTATTCATATTTCTTAGAACTATCTCCATGTTATTGAGGGTCAGCGGCACACCGCCTCAAGTTTAATATAATTTTTCGCTTTTGTATGCCGCAAGTTTTAGGAACCGTCAATATGACGCATGCGGCAAATGAACAGTTGTCAGGGCTAGTCAAAAAGCGAAGCGGGCGATGGTTCTCACTGGGAGAGCATCGCCCGCATCGGAAGGTTCGCGTGCATACAGAACACGAACGGTTTTTTTCTAGTCTTCGTCCATCCGGCCACGACGTGCGCGAGTTCTGCGACGCGGCGTTGCTTTCTTCTTACATTCCGGACAAGGCGAAATAATGTTGTCGGTGCTGGCCGCTGGCGCGGTTGCGCCGGTTGGCACAACCCACAGTTCAACG
>WNGE01020152.1_pt1 | contig 14893 bp, 21 predicted proteins | sample 5400651 | NCBI WGS metagenome assembly WNGE01 (sample SAMN13153370, study PRJNA577476) | soil metagenome | isolation source: 60 cm soil or saprolite under grassland replicate 2 | place: USA:California | collected 2016-06-15 | reverse complement strand
CGAAGTGCAGACACCCAAATTGTCGCATTTTTGGCTTTCTGTCGTCAACAGGGGACATCCCCGTCCTTGTATTCTCGCCGCAAATTAAAAGCCGAGACTAAAAGGGATTCCTCGCCTGCTTTTACAAAATCGCGGTCGCACGTTGCATCTGCTCCGCAATAGCAGCGAGCGAAGACTGAGGTTCCGTCTATCAGTCCAAGCGCTGCTCCGCCGACCTCGGGCCAAGCCGAGTCGGACAAAGCTGACACATCGCGCGTGCGTGCGCGTGTAAAGGCTCTCGCTTGCTCTCGCGAAAGCCATATGATACTGCCTTATGATACTGCTGATATAGTTGTGAGATAAAGTGAGAGGTATTTGTGATAGAGCACTTCAGAGCTGTTTTTCCCTCTAGAAATGCATCTTTAACCTCTGCACGATGGGAAACGCGAAACCAGCGAAAACATGGGCCTGACTGGGCTCGAACCAGTGACCCTGCGCTTATCAAGCGCATGCTCTAACCAACTGAGCTACAGGCCCGCTTCGCGGAGGTGAAAAGTGATGGGTGATTAGTAAATGGTCAAGCGGGATGCGGCTACGACTTCAACAAATGATTATTCACCTGAAGATTCTTTGGCGGCGGTCGCGCAACGCAAAATGTAAGCAATATCGCTCCAGATTAAGAGCGGCTTGGCATTATGCGACGGGTGGCGATCGACCAATACAGGATTACCGCCAGCGTTGCGCCACAGACGTCGATCATTACGTCGCGCAAAGAGGCCGTTCGGGATGGAACGAAAGCCTGATGAAATTCATCGGTTGCTGCATAGGCCGCGCAGAGCAGAAGCACCAGGCCGGCGGAAAGCGCCCTGCGGCCTTTCAACGCCGTATGGACAAACGCGCGATACAAGAGCACCGCCAGGACCGCATATTCGGATACATGCGCCAGCTTGCGCATAAAAAATTGCACCCGCAAAATCGTGAAGGGCGAAATTGTGGGAAAAAGCCAGTGTAACAGAGGCCCGATAATACGCGATGTATGCTCGGCCGACATCAAATCAGTCGAGCCAACGAAAATGAGGGCCAACCAAATTATGATCGGCAACCAGTATTGAAGAAATGCTTTCAAATGAGGAATGTTAAGCGCGCAGTGCGTGTTCGACAATTTACTCTATTATAGGTTCAATATCGAAGGCGTTTGAGGTTTGAGGTAAGGCCAATGTTGGCGCCAATTCGCCCTTACCCTTGAGCCGATTTTCCCAAAAGCGAGTCCGGGGCTTTGTAATGGATGGTTGATGTTTGACGTTTGATGTTTGATGTAAGGCGTGATGGCGGGCTCGGATTCACCGGTCGTGTTCGAACCGATTTTCCAGGAAATGATTTGGGGTGGTCAAAAGCTTGCCGCCTTGTTTGGCAAGAGATTGCCTGCGGACAAACGAATCGGTGAATCGTGGGAGATCGTCGATCGACCGGAGGCCCAGAGTATCGTGCGTGAAGGTCTGCTCTCGGGTCGATCGCTTCACGACCTTTGGGTCAACTTTCGCGAAGAGCTGTTTGGCAAGATCCCCGATACGCCACGTTTTCCGCTTTTGATCAAATTGCTTGATGCCCAGGAGAAGTTGTCACTGCAAGTCCATCCGCCGCAAGAAATCGCAGATTCGTTAGGCGGCGAAGCCAAGAGCGAATTTTGGTACGTCGCGGCGGCGGAACCGAATGCCAAAGTTTTCGTCGGTCTCCGGAAATCGATGACGCGCGATCAATTCGAGGAGGCTCTTCATTCCGGAACCGTTGCCGATTGTGTTCACGCGATCCGAATGAAGAGCGGTGCTGCCATGTTTGTGCCTTCGGGACGGTTTCACGCAATTGGCGCCGGAAACGTCTTGGTCGAGGTCCAGCAAAATAGCGACACCACCTATCGCGTTTTCGATTGGGATCGAGTCGACGAGGAGGGTAAGCCGCGAGAACTTCATCTCGATCAGGCCTTGCAATGCATCGATTTCAAGGACGTGGCGCCGAAGCCGATTACGCCAAGGGGTGAATTACTGGCGCGGCATCAACGTTTTTTCGAAGTGCAGAAATGGAACCTCGTGTCTCCTCGCGACATTGCCCCGCTTGGACAATTTGCGATTGTTTTGTGCTTAACCGGCGAGCTGCAGTCCGGCGGTGTTGATTTCACACCGGGTGATTTCTTTCTCGTGCCGGCTTCGGTACAACATCGATCGATCTATCCACGGGATAAAGGCACATCGCTTCTGCGCGTGACGATTCCAGTCTTCGCTTGAGCGCAGCTCAAAGTGAAGGCTGCCACTCCGGAGTAATACGTAGGCGGGCTATGCCGCGATCCGTGACCTTCTGCCTTTCAGGCTGTGAGTTGGCAGGCCGCAACGCCTACAAAGGTTAATCGGTCATCCCCAGCGCAGTCGCCTGCCTGCCGTAGCTTTACGCGAAGGCTGGGAGAGAGATTCCCGCCATGTTTCCTTGAAACTTTCGCAACGGGATCCTTCGACTTCGCTGCGCTTCGCTCAGGATGACAGTGAATTGTTGCGAATAATTGAATTTTGACAGGAGGATTCATGTCGGCGTCGTGCCCGAAGATAATCGCCGCAGATATTGGAAACTGTAAATCCCGGTGTTGTGACCATCGTGCCAGCGCGGTTGCAGGGCGTAACCGCCAACGACGACGAAACTGTCGAGCTGGAAGCTCGCGTCCGTATAACTGACCTCTGGTCGCAAAACATTTCCGAGCACATCCGGTTCGCCGCCGCAAGCTGCGCAAGGACACGCCCGGCGGAGTAGCTCAAGATTGAGATACGATTCGCTGCCGTCGTTCCATTGAATCGCCAACTCGTTACCGATTTGCTGAATGTTTGCCGGCGCCAAAGGCATGCGATGACGATCTTAGCAGGTTGCCGCCGGAACACAGGCTTTTTAGCCTGTGCGCCCAGCGGGTTTGTAACCCGCTATGCCGGAATTCAGCGGACAGAATGTCCGCTGGGCGCACAGACTATAAGTCTGTGTTCCGACGCTTTCGTTCACCAAAAATGGCGGTGCCGACTCGGACAAGCGTCGCGCCTTCTTCCACGGCAACGTTGTAATCGTTTGTCATTCCCATCGAAAGTTGCGGCAACTTTACTTGGAATTCTTTTTCGATCGCATCACGTAGTTCACGAAGCTCGACGAAATATTTACGCGAAGCCTCCGCCTCCTCCGCAAGGGGCGGAATACACATCAAACCTTCGATGGACAGTCGCGGGAGCATCAGAAGCGATTCCAACCCGGCTCGCAGTGTGGTGGCCTTGAATCCAAATTTGCTTCCTTCGCCCGCGACATTCACTTCCAACAGGATGCGCGGATGTAATCCATCCTCCTGGGCGATGCGGTCAATCGCCTCCGCGAGATCGAGACTATCGACGCTATGAATCATTTCAAACAAAGGGAGAGCATGACGAATCTTGTTCTTCTGAAGGTGACCGATGAAATGCCAGCGAAGGTGTGACGGTAACACCGGGATTTTAGCACGAGCTTCCTGCACTTTGCTTTCGCCGAAAACAACCTGGCCGGCACCGATAGCTTCGCGCACGATCTCCGCGGGGTGGGTCTTGGTAACTGCGACCAGCTCGACGTCGCTCATATTTCTTCCGGACACTTGCGCCGCTTGAGCAATCTCATTTCTCACGCGGTTGAGATTTGCTTCGATATTGATCACAGCTTCCGATCAGAACATTCCAGCCGAGCCTAGGACCCAGTTATGTGCGTCGAAAATACCTTCGGATGAAAAGCAAGTATCCGAGGAAGGGAACCGTGAACCCAAATGAACTCCAAGCCATCAATTGCCTATTGAACAAACCAAGCTGTTGGACCATGGCCGTCTGTTGTTGGGGAATACCCATGAGCTGATACATCTCGTCCAAATCGTGATGCAAACAGGTGAGGACAGACGAAGTACTCCATACGCAAATGACAACGAGGGCCAACCACCAGCCGCGTAGCTGCAATCGGAACAAGGTCCTTGCGGCATACGCCCAGATCACCGCCATGACGAGGTAAATTGTCGTTCCCGGTATGCCTGAGAGGAACGTGCCAAAGAATGGAAACACTCCCCGGTATGCAAACGGTAAGGCGAGCATTGCTAACGAACCGAAGGCTAGCCAAAGGCTGAGCGCTATCACCGGCAACGGCGAGCGATCAGTCCAGCGCGGATGCGGATCACGCGCCTCGCAGGTCGCCCTCACATTATTGCTTTGGTAAAACCAAACCCAGATCGCGGGTAGGAAAATGAAAATCACCGCGTAAAAAATCAATGTGATCGCCAGCACAATCGACTGCGCGGAAGGGGGAAGCTGTGGTTGACCCCGCTGTTGTTGGAGCGCAGCGCTTACCGCGAAAGCTTTGGGAAGCACAAAAGCAGTGCTCGCAGTCGCGATCACGCCGACAACGAGCCAGGACCAGGAAAAAATTAACAGGAGCGCACGTGCCCATCGCCGGGCCATGGCTGAACCAATGCCGAGCCAGATAAGAGCGACCGCCAGTGCGCCGTACACCACACATGCCGGGATCAACATTTGGTACGTTTCACCCGAGCCAGGTTCCTTTGCCGCCATCGTGGCGCCAAAAAGCATTAGCGGAATAAACAGTGCCACCATGGATCCCATTGCGATCGTTAGGACGCCGAAGACGATCAAGGCTGTCCTGCGGTCCTTGTAGGCAATTGGGGGTTGCGATGATATTGCCGGATCTGCCATGCGCGTTTTTCTATCGCTGCAGATACTTCCAATTCCGCGGTTTCCCTTGGGCCATCCACGCGATCGCCGTCTGTAACCGTTTCGAGCGAGTTTCTTCTCGCTTCGCTTCAGTGATCCATTCGAGGTATTCCTTTTTGTTGGTGTAACTAAATCCGTTGAAAGTAACCGCAGCTTTCTTATTCTTTCGCAAGGCAGCTCGGAAATATTCAGGAATCGTTAGCTCTCGCCGGGCTGATTTTGGTTTGAGATCGGCAGGCTTCTTGATCCCTTGCCTGTTCAGGTGGGCCGCTTTCCGCACGTACTCGATAAACTGACGCTCGGAAGGCAAGTCTTTCAAGCTGGCGACCCGTCCGAAATGGCCCATCCCACCATCGCGTCCGGCGGGCTTACCCATTATTAGCTCGCCTTTCCAGAATCCGATCGAGCAATGCTCCTTAAATGCCGCCATGCCCAACATGATTCCGTGATACTCGAAATGCGGCATGCTCCATTTCATTGTCTCCTCCACCTCGGGACATCCTTGATGAACAAGCTTCCGAACGTGTCGCAAAATCGGTTGTGCAAACGGCGCTGTCCTAGCGATGTAAGCGTTTATTCGCGGATCTCTACGAGCCATGGAAGGATGCTGAAATTCCTCCGGCGTCGGCGTCAATGCAATTCAACGCCGACTCTTTAAATTCTCGCTTGCACAATCCCAGTTAAAGCAGGTCCGTCGCCAGCGTTCAGAGCTGCTGGCATTTCGCTAGCTCTATTAAGAATAAGATGAGGCCTCTTATTCTAATTCTGGCGCTGATACTTTGCGGCAATCGGCTTGACGGAGCTACTTTTCCCGAGAGGGGGCCAACAACAGCTAGTTCCTGTGCTGCATTGCGGAATGGAATCGCCCTGGCTCCAGCCAACGCCCCGCTTGCGGTTAAGCGCGCGATTTGGGCGGCAAATCAATTGCGCTCAAAACCATATCGTTATGGTGGTGGGCACGCATCATTTCGCGACAACGGTTACGATTGTTCGGGGACGGTTTCCTATGCCCTTGGCGGTGCCGGATTAATTTCATCGCCGCTGAGCTCGTCGGATTTTCGTCGCTATGGCGAGCGGGGTCACGGCCGATGGATCACGGTTTACGCTCGGAATGGGCACACCTTCGCGGTCATCGCCGGTCTGCGATTGGATACGACCCCGGGCGACAGTTCGAGATATCGCTGGGCGCCGCGCTGGCAAACGAGCACTCGCGGTCCGGCCGGCTTCGAGGCCCGGCATCCAGTTGGGCTCTAAGGCCAAGCGGGGCTGCCGTCCACGCCAACGGCCGGATCGGGGAGAAGCGCTTCCCCCGGAACGCCTTCCGCAAACCAGAGGCCTTAACGTTTCCAGCCGAATTGCTGAGAACGGATCAAGCAATTACGCCCGAAACGGAACAAAACCTGCTCAAAGTTGACAGCGGCTGATGTTTGCATGACGCCCCCCGACAAGAGTTTTTCTGGCGATATCGATCTGGCTCGCGTTCAGCAGGAACCGCCCAAGCTGCCGGATCATACTTTGCCACCAGCCGCCTATGTTGTTCCGCGGTATCGCCCAGAGATTTGTTCAATGTTTTTGGTCGATGGCAGCGACGACTTCCTGCGGCCACTTTATTGGCTACGGAAATCGTATAGCTCGCCTGCATTAGCGACGCCGCAAAGACCAGTGACCGCACCGGCCGTTCCCCAGAGTGGGACGTTCAAATCAAACGGCGAGGAAAAGAATGCGGCATTACAAGACAGCCGCGTCGGCGATCGCAAACCGTCGACCCCGCTTCTCTCGCTCGCATCTGCAGCTCAGAATTCTGTATTGCGCCGTTGATCGTTTCAGGGACGAAGGGGACGAATTTCGCCGGAAATTTCTGTGACCACCGGATAACCTTCGATTTCGCGCGGTATCTTGCGTTCGGTTTCCGGCGTCGGTCGCGCTAACATCACTTTGAGGCAGGGCGTTTTGCCATCCGGCAGGACTCCGACGTAAACGCCTACGACATCAGGCAATTCGAGCAACTGGTGATCGTGTGCAGCCAGCACGGCATTGATATCACGACTGGGCGAAGGGCTTTCGGCCATAAGTTGCGCGAACCCTAGCCCGACCATCACGCCAATGCACAGCTGCCAGATCTTCATCCTGGGAAAGATTGCGCCGGTTGAAGGGAATAGCGAGAGGTGATTGCCTCTCCACTGGGTCCCGCGGGAAATCATGTCCGACTTTCCGCATCGGATGAGCGAACTCGGGAGACTGGGGGGAAGGACGTGGTCGCGGCTCAATATTTAGCATTTGCTTGGTATTTCGCGTTTAAGAAAGATCTGTAGCGGCCGCGTTTATCTTGCGAAAATGTCAAAACGACCCCGATTACCCGAGCCGGAATGAACGTGAAATCGGCGTCGCGCTGGTCGAAGCTTACCATCTACCCTGACGATACTGCCATAATGTCCTGGACGTACCCGAATGGGCATTGCTCCAAATATGATATTACGATAATGGCCCAAACTATAAGCAAGAACCACCACCTTGAAAGCCGACGAGTGAGGACACCATAAAAAACTGCAGCGATGATGAATCCCCAAATTCCAATAAACAAGGAACCTAACCCAATCTGCGACAGAGCGTCGCTTGGATTAAACTCGGCGTAGGGCTCATCCATACCACCCCAAAGGACTAGAATATAGGAAGCAACAGACACCAGAACAGATAAAGTGCCAATGGCGGCTGAAAAATGTGCCGCCGGAATCGCGGGGCGATCGTTGTCTGTCATTAGCCTTCGAGACACCTGAAGCAGTCGCAGGGCGAATTTCAGTTATTTTATAAGATTTTGTCACGGCTACGCAGGACTGCGTGAATGAGCTTTGCTGGTTAGCGAACCGGATGGACTATGTTTGATTAACCGAAAGAATCGATGCGCCCGCCTAACCTGCTCGTATTCCTCCCTGATCAGCAAAGGATCGATACCTTGGCCTGCTATGGAGGAACAAAGGTTCATGCTCCGGCGCTAAACAAACTGGCTTCCGAGTCGGTCATCTTCGAGCGCGCCTACGTGACCCAGCCAATTTGCACGCCTTCGCGCGCGTCCTTACTCAGTGGTTTGTGGCCGCATACTACTGGTTGCACCAGAAACAGCGTTCCACTGGAGCAGCGCTTCCCTACCTTCGCCGAACTACTGGAGAATAAAGACTACCACTGCGCTTACATGGGCAAGTGGCATCTCGGCGGAGATGGCTCTGCTCAACGCGGCTTCCGCGATTGGGTTTCTACCGAGGATGTGAGTGACTACAGCCGTTTTCTTATCAACCATGGGATCGCTCCCGATCGTGAGAATAACGCATTCTCGCGCCGTTTCATTAGCACGCTTCCGCTCGAGTTATCGAAGCCAAAATTTCTGGAAGACCACGCTTGCCAGTTTATCGAGCAGCATCGGCGTGATCCATTTGTTCTTTTTGTCGCCTTTGTCGAGCCGCACACACCTTACAACGGACCGCTCAATGAGGAACATTCGCTCGCCGAGGTGGACCTCGATGAAACCGCACTAACTCCTCCGATGGATGAGGTTCCTTTACGGTACCGTCTGATACGCGAGCGACAACACGCACACGCCATACTCGATCGGGCACGCTTGCCGCAACTCTACTATGCCGGTATCACTCCGGAAGAATACCGCGGGATCAAACAGCGATATCTTGGCCTGGTAACGCTGGTTGATCGAAGCATCGGCGCTATCCTTGGTTGTCTGGAACAGTTCGGCCTACTGGACGAGACGATTATCGTGCACACCAGCGACCATGGCGACTGCCTGGGCGCACATCAGCTTTTTGGAAAGGAAGTGATGTTCGAAGAAGCAGCGCGAGTGCCTTATCTGATTCGGATGCCTGGACAGCAGCGCAGCATGAGAATCGATCAACCAATCAGTCATATCGATTTTTTGCCAACCCTGTTGGAGTTGCTTGGTCAGACCAAACCGCCTCATTGTCCGGGGCAAAGTCGTGTTCCACTGCTCAAGGGGGAAAAGATGCCGTCACAAAGCATCTTTATGGAGTGGTCGCCGAACCGGGCTAAAACGGTTAAACGGAGTTCGCTGGCAACCCGCCGGCAAGCTAAACGGGCGATGGAGGAATCGACCCGCGCCGTAGTCACCAGCGATGGCTGGAAGCTTTGCCTGAGAGATCAGGATTTGAATGAACTATACAACTTAAAGGTTGATCCAATTGAAGCGCACAATCTCTATTATACAGACAAGTATGACGCGATGATCGCGCGCGGGAGAGACGAGATTCATCGCTGGCAGGAAACGACCGAAGATCGCCTCAAAATCTAATTCCGACGAAAGTGCGAGTTTCAAACCGGCTCCGCAGAGCGTCGCCCTACCAGTGAAATTTTGACGCCAACGCATTAGGGCGAGACTCCGTCGAGCCGCGCCAGCACCATTCAGAGGGTTCCACCGGGGAAGGCACCGCTTTACCTCTTATTTGTTGCGACCAGACAAGCGGCTGCGCAATTTTTGCCAGTAGGTCTCTCCCGGTAATTGTCCTATCGTGATTCGCTCTCCGTTTGAGCGCCGAAACCACTCCGGCAACTCAATATCGGTGCGGGCGATGCTTTCGAGACAATTTCGCGTGATCGCGCCCCGTTTTGTGCTTTCGCCGAAGACAGCGAAGTTTTGCTCCGTGACAAAGAGGTGATACTCCTCGGGCTTTTCGATGCGATTCTTTAAACCATCCAATGCTTTGGCTGATGGCACTTGCGCGGGCAATTGAGAAAAGAGAAAGCGAAGAACCTTTGCCCGAAGAAACTGATGAATCCAGATTTGATACCATGCTTTGCGCTCGAGTAGAATATCGCCAGATGGAGTAACCCGTTGGTTAGGATGCAAAGCCAATTCAGGTCGGTCCAGGGTGACCCGAGTCCGGCAGAAAAGGAGACCGCTTATTTCGGACACAGTCAGTGCGTAATTAAGAAGCTCTTTGACTTTTTCTACTATCAAACGGATCGGATACTTATCGTCGGAGCACCAGTAAACCCATTCCTCATCCTCGATGTCCTCGATCAATCGGAGGACAGTTGCGGGGATTTCAGGCGGCGACTCGATATACTCTGCGCGTTCCGAGTCTGGGCCGCGAAGCTGTTGATAAGGGATGCGAAACCGAAATGGATGATCTGGCCAAAGACGCTGGTATTGCAGCATCAGGTGCTGGGTAATAGCGCGATGTCGATCGAAGGTCAGAACAATCGCTTTCATCAAAAAGTGAGCCTATCCTCCCTCTCTGCGGCTGGCTAAACAAGCCATGATCTCACATCGCTACAAGTGCATCTTCGTGGAAGTGCCCAAAACTGGTTCGACCGGGGACGGCGGCAATTCGAGAGCTACTTTAAGTTCGGATTTGTTCGCAATCCCTGGGACCGTGTCGTCTCGCTCTATGAGCGCAATGAAGCAGTGCAAATGCGTCAGGAGATGACCTTCGAGGAGTTCGTCCATTGGATTCAATATAGTAGTAGCACCTGCATTCATTCCTCGCCTCATCGTTACCAACTTGATTGGTTTGTCGACGCCAACGGCAAGATGCTGGCAGACTTCATTGGCCGATTCGAGCGCTTGCAGGAAGACTGGGCCGTGGTCGCGAAGAAGCTTGGAGTAAGCGAAGTGCTTCCTCATGCCCGCGCCAACCCTCGGCCGCGGCACTACACCGAATACTATACCCGACAGACACAGAGTATAATTGAGGAGAAGTTCAAGGTCGACATCGAGACATTTAACTATCGCTTTGGCGAGTGAATGCTCTGGCACTTTTACGATCAACGCTGAGTTAGGTGGATGGAGCAGTCTCTTGCTCGATGTAAAAATATGGCAGCGAAGCCGCTTTTATTTCGACATCGCCCGGCGGAGCGGCCGATCCACCGATTGCAAGCCAATGCTACCTTCGGGAGCAGAGGGCAATTTCTTGCTTGTTTATGGACCACAGCAAAAGAATCGAGTGGAAATAGAGCACGATGTGGAGCGATGGTCTGACATGAGCGAGAAGGACTACGTTCTCGGAACGCATGATGAGGAGTTGTTGAGACTCGGACTGCAACACCGGGTCTGGCGTCCGGTGGTGTTGGACTGCTGGCAGAAGGCAGGCATTACCGCCGGGAAGCGCATCCTCGATCTTGGGGCTGGGCCCGGTTACGCTGCTCTCGACCTTGCCGAAATTGTTGGACCATCCGGCGAAGTCGTGGCGCTGGAGCGGTCAGGCAACTTCGTTACTGCGATGCGCGATTCCTTTCGCCGGCGCGGCCTAACCAACACAGAAATTTACGAGTTGGACCTGATGACCGGCGATTTGCCCAAAGGCAATTACGATTTCTCCTGGTGCCGCTGGGTCCTATCGTTTGTCAGCGATCAGGCGCTGTTAATTAAGAAACTCCGCGATGTCATGCCAAAAGGCGGAATCTCTATCTTTCACGAATACGCTCACTATGGAACCTGGCGTTTCCTTCCACCTATCCCGAGTCAGGAAAAGTTTCGCGAGCACGTGATCGCGACCTGGCGCGAGTCGGGCGGAGAACCGGATGGCGCCGCCGATCTGCCGACGTTGCTCTTGCAAAATGGGTTTATTATTCGGTCGGCCACGCCGCATATTTTTTGTATACGTCCGACTAACTACATGTGGCAGTGGCCGGTGACATTCATCGAAGTCTATCTTCCGCGCTTGATTGAGATGGGTCGGATCGATGAAACCTTCGCCGACAAAGTGCGCGCTGATTTGAGTAGTGCGGGAGAGAACCCGAATGCGCTGATGATTACGCCGCTGGTGGTGGAAATTGTGGCGGGAAAATTTGATTCGCACGGCAAAACCTTGGATTGAGCAAAAGAACTCTGCTGCCGTTAATTTTGTTAAAGCGGTTACATCGCTAAATCACGGGGTCCCTCATCATCGGAAGAGCGAGGTGTTCGCGTTCCTTCAAAATCAGTTTAATCAACGTCTCCTTTGGAAGGGCGTGATGTTCTATCTCTTCTGTCATCCCGAGCGGAGCGAGGGACCTCTCATACGCTCAAGCATCACATAAGCGAGGAGGCGACTGACTGTTGGCGAGATCCTTCGCCGTCTTGCGCGGCTCAGGATGACACCGCGCTATGCTTAAACATTTTTCCCAACGATCTCGCTAATCATCCGAAACATGTCCTCAATAAACTGTCGCTGCGGAAACGTGCCAAAATGAAATTGTGAATTGTTTTCAGCAGATTGAGCTTTAACACTCTTCACAAATCACGTATCAGCATTCACTTTCTGCCATGACCATCGGCATTCCCAAGGAAATTAAAGAACAAGAGCAACGCGTTGGTTTGCTCCCGTCCGCCGCGCAAACACTGGTTGGCCATGGCCATACCGTTCTCGTGCAAAAAAATGCCGGCGTCGGTTCCGGTTATCCGGATGAGGAATACGTCAAAGCTGGTGCGCAGATCGTCGAATCGGCCAAAGAAATTTTTCAGCGTGCGGACATGATCGTAAAAGTGAAGGAACCGTTGCCGGCGGAGTGGCCGTTGCTGCGTCGAGGACAGATTCTTTTCACGTATCTTCACTTGGCGGCGAGCAAGGTTTTGACTGAAGCGTTGCTCAACTCTGGCGTGACTGGTCTGGCTTACGAGACCATTCAAATCGGGAATCGCCTGCCGCTTTTGGAACCAATGAGCGAAATCGCGGGCCGCATGTCGGTTGTGATGGGCGCGTATTATTTGGCGAAACACAACGGCGGCACGGGTGTATTGCTCGGCGGCGTTCCGGGAGTTTTGCCGGGGCGCGTGGTCGTGCTTGGTGGTGGGACCGCCGGCGTAAATGCCGCGCGCATGGCCACTGGCCTGGGCGCCGACGTTACGATTCTCGAAGTCGATCTCGAACGGATGCGTTTTCTCGACATCACCATGGATAACGCCCACACGCTATATTCCAGCGAAGCGCATCTCCACGAATTGATGGCGACGACCGATCTGCTCATCGGCGCGGTCCTGGTCCCCGGAGCGAAAGCACCGAAGCTAATTACGCGCGCGATGTTGCGAAAAATGAAACCGGGCAGCGTGGTGGTGGACATTGCGATCGATCAGGGTGGTTGCGCGGAAACGTCGCGGCCAACGACGCATCTCGATCCCGTTTATATTGAGGAAGGCGTTACCCATTATTGCGTGGCCAACATGCCAGCTGCTTATGCACGCACCGCTACCCAGGCGCTGACGAATATTACCAGTCGCTATGTCGAATTACTGGCCGATCGCGGATTGGAAGGCGCATGCAACAAACAGCCGGCCTTGCTTGGTGGTGTGAACACGCGCGACGGAAAACTCACCATCCAGGCCGTCGCTGAGGCACATGGTTTGGCCTACGCTCCCATGTTCTCAAGCGATGCACTCGGTTCGCTGGGCGGGTGACCATTGCCGCCGCAGTAAGGCTGAAGAAATACATTTGCATTCTCGCTGGGGCCGCGTCGTTGTTCGCAGCTTGCGAACAAAAGACCGAGACAGTGAATCCGCCGGCTGGGGAAAAGAAAGAAACGAACACCACGATCGTGAATCCTTCGCCGGCCACGACAACCACGACGGAGACGAACACGACAATTAATACCACGTCTTCGCCGTCGCCTTCGGCGACGCCGTAATCAGCGCAAGTTTTTTGCGGAGTCTTCCCTGATTGAATTCGGGGAAGACTTTTGCTGTACGGATGTCGCTGATTTGTAGGGCAACCGCTTCCGGTTGCCACTCATCCTCGGCAAGCGATGCCCTTGCCCTACAACTGACAACCGCCGTCGCGCAGATTAAAATCTCGGCGATGCAAAAACGTCTTCGTTTTCCGAAGTCGCGCCGACTCACTCTGGATTCGGAATTCCAGCGCGTTCGGACGGAAGGAGCCTCCGTCCGCGGTGGAACGCTTACACTCGGAGTTTTGAAAAATGCCGAATTAGAGGCGCCCGTGCGCGCCGGCTTCATTACTTCCCGGCAGGTAGGGAGAGCTGTCGTCCGCAATCGCACCCGCCGGCGTTTGCGCGAGATTTTTCGCAAACATCAACACGAAATCAGCAGCGGAGTTTGGATCGTGACGATCGCGTCGGCGCGAGCGGCGCACGAGACCTCCCGTGCGCTGGAAGATGAGTGGTTGCGCCTGGCGCGGCGCGCTTCTATCCTTGCCCCCTGATGCGTACGCTCGTTCGCATTCTCATTCGCGGTTATCAGATAACGATTTCACCGGTGCTTTCGTTCCTCGGCGGAGCGAATTCCGGCTGCCGTTTTTCGCCCACGTGCTCCGAATATTTCTTGCGAGCGGTCGAAGAGCACGGCGTCTTGCGCGGGAGCTTTCTCGGAATAAAGCGTCTGCTGCGATGTCACCCGTGGGGTGGCAGCGGATTTGATCCGGTGCCGGTGGCAGATTCACTGGCGCGGAGCTGCGTCTGCGAGTAAGCAGGCGCAATTAATTTATGGATCGAACCGCGTGGATTGCCATCACTCTTTGCGTCCTTGGGCTTATCGCCTGGGAAATTTGGATCGCCCGGCAACCACTGCCGCCTCCAGCGGTTGCGACCGCGCCTTCGCCGGCCGCGCCTTTAGCGAGCGGCACTCCTTTCGCGTCGGCGCCCACGGCCCTTGCCACGCCGGTGCCGCAACCGGCGACTGCGGCGACAGCAGCCCCGAGCGCGACGCCAGCGCAATTTGAAGAAAAAACCGAAACGCTCCGCAACTCTGATGTCGAATTGCATCTGACCAATCGCGGCGGCGGGGTCAGCGAAGCAATTTTGCTCACCTACCCTGCCGAGGTAGGGGAAAGCGAACGCGTAACCCTGAACTCGCCCGCACGAATTCCCATCGGCGCGATGGTCGAGGATCCCGCGGCTCCGGTTTTGCCGGAGTACAAAATCACGCGCGAGGCCGATACCGTCGCACTCGAGTATGTCACGCCGGAGCAGGTGACGATTCGAAAGAAGTTTTTCTTTCCGCCTACTAACGAGAAAAAGGATAATTTCGTTGTGAAATTGGATGTCGATTTCGTGAACAACGGCGCTGCGCCGTATGCAAATCCCGGTTATTTTCTTGGAATTGGCTCAGCGGCGCGGATTCACCGCAACGACTACCCGAGCTACACCCGGTTGGTTTGGTCGGCCGGTGGCCGCACTAAAGGCATTGATGTGGGTTGGTTCGCTGGGGG
>WNGE01017293.1_pt1 | contig 14893 bp, 17 predicted proteins | sample 5400651 | NCBI WGS metagenome assembly WNGE01 (sample SAMN13153370, study PRJNA577476) | soil metagenome | isolation source: 60 cm soil or saprolite under grassland replicate 2 | place: USA:California | collected 2016-06-15 | reverse complement strand
TATGAGTCACCCAATTTCGGGCAGACTGGCTTTGTCGCAAGCTAGAAACTCGGCATCAGCCACCGAGGGCACGACAGCGAACGCTATTTGTGGTTGCAATCGAGTGCAGGATTCAGATTGCGAAACCGTGAGCGAGACCGGGTGAGTGGCTCCCTGGTCGCGCTGTGGGGAGGAGAACGCGGCACGGGACCAAGCCGCTCACGACGGCCGGGCGGGCGACCGGCCGCTGGACCGGGCGGCGGCGCCGCGGCGACGGCACGCCCGCTCGTGGTCGGGCAGGACCCGGCCGCAGGGCTGGCCACTGCGGCTCGTGCCAGGGCGGGGTGGCTCCCCCGAGCGTCCGCGTGGCGACCAGCCGCGCCGCGTGGGCCGCCGAGCAGGCGACCTCCCGCTCCGGGAACGCGGACCACTCCAGCCCGACCGCGTCGGCGCGGTCGGCCGGGGCGCCGCAGAACGAGCAGGGCTCCGGGGCGCTCACGGCGACCACCACCCCTCGGGGGTCCGGCTTGGCCTCGTCGCCGTCCCGGTCCCACTCGTCCGCCTCGTCGGGGCGGGCGTCCGCGGAGCGCCACCACGACCGGGGCAGGCCATCGACCCAGACCTCGACGACCGCGCGGAGCGGGTCGTCCAGGCCGTAGCGGCGACGGCAGACGGGGCAGTCGCGGACATCGGCGGTGGCGTGGGCCGCGCGGTCGTGATCGTCCTGGAGCTTGGCGAGGACCACGTCGCGGCGCAGGCCCGGGGGCGGTCCGGTAGACGCCGGGGGCGGTGGCGGCCATCACACGCCCGCCCCTCGCCGGAGGCGGATGAGTTCCTCGTTCATCTCCAGCGCCTGCGTTCCGAGGCGCTGGTTCTGCTCCTGGAGTCGGGCGACCTCGGCGAGCAGGTCGTACGCCCAGGCGATGCGGAACTCCGACGGGTGGTGGTCGAGGGTGTCCCGCATGAGGTCGAGCCGCTGCGGCGTGATCGGGCCGACCATCAGGCCACCGCCTTGCGGCACTCGGACCCGTAGCCACGCGCGACGCTGGCGGGGTCGGTGAGCCGGACGCCGCAGCGGTGGCAGTGCGCCTCGACTTGGGTGCCGCGACCGTCGGCGAGCGCAAGGAGGTTGCCGGTGTGGCCACCCTCGGTGCCGTTGCCGGTGACTTGGAGTCCGTTCGAGGTGAGGCGGGCGACGATGGAGCGGCTCGGCTTCCCACTCGGGCGGACGCTACGGACGGCGCCGTCGGGTGCGACACGGTAGTAGCGGCGGTCACCGACACGGTAGACGCCGGGGGCGATGGCCGAGGTAGGCTGCTGCTCAGGCATTTGGAGGACCTCGCTCCGGGTGCTCAGGCCCTCGCTCGGTGTGTCCGCACCTTGCGGGGGCCGCTTGCTCGCTGACGCTGACACGGTCAGCTTACCGTCTCAGTGTTGCTTCGTCAAGTGGCCCGCTGTACACTCTGACCATGGACGATAACCCTGAGAAGATCCTTGCTCGCATCCGTGGGATCGGCGAGGAGATCGCCGCCGTCCAGGAGCACCACCGCGTCCTGGCCGTCGAGGACTCCGCGCCGCTGCGCGCCGAGCGGGCCGGGCTGGTCCGCAAACTGCGGGAGGAGTTCCACCTGGGCCTCGGCAAGATCGCCACGGGCCTCGGCGGGATCAGCCGGACGCGCGTGCAGCAGTTCGAGCGGGGAGAGTGACCGTGCCCGACCTCCGCCTGAGCCCCGACCTCCGCCTGCCGCTCGACGCGGTCACCGAGACATTCGCGTTGATCGCCAACCGTGGAGTCGGCAAGAGCTCGACAGCGCGCGTTGAGGTCGAGGAGTTCCACGCCGCCGGACTGCCCGTGGTGGTGCTCGACCCGAAGGGCGACTGGTGGGGGCTGCGCTACGCCGCCGACGGCGGACCTGGCCTGCCGTTCGTCGTCTTCGGCGGCGACCGCGCCGACGTGCCGCTCGAGCCGACCGCCGGGGCGCTGCTCGCCGAGGTCGTCGTGCAGCACCGCCTGTCCTGCGTCCTGGACCTGTCCGCGATGAGCAAGACGGCGGCACGGCGGTTCGCGTGCGAGTTCGCCGAGGAGTTGTACCGCCGCAACCGCGACCCGATCCACGTCGTCGTCGACGAGGCCGACGTCCTCATCCCGCAGCGCGCGAGTGCCGACGTCGCCCGGCTGCTCGGCGCGATGGAGGACCTCGGCAAGCGCGGCCGTGGCCGCGGGATCGGCGTGACGATCATCTCCCAGCGGGCCGCCGACGTGTCCAAGACCGTCCTCGACCTCTGCGAGACGCTGATCGTGCTGCGGGTCACCGGGCCGCGCACCCGCAAGGCGGTGCTCGACTGGATCGATGACCACACCGACGACCCCGACGCCATCCGTGAGGTGATCGGGTCCTTGAAGGCCCTGGAGGTCGGCGAGGCGTGGGTGTGGTCCCCCGGGTACCTGCGCCTGCTGCGCCGCATCAAGGTCCGCCCGATCCGCACGTTCGACTCGCACGCGACCCCCACGCCCGGGGAGCGCCGCTTGAAGCCGACCCGGCCGGCGGCGATCGACCTGGCCACGCTCGGGGAGCGGATCGCCGCGACCGTCGAGGCGTCAAAGGCCAACGACCCGAAGGTGCTCCGCCGCCGCATCGGCGACCTGGAGCGCGAGCTGGCCGAGGCCCGCGCCGCACGACCGGAGCCGAGGGTGGAGCGGATCGAGGTGGAGGTGCCGGTCCTCGATGCGGCGCTGGTCGCGCGGGTGGAGGCCGCGGTCGCGCCGCTGTTCGAGGTCGCTGAGGGCATCCAGCACGCCCGCGACGCCATCGGCGAGGCGCTCGGCCACTGGCAGCGCCCGGCGCCGGCGCCCACCGTCGCCTCGGAGCGACCGGTGGAGGCGCCCGCAACGGTGCCCGCCGCCGAGTCCCCCGTGCCACCCCCAAAGGCGTCGACGGCCGTTCCTGCTGCCGGGGCAGCACCGTCAGGCAACGGGACGGTGAAGAGCCTGGGAAAGGCGGAACGGCTGATCCTCACCGTTCTGGCGCAGCACCCGGCGGGACGGAGCAAGCAGCAGCTCGCCATCCAGAGCGGCTACTCGATCAGGGGTGGCGGGTTCAACAATGCCCTCGGGGCGCTGCGTTCGGCCGAGTTGGTCGAGCGGGGCGAGCCGATCCGCGCCACCCAGGCGGGCGTGGCCGCGCTCGGCAGCACCTGGGAGCCGCGCCCGACCGGTCGCCCGCTGCTCGACCTTTGGTGCTCCCGGCTGGGCAAGGCGGAGCGGCTGATCCTCACTGCCCTTGCCGATGCGGCGCCAGGCACACTCACCAAGCAGGAGGTCGCCGACCGGACCGGGTACGCAGCGAACGGCGGGGGCTTCGGCAATGCCCTCGGACGGCTGCGGACGCTCGAGCTGGTCGAGGGCTACCAGGAGTTGCAGGTGGCCGACGTGCTCGCGGAGTAGCCCCTGGTAGACGGCGCACTGCGCGACGCTACCGCGGATCGTACCCCCAAGCCCCTCGATCCTGGCAACTATCCCTACCGCGACCTGCGGCGCTGCGCGTTTACCCGGCGAGTCTCAAACCGGGTCGCCTGCCCCCGGCCGGCCCCTCGTCCTCGGCGGCGGCCAGGCGGCGCTCCTGCTCGGCGTAGGCGGCCAGCCGACGGGGGTCGGCGCGGACCCAGGCCAGCGCGAGCCGGTGGGAGGGGCACCGCGCCCGTGAGCACCGCTCCAGCCGGTCCTCCTCCGGCCAGCGGCCCAGCACCACCCAGACCGCCTGGCAGCCGCCCGGGCTCACCCGTCCGCGGCCCTCCGCAGCTCCTCCTGGCTGCTCGGGACCGGCGCGCGGAGCTGCCCGGCCACCCACCGCTCCACCGCTCCAGGTTGCCGAGCCGCACCCCGAGCTTGCGCTGCACGTCCCGCCAGTGGGTCGCCTCCGCGTCCCTGATCTCCGGGACGAGCCACCGGCCGCGCTCGTCGCGGCGCTGGCCGATCCTGCCCGGCGTCGGGTCGGCGCGCCGGCCGGACGCGACGGACGCCTCCCCGACGCCGCGGCCGTGGGCGGCGTAGTACTCGGCGGCGGCGCGGCGGCGGCCGATCTCGACGGCCTGTGCAACCGGCCCGCCACCTGGCACCGCTGGGGCATGTGGATGACGACCTCCTCAGGGTCCTCGACTTGGGCCAGGTGCGCGCCTGGGGCACCAGGCTGCGTGCCAGGCGGTAGGGCATCGCTATAGAAACCTGCGTTCTAGTTCGGCGAGAAACGCCCCTGAGAGCCGTTCGAACTCTTCCTCGGTAAGCCTGATGGGATCGCCAATGCTGAGCTTCAAGACTGACCGTTCAGGTGTCAGCTTGATCTGTCTGTCGCCGCGCATGATGCCATTGTTGTTCATCAAGGAGTCACAAACGATCCTGACCTCGTTGAGGGGATTCCCGTCCTTGCCTTCATAGTCGGCCCCTGGAAGTCTGTGCACGAAGTAACGGTCCAGGACCAGGGTCATGTTGTTGAAGAACAGTGCCTCGAAGGATTCAACGGCAGCGTCGATCCTTTCGTCCGTTGTCGCGCTGGCAACGGCCTTGACGAGTTGCTTGTACGCTGCAAGCTGTTGCTCCAGCGCCGCTTTGCCCCGATCGATTTCTTCTTGTGTGTACTTCTTACGGCCGAGCATGTGGCTCCTTTCATCGTGAGGGTCCCTGGGCGACAAGGTTGATTGTGGGCGATGCTCTGCGGCGGCGGGCGCCACGGTGTAGCTCCACCCCATGGCAAATTTAGGATGCTGCGCCAACCCCGGCGGTCACGGCAGGAGATACACCTCGATCGAGTACGCACGACCCTGCGCCAGATAGGGGTGATCCCTCACCAGACCGAGCGCCTCGTTGATGTCTTCTGCTTGAATGATGCTGTAGCCATTGGGCTGGGTTGCCGAGCCACTGGTCGACCCATCACCGTGCAGCGCAAGCCCGTTCGCCAGCGGCGATCCCCTGTCCACCAGCTTGTCTCCGAGCTTGTCGAACCACGCCGGCCAGCCCTCGTGTGAGGCATTCGGCGGTGTTGGCGGCCCCACGTACAGCACCATGAACCTCGTCATGTCAGTCCCCTCCTTTAGCAGCCGAGGTCGCGGTGGCTTTGACCGCGACCTCGGCGACTCGTGCCGGGTGTCGGCTGAGCGCCTGTCAGGCGGCGGATGCGACCTTCCACAGGTGGCCGTCGGGGTCGCTGAAGTATCCGAAGTAGCCCCACGGCGAGGCCGCTTGCTGTTTCACGACAGCGCCACCGGCCGCCACGGCGTTGCCCATGACCTCGTCCACCGCTTGGCTCGAGGGGACGATGTAATGGAACGAGACGCCCCGGAAGCCGGATCCTTCGGAGGAGACGCCGGCGTCTCGCGCCGCTGCCTCCCGCTGGTACAAAGCCAGGGACGATGATCCCTCACCCAGGTTGAACGACACGAAGGTGGGATGGTCCTGGTCGATCGTGCAGCCCAAGCCGTCCCCGTAGAACCGCTTGGAGCGGGCCAGGTCATCGACGCCGAGCATGATGGCGGTCACCTGCACCGGCATGGTTGTCTCCTTTCTGCCCACCAGCGTGGGCAACAAGCGCTCATCAGGGGTGGACCGATTCCAGGGATCACGTCACGGTCGCTGCCCCGAGCACGAGCTCCTTCCTGTTTGGGTGTTACTTGGGCTGAAGCGGGATGCTGAACGCTTGGGTCTCTATCTGGCCTCCTTTCGGCGTTCGGCGCGCTGCCCGCCGGTGGTGAGCTGGCCGACGAGTCGCTGGGGCAGCCGGGGCGATCAGGATCGCCGTCGGCGCCGCCACGACGACGCCGATGGCAAACGAGCCGAGCCAGGCCGACACCAGGTTGGCCGTGAACCCGACCCTGACGATCGTGTCCACCAGCGACATGGCAGTGGCCATGACCGCGGGGAGCAAGAGCCTGGCGTACTTCGGATCGATACGCGGACCATCGTGTGTGCTCATGCCGTTCGCACCTCTGCGTCGGGTTCTGGTTTCGGCCTCTCCGAGAGGCAGCCTAGGCCCCGGGCTGACGATAAGTCCAAGACAGAGCTGCTCTAGCTTCGATACACTTTGCTTATGGAACTTCGCCAGCTGGCCTACTTCGTGGCGGTCGCCGAGGAGCGCAACTTCACCCGCGCGGCCCAGCGGATCCCGATCGCGCAGCCGGCCATCAGCCAACAGATCCGCCGACTGGAATCCGAGCTCGGCGAGCGCCTGTTCGTCCGTGACCGGCGCGGGATCAGGCTCACCGCCGCCGGCGAAGCGCTCCTGCCCCATGCCCGGGCGATGCTGGCCGATGCCGCGCATGCCCGCGAGGCGATGGCAGCGCTCAGCGGACTGCTCACCGGGCGCCTCGCCTTCGGCTTCGTCCTGCCGCTTCCTGACCAGCGCCTTCCCGGTCTGCTCGGCGCGTTCCATCGGCAGTACCCGGGGATCGAGCTGCGGCTGATCGAGGACGAGACCGACGCCCTGCTGGTGGCCCTGGCCACCGGCCAGCTCGATGCCGCGCTGGTCGGACTGGGCCGCTACGACCGCCCACCACCGGATGTGGAGTCGCTGTTGGTCGCCCGGGAGCCGGTCGTGGCCGCCGTGCACCCACAGCATGCGCTTGCCAGACACGGCGCCATCCCGCTGCACGCGCTGCGAGCCGAGCCGATGATCGCGTTCACCTCGGCAAGCAAGCAGCGCACCACGCTGGAGGCAGCCTGTCACGCCGCCGGCTTCGCCCCCCGGATCGTCGCCGAGACCAGCGATCTTGGGGTGGTCATCGAGCTCATCCAAGAACAGATCGGCGTCGCGGTGCTCCCCAAATCCGCGCTGGAGAGTGCGGCCACGGTGGCGCAGCTCGGCCTCACCCGCCCCAAGCTCGACCGCCGTATCCTGCTCGTCTGGCGTCCCGCCGGCAGCCCACCCGCCGCACGAGCCTTCCTCGCCCTTGCCCGACACCACCTGGTAGGCCCTGCGGCGACCACGACACGGTGATCCACCCACGCCAGTAATTCAACTTCGGTTCGGGCCATGCGGCCGAACCAACCCAGTCCTCGAACCGCCCCACGCGACTTTGCAGACACGACCTAGTCCCAGAGGGCGGCGAGCCACTCCTGGAGGGTCTCGGTCCCGGCCGGGACCGCCTCGTGTACGGCCGCGAAGGCGGTGTCCCGGCCGGGCCGGTCCGCCGACGGCGGGAACGCGCGACGGCGCCCGGCCTTGCCGGCGCGGCTCACCGGGTGGTCCCCCCGGGGGCGCTCGAGGGGCGGCGGCGCGAAATGGAGCCGTTCTGCGGGCCGCAGCGGCGGGGGGTAGGTCCGTTGCACCCCGGGCGGGGCAACGGCCCGCAGCGGGGCCCCAGAGCCCGGGAACGGCCGCTCAGCGTCAGACTGTCGGACGTCAGACGGCCCCTGCGGGTCGCCGAACGCCGCGAACGCCCCGGACCGGCTACGGACGACCGCGACGGTGCCCCGGTGCGTGACCTCCCACTCGATGTCGGCGGGGACCGCCCCGAGGCCGTGCCGGTGCCGCTCGGTGTGGGTGGTGAGCAGCCACCCGGGCGCGCCCTGCCGGTCGCAGCCGGGGACGGGGCAGGGCGCGACGGCCCGGCCGTCCAGGGTGGCGCGGGTGGCGAGGTCGACGCGGAGGGGTGGGGCCTCGGGGGGCCTGGCGGGGCCGGCGGCCAGGTCGGGCATCGGCGGTCCTTTCGGTGCGGGGTGGTCAGGTGGCCGGATGGTCGGCGCCGATGAGGGCCGCGACGATGGCGGCGGCCAGGGGCGGGCGGCCGGCGAGCTGGTCGGCGGCGGCGGCGCCGAGCAGGTCCAGGACGTGGCGGCCGTGGCCGTTGCCCGCCGAGCTGAACACGGGGCACGGCGGCGACGCCCACGGCCCCCGCACCCGCCCCGCCAGGTGGCCCGCCGGGTAGCGCGCGACGTCCGCGCCTTGCCACGGGTCCAGTTGCCGCCGGCGGTCCCGCCGCGCACGTCGGCGACCTTGGCCCAGCCGTCCAGCCGGTACGTCGCCCCGGTGTGGCCGCGGGCGGTGTTGGCGTACGACACGCAGGCGCGGACCGGCCAGTACTGCGCCGCCCACTGGCCAGGGGCGACCTGGCGCCACAGCCGCAGCGCCACCCGGGTCGCCCAGCGGTGGTCCGGGTGCGCGCAGAGCCGCGCCAGCTCGACCACCTCGCCGCGCCCGTAGCCGGCGCAGGTCGCGTTGACGGTGCTCGCGCTGACCGCCACGGCGACCAGGCCCGTCTCCGCGAGCGCCAGGCCGAACGACTGGCGGCCGAACGGGCGGTTGCAGGGGCCGAGCCAGTGGCCCCACGCGACCAGCAGCCGGTCCGCCTCGGCGTTCGCGAGGCGGTCGAAGGCGACCAGCGGGAGCAGGTCGAGGCTCACGCGGCGAACGCCTGGTAGATCCGCTCCGCGAGTGCGGTGGCGACGGGTGGGGTGACGGCGTTGCCGGCCTGCCTGGTCTTCTCCCGCTTACTGCCGAGCAAGGTGTAGTCACGGGGGAGCGCCATCGCCTGCATGCTCTCGTACCACTCCAACATCCGGAACGTGCAGTCCTCGACATCGACGTTGACGCCCGCCTCGAGCAGCGCGTTGGTGTCGACCGCGCGGATGGTGTTCATCGGCTGGTCGACCCGGCGTGCCCGCCCGTTGCCGTAGTAGGGGACCAGCAGCGGAACCGTAACGAGCCCGTCGGTCTCGCTGGTCGTCCGGGTCGGGAACGGTGCCATGGCCGGCGCCGGGTCGCGGCGCCACGTCCCGCCGGAGGGGACCAGCATCGCCGGCGGGACGCCCACCACCGAGTGGTGGTCCAGGTGGGCGGTGATCGTCCCCAGCGGCTCGTCGGTGGCCCGGCGGGTCCAGCCAGGGCTGTAGTGGGCGACCACGTACACGTGGCGCGGGTCCAGGCCGGGCGGGACCACCATCGCGTGGTGGTTGCCGCCCGAGGTGACCGCGCCGAGCGGCTCGTCGACCCCGCTGCCGGTGCAGGTGCCGTAGTACTTGAGCACCCACGGCTCCCCCGCCTCGGCCAGGCGCCGGCCGACGGGGTACTCGATCAGCGCATCGGACAGGGTGCCGGTCTGGGTGCGCATCGGCTCATCGACCCCACGGGACCGGCACGTCGAGCCCGGCCGCTCGAACACGTTCCCGGCGCCCTGCGTCAGGAACGGCACGGCGTACAGGCCCATGCTCGCTCGCCCGGTCTGGGTCGGGAGCGGCAGCCCGACGGGACGCACCAGCTTGGAGTCAGGCTCACCGTTGCGGTCGGTGGGCACGATCGCCCGGCGGAGCCCGAACTTCACCAGACCCTTGCGGATTCGCTCAACCGTGCCGTCCGCCAGCGGCTTCATCCCGAGCGAGGCGCGGTCGCCGATGCGGACGCCGTCCAGGCCCCAGTCGATCACGCTGGCGGCGGGACGGACCCACGGCCAGCACAGCTTCGCGCAGGTGGGGCAGCGGTAGTCGTACTGCTCGCCGTAGCAACCGATCCGGACCCTCTTGGGGTTCCGCCACGACTGGACCCCCTCGACGGTCCGCTCGCAGGTCGGGCACCAGCACGACGGGTGGAACTCGAGGTCTGGCCAGGGCCGCCCGGCGCGGACCGCGACGACGTAGATCCGGTTCCTGGACTGCGGGGCGCCGAAGATCATGGAGTTCAGCGACAGGACCTTGAGCCGGTAGCCGAGCTTCTCGCCGTCGTGCCACCACTGCCGCCAGTGCTCCGGGAAGCGGGTGTAGACCTCCTTGACGTTCTCGACGACGATGACCTCGGGCTTGTGGATCTCGGCGTAGCGCCAGATGTCGTACATGGTGGCGCGGGAGCGGGCCTTCTCGTCGTGGCGGGCCTTGTCGAGCAGGCTCATCTGCTGGACCTCGAACGCCTCGCCCCGGGCACGGCTCGCCCAGGTGCATTCGGGCGAGCCCCACAGCGCGAACGCGGACGGGTAGGCGCGGAAGTCGATCAGGCTCAGCTCGGCGACGCTGTGGTCCACGCCCGGGTGATTGGCGGCATGGCTGGAGATCGCCAGGGGCCAATGGTTGGCGGCGAGCCGCACCGTAGCGCCGGCGGCGATCAGGCCGGTCGTGCTCCCGCCAGCGCCGCAGAAGAAGTCCAGCCATTCGAAGCCGCTCTCGATGGGGACGCTCACGAGCGCTCCTTGGGATCGGGCCGGTCATACGCCGCCGCGGCGGGTGATCTGCTGCCGCGGGGCCGCCGGCGCGAGGTGCCCGCCAGGCTGACCGCGGTCGCGCCGTCCCGCAGCCGGTCCCAGGTGCGCAAGCCGACCTGCTCCGCGATCTGCTGCGGGTCCAGGTTGGAGGTGACGATCGTCGGGCGCCGGTGCGCCCAGCGCTCGTCCACGACGAGGTAGACCCGCTCCGCGCCCCAGCCGGTGAGCCGCTCCGCGCCGAGGTCGTCGAGGACCAGCAGCGCCGCGCGGGCGTAGTGGGCCACCTCCCCGCCGCCGCCCGGGCGCAGCCGCTCCAGCAGCGCGGCCGTCGTGGCGAACCGGACGGGGCGCAGGTCGGGGAGGACGTGGCGGGCGACGGCGAGCGCCGTCCACGTCTTGCCGGTGCCGACGTCGCCGAGCAGCAGCAGGTTCCCGCCCTCGGGGAGCTGCTCCAGCCACGCCGCCATCTCGGCGCGCAGCGCGGCCTCCAGGGTGTCGAGAGCGGCGGCCCGCCACCGCGGCGCGCAGAGCGCCTCCCAGCGCGCCTGGAGGTCGGAGGGCGACTCGTCGGGCCGGTCGAGGTCCTCGTCGGGCACGGCCGGCAGGCGGGCGTTGATCCGCTCGAGCTGCTCGTCGAGCAGCGGGCCGACCGGGGTCGGCGCGGCGTGGGCGGGACGGTCGGTCACAGCGCGATCCTCTCGGTGCGGCCGTAGACCTTGAAGGCACCTGCTGGAGCACTGGGGCCGGTTGTGCCGCGATGGCCGTTCGAGCCGGCGAGATGCAGGTCACGGAAGCGCTCGATGTGCTCGGCGTCGCGCAGGAGCAGCTCGAGGTCGTTGTAGACGGTCCTCCGACTGTTCTCGCCGCGGTGGTGGGCGCTGCGCTTCCAGCCCTGCACGGCGGCGAGCACGTCCTCAAGCGGATAGTCCTTGAGGGCCCGCTGGATCAGCGCCCGGCGCTTGCGACCGGTCGCACCACCCAGGTTTGCCCGGGGCCTGCCGGTCGACTGCTTCCAAGCCTCGAAAACGACGGCGACGGGGTCTGGGGCACCCGGCTCCGGTCGAGCTTGCTCGACAGAGGTGTTTGCTTCTGTGGTTTCACTTCTACTTTCCCTTTCCAAGCGCGAGTCCCTCGCGAGGACTCCCTGAGCATTCGGCGAGTCCTCGTGGAAGTCTCGCGAGCCTTGAGGCAGCGGCGGACACGAGGAGTCAGGCGGTGAAGCTTCCAAGTCCTGGCCCGGCTCCCCGATGCGCGCGTCAGCCTCAGGGGCCGTGCCGTTCGGCCCGGGGGGAGTCGGCCCCGCCTGCTGCTCGGCGGGAGGTCCCTCGAGCGTGTCGCGAGGACGACCGTCCAATTCGCGAGGGCTCACCGAGGACTCGCGAGGCCCTCGCGAGGGTTCGGTCTCGGCCGGACGTAGGGGGCCACCATGCGTATCGCGCGGGCAGGGCGGCAGCACTTTCTTGGACGGGTGGTCCACCTTCTGGTGCTCCGCCCAGTGCGTGACGTGGAGGTAGCGGCGGCCGTCCGCCTCGTACTCGCAGAGCACGTCAACACCGAGCAGGGCATCGACATGGCTCGTCACGTGGCGCCAGGTGACCGCTTCGTCGTAGGGCCACACGTCGGCCTTGAGCACCTGCGGCTCGTAGCGGTAGCGCCCGTAGTCATCAGCCCAGCACCACAGGCCAGCAAAGGTCAGCCGCGCGTTCGGCTCGCACCGCGAGAGGCTGACGGACCGGAAGAACTCCGGCTTGATGGTGCGGATCCGAGGCATCAGGTCATCACCTCAGTGCCCGCCTGCGGCGACCCGTGCTGGCAGCCGCAGCCCAGGCGCGCAGGCCGACGACCTCGCCGTTCATCGCGCCCGCCCTCCCGGCCGGGGCCCGTTGCCATCGCGGTGGCCGTTCCGCCGCCGACCGACCACGACCTTCTGCCAGTACGACTCCGGCACCGTGTCGGCTTCCAGCAGGTCCACGGCCGCGCGGAACTCCTCCAGCGGCCCGTCCAGGCGCAGCCCCTGGTAGTCGGGGCGGTCCGGGGGTGGTGGGAGGACGAGCTGGCGGCGCTCGCGCCAGCCGCACCGCCGGCAGGTGGCCGTCTCGTCCTGGAAGCCGGTGCGGGCCAGCACCCACGGGTCGCCGCAGGCGGGGCAGGCGGCGGGCCGTCCGGGCCCGGTCCACAGCGGCGCTGCCGGGCGGTGGCCGTTCGGGGTGCCGCGCGGGACGGTCATAGGCCGCACACCCCGCTCTGGCAGTCGTTCTCGAACAGGTTGAGCTGGCCGCGGTCCTCCGGGGTGGACAGGTCGGCCTCGTCGAGGGGGACGAGCGTGTGGTGCAGGTACGCCTCGCCGAGGAGTTGGACCTTGCCGTCGGGCTGGACGTGTCCGCTCCGGATGGCCCGGTCGAACTCGACCGCGTCCGCGAATTCTTGCGGTGCGTTGTCGCGCAATTCGCGCCATTGCCGGTCAGAGTGAAATGGGCACCCGATGCAGGATGATTTCGGGACTGAATTCCAGCCGTGCGTATCGAGCCAGCGCTGGCAGTCCCAGCGGGTCATGCGCTGCTCGACGAGCGGGTAGCGGTGGGTGATGTACCGCACGTCACTGGTGCGCATGCGGCCGATCTCGTCGAGGGAGATGCCCAGCCACTGCTCGACAGGCCGGCGGCCAGCGGCCTCGTACACCTCCCGGACCTTGCGTCTGATGGGGTCGAGCTTGTATTCCCGCGTGCATTGCCGGCGGATCATGCCCTTGGCGCCGCTGGAATTTCGGACGTGGAGCGGCATCGAGGCGAAGCGGTGCGCGGGGTCGAGCGCATCGGCGCGGAGGTTCCCGGCGCTTACCCGGTGGACCGGCACCCCCGCCATGGCGGCGGTGTCCTCCAGCCGGGCGAGGTGGGCGTAGACCGCAGCGGGCTCCCAGCCGGTGTCGGCGAGTCTCCCGCGAGTTCGAGCCTTCTGAAGGCTTCTCACTCTGAACTCGAGGTCGCATCGGCATCGCTGCCGCCACGGACGCTCCGGTTTGGCCCGAACCGGGAAAGCCTCTGGAGGGTTGGGCGGAATTGGCTGGCGGTGGTGGCGTGGGAGCGGCAGAGTCAACCAGATGGTTTCGGCGTTCTGCATGCAGTGTGGTCCTGGCAGCGTGATGGAGGCAGACGCTGCTGCGGGGGTCCTGCGCTGCCGCGGCTGTGGCGCCACGCGTCCGCTTCGGCTGCTGCCGCTGTTTGTGGGGACTGGCGCGAGCGGGGCTGGCAAGAGCGCGATCGTGGACGGGCTGCGGCGCCGGCTGCCGCAGTGCGAGGTCTTGGAGACCGACCTGATCTTGCACGTCGCCGAGCTGGGCTGGCAGACATGGCGCGAGACGTGGCTGCTGCTGGCGCATGGCATGGCGCTCAACGGCCGCGCGACGGTGCTGTGCGGCTCGTTGCTGCCCGACCAGCTGGCCGGACTGTCGGTCCGGCACCTGGTCGGCCCGATCCACTTCTGCAACCTCGACTGTCCGGATGCGGTGCTGGCCGAGCGGCTGCGCGCGCGACCGGCCTGGCGTGGGTCGAGTAGCGCAGAGAACATCGCCGAGCACCAGCGGTTTGCCGGCTGGTTGCGGGCGCGGATTCGACCCTCGTTCGATACAAGCGGACTGACCGTCGAGCAGGTCGCCGACCGTGTCGCGGGATGGGTTGGGTCGCTGCTGCCGGACCCTGCGGCGGGCGACGCGCCGGTCGGGAGCTGAGGCTCAGCCGGAATTGGTGGGCGTGCCGTGGGCAAGATCGGCCTCCAATTCGGATTCCAGGAGCTGGCGGGCGGCGTTGGCGTAGCGGACCGCGGTGTTCTCGGCGATGCCGAACACGGCCATCAGGTGCAGGGCGTCGGGGCCGTGCACGAGGGCCTCTTCGAGCTGGCGGTCCATGCGCAGCTGGTTGAGGGTCACGCCCGCGCCCTTGAAGTGCTGGCGGAGCCAGTAGTCGCGGACGGCGCGGTCGTCGTGGCCGGTCTGCTCACTCAGCAGCAGGTGGGGGTGGGCGTTGTGGGGCCAGCGGCGGCGGCGGGCGGTGAGGTAGTCTTGGAGGGCGTGGCGGGTGAGGTCGTCCAGCCGGCGGGCGTGCCCGGCGATGCTGATGCGGCGGTTGGGCAGGTCGAGGTCGCCCAGGGTGAGCTGGCGCATGGCGATCGGGCGGGCGGCGTGGACCACGGCCAGCGCCAGCAGCAGCCGCCGCTCGGGTGTGGTGGCATGCCGCACGGCCCGTTCCAGCACGTCGGGGCCGAGCGGCTGGCGCAGGCCGGGGTCGGGTGTGCCGGGCCGGATGTGGCTGGTCGGGTCTTGGAAGATGCGGCCGTGGCGCTTGCAGAAGCGAAACAGCGACCGCAGCGCGACCAGGGTGCGCTTGCGGACCAGCCCGGTCAGGGGGTCGGTGATGGCGTGGAGGTCGTCTCGGGTGATCTCGCGCAGGTGGCGGTAGCGGGCCGACCAGCCCTGCAGGTGGGGCCTGAGGGTGCGCAGGTAGTTGCGGACGGTGTGCTCGGCACGTGGGGTGCTGCGCGGCCCGCCGTCGCGCAGCATGGTGGCCCAGGCGGCCACGTCGGCGGCGATGCCGCTGGCGAGTTGGTCGAGCAGCCCGGCCAGCCAGGCGTCGAAGGCGGGGGTGCGGTCGTCGTCGAGCACGCCCAAGTGCTGGAGGACCTCGGCGGTGCGGCTGACGTTGAGGCCGAGCCGGTCGACCTGGGCGACCTGGGAGTAGGTGATGCGGTC